>Ga0310811_10012933_pt1 | contig 10853 bp, 9 predicted proteins | sample YCmetagenome_FD_207642 | JGI IMG/M metagenome (GOLD analysis project Ga0310811, IMG submission 207642) | Soil microbial communities from experimental microcosm in Duke University, North Carolina, United States - YC | ecosystem: Engineered > Artificial ecosystem > Soil microcosm > Unclassified ...
CACCCGCGAGCGGTCCTTCGAACCGCACGACGAACTGAGTGTGCTGAGCGTCCCGTTCGACCTCGAAGCCTCGCACGACCTGCTCAAGCTGCCCGACGTCTTCGGCCTGCGGACCGTCTCCGACACCTCCCGCGGCCACTTCCCCGGGATCAGCGCGGAACCGCCGCTGGCCGTGGGCGCCGCTGCGCAGAACATCGTCGCGCGCTTCTCCGCCAAGGGATTCGAGGCCGCCGCCGTCACCGCGATCGGCATTCGCCTCGGCGCCGGCATCCCGCCGGAGCCGCCGCACGAGATCACCCGCGTATCCGTGGTCTTCGATCGACCCTTCGCGTACTACGCGGTGGACCGGAGCAGTGGTCTGATCCTCGTCGCCGGCTGGGTCGGCGAGCCGGGCAGGTCCGGTGACTTCAAGGGTCGAGCTCGCTGACCCGGCCGTCCTCGACGGCGAACCGCCGGTTGACGGTGACCGCCTCGAGCATTCTCCGGTCGTGCGTGACCAGCAGGAACGTGCCCGGGTAGTTCGCCAGCGCGGACTCGAGCTGCTCGATGGCCGCCAGGTCCAGGTGGTTGGTCGGTTCGTCGAGGATCAGCAGGTTGACGCCGCGGGCCTGGAGCAGCGCCAGCGCCGCGCGGGTGCGCTCGCCCGGCGACAGGCTCGCGGCCGGGCGCAGCACGTGGTCCGCCTTCAGGCCGAACTTGGCCAGCAGCGTGCGCACCTCGTCCGGGGCGAGCTCGGTGGCGTGCGCGCGGAAGGCCTCGGTCAGCGGCGCCTCGCCGGTGAACAGGCTGCGCGCCTGGTCCACCTCGCCGATCACCACGCCGGAGCCGAGCGCGGCCTGCCCCTCGTCCAGCGGCAGCCGGCCGAGCAGCGCGGCGATCATCGTGGACTTGCCCGAGCCGTTCGGCCCGGTCACCGCGACCCGGTCCGCCCAGTCGATCTGCAGGCTGACCGGCCCGAGCGTGAACGGGCCGCGGCGCACCACCGCCTCGCGCAGCGTCGCCACCACCGAGCCGGAGCGCGGCGCGGCGTTGATCTCCATCCGCAGCTCCCACTCTTTGCGCGGCTCGTCGACCACCTCGAGCCGCTCGAGCATCCGCTCGGTCGCCTTGACCTTCCCGGCCAGCTTCTCCGAGCGGGCGACCTGCGCGTGCAGGACGTTCTTGTCCTTGTCGGTGGCCTTCGACCGCGCCTCGCGCACGCCCTTGTCCGCCCAGCGGACCTGGGTGCGCATCCGGTCCTCGAGCGCGCCGCGCGTCTCGGCGTACTCGTCGTAGTCCTCGCGCGCCTGCCGGCGGGCGCGCTCGCGCTCCTCCAGGTACGCCGCGTACCCGCCGCCGTAGAGCCGGACCTGCTGCTGGGCGAGGTCGAGTTCGAGCACGCGGTGCACGGTCCGGTCCAGGAACGCCCGGTCGTGGCTGACCAGCACGGTCCCGGCGCGCAGGGTGCGCACGAACTCCTCGAGGACCTCGAGGCCCGCCAGGTCGAGGTCGTTGGTCGGCTCGTCGAGCAGGAAGACGTCGTAGCGCGAGAGCAGCAGCGAGGCGAGGTTGGCGCGGGCGGCCTGGCCGCCGGAGAGCGTCGTCATCGGCTGGTCCAGGCCGGACACGCGCAGCCCGAGCGTGCCCGCGACCTTCTCGGCCCGCTCCTCGAGGTCCGCGCCGCCCAGGTTCAGCCAGCGGTCCAGCGCCGTCGCGTACGCGTCGTCCGCGCCGGGGGCCTGCTCGACCAGCGCCTCGGTCGCCGCGTCCAGCTGCTGCTGGGCGAGGGCGACGCCGGTGCGGCGGGCCAGGAACGCGCGCACCGATTCGTCGGCGCGACGCTCGGGCTCCTGCGGCAGGTAGCCGACGGTAGCGGTCGGCGGGCTCAGCGAGACCCTGCCCTGCTCGGCGGCGCCGTCCTGGTCGATCCCGGCCAGCAGCCGCAGCAGCGTGGACTTGCCGGCCCCGTTCACCCCGACGAGGCCGGTGACCTCGCCGGGGGCGACGACCAGATCGAGTCCGGAGAACAGCACACGGTCGGCGTGCCCGGCGGTGAGATTCCTCGCGGTGAGGGTAGCGCTCATTTCCCTGAGCTTAGCCGGACTCGGGCGGGTGACCACCCCGGTATTCCGGTGCGCCGTGATGCGGTTTGCGGAGCGCGGACGTGCACGGGCGGCGGGAGTTCCCGAGTGACTCCCGCCGCCCGCGTTCCGGTCGTCCGGCTAGCCGGTGCGCCTGCCTGCCGGTGCGCCTGCCTGCCGGTGCGCCGCCCGACGGCCGACGACCGTCAGTCCGCCGTCGGCTGCGCGCTCGGCGCCGCCAACGCCGCGAGGACGGCCAGCTGCCGGTCGACGTTCTCGGCGTGCTCGTGCGCGTCCTGCTTGGCCCGTTTCGGACTCCACCGGCCGGTCAGCATCCAGATGAACGGGATGAACACGACCTGCCCGCCGAAGCACACCCACCACCAGCGCTGCCACTGGATCGGCGACTGCTTCTGCGCCTGCTGCACCGCGGGCGCGTTCGCCTGCAGGAACTTGAGCTCCGCGACGACCTTCGGATCCTGCAGGCTCGGGCCGAACTGGGCGACCAGCGCCAGATCGGCGGCGGGCACCTTGCTCAGCGCGGTCAGCGCGGCGGCCGCGCTCTGCACTTGCTGGGAGTTCGTGGCCAGCAACGCCAGATCAGCCTGCGGTACCGCGGACAGCGCCTGCAGCGCGGCCGCCGCCTGACCGGCCGAGACGTGCAGCGCCGCGGCGATATCGCCGACCGCCTTGGCCTGGGCGGCCGCATCGTTCGGATTCGCCTGCAGTGCAGCCTGCGTAGCGGGGTCGATCGCCCGGGTGGTGGCCAGCTGCGTCTTGTAGCGCGCGCCGAGCGTGACGACCTGGGAGACGGTCGCGGCCGGCAGGCCGGAGATCTCGCTGAGCGCCTGTGCCTGTACGGCCGGGTCGCTCGGCGATCCGGCGAGCGCGGCCTGGGTGGCCGCGCTGAGCTTCTGCGCGGTCGCCAGCTGCGCCGCGTCGGAGGTCGCGATCGTCTGCACTCGGGCCGGGATCGTCGGATCCGCCGCCACCGCCTTCACCGTCGCGTTCTGGCTCGCGGTCAGTTCCGGGCTCTGCCCGGCCGCCGCCGCGGCGACCTGCGGACCCTGATTCACCAGGGTGCTGGCCGCAGGGATCACCGCGATCAGCGCGAGCAGCGCCACCACGACGACCGTGCGCAGCGTCGCGCCCCAGACCGCGAGGCCGGTGGCGGTGGCCGCCGGGTTGTGCTTCTCCACGGTCTCGGTGAACGCGGCCATCCACGCGGCGAAGGCGAGCGCGCCGCCGATCGAGATCGGCATCAGGATGCCGACGAACTGGTAGTACGTGGTCTCCGGGTGCGTGGTGGCGATCGCGAACAACGCCACCCCCACCAGGCTCAACGCGCCGCCGAGCAGCATGAACGGTTTGCGCACCTTGAGCGCGTCCGACAGGATGCCGGCGACCAGCAGCGCCAGCGCGTTCACCCCCCAGTACCAGTTGGACAGGGCGTTCGCCCGCGTCTCGCTGTAGCCGAAGTTCGTGGCGTAGAAGACCACGAACAAACCGACGGCGATGTAGTAGAAGAGCAGTGACACGCTGATCGCGATCGCCGGGAAGATGATGTCCTTGCGCAGCATCTGCTTCCAGGGATTGGAGAGCACGTCGTTCGGGTCGATGCCGCGCGCATTCGCCTCGATCAGGGCCTTGTCACGCAGGCTCACCATCAACTGGTCGCGCAGCTGCGGGGCGAGTTCGCGCAGGCCGACGAACGCGATCACGAACACGGCGAGACCCACCACGCCGCAGACCCGGTACTGGTACTGCCAGTCCGGGTGCGCGTCCAGCGTGTGGCTCGCCACCTCGCTGACCACCAGGCTCCCGAGCACCGGCCCCATCGTCCAGAAGCACATCGCCGAGGCGCGTCCCAGCTGCGGGGAGAAGTCGCGGATCAGCGCCGGCGTGGCCACCAGGATCATGCCCTCGACGAAGCTGACCACCGCGAACAGCGACAGGTAGACCCATCTGTCGGTGGAGTTCGCGAGCCCGAACAGCACCAGCGCTCCGGTCACCGCGAGCCCGTAGACCACGAGGTTCGCTCGCCCCCAGCGGTCGGCCAGCCCCGCCACCACGGAGGCGAGCGCGCCGACGGCGTTGCCCACGATGGAGATCGAGATCACGTAGACGAGCGTCATGTGCAGATTCGCCGCGAGCGCGGTGACCACCGAACCCTGGACGTAGAGCTCGTAGTACAGCGTGATCGTCGCGAGGACCACGATGATCAGATACGTCGCACGCGGGCCGGTGGACGGGTAGTGGTCCAGTTGCCGGCCCCAGACGCCGCGCCTGGCCTCCACGGCCGGGGCGGGTGGAGCGGAGCGGGCTGAGCTGCTCGCCATGTCGGGTGCCCTCTCTGAGTGGTTTCTGTGTAAGCGCTTGCTTAGTTCCTTGTCCGTGCGATGGCGCCTCCCCGCCGAACACTCGTGGTCGGGGAGTGTTTCAGGGGTTTTGCTTGGTGTTGCGTGATCAGCCGGGGCCCGCGGGCTCAGCTGAAGTCCAGGACTCCGTCCTCGAGACGGCCGCGCAGCAGCCGGGCGTCCTTCGCGTAGTGCTGGCGCAACCGCCACGGCGCGTCAGTGCCCTGCAACGGCAGCAGATGGCGGGAACGCTCGAAGTAGCCGGAGCTCATCTCGATGAACGGCGCGGTGTCCATCGGCGTGCGCGGGGGCCGCGGCACCGCCACGGTCAGCGCGTTGCTCCGCATGTGCCGCAACAGCCGGGCGAAGAACGCGGAGACCAGATCGACCTTGAGGGTCCAGGAGGCGTTGGTGTATCCGAGGGCGAACACCAGGTTCGGCACCCCGTCGAGCATCATTCCCTTGTAGACGACGTGGTCCGGGACGCGGACCGGCTCCCCGTCGATCGTCAGCCCGATGCCGCCGAGCGGCAGCAGGTTCAGGCCGGTGGCGCTGACGACGATGTCCGCCTCGAGTTCGGCTCCCGACTTCAGCCGGAGCCCGGAAGGTGTGAAGGTCTCGATGTGGTCGGTGACGACATCCGCGCCGCCGGATCGGATCGCTTCGAAGAGATCTGCGTCAGGGACCAGGCACATCCGCTGGTCCCAGGGATCGTACTTGGGCGAGAAGTGCGTATCGACGTCGAAGGTCGTCGGCAGCCTGCGCCGCACGCCCTGCTGCAGCAGCGCCCTGGCCCGGTCCGGATAGCGTTGGCACAGCTGGTAGACGGCAGTCGTGAGCTTGATGTTCTTCCATCGCGCGGCGGCGTACGCGGTACGGCGGGGGAGCAGCTTGGCCAGCAACGCGGCGACCGCGTCGTTAGCCGGCAGGGAGAACACGTACGACGGCGAGCGCTGCAGCATGGTTACTTTCGCGCCGAGCCGGGCGAGTGCCGGCACGAGCGTGACGGCCGTCGCCCCGCTGCCGACCACCACGATCCGCTTGTCGGCGACGTCGAGATCCTCCGGCCACTCCTGCGGATGGATGATCGTTCCGGTGTAGTCCTCGGTGCCCGGCCATTCGGGCCGATAGCCCGCGTCGTACCGGTAATAACCTGTGCACAGATAGAGGAATCGGCAGGTCCGCGTCTCCGGCAGCCCGCCCGCCACCGGTTCGGTCGTCACCGTCCACCGCCGGTCCGCCGCCGACCAGTCCGCCGCCGTCACGCGCAACCCGTACTCGATGGCTTCATCGACCCCGTATTCGGTGGCCGTGGACCGCACGTAGTCGAGGATCTCCGCGCCGCCGGCGAGCGCGGTGGTGCCGATCCACGGCCGGAACTCGTATCCGAGGGTGTACATGTCGGAATCCGAGCGCACGCCGGGATAGCGGAACAGGTCCCAGGTGCCGCCGCTCGCCGCCCGCGACTCGACGAGCCGGAAGCTGGTCTCGGGCGCCTCGGTGCGCAGCCGGCAGGCCGCGCCGATGCCGGACAGCCCCGCGCCCACGATCAGCACGTCGAGGTCCGGTGCGGCTCCTAAGGTTGCGGCCTGGTGACTGTCGGCCATGGTCCTCCTCGGGCGGGGATCTCCGTTGATCCGGCGGCGAGCGGTGCGGGGCGCGCAGTGGCTGCGGGGCGGTGGTGCTGGGTAACCGGAAGAATGGCACTGAAGGCCAGCGCGTGCAACACTTTCGGCAGATGTTTCACCGATCGGTGCCCGAGTTCCGCCGGGAGGCACGATGCCCGCGTCAGCATCCGCGTCCGTTCCGCCACCCGGCTCCGCGTCCGACGCGGTCGAGCGGGCCGCACGCTGGTTCATCGACTGCCGCCGCCTGGACATGCAAGGGCTCGCCGACGAGCTCGGCGTCTCCCGTGCCACCCTGTTCCGCCGCGTCGGCGGGCGCGAGGAACTGCTCGGGCGCGCAGTGTGGGCGGTGACGGAGCGTTCCCTGGCGGTGGCCGCGAAACGCTGGGAGAGCACAAAGCCGCCAGGGGCCCTGCACACCACCGGCTCGCTGCGCCAGTTCAACGCGATCGTCGCCGAGTCTAAGGGACTGCGCCGCCTGCTCGACGACGAGCCCGCCCTCGCGATGAGGATCCTGACCGACCCCCGGGGCCGCATCCAACCCGGAATCGTCGCAGCCATCGAAGAAGCCCTCCGCTGGGACGTGGCGGAGTTCGGCCTCGTTCCGATCATCGAGCCCGAAGACCTCGCCTACGCCCTCGTCCGCATCGGCGAGTCGTTCCTCTACGCCGATGTCCTGAGCGCGCGCAGACCCGATGTGGAGAAGGCGAACCGGCTTCAACGAGCCCTGATCGAAGGCGGCGGCCGCCCCTAGCCCCTAGCGCGGCGTTGGCCGGATCATCCTGCGGCGGCCGGAGAAACACTTCATCAAATCCCGCTGAACGCTCTTTACCGTGAACATCAGTCCTGGTAGCTACAGATGTGCGGGTCCGGGAATCTCGGCCGACGCCGGGTCCGCGGCAACGAAAGGACTTCACGGTGAGAAGAAAGTTCCGCGCCACCCTCGCGGGCACCGCGGCCGTCGCCGCCCTGGCCTTCGTCGTTCCGTCCTCGCAGGCGGTCGTCGTGCCGGAGCACGCGGTCAACCTCTGTCAGACCGCCAGCTTCTACCTGAACTTCAACCACGCGACCAACGCTCCGGCGCAGTATCTGTACACGCTGACGTACGGCCAGAAGGTCGGCCACACGCCCGGCAAGCAGCCCGACTACTACGGCTGGGACAGCACCTTCGACTTCCAGACCCAGCAGTGGGGCTACATGGAGGACGCCTGCATCGGCGGCTACGGCTCCTGGTGACCGGCTCCCACCCGCACCCGCCCGGTGACACCCGCACCCGCTCCGTGACATCCACACCCACACCCACACCCACACAGCGCTAGACCAAGGAGCCCTCGTGCCCTCCAAGTCAGTCGCCCGCCTCGGCATCACGGTGGCCGTGGCCGGCGTGGCCATGGTCACCTCCATCCTGCCCGCCGCCGCCAGGGACGGGATCATCGGCGACCGGATGACCGTCTGCCCGCAGAGCCTGCCCAACCAGGTCCTGCCGGTCCGTACGCAGCCGCTGGGCGCGGACGCCGGATCGCTCAAGTACCCGGAGACCTTCCTGGTCAAGAGGACCGACCCCAGCGGCGAATGGGTCTACGGCTTCGCCTACGGCGACATCAACGCCAACTACTGGGTTCAGAACGGCTACTTCTGCTGAGCTGAGCCTTCCCCCTGCTGCGGGGTGCGGGCGATCCGTCGCGTTGTCCGCGACGGACGGCCCGCACCTTCACGGGTACCCGGACGCGCCGACCCCCGATCGGGTCAGGGAGCTGGCACGTCCATGCGCTGGGTGCCGATGACCGAGAGCAGCCGCAGCGCCTCCTCCGACGGGGAGCCGGGCGCGGCGGTGTAGATGACCACGCGCTGGTCGAGGTCACTGACATCCAGAACATCGCAGTTCACGGTGACCGGACCGACCATCGGGTTCATGAACGTTTTGACGAGCGTCGGGACCGAGCTCACGTCGTGGGAGTTCCACAGGCGCCCGAACTCCTCGCTTCGGGCCAGCAGGTCGGCGATCAGCCCGGCGACGCGCGGATCCTCGGGGTAGCGGGCGGCGGTGGCGCGCAGGTCCCGGGCGGCCGCGCGCTTGAACGCCTCGGCGTCGGAGACGCCGTAGAGCCTGCGGCCGTCGGGACCCGGATCGAGGAACGCGCGGCGCACCCGGTTGCGCTCGAGCGGCGGCACAGCCGAGAAATCCTCCATCAGCGCGGCGGCGAGGTCGTTCCAGGCGAGCACCTCGTACATCGCGGACGTCACCATCGCCGCCGCCTGCGGCAGGCGGGTGATCAGGTCGAGGATGCTCTGCCGCACCTCACGGCTAGGCCCCGGCGGCGGTCCGGGCGGAGCGCCGGCGAGGTGGTAGAGGTGGTCCCGCTCGGCGTCCGACAGGCGCAGCGCCCGGGCGAGCCCCGCGAGCACCTCACGCGACGGGCGCGGCGCCCTGGCCTGCTCGAGGCGCGTGTAGTACTCGGTGGAGATGAACGCCAACTGTGCCGCCTCCTCGAACGCTACCGCGACGTCGATGCCACACCCGCGCAGCCGCATTAGGGAATGTCCCGCAACCACAGGGTTCGACAGTCTGCTCGACTCAATGGTTTTAGATATCGGCCGCGTCGAGAGTCCTGCGGCCCCGCAGCGGGCTCGCGGTCAGGATCATCGCCGGCAGCAAAGCGAACGTCACCGGGGACAGCGCCGCCGTCGTTTCCGCCGCCATGGGCGCTGCGCCCAGCGAGTGGCGACCCAGTCCCCAATGGGAACTCACTATACTGGGGGCGTCGGACCCGTCCACGGCCGCATGGGAGAGGCGGTGCGGTGAAGTACAACCGGATCGCGGACAGCGACTGCTCGATCGCGCAGGCGCTCGACGTCGTCGGCGACTGGTGGACGCTGCTCGTGGTGCGGGACGTCGCGCGAGGGCACACCCGCTTCTCCGACCTCGCCGCCGAACTCGGCGTGAGTCGCAAGGTGCTGACGGAGCGGCTCGCGCTGCTGGTCGAGCGGGGCGTGCTGGAGCGGCGGCCGTACAGCGACCGGCCGCCGCGGTACGAATACCTGCTCACCGACGCGGGCCGCGGCCTGCTGCCGGTGCTCATCGCGCTGCAGAACTGGGGGTCGCGCTACGTGATGGGCGACGGCACGCTCACCGCCACCTCGGCCCGCGAGTCTGCTGAGGCGCGCCGAGTGCACGCGCTGGTGGGCACGCGGGTGCCCGCGCTGCACCTGCCCGCAGCCGACAACCGGCCGTGCGATCCGGTGGCGGCGACGCGATGGACGGTGCTCTACTGCTTCCCCGGCTCGCCATCGGTCGAGCCTGGCCTCGCGCCCGGCTGGGACGAGGTGCCCGGCGGCCGCGGCTGCACGCTCGAGGCGCGCACCTTCCGCGACCGGCTGCCCGAGTTCGCAGCGGCGGGCGCCACCGTGCAGGGCGTGTGCACGCAGCGCCCCGAGCTGCTGGCGTGCTTCGCCGAGGCCGAAGACCTGCCGTTCCCGCTGCTGTCCGACCAGCAGCTCGAACTGTGCACCGCGCTGCGGCTGCCGACGTTCCGGGCCGCGGGCAGCGATCGTCTCAAGCGTTTGATACTGGTGCTGGACCGGGCCCGTGTCGTGCGCGGCGTGCTTTACCCGGTGCCGGATCCGGCAGCGTCGGTCGCCGCGGCCCTGGCCCTGATCGACCGCAGCGCGGCGATCGCATCCGTCGACGGCGCGTCGGTCGACGGCGCGAGCGTCGCCGCCCCGACCCGGCCGGTCGGTCGAGCGGACACGACGAGGAGCCGGCACTGATGTCTATGCCGGGCACCGGATCCGCCTCCACGGCGCGCCAGAGCGCGAAGCCGGGCGCGCGGGCGGTCGAGGCGCCGGCGCGGCGCGCGGGCCGGCCGCCGCTCAGCGATGCGCAGAAGGCTCAGGTGCGGCTGGAGATCGCGATGGCGGCGGTGCGCTTGTTCCGCGAGCACGGCCTGGACGGCACGTCGGCCGCGCAGATCGCCGAGGCGGTCGGCATCTCGCCGCGCACCCTCTGGCGCTACTGCGCGAGCAAGGAGGAGTGCGTCGCGCCGCTGCTCGCCTCGGGCCTCGATCGGCTCGTCGAGTCGCTGCGCCGCTGGCCCGCGGACCGGCCGCTGGCACAGGCCGCGGACGACACCGAGTGGTTCGCCGCCACCTCGGCCACGCGGCTCGAGCTGACGGTCGAGCTGATGCGGATCGCCCGCGTGGAGCCCGCGATCTACGCCGTCTGGACGCACAGCTACGCCGAGGCCGTGGACCCGATCGCCGCCGTGCTCGCCCTCCGGTTCGGCCACGAGCGGGCCGGGCTCCAGGTGAAGGTGCAGGCGGCGATGCTGGTCGCCGCGCTGCACCAGGGGATGCGGGACTACGTCTCGCGGCCGGCCGGCGAGTCCGGGCCGTCGCTGGAGGAGTTGCTGCGCACCGCGGCGCGCATCGCCTTCGCCGCGATCGAGGGCTGAGTCGGGCACCGAGTCGCGGACCGGGTCCAGGGCTGAGCCGGGGACCGAGTCGCGGACCGGATCAGGGCTCGAGCAGCCCTCGATCGCGGACCGGGCGCGGGACGGCTGCCGGACTATCATCGCGCGATCACCGGGCGAGGCCCGGGTGGGCAAAGTATGTGACGCGGTGCGCCAGAAAACGCTACGCTGATCGCCGCGGGACAGTGTCGTCCGCGCCTGCACCCTCTGCGCCCCAACGAATCCGGAGCCGCTCCATGCCCAGGCGATCGGCGGACGCCGCCCGCCCCCACTACAACGTCGTCTTCGCGGTGCTGCTGCTCGGCATATCCGCGTACGCGCTGCTGCAGTCGCTGGTCGCGC
>Ga0310811_10012934_pt1 | contig 10853 bp, 9 predicted proteins | sample YCmetagenome_FD_207642 | JGI IMG/M metagenome (GOLD analysis project Ga0310811, IMG submission 207642) | Soil microbial communities from experimental microcosm in Duke University, North Carolina, United States - YC | ecosystem: Engineered > Artificial ecosystem > Soil microcosm > Unclassified ...
ACTCGACCCAGGTTCAGGTGTCGCCGGACAAGCGAAACATGTATTTGACGGTCGCGCTACACGAAGGCGAACCGTATACGATCTCGGGTATCAAGCTCGCGGGTAACCTGCTCAATCGCGAGGCCGAACTGCAAAAGCTCGTCACGCTCAAGTCGGGCGAACGTTTCTCCGCCTCCAAGCTGAAGGAGGTGACGAAGGCGATCGTCGACAAACTCGGCGACTACGGTTACGCGTTTGCGAACGTCAACGCCGTGCCGCAAATCGACCAGAAAAACCACAAGGTCGAGTTGACGCTGCAGGTGGACCCTGGCCGCCGCGTGTACGTGCGGCGCATCAATGTGGAGGGCAACTCGCGCACGCGCGATGAAGTGGTGCGCCGCGAAATGCGCCAGCTCGAAAGTTCCTGGTTTGATTCGGGCCGCATTGCGCTGTCGAAGGACCGTATCAACCGGCTGGGTTACTTCACCGATGTCGAGATGACGACGGTGCCTGTCGACGGGTCGACCGATCAGGTCGATGTCGATGTGAAGGTCGCTGAAAAACCGACCGGGTCGATTACGCTGGGTCTCGGCTACGGTTCCGGTGAAGGTCCGGTCATTTCGGCGGGCGTATCGCAGGACAACGTGTTCGGCACCGGCACGACGCTTTCCGTGAACGTCAATACGGCAACCACGTATCGTACGCTGACCGTCTCGCAGGTGGACCCTTATTTCACCATCGACGGCATCAAGCGCATTACCGACGTCTATTACCGAACCACCGAGCCGCTCTACTACTCGAGTACGGCGGACACCAGTTTTCGCATCATCTCGGCCGGTGTCGATACCAAGTTCGGCATTCCGTTCTCGGAATCCGACATGGTGTACTTCGGTGTCGGCCTCGAACAGGACCGTCTCGATCTCGATGCGACGACGCCGCAAAGCTACATCGACTACGTCAATGAATTCGGCCGCGTGTCGAACAACGTTCCGCTCACAGTGGGCTGGTCGCGTGATCAGCGTGACAGCGTGCTGGTGCCGAGCCGCGGCTATTTTGTGCAATCGAATTTCGAATACGGCACCCCCATCGCCAATACCACGTACTACAAGACGGACGTGCAGGCACAGTACTACTATTCGTTCGCGCGCGGTTTCGTATTTGGGGTGAACTTCCAGGGCGGCTACGGCAATGGTCTCGATGGCAAGCCTTTTCCAATTTTCAAGAATTATTACGCCGGCGGCATCGGCACGGTGCGCGGTTATGAGCCCGGATCGCTCGGCCCGCGCGACGCGACGACCGGCGATCCGATCGGTGGCTCGAAGCTTCTCGTTGGCAACATCGAGCTGACGTTCCCGTTGCCGGGCACCGGCTATGACCGCACGCTACGCGTCTTCACGTTCATCGACGGCGGCAACGTCTGGGGCAACGAAGGCGATAGCATCGGCGCCAACGGCTTGCGATACAGCTACGGTACAGGGCTCGAATGGATTTCTCCTATCGGGCCGCTGAGTCTGGATTTCGCCTTGCCGCTCGTCAGACATCCCGGCGACGAGTACCAGATTTTCCAGTTTCAGATTGGCACGGCCTTCTGATTTCCAAGCGCACCTTGCGTGAAGTGTGCGTCATCACCCCGTAGCTCACAAGCCGCCTTGCAATCAACACCGAATCCTCGCGGCCGGTTCCGCGCCTGGACGATCAGGCTGTCGTTGGATGTTCTGCTCGCTTTGCCGGCATGCATGCCATACAGCGCATACGCTCAATTGAGCGGTGCCGCCGCACAGCCCGTGCAACTCGATGGCGTAGGGGGCTTGAGTCTCGCTCCCCAACTGGTGGAGCATCCGTCGACGCCCGGCGAGCCGCCCGCCGTCTTCGGTCTAGGCGCGTCCTCGACGGGGACCATCGATCAGAATCTAAGGCTCAAAGGAGATGCCCAACTGCGTCGCGGCGCATCGGTGGTGAAAGCCGATGTCATCCACTATAACGTCGATACCGATACCGCCGACGCATACGGGAACGTACATCTCGTCAATGATGGCAACGTTTTCATAGGGCCAAACGCACATCTTCAAGTCGGCGCTACCGAAGGCATGATGACAATGCCCAAATATCACTTCAATCTGACCAATGGATCGGGGCACGGCACGCGCATCGATCTGCTCGACGATCAGCGCGAAACCATTTACGACGGAACCTATACGACCTGCCAGTGCGTCGCTCATCCGTCGTGGTACTTCAAGTCTTCTCGGCTCGATCTGGACAATTCGGCCGGTGAAGGCGTCGTTCATAACGGGGTGCTGTTTTTCGAGGGCATGCCGCTATTCGCGTCGCCGTGGATTTCCTTTCCGCTGAATGGCGAACGTCAAAGCGGTCTGCTGCCCCCTACCTTCCAGGTCAGTTCAACAAACGGCGTTGACATCTCGGTTCCAATCTATTTCAACCTTGCGCCCAACTACGACCTGACGCTGACGCCGCGGCTGATGACCTCGCGAGGCGCGATGCTGACCACCAACTATCGCTACCTGACGCCGACTTATGCCGGACAGATGTCGGTGGCGTATTTGCCCCACGACGAGATCACCGATACCACCCGCTATTCGATTTCCTACCAACATAAACAGACGCTCGGCGACGGCTTTGCGGTGTATGCGAATTACAACCGCGTCTCGGACGCCAACGTTTTGAGCGATCTTGGGAGTGTCAATTCGTTCACGCTCGGCACCCAGACCATTTTCCAGCAGGAGGCCGGCGTGACATACAATCACGGTCCCTGGTCCGTGCTGACGCGTGTACAAAACTGGCAGTCGTTCACGACCGGTGTCCCCTACAACCGCGCCCCGGAAATCGACGCGAAATACACGCAATACAATGTCGCCGGCTTCGACTTTGGCGCTGACGCGAATGCGACCCGTTTTACGATCCCCGTCGCTAATTCGACAGAAGGCGACCGCCTGACCTTCGACCCTTACGTTAGCTATCCGATCGAACGCCCAGGCTGGTCCGTGACGCCCAAGTTTCAATGGCATTTCGCCTCGTACGACCTGTCCTCGATCGGCAGCGGCGCACCAGTGGGCCAGCCGAAAACGTTCAGCTTCAACGTGCCGACGCTGAGCCTCGATTCCAAAGCCGTGTTCGAGCGCAACGTCAGCCTGTTCGGCGTGAACATGATTCAGACCCTGGAGCCGCGCCTGTACTACGTGTACACGCCCTACCGCAACCAAACGTTCGCGCCGATTTTCGACACCGCACCGCTGGATTTCGGACTCGATGAAATGTTCACCGATAATGCCTTTGTGGGTGGCGACCGTGTCGCCGACATGAATCGCATTACGGCCGCCGTGACCACGCGCTTCCTCGATTCAGCGAGCGGCGAGGAACTCGCTCGCTTCGTGCTCGGCCAGGAATACTATTTCAGCGCGCCGCAGGTCACCATGCCCTACAACACGCTGCCTACGGTGGGTCCTGCCAACCTGATAGAGGGCGCTTCGCTGAATATCGGCGACAACATGTCCATTCAGCAGGCAGTCGAATACAACCAATCAAGCGACGAATTCACGCAGGCGGAAGCGGGCATCGGCTGGAAGCCGGGCGACGGAAAGGTGATCAATGCGGCCTATATCTATACCGCGGCGAATGCGACGTTCGGTAACGGTACGATAAGCCAGGTGCTCCTGTCCGGACAATGGCCATTGACCCGCAGACTCTCCGGCGTCGGACTGATCGACTACGACACAAAAGCACATCAGCTCATTAGCGGCCTGATCGGCATGCAATACTCCTCGGATTGCTGGGCGGTCAGTCTGGCACTCGAGAAATATGTTTTCCCCACCGACACCTTAACGCCGACTACCGGCACGCGGGTCTTGATGCAACTGCAGCTCAATGGCTTGGCCCGGATCGATAATGGCCTGCTCCAGCAATTCAAAGCGAGCGTGCCGGGATACACGACGACACCGGCACCGGTACCGCAGTCACCTTTTTCGAACTATCCGTGAGGCAACGTGCATGAAGCGGCGGGCCGCTCAATCGCTGGCTGCAGATTGACTACTCAGGGCTTGTCCGGACCCCGCCGGGTGCCCCGCAAAGCGCATCGCGAGGATAAACGCTGCGGCGGATACCAAAGATACCGAAAGAATCACCCATTCGGTGAGCAGGTAGTCGTGTTGAATGCTCCAGACTGCCGCGGCGGAGATCGGCGCGATTCCCTTCGCCATGTTCGATGGCATGGACAATAGGCCACTGATCGCGCCATAGCCCTCGGTCCACATGACGTCCTGCACAATGGTGCCACGCAGTATGGTCATCATCCCATTGGCGCCACCGTACAGTAACGAAAACACAACCAGCAGGTAGGGTGAAGTTCCCGCGAATAGCAGGATGACGACCGATAGGGGGAACGCGGTCGTTACAACTATGCCAACGGTGCTGGGGCGCACGTTGCGTCCAACTGTGAACCACAGCGCGCGAGCGAACACCTGGGCTGGTCCGATGAGGGCCATTGTCGTCAGAATCACCCGGTTGGGGACGCGCCTCTCCACCAACAGCGGCACCAGATGGAAAGTGAGTGCGGCGAATGTGGCGTAATACGCCGTGAAGCACACAGCGAGTGCCCAAAACGTCGGTGTACGCAGCGCGCGCCGGGTGGATGCTTTGTTCGCGGCCTTCAGCCGCGTCCGGTCGTCCGTGTTCGTGTTCGGGTCCGTCGCGGCGCTTCGTGCAAGAGCACTCGCGTGGATTGGCAAATTGATGAACAGGTTCGCTGCGGCGAGTGCTATCAGCGCTCCGCGCCAGCCGAACCAGTCAACAAACCCTTGGGTCAACGGGATGAAGACGGTGCTTGCGAATCCGGCAACCAGCGTGATGAGGGTGATTTTCGTGCGGAAACTGCCCGGGTAGTCGCGTGTCACGATGGCGAACACCGGGTCGTATAGCGTGGCCGCCATCGAAACGCCCAAGCCGATCCAAACGATGAAGAGCGTAGCGAGCGTGTGCGCCTGTGACCACAACAACAGCATCGCTGCCGACAGAATGGAACCTGCGACCATGACTTTCCTGCCGTGGCCTTGGTCAATCCAGGCGCCGAGTGGGTACGCGGCGACGCCTGACATCAGTAGTCCGACGGATAGGGCCGCATTCGTTTCCGTGCGACTCCAGCCCATCGATTGTTCCATGGGCACAACGAAGAGCGAAAACGCGTAGTAAATCGAACCCCATGAGACGAGTTGAGCGACAGCGAGTGCCCACGTCGCAACATTGCCATTTCGTTCGCGCGCTGACGTGCGGCAGCCAAGAAATTCGCCGGCCATCGCCGTCGCCTCCAGAGGGGTTGATGTCATGGTGGGTTCCGGCAAGTGGGACCCGCCGCAAATTCTACTTGCGACCCATCCATATTTCCATAAAAATAGAAATATCAAATCTTTTTTATGGTATCCATCGATGACTTTCGGCCTCTTGCCAGCCACCCTTCCGCTTCCCGCGGCGAAAGCGCAGTTTTTGGATACCACGATCGCCGCGCGTCTGGGCATGCCCGACGCCGCGCCCGCGCGCATCCTCCTGCTGTACGGTTCTTTACGCCAGCGGTCGTACTCGCGTTTGCTCGTTGAGGAGGCTGCACGCCTGCTCCAATTGTTTGGTGCTGAGACGCGCATCTTCGACCCGCGCGGCTTGCCCTATCCGGACGAGGTGGAAGGCAACGACCATCCGAAGGTCAAGGAATTGCGCGACCTGTCCATGTGGTCTGAGGGCCAAGTGTGGTGCAGTCCCGAACGCCACGGGACAATTTCCGGGGTGCTCAAGACGCAGATCGACCAGTTGCCCCTGTCGATGGGCGGTGTGCGTCCCACGCAAGGGCGAACGCTGGCTGTGATGCAGGTCAGCGGCGGGTCGCAGTCTTTCAACTCCGTGAACCAGTTGAGGCAGTTGGGCCGCTGGATGCGCATGTTCACCATCCCCAACCAGTCATCGGTCGCGAAAGCTTACGAGGAATTCGACGACGATGGGCGCATGAAGCCGTCGTCGTATTACGACCGACTGGTCGACGTGATGGAAGAACTGATCAAGTTCACGCTGTTGTTGCGCGGCCGGGCCGACTATCTCGTGGACCGCTACAGCGAGCGTGTGGAAGAAGGGCGGCCGCTCGACCCGAACACTGACCCGGCCTCGCTGGCGATGGGGCTGAGCACGCCGTTAGCTGTACCGGCGGACACCGAGTAACCGACATGACGACCATCGATTCAAAATCGGCAGTGACGGCATTGGCGGCGCTCGCTCAAGAGTCGCGCCTCGCGACATTCCGGCTGCTGGTCACCGCGGGCCCTGCGGGCATGAGCGCCGGCGCTATCGCCAAGGCTCTCGGTCTCGCAGCGCCGAGCCTGTCGTTCCATTTGAAAGAGTTGAGTCACGCGGGACTCATCGAAGGACGCTCGCAAGGCCGCCACATCATGTATAGCGCGCACTACAACACCATGCAGGTGCTCATCGACTTTTTACTTGAGAACTGCTGCGCCGCGCAAAGACGCGTGTGCGCGTCCAACGAGACGGAGGTTCCTGAATGAGTGAAACCGTCGACAAGGCGGCCCAATGCGAGCCAGGTGGCATTGGCTTTTTCGAGCGATACCTATCGGTTTGGGTTGCGCTGTGCATCGTGGCCGGCATCGTTCTGGGGAAGCTGGCGCCAGGCGCCGTGCATACGGTATCGACGCTTGAGCTCGCTCACGTCAACATCCCGGTCGGAATTCTCATTTGGGTCATGATTATTCCGATGCTGCTGCGCATTGACTTTGCATCGCTTGGCAAGGTACGCAGCCAAGTGAAGGGCATCGGCGTGACGCTTGTTATCAACTGGGCGGTGAAGCCATTCACGATGGCGTTTCTGGCCTGGGTGTTCGTCCGGCACGTGTTTGCGTCGCTGCTGCCGGCCGAACAGATCGACAGCTATGTCGCGGGTCTGATTCTGCTCGCTGCAGCGCCATGCACGGCGATGGTCTTTGTGTGGAGCCAGCTCACGAAGGGCGACCCGTATTTCACACTCACGCAAGTGGCGCTGAACGACCTGATTATGGTTTTCGCGTTCGCCCCGGTGGTGGGCCTCTTGCTCGGCATCTCGAACATCACGGTGCCGTGGGACACGCTCCTGACGTCGGTGGTGCTCTACATCGTCATCCCGGTCATCCTCGCTCAAGTAGTCCGCAAGCTCCTGCTTCGCAAGGGCGAATCACATTTCCAGCGCTCGCTAACGAAAATTGGTCCGTTCTCCATCGCCGCGCTGCTGTTGACGCTGGTGCTGCTGTTCGCCTTCCAGGGTGAACAGATCATCGCGCAACCACTGGTCATTTTGCTGTTGGCAGTGCCCATCCTCGCCCAGGTCGTCATCAATGCCTCGCTCGCTTACCTTGCGAACCGGCAACTCGGCGTGGCACACGATGTCGCTGCACCGTCGTGTCTGATTGGCGCGTCCAATTTTTTTGAGTTGGCGGTCGCGACAGCGATTAGTTTGTTTGGACTCAAATCCGGCGCCGCGTTGGCGACTGTGGTCGGCGTACTCATCGAGGTGCCGGTGATGCTCGTCGTCGTTAAGGTAGTCAACGCCTCACGTCACTGGTATCGCCGGGCATCGTGAGCCGCATGCTCCCCGGCATGCATCGCCCTCTGAGGCAGCCCCGTCCGCGCTATCCACGCCCGCTAACGGCGGCTTGCAAGGCAGTCATGTTCGCAATCGAGACGGATTGGCACTTGCCTAGATGAAATTTTCGTAATCCCCGCGTCATGGTGGCGTAAATCCCCGCGGAGCAAGATGCTTGATGTCGTTGCCGTCAATCGACCGCCGACATTTCCTTTGCAAAGCAACCTGCAGGCCGAGGTGCGTTCTTGTGCTGTTCGTTTCGCTGCCCGTTGGACGTGAACGCAGTCGCTAACGCCGGAGGCTGTCCGCCGCTACGTCACGGTGAAACATGCGCGTATTTTTGTTGAAGTTTCACTTGGCGGTCGTCATTGCCACAAGCCTCGCCGCATGCGCTACGCCCGGCAGCAAGCCCATAGCTGATGGCAACACGTCGCACCCAGTTCAGAAGACCGAGGCGTCGACGGGCCTGTTGCCGGGCGAAAAGGTGGACTATTTCGGCGATCGCTGTGGGAATCCCAACGTTCACGTCAAGCGACTGTGTATTTTTCCGCGTCATGTAGAACCCGTTGCGCTTGAGTAATCGTCGCGCCCGCGCGGATAGTCGAAGGCTCTGCTCGAGCCCTCGCCGCCCCGCGTCGCGTTGGTGGCACGCGGTCCGCCCTGCGTGCTTGCCGACGCGGTCAAACGCACCTAACATAGGGCCATTCGAACTGCTCGGCTTTCAGCGGGCGAAAATCCATGACTACGCAACTGCAAGCGCTACTCAGTGCAGTGGACAGCAAAAAAGCTCAACTGGACGAGGCGCGCCCGCTGCCTCCGCACACGGTCGCCTCGCTGCACGAGAAGTTGATGCTGGAATGGACCTACCATTCGAACGCCATCGAGGGCAATACGCTTTCGCTGCGGGAAACCAAGGTGGTGCTGGAAGGCATCACGATCGGCGGTAAGTCGGTACGGGAGCATATTGAGGCGACTAACCATGCCGAAGCCGTTGGTTATGTCGAAGAAATAGTCGCGGGCGGCGAACCGCTTACCGAATGGCAGATTCGCAACATTCATGGCATGGTCATGAAGGGTGACGATCGCCATACGCCTGGTCGTTACAGGCAAGAGAATGTTGTGATCGCAGGCGCGAGTACAACGCCGCCGGATTTTCTGCATCTGCCGCAAGAAATGGCGTCGCTGATGGCATGGTACGGCGCTTCAAATGACCATCCCGTTGCGCGCGCGGCAGAGCTGCACACGCGCTTCGTGAAAATCCATCCGTTTAGCGAAGGCAATGGCCGTACCGGACGGTTAATCCTGAACGTCGAACTCCTGAGAGCCGGCTATCCGATCACGATAATTCGTAAGGATGATCGGCTCGACTACTACAACACGCTCGACGAGGCCTGTGTGAGCGGTGACTATACCGGCATCACCAGGCTCGTCGCCGAGGCAGTGCAACGGACGCTTGACACCTACGTGAAGGTTCTCGGGTTGAGCGACGAACAGACACAACGGCGATAGCCCGGCGCACGTTACTAGTCGAAAATTTCGCTCCAAAACGATTTTTTTCTGTGCTGCTGACCGTAGTGACCTTGTTGCCCGCCATGGTGACGAGGTTGCTGGTCGCCGCGCTCAATGATTTTGTCGAGTTCGCCCCGGTCCAGCCAAACACCACGACATTGCGGACAGTAGTCGATTTCGATGCCCTGGCGTTCGGTCATGACCAAGGCGTTGTCTTTACAGGTAGGGCATTGCATGATTTCATCTCCTTTTTCAAAGGACAAATCAACCATAACGAATGAACTGCACGTGAACCCGACCGTTCGGGCCGAATGGGGACTTCAGCGAAGGTAACCCAGGTGTTGAGCCAAAATAAAGCATCCGATGGCCGTGAGGATTAGGCCTCCAATAATCTCCGCGCGTCGGCCTACGGCAGCCCCCAGACCTCTGCCCAGCATCACGCCGAACGTAACCATGACCATCGTCGCCAATCCGATGGTGGCCGCGGTGGAGAAAATATTGACTTCGATAAAGGCCAGGCCCGCACCAACCGCCATTGCATCGATGCTGGTGGCGAACCCGGTGACGGCTAACAGCCAAAATGAATGCGTACTCGACTTTACGGCTTCAACATTCGGCGCAGCGAGCCCCGCCTTAATCATCCGCGTGCCTAACGCAACGAGGAGACCAAAGGCAATCCAATGGTCCCACGACGTTACATATGGCGCCGCGACTCTTCCAAGCGCCCAACCCACCAGCGGAGTAATTGCCTCGATTACACCGAAAATCAATCCGGTCTTCAGCGCTTCGCGCATTCGTGGCCGGTTCAGGGCCGCGCCTTTTCCAATCGCGGCGGCGAAAGCGTCCGTTGACATGGCGAAGCCAAGCAATACAGTCGAAGCGATATTCATGGCGTAGCGTCCGGTCCGGGTCGGGCATGATTCCATGACATATCAACGTGCCCGACCGGATACGCTGACATGTCGATGGTCTCGCCAACCGCTACGGCTGCTCATGCCACGGTCTACCTACACCGAGCGTGTTGACATGAGCGCTTCCGAAAACGGAAGCCGGCTACTCCCCAAGGACGGACATAAGCCTATCACAGACTGAAGGCAAAATGTAAGGCGCTCGGCCTGATTGGCGGACTTGATCACCGTTGCCGAAGGCTTGCGCTACTGGACCACGAGGTGAACGCGAATGTCTTGATGGCTCTCGACCGGCTTGCCATTCTCGGTGGCGGGGAAGAAACGCCAGTTGTGCAGCGAGGCGAGCAGCAACTGGTTTAGACGCGGCTGTTGCGTCGGCTGCAGGAGTTCGACGTCGACGGAGCCGTCCGGGTGAATCGTGAAGCGCGCAAGCGCAATGGCGTGATATGCGGCTTCGCGCAAATCGTCCGGGATTTCCGGCAGTGGCTGCGTAATGGCGCGAGCACCCGTATGGCCGCTGTTAGCGGCGAGATCGGTCGCCGCCGGGGAGCGATCGGCGGCGCTGGCCGATGGCGCGGCCGATGCCGCCGGCGCCGTCGGCGCGGGGGATGGCGCAGCGGATGGCGCCGCAACGGGCGTCGATACAACAGGCGGCGCCGCACGCGGGGTAACCGGTGGCGCCGCGGTCAACGCAGGCGCAACAGCTTGCGGGGAGGGCTTTACGTGCACGGGATGCACCGCCGGGGTGGCGTGTGCGACGTGGGCCGGCGCGGCCACATGCGCCGGCGCGGCCTCCTGCGCGGACGCGCTTGCGCGCGGCGGCGGAGGCTCTATTTCAA
>Ga0310811_10012936_pt1 | contig 10853 bp, 8 predicted proteins | sample YCmetagenome_FD_207642 | JGI IMG/M metagenome (GOLD analysis project Ga0310811, IMG submission 207642) | Soil microbial communities from experimental microcosm in Duke University, North Carolina, United States - YC | ecosystem: Engineered > Artificial ecosystem > Soil microcosm > Unclassified ...
AACAGCGACCGGTACGCGAAGGGATAACGCCTTCCCACCCTTTGCACAAACCGCAAAGGGTGGGGCACCCGGCGTTTCGGCGCAGAAGTTCGAAATCACATCAGGCTTAGGATGACACTGATACCGGAAACCCGGCGGGTTATTGGTGTGGACGTTGGCGGGACCAAAATCGCCGCTGGGGTGGTGGACCAGGAGGGCGTTATCCTGCAGCAGATACGCACACCCATGGTGGCGGGCGCAGGAGCACCCGCGGGTCTGAATGCCGTAATCTCGGCTGTCCGGGAGCTGGGGCAGAAGATGGGCGTCCGCAGGCTTTCCGAGGGGGTGGGCGGCATTGGCATCTGCTCGCCGGGTCCGCTCGATCCGGAAAAGGGGGTGGTCATCAATCCGCCCAATCTTCCCTGCTGGCGCAATTACCCCCTGGCGGCGGAAGTGGAGCGGGCGGTGGGCGTGCCGGTGAAGCTGGACAATGATGGAAACGCGGCAGCCCTGGCCGAGGCGCAGTGGGGAGCGGGACGCGGATACCGCAATGTCTTTTATGCCACCCTGGGCACCGGGATCGGCACCGGCATCGTTTTCGCCGGCAAGATCTACCACGGGCGGACGGGCGCGGCGGCTGAGGGTGGGCACGTCAGCATTGACTATCGCGGTCCACGTTGCGGCTGCGGCAAGCCGGGATGCATCGAGGTGCTGGCCTCGGGGCCGGCAATTGCCCGCAGGGCACGCGCCAAGCTGGCAGCCGGCGGGGGCTCCACCATGCTTCAGATGGCAGGCGGAAATCCAGAGGCGGTGAGCAGCGAAATGGTGGGCCAAGCCTACGTCTCCGGCGATGCCCTGGCGCGGGAGGTGCTGCTGGAAACGGTGGACCTGCTGGCGCTGTGGCTGGGCAACATTGTGGACCTGCTGGAGCCGGACGTGATGGTGGTGGGAGGCGGGGTGGCGGCGTTGCTCAGCCCTTTGTTGGGTGAAATTCGACAGCGGCTGCCGGCATGCTGCATAAACTCGCGCTGCGGGGAGATTCCCCTGGTGATGGCACGCTACGGCGGCGACGCGGGCATCGCCGGAGGCGCGGCTTTGTTCGGTGGGGTGGTGGCGAAGAGTTGAGGCGAATTCGCGGGCGAAGCGCCGGCACCACAAGTCGTTGGTATGGCACTGTCGTGCTATTCCCAAAGGTACCGGTTAGGCTTAATTTCCAACCAAGCCACTTCGTAGATCAGCCTGCCCAGGCAGTTTCAAACCAGGAGCTACCTGGGCAGCCGGATCACATCTCTCAGGAATTAACACACCTCAAGAACCGCCTGGTCACGTAGCCGGGCCCCATCCAAACGAGAGAGGCCGCCAATGTCGGACCCGCTCACCCCCGTCGAACAGCAGATCGTGCGCTGTGCCTTGAACAACCTGACCGAAGAGCAGACCGCGCGTTGCCTGCACCTGACCGAGCGCACAGTGCGGGACAACCTGCATTGTGTGTACCGCAAGCTGGGCATCAGTTCCCACCTGGAATTACTGTTTTCCGTCTGTTCCGGGTCGGTGAAGGTTGCCGCCAGCGAAGGCGCAGCGGCCTAAGGGCAGGCCTGGGATTACCGGAAGAACTCGCCCATATCAGGGGCAGCGCCGGAAGCGCCGGGGAATGCCTTGGCTCCGGTGGCCTCGATGAGCATGCGCAAGGTGCTCTGGTGCTGGAAAAAGGTGGTGGACTGGTAGCCGGGCTTGGCCCGGGGGCTGATGACCAGCATGGGCACGTGGCCGCCCCCATTGGCCACGTCAATGTCGAAGGACTCGTCGAAAACGATCACCAGCAATCCATCCTTCTGAAAGGCGCTGCTAGCCAGCAAGGGAGCGATGTTGGCCCGCAGCCAGGCATCGGCCGTGGAAAGGCGCGCAGTGTCGGCGCAGTTGGAGCCGCCCCCGGGACAATCATGGGCGTCGTGTTCGGCGTTGGGGACGATAAAGGAGAAATTGGGCAGCTGGTTATTGCCCAGGTCCACGGCAAACTGGGTGAAGGGCACCAGGTTCTGCAGCTGAGCGCTGCTGTTGCGCACATCGCTGAAAAAGGAAAACGGGTTGTGATGCTCGAAATAGGGATAGACATCGCCGCCGGTGTATCCCATTGAGGGCAGGCTCTCGGCATAGGCCTTCCAGGTCTTCCCCACCGCCAGCAATTCCCGCGCCAGGTTGTCGGCATTCACCGTGCCGGTAAAGCTGTCGTCAGCGGTAATGAGCTGGCCGGTGGTCAGCATGAAGTAGTTGCCGATAGATTGATGGACATCAGCGTAGTAATTCGTTGCCAGGCCATACTGGGTCGCCAGGCTGTTCAGGTAGGGCATGGCGGAGCTGCCAATCACGCTGGAGTAGCTGTGGTTCTCCTCGACCAGCAGCACCACGTGGCCGAACTGTGGGAGCGCGCCCTGCGCGGGGGCAGGCGCAGGGGTGGACATGCTGCGAGCGCCGCTGCAACCGCTGGAAAATACTAAGCCGCAAAAGAGGGCAAAAGAGAGCGCAACATAAAGGGAGCCGGATCGCACAGGTCGTGTCCTATAGGTACTTGGAGTGTGAGAACCCGCGCGGAGTTGTCATTTCGGAACACCTGGCCGGCTCTGGCCGGAGTTCTAGCGCAGGAACTCAGGCATGCCGCCGGCGGTGGCAGAGCTGCCGGGAGCGGACGCCGCGCCGGTGCTGTTGACCAGCAGGCGCAGGGTATTCTGGTGCTGATAGAAAGTTGAAGACTGGAAACCCGGCTTGACCGCAGACCCCACCACCAGCATGGCCACATGGCCCCCGCCGTGCGAGCTGTCGGAAGCAGGCGCTTCATCAAACACGATAACCAGCAACCCGTCCTTGTGAAACATCGGGCTGGAGAACAGCGGTCCCAGGTTGTTCTTCAGCCAATTGTCGGCGGTGGAGAGTTTCAAGCTGTCGCTGCAGTCGGAGGTGCCATCGGGGCAATCGTGGGCGTCGTGCTCCGCGTTGGGCACGATGTAGGAGAAAACCGGAAGCTGGTTGTTGCCCAGGTCGGTGGCGAACTGAGTGAACGGCACCAGATTCTGGCGCTGCACGCTGCTGTTGCGCACGTCGCTGAAATAGGAAAAGGGATTGTGGCGCTCAAGGTACGGATATTGATTGCCGCCGACGTAGCCAGCTGAGGGCAGGCTCTCGGCGTAGGACTTCCAAGTCTTGCCGGCCGCGATCAGTTCGCGAACCAGGTTGTCAACGTTCACTGTGCCGGTGAAGGCGTCATCAGTGCTGACCAACTGGCCGGTGGTCAACATGAAATAGTTGCCGATGGAGGGGTGGACATTGGCGAAGTAATTAGTGGCCAGGCCGTACTGGCTGGCCAGACCGTGGAGGTAGGGCATGGAAGAGGCGCCAATCACGGTGGAGTAGCTGTGATTTTCCTCGACCAGCAGAAATACGTGGCCAATTTGCGGGTGGGTGATGGTCACGGAGGCAGTGGCCGATTTGGAAGCGTCCGCCTGAGAGATGGCGGAGACCTGCACGGTGGCATTCGCGGGCACGCTGGCTGGAGCGGTGTACATTCCGGAGGTGGTGATGGTGCCGGATGCAGCGCTTCCGCCGGCCACGCCACTTACGTTCCAGGTGACCGCGGGGTTCGAGGCGCCGCTAACGGTGGCGGTGAACTGCTGGGTGGCTTCCGGGGACAGCTCGGCCGAAGTGGGTGAAATCGAAATCGAAATCGCGCTGGGAGCCGGAGGTGGCGGAGCGGAACCAGCCGCGCCTCCGCCACAGCCGATGCCGGCGGTGGCAGCCAACGCCAGAAAAAGACCCGAGAGCCGCAAGCGCAAAGAGGAATCCTCTCACCGAAGGGGCGCGGAATTCGGATGCTCTCTGCAAAGCAGAGATGCCGCCCGCTGGAGGGGCGGATGCCAGGGCCATAAGAGTAACAATGGCCTCCGCGGTCGTCAATCGAAGAACAGCTTGAGACAGCAGACGCTGCCGCCCGACTTGAGGAACTCAGAGGTGTCGAGGAGAACGGGCTGCAAGCCTTCCCGGGCGAGGGCCTCCTGCAGGCAGTGGGTCAGGGCGGGTGTGAGGAACTTTCCATTGGCGGAAACGCCATTGCAGACGAATTTGAGCGCGTCTTCGCGGTCCACCTCGTAGACGCGGGGAATGAAGCTGCGAATGGCGGCCAGCGATTCCTGGGAGAAGGCGCCGGGGTAGATGAGAGCCGCGCCCGGCCGCAGGGGGGAGAAGCAGGCGTCGAGGTGGTAAAAGTGTTCGTCCAGCAACTGCAGGGGGGTGACGGGAATGTCCATTTGCCGCATGGCGGCGGTAAATTTTTCGACTCCGCCAATGGTGGAGCGAAAACCATGACCGGCCCAGACCCTGCTTCCGTCAGCATCCCACACCAGGTCGCCGTGGCCTTCCAGGAAGTCGTCACCCAGGCCGAGGTCTATCACTTTGTAGCCGTGAGCGCGAAACCACTCCACGTAGTGGCCCACTTCCTGGCGGCGTGAGACGTAGCGCATGCGACCAGCGACCACGAAGGGGCCGGCACCGGCGTGGCCACCCACGAACACGGGATTGGCGGCAAAGACCATGTCCTCGAGGCCGGCCACCGGGTCAATGAGTTCCACCGCGAAACCGGCGCCGCGAAAGCCGTCGCACACCGAGTCCCACTGGTGCTGCGCCCGCACCGGGTCAACCGGCGGCAGGCCCCGCATGTAAGGATTTTTGACCTCGCGCACTTCGAAATAAGTGGGAGGGCAGAAGAGGACCTTTTTCGGCATCAGAGTTGATCATAGCGCCGCGGCCACCAACTGGCCAGAGTGGCTGGACGGCTTTGCGAGCCCTTGCGGCACAAGGCCGTGCTCAAGCCAGCGAAAATCCGCGCAATCGGGATTGAATGCGCCGCAGAAAAATTATTTTGGGCTGGCATCCGGCCGCCGCATGCCGTGCTCTTCACTCCCACTCAATGGTACCCGGCGGCTTGGAAGTGATGTCGTAAACCACGCGGTTAATGCCCTTCACTTCGTTGACGATACGGCTGGAGATGTTTTTGAGCACCTCGGTGGGCAGGGGCACCCAGTCGGCGGTCATGCCGTCTTCGGAATGGACGGCGCGGATGGCGCAAGTGTAAGCGTAAGTGCGCTGGTCACCCATCACGCCCACCGACATCACGGGCAGAAGAACAGCGAAGGATTGCCAGATACGGGTATACAGCCCGGCGCGCTTGATTTCGCTGACCACGATGTCATCGGCCTCGCGCAGCAGGGCCAGGCGCTCCGGCGTGACCTCACCCAGAATCCGCACCGCGAGCCCCGGACCAGGAAAGGGCTGGCGCTGCAGAATGTCTTCCGGCATGCCCAAATCGCGGCCGATCTTGCGGACCTCATCCTTAAACAAATCCTTTAAGGGTTCAATAAGGCGCAATTTCATGTTTTCCGGCAGGCCGCCGACATTGTGGTGGGTTTTAATTGTCTGTGAAGGACCGCGCACGGAGCGCGATTCGATCACATCGGGATAGAGCGTTCCCTGCACCAAAAACTCCACGTGTCCCTGCTCGCGCTGGATGCGCTCCGCTTGTTCCTCGAAGATGGCAATGAACTCGTTGCCTATAATGTGGCGCTTCTTTTCCGGGTCGGTCACGCCCGCCAGCAGCGCCAGGAATCGCTGAGAGGCGTCTACCGCCACCAAGTGCAGGCCCAGCTTATCGCGCAGGTTCTGCTGCACCTTTTCGAATTCATTCTTGCGCAACACCCCGTTATTGACGAAGACGCAGGTCAGGCGGTCCGCAATGGCCCGATGCACCAGCACGGCCGCGACCGAGGAATCCACACCGCCGGAGAGGGCGCAGATGGCGCGGCCTTGGGCGCCAACCGTTTCCCGCACCTGCGCCACGGTAGCGTCCACAAAATGCTGGGCCGTCCAACTAGGCTTGGCGCCGCAGATTTCAAAAGCGAAGTTCTTCAGGATTTCCGTGCCCAGCTTGGTGTGATGCACCTCAGGGTGGAACTGCACCGCGAACATCTTCTTTTCCGGATTCTCGATAGCGGCCACTGCGTTAGAAGTCTTCCCGATGAGGCGGAACCCCTGGGGTAACTCCATGGCCTCGTCGCCGTGCGACATCCAGACGGAAAGCAGCTTGGGAAGGCCGGTGAACAGGCGGGAGCCGTCCAGGATTTCCACCGTGGCGTGACCATACTCGCGCTTGTCGGCGGGGCGGACCTTGCCGCCCAGGACATGGGTCATGAGCTGCAGGCCGTAGCAGATACCGAGTACGGGCAATCCCAGATTGAAGACGCGCGGATCGGCCGCGGGCGCATCCTGGTCATAGACCGAACTGGGGCCGCCGGACAGAATGATGCCCGCCGGGGCATAACTTTTAATCTCATCAATGGGCGCGGTGCAGGGCAGGACCACCGAGAAAACGTTTTGTTCGCGGATGCGACGCGCAATGAGCTGCGAGTACTGGGCGCCAAAATCGAGGACGACGATGGATTGGGCTTCCACGGTCTAATGTGCCAGAAGGATGATAGTAGTGTAAAGGAAAAAGCAGGAGTCAGGAGTCAGGAGTCAGGAGCCAGGAGTCAGTCAAATGATAGTTGGCAGGCCAGATGATGGGTAGTTTGCTGAATGTATTACAGAGTCAGGACTGGAGCAGAGGGGTGCCGCCCTCTGCGGCCTCGAGGGTTGGCGGCAATTCCGCCAGGTTACCCTGGGGCGCAGGTTGAGCCGGTTCGGGGGCGACGGCGCTTTCTCCGCCTGCTCCCGCCAAAGCCAAATACGCCGCCAGGCGGGTGATGTAGAGAAAATCGGCACAGGCGAAATAGGCCAGCACAATAGCGACCAGAGCCCAGGCAGCGGCAAAGGAAACACGGGTCATAAGATCAGAGACCAGCAGGCCGGCAGCAACCGCAGCCGCCAGCGCGGTGTAGTGCAGCAGCCCGAAGGGGAGACTGGTCAGCAGCACATCGCCGAAGGCACCGCGGACAAAATCCACAGCGGCCGATACTGCCCCGAAGGTGTCCTGCCGGTCGCGCACCGCGAAAATGGCGGCAAGCGAAAGCAGCCAGTTGAGCAAGGCCCAGACCAGCCATATACAACCGAGCAGAATGGCGGCGAGAACAACGCCGGGCGCAGCATCCCCCACCGGGCCGGCGGAGGTTGCAAGTATCAGGGCTCCAACCGCGGCGAGCGCCGCCGCCAGGAAGAGTCCGGCTCTGAGGAAACTCAGGCCCAGCAAAGACCTGGACTTGGCGCGCGTCTCCGGGAGCAAGGCGCTGAGAGTAGCCAGCCGCCCCAGGGCGGCGCTGACTATCCAAAGCACGGCGATCGCCGTTCCGGCCACGATCATACCGGCCGCCAAACGAACCGCGCTGCCCCGCAACGCGTGAGCCACGGCGGCCAGCGTCAACAGCGGCTCTCCGCGTTTGACCAGCAGCTGTTCACGCCAGGAAATGGGAATTGCGCTCAGATACTCCAGAACAGAGACGACCGCCAGCAGGCATGCAGCCACGGCAAAGCACCAGCGCCAGGTAATTTCCGCGAGCGGCAGAGCTGGTTGGCGGCGAATGGATGCAAAACCGCGCCGAATTGACGATTGTGCGGCCACAGCTGCGTAGGATACAGCAAGCAAGAGAAAAGAATTCAGGTTTCAAGGTTCGAGGTTTCAAAGTTTCGAGGTTTCAAAGTTTCGAGCTTCAAGTTTCGACGCCCGAGCGGCTAGTCAAACCTCAATTGTGTCCTTTATTGTTCCGTGCATGGAACACAGCGAGCAACCTGTGCACCGCCTGCAGCATCCCTCCCAATGTCGGACAATTCATCTACACGTGAGCGGGACAGGGTTCCGGCGAGGGAGAGAATGCCGTCGTCTGCCAATCCACCCGTCTTTCGCGGGGAGGAGCAAGCATGAAAGCGCAGAAATTCCTAGCCTTGGCGGGAATGCTAACCATGATTTTACCGCTGGCCTCGCTGGCCAGCTCGAAGACCAGCAAGGAGCAGAAGAAAAAAGTGGCCGTAGTAGACCAAGTCGAATTAGCCGGCAAGACCCTGAAGCCGGGCAGCTATCAGTTGGAGTGGCAGGGCAACGGCCCCACCGTAGAAGTCAACTTTATGCAATCTGGCAAGACGCTGTTGACCGCTCCTGCAACAGTAGCGCAACTGCACCAGAAGGCGCCGTACGATGCGGTGGTGGAGAGCACAAAGAAGAATGGCAGCAGAACCATCAGCGAAATCGAGTGGAACAACCAGCGTGAAGCGCTGAGGTTCGGACCCCAAGCCCGAACCAGCCGCGCGCACCGCTCCAGCAAACGCGCCTCTTAGTTGCACGCCACTTCCGGGGCGGGCCCCGAGCTGGGCCCGCTCATTAGAACCTCTTTCCCTTCGGTGGCACTCCTTCGGGATGACATTTCGAGTGAGAATTCCCTGGCATGGTAGCCGAGCGAACCGGCATTGCAGGGTCCTTCGACTCCGCCGGCCGATTAGGCCGGCTGCGCTCAGGATGACATTGGTCATTGTTTTGGTCCGCGGAAAGAGTTCAGCGCACCACGATGTTGACCAGCTTGCCGGGAACGATGATTATTTTCACCACCTGCTTGCCGGCAATGAAGGACTGAACCTTTTCGTCGGCCAGGGCGCGCTGGCGCACATCTTCCTCGGAAGCATCGGCAGACACCACAATGCGGCTGCGCAGTTTGCCGTTGACCTGCACCGGGATTTCGATCTCTTCTTCCCTGGCCAGACCCGGCTCGTACTTGGGCCAGGGTGCGTGCAGCAGGCTCTCGCGCTCGCCCAGCATCTCCCATAGCTCGTGCGCCAGGTAGGGCGCGAACGGGGCCATCAGGAGCACCAGGTCACGCTGTGCTTCTCTCAAGAGTTGGTCTGGAATACCGTCGCCCTTCTGCTCCTCGGTCGCATGGAGCTGGTTCACCAGCTCCATGATGGCGGCGATGGAAGTGTTGAAGTGCCACCGGCCCTGGAAGTCGGTGCTCACGCGCTTAATGGTCTGGTGGAGCTTGCGCTGCAGGGCGCGGGCCTGGGGGGAAAGTTGAGACGGAGCAAGCTCCGTCTCTACTGAACTGCGCTGAATATCGGCGCCGACGGGCCGGGCGACGGCGGTGTGACGGCTGACAAAGCGGTGCACGCGGCCCAGGAACCGATAAATTCCCTCCACACTCGCGTCCTGCCAATCCAGATCGCGGTCGGGAGGCGCGGCAAACAGACTGTACATGCGGGCGCTGTCGGCGCCGTAGCGGGCCACCATCTCGTCGGGTGTGACCACGTTGCCCAGGCTCTTGGACATCTTGGCGCCGTCCTTGATGACCATGCCCTGAGTAAAGAGGCGGACTACCGGCTCGTCATTTTTGATGATGCCCAGGTCGCGCATGAACTTGGTCCAGAAGCGCGAATAGATGAGGTGCAGAATGGCGTGCTCGACCCCGCCGATGTACTGGTCAATAGGGAACCAGTAATTGGCTTCGCGGCTGCTGAAGGGCTGGCGGTCATTAAGCGCGTCGGTATAGCGGTAGAAATACCAGGAGGAATCCACGAAGGTGTCCATGGTATCGGTCTCGCGGCGCGCGATTCCGCCGCACTTGGGGCAGGGGGCATTGACGAATTCGGGCAAACGCCCCAGGGGCGAACCGCCGGTGAGGGTGATTTCCACGTTTTCCGGCAGGAGCACGGGCAGATCTTTTTCCGGCACAGGAACAATGCCGCACTTGGCGCAATACAACATGGGGATGGGGGTGCCCCAGTAGCGCTGGCGCGAGATACCCCAGTCTTTCAAGCGGTAGGTGACGGTGGCTTTGCCAAAGCCGTGCTCCTCGGCGTATTGCGCCATCGTGGTGATGGCCTCGGAGCAAGAGAGCCCGTTGAACGGACCGGAGTTGATAAGGAGGCTGGCGGTAGCGGTAAAGGGCAGCACCGGCTCTTCCGGCTCGCCGGCAGCGGGCGGCTCCTCCTCGCGTCGCGGCAGTATGACCACGCGGATATCCAAGCCGTATTTCTTGGCGAACTCGTAGTCGCGCTCATCGTGCGCCGGCACCGACATAATGGCGCCGGTGCCATAGTCCATGAGGATGTAGTTGGCCACCCAGATGGGCAGGCGCTCGCGGTTGAAGGGATTGATGGCGAAGCGCCCGGTATCAATGCCGTGCTTCTCGATGGCGCCGACGTCACCCACTTCCCTGGCTTTGCGCTGCTCGGCGAGCAACTCTTCTATCTCGGCGCCCAGCTCCGGATTCTGAGCGATGAAGCCGCTCACCAGCGGATGCTCCGGAGCAAGCTGGATGGAGGTGGCGCCGAAGATAGTGTCAATGCGGGTGGTAAAGACGGTGATGTTGCCGCCGGCCGGACCGGCAGGACCTTCGACTTTGAAGTCCACCATTGCGCCTTCGCTGCGCCCGATCCAGTTGCGCTGCATGATGCGCACTTTTTCCGGCCAGTGCTCCAGCCGGTCGAGGTCGCGCAAGAGCTCTTCCGCGTAGTTGGTGATGCGCAGGAACCACTGCTCCAGCTCGCGCTGCTCCACCGGCGTGTCTTCGTGGCGCCAGCAGCAACCCTTCACCACCTGCTCGTTGGCCAGCACGGTGGCACATTTGGGACACCAGTTCACCTTGCTTTTTTTGCGGTAGGCGAGGCCGCGCTCGTAGAGCTTGAGGAAGAACCACTGATTCCAGCGGTAGTACTCGGGAAAGCAGGTGGTGACCTCGCGCTGCCAGTCGTAAGCGAAGCCGAGGCGCTTCATCTGCGCCTTCATATTGGAGATGTTGCGCAGCGTCCACTCGCGGGGCGGCGTGTTGTTCTGGATAGCGGCGTTCTCCGCCGGAAGGCCGAATGAATCCCAGCCCATGGGGTGAAGCACGTTGTAGCCGTTCATCCACATGAAGCGG
>Ga0310811_10012937_pt1 | contig 10853 bp, 10 predicted proteins | sample YCmetagenome_FD_207642 | JGI IMG/M metagenome (GOLD analysis project Ga0310811, IMG submission 207642) | Soil microbial communities from experimental microcosm in Duke University, North Carolina, United States - YC | ecosystem: Engineered > Artificial ecosystem > Soil microcosm > Unclassified ...
GGCATAGGTGAAGAAGATGTACGCGCCCGGATTCACCGGACTGAAAACAACTCCGAACACCAGCGGCACCACGACGACCGGAATCAAATCGCGCCCGCCGACCCACTGGCCGCGCAGAAAGAGCCAGACAAACACGCCGGTGGCGGCGAGATGCGCGATCCACGCGCCGATCGACATCGGGTGCAAGAGCGGCTGCACGAAGAACGAGGGCAGAAAGATCAGCCACACGTACCTCGTCCAGCCGAGGTCTCTACCGAACTGCGTCTGGTTATTTGAACGCGACATGATCGATCTGAAACGCGAAGCTGCCGGGCGCCGGACCGCCCCCGAAAATCAGCGCCATGATGCCGCGACCGTCGATTCCGTCGAACGACGCGAGCGGAAAGACATACTCCTTCCACTCAGCGCCCGCGACGAACGTCTGCGTCAACGGCGCGTACCCTTTGCTCTCGGCGAAGATGAACACGCGATATGTCTTGCCATCGCCCTTCGCCCAGAATCGAATCTCCTTCTTGGCGCCGAGGTTCGCGGGTTGAAAGATTTGCTTGCCCGGCGAGAACATCGCGCCCGCCCACGCCTGCTTGAACGCGTCGGAGATCGTGCCGCGAATTGCGAGCGACTTTGCACTCCCGTCCGCGCCGCCGTCGACGACGATCATCTCCGCGATCGACTTGCCGCCCGCCATCACGTCCGTCGACACCGACCATCCTGCGCCGAATTTGCTCGACGACGTGCCGTCGTCGAAGTCGCTCACGAGACCGGACTCGGACCCCGCCGGCATCAGATTCTGCGCCGCCGCCTCGGCGGCGATCGATTCGCTCACGCTCTTCCGTTTGAACGGAACACCTTGTTTCCAAACGCCGACGATATCGCGCGTCGCCAAAATGTCCGTCGTCGGATCGCCGGCGACGAGCATGAGATCCGCACGCAGCCCTTCAGCGACGCGTCCGCGATCGCCGAGATGGAAGATCGTTGCGGGAATGCTCGTTGCGGCGGCCAAGGCTTCGGTGGGTGTCAGTCCGGCGTTCACCAGTAGCTCGAGCTCGCGATGGAGCGCGGCGCCGTGGGCCGTGCCGGGATTGCCGGCGTCGGTCCCAGCAAGAATTGGAACGTGCGCGGCACGGAGTTGTTTCACCGTCGCTTCGGCCGAGGCGTAGCTCACGGGCGGAAGCCCAGGGCGGCGCGGAAAGGCCTGCTTCAGCATCGAAAGCTCTTGCTTCGTGAGAAAGGGGCTGAACCTGGGGTCGTCGGCGAGCGGGCCAGCGCCAGCAACGCCCGTGATGCTCCTCAGCACGGTGAGCGTCGGCACGACGAACGCCTTGTGCGCCGCGATGAACGCTCCGAGCTCCGGATCGGGATCGCGATCGACGAAGAGATGAGCGAGGCCGTCCGCGCCGGCATCGATCGCGGCGCGCGCACTCGCGAGATCGCCGATGTGAACGAGAGCGAGCTTTCCGCGCGCATGTGCGGCTGCCACGGTCGCGCGCAGCATCTCGGGGGTGAGTGTCGGAAACGACGAACCGTACGTGCGGCCGTCATCGAACACGATCTTCACATAGTCCGAACCCTCGGCGATGCGCGCGTCGACGAACGCCTGCGCATCGCTCGCGGACGTGAGCGTCGGAATCGGTTGTCCGTACTCGGTCCCGTGTCCGCCCTTGACCGTGACGAGCGTGCCGGCTGACAGAATGTCGGCGCGAGATGTGGCCTTTCGCGCCCGCTGTTCGGCGCGCCACGCGCGAGCCGTTCCAGTGTCGCCGAACATGTCGAGCTCCGTCGTCACGCCGAAGACGAGCGCGGTGGTCAGCGCCGCTCCCCACGCGTGCGTGTGCGCGTCGATCAGTCCAGGCAGCAACGTCTTTCCCGCGCCGTCGATCACCGTCGCGTTCGCGGGAGCTGAGAGTCCGGTGCCGACGCGGACAATCTTGCCGTCCTGCACGAGCACGTCTCGACTCGGCAGCGCCCTGGTGCCGTCGAAAACGCGCACGTTGTGAAAGAACGTCTGCGCGGCCGATGACTGCGACAGCGCGGACAAAAGCAGCAGTGGGATGAATCGCATGACACCCTCGCGTGAAGTGATCCGTCGAACGCGAGACAGTTTGTCGAGATTAGCGCGCCTCATCAGGTCTAAAGCGTCATGGCGAAGTCATGACAAGCGTCATGCGTCGAACTGCAGATCCCTCGCTTGCGGCTCGGGATGACTTCCGAAACCGACGTCGCGCCGCCTTCGTATGGAGACGGACGCGCCACGATTTCTCCGATCGAGGTCCCCGCCATGATCCTCGCCCTTCTTCTCGGAGTCGCGCTGCAGACCGGCTCGTCCCAGGACCGGATGCGCGACAGCATTGCGAGGGACGTTGCTCGCCGCGCCACACAGCGCGCTGGTCGGGCCGCACGAAACCGGGATCGTGATTCGGGACCCAAACGTCGACCGGTCACGAGCGAAGACCTCGCGACCGCGTTCAAGGATCCGTCGTCGAAGGTGCTGCTCGAGCGGGCGCGTGTCGCTCGACTTTCGCAGGACTCCGCGCTGCTCGCCTACGACGTCAACTCGTATCAGCGTATCTCCGCCGGCATCGGCTTTTCCAAGATCGGCCGAGATCGCTTGATCTTTCGCACTGAGCAGTCGGGGCGTGTTCGATGGCAGCGGGACGTCGGCGTTTGGATCGACGTCACTGGCGCACGAACGGCGATCCCTGGAATTCCCGACGTCGGCGAACGCGAAGCTCGCAAAGGAATCGCGAGAGCGAGCGACGAGATGCTCCCGGTGCCGTACTTCCCGGGTTACGAAGCGCTCTGGGCGGGACCCGAGGCGGCACGCGTAGCCGTCGACGAGAATGGTCCGGTCCATCCGCTCGCCGAAGGCTCCGAAGCCTACTACACGTACAAGACCGGCGACTCGCTCGTCGTCACGCTTCCCGATCATCGCGTCATTCATCTGCGCGGACTCGAGGTGCGTCCGCGCGAAGCAAAATGGAACCTGATTGTCGGTTCGCTCTGGTTCGACGAAGCATCGGGGCAGCTCGTTCGCGCGGCGTATCGCTTCGCGGTGCCGATGCACATTGACGAGTTCGTGCTCGAGCAGGATCCCACGGCGTTCGACGACGTTCCCGTATGGGTCAAGCCGATGATGATGCCGATGCACGGCGAGATTTCCGCGGTGACGATCGAGTATGGGATGTATGGCGGTCGCTTCTGGCTGCCGCGAAACCGATCCGCCGAGGGCACGGCGACGGCGAGCTTCATGCGCTTTCCGTTCAAGGTCGAGCAGACCTTTAAGTACAACTCTGTGAACGGAACGGATTCGTTGCCGCACATTGCGGTGGCACCGTTGCCCGACCGGCCCCCCGACTCGCTGACGGGCCCCGCGCGTGAACGTTGGCGGGATTCGGTGATCATGCTGCGCGTTCGCGCGGCTCGCGCGCGCAGCGACTCGATTCGCGCGGGTCTGTACCGTGCTGGTCGCAGGACCTCGCAGTGCGACACGAGCGAGTATCGCGTCACCGCAACGAGGCGCTATGGCGATGCGCGCGTCCCGGTCGCAACGCGGATGCCATGCGACCTGTCGACGCTCGCGACGTCACAGGATCTGCCCGCGTCGATCTACGATCCGGGCGACCAGCTCTTCGACATCAAGTCGCGCGATGCGTTGGTTACGGAAGCGCTCTCGATGGGCGCGCAGCCGCCGTTCACGCTCAACCCGCACTCGCTCCCGCGGCCGGAGTGGGCGAGTGGACTCGCACTGCTTCGCTACAACCGGATCGAGGGACTTTCCGCCGGCGCCGAGATCAGCCAAGTGCTCGGCGGCGGCTACGCGGCGCAGGCGACCGGACGATTCGGCATCGCCGATCGAATGCCGAACATCGATCTCTCGCTCACGCGCACGAATCTGACGCGCTCCATCTACGTGGCGGGGTACAGGCATCTCGTCCCTGCCGGCGATTGGGGAAATCCCCTCAGCTTCGGAAGCTCGGTATCTGCTGTGCTGTTCGGCCGTGACGAAGGCTTCTACTATCGCGCGACGGGCGCGGAGCTCGGCGGCCGAACGGAACAGGGCACGCCGGTCGAGTGGCGGCTGTTCACAGAGAACGAGCGGACGGCAACAGTCTCGACGCGCTTCTCACTCGGCGGCAACAATGCGACACCGAACGTGTTGGCGACGTCGGCGCTGTATTCCGGCGCCGGGTTTCGTATTCGACACACGCACGGCGTCGATCCGAATGGTTTTAGAGTTTTCACAGATCTTCGCCTCGAGGGAGCGACCACTGGCGACTCGAGCTACGGGCGGGGCGCTATGGACCTGACGTTTACCCAGGGCGTGGGCCCGTATGCCGGCGCGCTGACGCTGTCCGGTGGCAGCTCGGTCGGTGCGCTTCCGCCGCAACGACGCTGGTACCTCGGGGGCACGCACACCATTCGCGGGCAAAGCCCCGATACAACGCAGAGCGGCACGGCGTTCTGGATGGCCCGTCTGGAGGCGGGCCGAACGATCCAGGGCGCGCGACCAGTCGTGTTCAGCGACATCGGCTGGACTGGCGACCGAAATCGAATGAGTGAGGTCGGTCGACCGATGAACGGCGCCGGCGCCGGCGTCTCGTTGCTCGATGGATTGATGCGCTTCGACGTGGCTCGTGGACTCTTCCCGCGTCGACAATGGCGAGTCGATGCATCAGTCGAGGCCACATTCTAGCTGTCTGAGGGAGAAGAGCACGGCGTACGGAGACAGGGAGGAGGAAGGTGATTGAGTGCGGGGAGAAACCATCGGCCGAATCGAGTCTGCGCCGTTTCCCCTCCGCACTCGATCTTCACTCATCACTGTCTCCGCACACAGTCCCCTTCTCTCGAACTCTCTCGGCCTAGCGACGAGCGACTGCCTCTCTCAATTGCCGGATGGTCGCGTTCGGATCTTCGACCTCGATGACGAGCCGCTTGTAGTTCTCGTGATTCAGATCGAGCACGATCGTTCGCTCCGGATCGTGAACATCGAAGAACACCGCGCCGCCCGACTGATAGAACGTTCCCGCGGTGATCACGCCAGGTATCTCAGTGCCCGGCATCCGGACGCCGTGCCACCATCCGCGCGCCGGCTCAGGATCGATGCGCACGCCATCGATGTGCTCGAGTGGAATCTCGAGCTCGGTCTTGAATGCCCAGAGGCGGTCCCATCCCTCCACGTGAAACCGGACGCGCCCGCGCTCGATCGAAACGTTGACCATGGATCGCTCGTGATGGGTCGGGCTCGAACATCGCCGGAAGAGATCGTGACCTCAAGCCTGCTGACACGGATGATGCACTACGGGCAAGGATCAGCGGAGAGGTAATAGATGCGACGTCGTGTCTCAGTTGGAATCGCGTTGGCCAGCACCATCGTCACAACGACGAGTTGCAAGGCAGATCGGAGCAGCGGTGGATCGGTCGCATCTCAAACGCCGGCGAGGACGCTCGGAGCCTTGGACACGACTTTCATCTGGAATGAGATCACGTTTCACGTCATCGGGCGCGACAGCTCGTTCATCATTCAACCGAGTGGCTTGAACGGCGGCACTGATCCGGTGAGTGCAACGACGACCGGCCTGTTGAGTCACGCCGCGATCGCCGATCTGGACAAGGACGGGAAGCCCGAGCTGCTCGTGTTCTCGGCGTCGCCCGACAGCGCTCACCGCGCTTCGGTCACCGCATATTCGGCCAACGAGTCCGGCTTGCGCCGTGTCGATTTCGACGGTGTGCAGGACGATCCGCGAGCGACGCCGGGCTACGCTGGCCACGATGAGTTCGCGATCGTCAACGGCACGCTGGTGCAGATCTTTCCGCTCTACGACGGCCACGGGCGTCCGACAGGAAAGCAGCGGCGGTTGCACTACGCGATGGTAAACGGAGAAGGCGCGCGATTGCTCCGCGTCGATAGCGTGTTCGACTACTGACTCCGCGGCGGCGATTTCAGAAAGCGAACCAGCTTCGGGTAGAAGATGTCCGGGGCCTCGAACTGCGGTACGTGTCCAACGTTCTCGATCAGCTCGAGCTCCGCGCCCGGGATCGACTCCGCCACGTGCTTGGCTTGCTCGGCGTAGGTCGGCGTGTCCTTTGCGCCGCCGATCACGAGCGCCTTCGACTTGATGTGCTGCCAGTCGTAGACGACCGTCTCCTGCGTCAACATCTGTGAGAGCGCGGCGCGCACGCGTGAGAAGTGCGCCCAGTCGGGACTGAGCGTCCACCCCCAATGGATGCGGACATACTTCTCGTACTCCGGCTTCCACGTGACGAAGTAGCGCGTGATCGACTGACGTACCTGTTCGTAGGTGCGCGGCGGGATCGCCTTCGTGGTATCGTACGCCTCGTCGAGATAGTGCGGCGCGCGACCCGGACGCGCGTCAGAGAGACCGATCTGGTTCACCATCACGACGTGCGTCGTCACGCCCGGATATGCCATGGCGAATCGCGACGCGAGCATGCCCCCCATCGAGTGCCCAACGATCGCCGCGCGCTCGATGCCGAGCGATTGCAGCAGCCGGCGCGTGTTGATCGCCATGTCGTTGAACGTGTACGGGATGAACGGCTTCGACGATCGGCCGAAGCCGATTTGATCCGGCACGATGACGCGAAATCCTTCACGCGTGAGCACGTCGATCGTGCCGCTCCATGCCTCGCCGAAAAAATTGAAGCCATGCAGTAGCACGACTGTCTGCCCGTTCGCTTGCCCGGTCGGCTTCACATCCATGTACGCCATCCGAACGGGCTGTCCATACAGCACGAACGACAGGTACGACACCGGATGCGGATACGGAATCTCCTCGACGTTCGCGCTCACTGGGCGAATGTCCGTCGGCGCCTGTGCAGACGCGGGTGTGGCGAGGCCCACGCCGAGAATCAGAAACCGAGCGACGGACCGACGGCAACGAGACGACGCGCGCATACCCGTATCTCCGATGGACGCGAGGAGACAATGATGTCGATTGCCGGCTCGTAGCTCCAGAGCGGCTGCTCGACCGCCGCTGGCCGGCGACGTACATTCGGACGGCGAGCCCGAACTGGGAGCGATTCATGCCAAAAGCAGCCGCAAGCGCGCCAGCTGAGAAAGTCGCGCTCTACGAAAAACTCGTCGCGACGAACCCTCGCGTCGAACGAAAGGGCGCGACGATGCCCTACACTTCCATCAACGGCAACATGTTCAGTCTTCTGAACAAGGAAGGCGTATTGTTGCTGCGATTGTCCGATGAGGCGCGCGAGGCGTTCGTCGCCAAGTACAAGACCAAACCCGTCGTCATGTACGGCGCCGTAATGCCGGAATACGTCGCGGTGCCCGACGATCTTCTCGCAAAGACCGCGCAGCTCAAGAAATACTTCGCGGCGAGCTACGAGTACGCGTCGTCGCTGCGTGCCAAGCCGACGACTCGGAAGCCAAAGGCGAAGGGGGCCTCGAAGCCCAAAGCCTAGCGGGAACTACTTCCAAGTCAGCGCGAGTCCCGCATCGACCATCTGCACGCTGCGCGCCGATGTATACGCCAAAAGGGCGTTGCTGAAAATCGTCAGCGCGACCGGCGCCAGCGGCAGCGTGAGGTCATAGCCACCGCCGATCTGGACCGCGGTGCCGGTCACTCTGCCCTTCCCGTCTGGGTCGCCGGTGCCAACGCCAGCACCGACCTTCACGAAGAGCGGCAGCACAGGCAGATGCAACTGGATGTTTCCAGTCGCGAAGGCGATGTTCGAGCCGGAATGCCGCCAATCGTTCACTTCCACGCCAATGCCGACGAGCGGCAGCACGGACTTCGTCACTGAAAGCATGAACGCCGGCGCGCCGCGTCCATCGGAGAGCGACGATTCCGTCGAGCCGGCAAGTCCGCCGCCGGCGCCGAGTGATAGGCGGGCCTGCGCCATCGCGGGCACGGGAACAGCCGCGAGGGCGAGACCAGCCAGGAGTTTTCTGAATCGACGCATTGCGATCATGGCGCGGTCACCACGTCAGTGGGTCTGCCTTCGAGGAAATGCTCGACGTTCTCTACTGCACGACGAAGGCCAATGTCGATCACTTCTTGCGTCATTCCGGCGTCGTGGGGCGTCAGAACGACGTTCGGAAGCGCGAGCAACGGGTCGCTGGACGCAATCGGCTCCTCGTGAAACACATCCAGCCCCGCTCCCGCAATGCGACCCGCTTGGAGGGCATCCACGAACGCATCGCGTTCGACGAGTCCCGCGCGAGCCGTGTTGATGAGATAGGCCGTGGGCTTCATCAGCGCCAGCCGTTCGCGACTAAGAAATCCTGTCGTCTCGGCGCTGAGCCGCAAATGCAGGCTCACGATGTCCGACTCGCGCAACAGGGTCTCGATCGACACGTGGCGCGCGCCGACAGCGCCCGCGCGACCGCCATCCGGACCGTGCGTGGACGCGAGCAGTCGCATGCCGAACGGCGCCGCGAGCGCGGCGACGCGGCGACCGATCGAACCGAGACCGACGAGTCCGAGCGTTTTGCCCTCGAGCTGAACGAGCATCGTGCGCGGCCATTGTCCCGCGCGAACCTCGGCGTCCAGTCGCGGAATGCGTCGTGTCACCGCGAGCATGAGCGCCATCGTATGCTCGGCGACCGCATTCGCGTTGACGCCCGGTGTGTTCGTCACCGTCACGCCGCGTGCTCGGCACGCCGCGAGGTCGATTTGATCTGTGCCCGTGCCCCACACGGAGATGAGCCGTACCCGATCGCACGACGCCAGGACACGCGCGGATATGCGGGCGTGCGCGCGAATGTTCACCACGATCTCCGCATCACCAATGCGGCGAATCAGCTCGGCCTCCTGGTCCGCGCCGCGCTCTGTATGAATCCGGACATCGCCGAGTGTGCGAAGCTCGCGTTCGGCTGCGGTTCCGGAGAAGACGGCCGGATAGTCGTCCGGAACCACGATCGAGACGACGCTGGTGCGCAAGCGCGTGGTGAATTGGCCGCCCAACTTCTCGACAATCGTGGCCCACCCGCCCGAATGAGACTCGATCGTGCGATCGGGAAGGCCCTCGTGGGTGAGCACGAGGTCAGTCGCGCCATCGGCCCGCTCGTGAAGGTCGATCGTGACGATGGTCGGCTTGTGGTCGGTGTTCTCCGAGATCCACGTAAACGACAGCCGCGACGGTCGATCGATGATCAGATACTCGCCGCGATGCTCGGCGTCGCCGCGCCCGTGGGCCATCACGATGCGAAACTGTCCGCCCACACGAGCGTCGGTCTCGGCGGTCGTATGCTTGACGTCGCCCGGCTGCATGAAGCGCGCGAGCATCCTGGGATCGAGCCACGCGTCGAAGATCTGGTCGCGTGGCGCGCCGATGGTTCGTCGGATGACGACGACGCGCTCAGTCATCGCTTTTGCTTGTTGCGTCCGCGGCCGGCCTGCGCGCGGGCCTGCGCGCGGCTCTTCCGTTCGTCGACCAGGATCGCCTCGAGCGCGTCCAGCCGATGCTCCCAGAACTCGCGATACTCGTCGAGCCAGCGCGACGCGCCCTCGAGCCGCGTCGGTTCGACGGCGAGCCAATGCTCGCGGCCATCGACGCGCCGCCGGACCAAGCCGGCGCGCTCGAGGACCTTCACATGTTTGGAGACGCCGTTGAACGAGATGGGAAAATCCGCGGCGAGCGAACCCACGGTGCGATCCTGTTGGGCGAGCGCGGACAGAATGGCCCGGCGGGTCGGGTCGGCGATCGCCGCGTAGACGAGATCGAGCGAGTCGGACGTCATGGGCTTGTGTTCAACCATTTGGTTGAATAACATACGCGCCCCGACTCCTGATCCGCAAAGGTGATCTCATGCCGAATTACGATAGCGGTCCGGTGAAGAATCATTCCGTCGTCTCGCATGACCAGTGGTTGGACGCGCGTGTCGCGCTCCTCGAGCGCGAAAAGGAATTCAGCCGCCGCCGCGACGAGATCGCCCGGCTTCGCCGCGAGCTTCCCTGGGAACGAATCGAGACGCAATACGACTTCGATGGCCCGAACGGACGCGAAACGCTTTCGGATCTCTTCGCCGGCTGTCGCCAGCTCGTCGTGTACCACTTCATGTTCGCGCCGGGCGCCAAGGAAGGCTGCCCGCATTGCTCGTTCTGGGCGGAAAGCTTCGACTCGCTCGCGGCGCATCTCGGGCATCGCGACACCGCGTTCGTTGCGATCTCGCGCGCGCCGCTCGCATCGCTGGAGGCGTTCAAGCAGCGGATGGGATGGCGGTTCAAGTGGGTCTCGTCCGATGAGAGCGACTTCAACTACGACCTCGGCGTCTCCTTTCGCCCGGAAGCGCGAAAGAATGGCACGGCTGTCTACAACTATCGGGCGGGAGAAACCGGTGCCGATCGCGAGGGCGCGAGCGTGTTTTACAAAGACGAAGACGGAACGATCTACCACACCTACTCGACGTACGCGCGCGGCATCGATCTCCTCAACACGACCTACAACTTTCTCGACCTCACGCCGAAGGGCCGCGATGAGTCACACCTCTCGGATTCGCAGGCGTGGGTTAGACACAAGGATCGCTACAAATAGCTGACGGCGGGAACCACGAGTGGATCACGGACGGTACAGACACAGACGGACGGACACGGAACTGCGACAACAAGAATTCTTCTTTTTCTTGAAAGACGTCGGTAGTCAAAGTGTGACATCCCAAGCGGCCGTCCCAAAAAAAGTTGTTCTCGCTGTGTCCGTGTCGATCCGTCAGTGTCCGCGCCTGTCCGTGATCTCCCGGGTTCACGGCTTCTTCCGCCACTCCCGCCACTCTCTTGTCGGATCATCGTCCGGATCCGGTGTTTCCTGGGGCGGCCGGATTGCTTCGGGAACGTTCCGCAGGTTGATCCGAATGCGCGTCCACGTCGATGATCGCCCGCGCATCG
>Ga0310811_10012938_pt1 | contig 10852 bp, 4 predicted proteins | sample YCmetagenome_FD_207642 | JGI IMG/M metagenome (GOLD analysis project Ga0310811, IMG submission 207642) | Soil microbial communities from experimental microcosm in Duke University, North Carolina, United States - YC | ecosystem: Engineered > Artificial ecosystem > Soil microcosm > Unclassified ...
CCAGTTGCTCGTGGGCGAGATGCGGGCGCGCGGGCGGGTCGGTCTGGCCGCCTTCGTGCGGGCCCGGGCGCGCCGGCTGCTTCCCGCCCTGGTGGCCTGTGTGCTCGCGACCGGTGTCATCTACCGGTTGCTGCGACCCTCCGAGGCCGACGGCCTGCGGGACGATGCGATCTCCTCGCTGGTGTACGTGCAGAACTGGCATCTGGTGCTCGCCGGCGTCCCCTACGGCGCCGACCAGGCCAGGATCGCGCCCTACCTGCACCTCTGGTCGCTCGCCGTCGAGGTGCAGCTCTACCTGTGCTGGGCGCTGCTGGTGGTCGTGCTCGTCGGCCGGTTACGCCGCCCCGCGGCGATCTGGACGACGCTGGGGCTGGCCGCGGCCTCCGCGCTCTCGATGGCCCTGCGCTACTCCCCCGACTCCATCGATGCGGGCACCCCCGCCTACTACGCCACCGACACCCGGGCCTCGGGCTTCCTTCTGGGCGCGGCGCTGGCGCTGGCCTGGACCCCGAGGGAGTGGGCGCTGACACCGCCCCGGCCGGTCGGGGCGGTGCTGGACATCGCCGGCGCGGTGGCCCTGGTCCTGCTCGGAGTCGAGCTCGTCACGGACTCCGAGTTCGATCCGGCGCTCTACCAGCAGGGCGGGTTCCTGCGGGTCGGGCTGCTGGTCGTCGCGGTGATCACCGCCGCCACCCGGGAGAACGGGAGGCTGCGGGTCCTGCTGGCCGGGCGGCCCCTGACCTGGGTGGGCCGCCGCTCCTACGGTCTCTACCTCTACCACTGGCCGGTGTTCGCGCTGGTCCGGGGCGCCCCCGACCAGGGCTGGCCACCGGACCTCATGGCGCTGGCGGTGACCTTCGTGGTCGCCGAGCTGTCCTACCGTCGGCTGGAGACCCCGATCAGGCGCGGCGAGCTGCGGGCGGCCGTGCGACGGCTGGGCCTGCGACGGCGTGAGGTGGCGCTCGGGTGGCTGTGGATCGTGGTGACGGTCCCGGCCCTGGCGGTCGCCACCACCAGCCCGTGGGTGGCCGCCGCGGCCGAGGCGCCGCCGGCCGCGGCCCCGGAACCGGTGGGCCCGGCCGCCGGACACACCCTGGTCATCGGCGACTCCATCGCGATGGGCGCCACCGACGCGCTGCGTACCGCGCTCGGACCCGAGACCACCACGATGCAGGCGGCGGTGGGCCGCCAGTTCACCGCCGCTCCGTCGATCGTCACCGGCTGGGCGGCCCAGGACGGCGGCCCGGTCGTGGTCGAGCTGGGTTCCAACGGTGCGGTGCGGCCCCGTGACGTCGAAGCCCTGGTCGCCGCCGCCGGTGGGCGCAGGCTGGTGCTCGTCGGGGTGGCGGTGCCGCGGCGCTGGCGTGACCACAACAACGAGGTGCTGCGGGAGGCGGCCGCCCACCACGCTCCCTCGGTGGTGTTCGTCGACTGGGCCGCCCTGGTCGCTAGCCACCCCGGCAGCCTCGGTCCCGACCGCGTGCACCCCACCGAGCCGGGCCGGCTGCTGCTGTCCGGCGCGGTCGAGGAGGCCCTCCGGCGATGATCGTTCTGGCCTACCGACGACCACCTGGCCCGGCCGACCGGCTACCGCCAGCCCTCGCTGCTGCTCAGCACCGTGAGCCGCTGGGTGGCCCGGGTGAGAGCCACGTACAGCGCACGACGGCCGGTACTCGACTCGGCGATCAGCTCGGACGGCTCCACCAGCACCACCGCGTCGTACTCCAGGCCCTTGGCCTCGAGGCTCCCGACCACCCGGAGCCGGGGTTCGGTGCGGTCGGCCAGCCAACCCGCCACCTCGGTCCGGCGGTCCATCGTGGTGATCACCCCGACGGTGCCGTCGACCTGGGTGAGCAGCTCCTCCGCCGCCTCCGCCACCTCCACTGCGAGCTTGTCCCGTCGCACCGTGCGCACCACGGGCGGCAGGCCGGTGGAACGCACCGGGGTGGGCAGATCCTCGGCGGAGACCTCGGCCCGCACCACCTCGGCGGCCAGTTCGAAGATCTCCGCGGAGTTGCGGTAGTTGGTGCTCAGCTGGAACCGCCGGCGGGCCTTCACCCGGCCCAGCGCGGTCTCCCGGGCCCTCGTGGCCTCGTCGGTGTGTGGCCACGAGCTCTGCGCCGGGTCGCCCACGATCGTCCAGCTGGCGTACTGGCCGCGCCGGCCGAGCATCCGCCACTGCATCGGCGAGAGATCCTGGGCCTCGTCCAGGATCACGTGGCCGAAGAAGAACTCCCGTCCCCGCTTGCCCTCGGCCTTGTCGCCGGCCATCACCCGCAGCTCGTCGAGCAGGGCCACGTCGGCCACCGACCACGCCGGTTCGCCGGAGGGCCCCGCGGTCCACGACGCCGCCAGCCTGGCCACCATCTCGGCCGACAGGGAACGACCGGCCAGCCGGGCCAGCCGGTGGCGGTCGGACAGCCAGCCGAGCACCTCGGTCGGGCGCAGGACCGGCCACCAGGCGTCCATGAAGTCGTCGAACTCGGTGCGGTCGCCGAGGTCGGCGGCCAGCGACTCGCGGGACTCGCGCAGCCTGGGGTCGTCGAGGTCACGCGCGGCCGCCTGGGCCCCCTTCCAGAGGGCGCCGAGCACGGCTGCGGCGGCCTCGCGGCGGGCCCGGTTGGGCGCCACCCGCTGGCGGTGCACCGCCCGCCGGATCTCGGCCAGCTCGGCCGCGTCGAGCCGCAGCACCTGGCCTTTGTAGACCATCCGCAACTCGGTCGGCGCTCCCGGCGGGGTGTCGGACAACGCCGCCTTGAGCAGCTTGCGGATGCTTCCCGCGCCCTTGACCTCGGCGAGCGCGGGAGCGTCCACCGTGGTCGCGCTCACCCCGTCGAGCACGTCGCCCAGCGCCCGAAGCTCGACGGTGTCCTCTCCCAGCGAGGGCAGCACCCGCGAGATGTAGTCCATGAACACCGGCGATGGCCCGACCACCAGCACACCGCCGGAGAAGCGGCGCCGGTCGGAGTAGAGCAGGTAGGCCGCACGGTGCAGGGCCACGGCGGTCTTGCCGGTCCCGGGCCCGCCGGTGATCTCGGTGATCCCCCCCGACGGGGCCCGGACCGCCACGTCCTGCTCACGCTGGATGGTGGCCACGATGTCGCGCATGGAGCCGCTCTTGGCCCGCGACAGATCGGCCATCAGGGAGCCCTCGCCGACCACCGCCATGTCGTCCGGGGCGGCGTCGGGCATCAGCAGGTCGTCGGAGATGTCGGTCACGCGCTGGCCGAAGCTGCGGATGGTCCGGCGGCGGACCACGTCCATCGGCTGCTCGGGGGTGGCGCGGTAGAACGGCGCGGCGGCCGGCGCACGCCAGTCGATCACCAGCGGCTCGAAGTCGGGGTCGCGCACGCCGAGCCGTCCGACGTACTGGCCCCCGGTCGCATCCACCGTGTCGAGCCGCCCGAACACCAGGCCCTCGTGCTCGGTCTCCAGCTCACGCAGCATCCGGCTGGCCTGGAAGACCATCACGTCACGGTCGAACAACGCCCCTGGATGGCGCTCCTGGCCCTTGGCATACCCTGCCTCTCGCAGCTCACGAGCTTCCCGGCGCAGTTCGGCCAGCCGCTCGTACACCCGGTCGACGTGCTGCTGCTCGACCGCGAGCTCCCGCTCGGGGGCGGTCACTCCCGACACCCCGACACTCCCCCTGACACTCCCGCTGCCACCACTTTCACCTCCACTGTGCACGCAAGGCGCAAGAGCGTCACTGTAGAGGCGAAGCGGATCGCCCTGATCCGTGACCATCCACTACGAGCCGAACCCCCTTGGAACACCCGCCACACCCGTCACCCAGCCCGTCACCCAGCCCCTCGAACGCCCGTCAAACAGCCCGTCGAACAGCCCGTCAAACAGCCCTCGGACAGGAACGCATCTCGCCCATGTCGACAGCCAGAACCGAACTCGAATCCGGTACCGAACTCGTCGAACCGCACTCGGAGGATTTCACGCATGCACGGGCCCTCCCGCTCGAACCGGACTGGTTCAAACGGGCGGTGTTCTACGAGGTCCTGGTGCGGGCGTTCTACGACTCCACCCGCGACGGCACCGGTGACCTGCGTGGTCTGACCGAGAAGCTGGACTACCTGTCCTGGCTCGGGGTGGACTGCCTGTGGCTGCCGCCGTTCTACGACTCCCCGCTGCGCGACGGCGGCTACGACATCCGCGACTTCCGGGCGGTGCTGCCGGAGTTCGGCACCACCGAGGACTTCGTCTACCTGCTCGACGAGGCCCACAAGCGTGGCATCCGGGTGATCACCGACCTGGTCATGAACCACACCTCGGACACCCACTCGTGGTTCGAGGAGTCCCGCCGCGATCCCGACGGCTTCTACGGTGACTTCTATGTCTGGTCCGACGACGACTCCCGCTACTCCGACGCGCGGATCATCTTCGTCGACACCGAGACCTCGAACTGGACCTACGACCCGGTGCGCGGGCAGTTCTACTGGCACCGGTTCTTCTCCCACCAGCCCGACCTGAACTACGACAACCCGGCCGTCCAGGACGCGATGATCGACGTCCTGCGGTTCTGGCTCGACCTGGGCATCGACGGTTTCCGGCTGGACGCCGTGCCCTACCTGTTCGAGCGCGAGGGCACCAACTGCGAGAACCTGAGCGAGAGCCACGAGTTCCTCAAGCGCTGCCGCAAGGTCATGGACGACGAGTTCCCCGGGCGGGTGATGCTGGCCGAGGCGAACCAGTGGCCCTCGGACGTGGTCGAGTACTTCGGCGACCCGGAGACCGGCGGCGACGAGTGCCAGATGGCGTTCCACTTCCCGCTGATGCCGCGGATCTTCATGGCGGTACGCCGGGAGAACCGCTTCCCCATCTCGGAGATCCTGGCCCAGACCCCGGCCATCCCGGACGGCTGCCAGTGGGGCATCTTCCTGCGTAACCACGACGAGCTGACCCTGGAGATGGTCACCGACGAGGAACGCGACTACATGTACGCGGAGTACGCCAAGGACCCGCGGATGAAGGCCAACATCGGCATCCGGCGGCGACTGGCCCCCCTGCTGGAGAACGACCGCAACCAGCTGGAACTGTTCACCGCCATGCTGCTGTCGCTGCCCGGCTCGCCGGTCCTGTACTACGGCGACGAGATCGGGATGGGCGACAACATCTGGCTGGGTGACCGCGACGCGGTGCGCAGCCCGATGCAGTGGACCCCGGACCGCAACGCCGGGTTCTCCCAGTGCGACCCGGGCCGGCTCTACCTGCCGATCGTCATGGACCCGCTCTACGGTTACCAGACCGTCAACGTCGAGGCGCAGATCAACTCCAGCACCTCGCTGCTGCACTGGAACCGCCGCATGATCGAGATCCGCAAGCGCCACGCCGCGTTCGGGCTCGGCGAGTACCACGAGCTGGGCGCCTCGAACCCGGCCGTGCTGGCCTACGTGCGGTCGCTGCCGGAGACGAGCAAGGCCAGCGGAGACACCGTTCTCTGCGTCAACAACATGAGCCGGTTCCCCCAGCCGGTGGAGCTGGACCTGTCGCCGTGGCGCGGCGCCACCCTGCACGAGCTGACCGGTGGTGTCCCGTTCCCCCAGATCGGCGAGCTGCCGTACCTGCTGACGTTGCCCGGTCACGGCTTCTACTGGTTCGCCATCCATCCCGCCCGGGAGGAGGACGCATGACCACGATCACGGACCTGAGCCCCGTTCTGCTCGACCAGATCGCCGCCTGGCTGCCCCAACAGCGCTGGTTCGCGGCCAAGGGCCGCCAGATCAGCTCGGTGACGGTGGAGGCCTCGGTGGTGCTGCGTGAGGCGGCCACCCCCGACGGTCCCCGGGGGGATCTGCTCGTACTGGCGGTGGAGTTCGCCGACTCCGGGCCGGGCGAGCACTACCAGCTGCTGCTGGGCCGGCGCGGGCAGCTGCCCGAGGAGCTCACCCACGTCGCCATCGGTGCCGACGAGGGATCCACGGCCTACGACGGCATCTGGGACCCGGAGCTGTCCGGTGAGCTGCTGGCCGACCTCGCCGCGGGTGTCCACCGCGACTGGGTGAGCTTCAACCCCGAACCGGGCGAGGAGATCCCCAGCGGCCTGCCCGGCCGGGTGCTCAGCGCCGAGCAGAGCAACACCTCGGTCGTGTTCGGCGACGAGCTGATGCTCAAGATGTTCCGCCGGGTGGCACCCGGGGTGAACCCCGACCTGGAGCTGCACCGGGCCCTGCGTGGGGTCGACAGCAAGGAGGTCGCCACCCTGCGGGCCTCCATCGAGGGCACCCTCGGCGGCGAGTCGTGCCTGCTGGGGCTGCTGCAGGACTTCGCCGCGAACTCCGCCGACGGCTGGTCGATGGCTCTGATCAGCATCCGGGACCTGTTCGCCGAAGCCGACCTGCGGGCCGACGAGGTCGGCGGCGACTTCGCCGCCGAGGCCGAGCGGCTGGGCAAGACCGTGGCGGTCACGCACGAGGAGCTGGCCAGGGCACTGGGGACCGGCACCACCACCGGTGCCGAGCTGGCCGACGCGATGCGCTCGCGGCTGGCGTCCTACCTGCCCGTGGTGAAGGAGCTCGCACCGCTGGCCGACCGGTTGAACGCGGTGTTCGACGAGGTGGCGAAGCTCACCGAGCCGGTGCCGACCCAGCGCATCCACGGCGACCTGCACCTCGGTCAGGCACTACGCACCCCGTACGGCTGGCTCCTGATCGACTTCGAGGGCGAGCCCGCCCGCCCGCTGGCCGAGCGCCGGCTGCCGGAGGCCGCGCTGCGCGACGTGTCGGGGATGCTGCGGTCGTTCGACTACGCGGCCTACCACCAGCTCGCGGAGTGGGACGAGTCCGCCTTCCTGCAGATCGACGGACCGGAGAACAGGCTGGTCTGGCGGGCCAACGAGTGGACCGAGCGCAACCGTTCGGCGTTCTGCGACGGTTACGCGGAGATCGCCGGCCACGACCCCCGCGACCAGGGGATCCTGCTGCGGGCGTTCGAGCTGGACAAGGCGGTCTACGAGGCCGCCTACGAGACCCGCAACCGCCCCAGCTGGCTACCGGTGCCGCTGCGCTCCCTGCGCCGGCTGCTCAAGGGGTAGGCCCCGACGAGGTGGTCGGACGGCTCGCCCGCCGGGCCGTCCGAGCGCCCCGGCCCGTCCCGGCTCGCCCCGGCCCGCCCCGGCTCGCCCCGGCCCGCCCCGGCCCGCCCCGGCTCGTCCCGGCTCGTCCCGGCTCGTCCCGGCTCGTCCCGGCCCGCCCCGGCTCGTCCCGGCCCGCCCCGGCTCGTCCCGGCTCGTCCCGGCTCGGCAAGATCCGCGTTTCGGTGGATGGACGGACCTGCGATGTCCGTTTCCGAACCGGAACGCGGATCATCCGCGCTGAATTCGCGCGGCGCCGAGACTCCCACGACCGCCGCGGGCCGGTCAGTCGTTGTAGCCGGCCGCGAACACCTGGTAGGCGGGGCGCAGCAGGTCCACCAGCGGCCGTCCTCGCACCGTGAGCCCTACCGGTGGCAGCTGGTCGAGCAGCGCGTCCACCGGGACCGACGCGACCACGTGGGCGGGCAACGCCGGCAGGTCGCCCGCCAGCCGGTAGAAGTCCTCGAGGCAGTCCTCCAGGGCCCGGTACGCCGGGACCTGGGCGTCCGCCCCGGCCTGCTCGGACGTCCCGCCGGCACCGGACGGGCCGGGTCGCCCGGTGACACCGGACGGGCCGGGTCGCCCGCCGGCATCGGACGGGCCGGGGCGCTCGGCGGCCCGGTCCACAGCGGGCAGGGGTACACCACCCCGCCGGACCCGGACGTTCTCCAGCAGCGTCTGGCGGTCGCGCCCGCGCAGCGCCAGGATCCCGAACGGGTCGTCGTCGAAGGACTCGGCCAGCAGGTAGAAGACCGCCGCCAGGTGCTTGCACGGCACACCGTGGTCGGGGCAGTTGCAGTCCATGCTCAGATCGCGCGCGCTCGCCGGGAACAGCGTCAGCCCCACCGAGGTGAACACGTCCTCGATGTCCGAGGGCATCTCCCCGGCCAGCAGCTTCGCCGCGTACCAGGCGCTGTCGGCCATGGCCTGCTCGACCTGCGCCCACTCGACCTTGCCGAACGTGGTCAGTCCGATCCGGGCGGAGTACGGGCGCGGCCGGCTGCCCTGCACCTGAGCGGTCACCGACCCGGCCTCGACCCGCATCGAGACCACCTGCCCGTCCCGGGCGTACTTCTTGCCCCGGCTCAGCCGCCCGCCGACCCCGATCGACTCCAGCACCCCGATGAACCGGGCCGACCACCAGGTCTGCCCGATCGCCCCCCGGCTGCTGCGCGCGGCGAGGCCGCCCTCCACCGGGATCGCCTTGGCCGATCCCCGCTCGCGCCACCACATCGGATCGTTCGACCCCGCGAGGTCGCCCGACCCTGGGAGGTCACCCGGCTCACTCATCCCGGCTCACTCATCTACAGCCTCCGCGCCCAGGGCGAACAGCTCCCGCAGCTCCCCGGTCGAGAGCTCCGTGAGCCAGCCCTCGCCGTCGCTGATCACCAGGTCAGCCAGCTGCTTCTTCTGGTTGATCATCTGGTCGATCCGCTCCTCGAGCGTGCCCGCGCACACGAACTTGCGCACCTGCACGTTGCGCTTCTGCCCGATCCGGAACGCGCGGTCGGTGGCCTGGTTCTCCACCGCCGGGTTCCACCAGCGGTCCAGGTGCAGCACCTGGTTCGCGGCGGTCAGGGTCAGCCCCGTCCCTCCGGCCTTCAACGACAGCAGGAAGATCGACGGCCCGCCGGGGGCCTGGAACCGCTCGACCATCTCGTCGCGGCGGCTCTTCGGGGTACCGCCGTGCAGGTAGAGGACCTCCTGGTCGAACCGGGCGGACAGGTGCGGCACCAGCATCGAGCCGAACTCGGTGAACTGGGTGAAGCACAGCGCCTTGTCGCCCTCGGCGAGCACCTCGGCGAGGATCTCCTCCAGCCGGATCACCTTGCCCGAGCGCCGCCCCATCGGCGACCCGTCGTGCAGCAGCTGGGCGGGGTGGTTGCACACCTGCTTCAGCTTGGTCATCGCCGCCAGCACGTTGGCCCGGCGCTTGATGCCGTCGGCGCCCTGGATCTTCTCCATCATGTCGTCGACGACGGTGCGGTAGAGCGAGGCCTGCTCCGAGGTCAGCCGGTAGTCCTGGGTGATCTCGATCTTCTCCGGCAGGTCCCCGATGATGTCCTTGTCGGTCTTGAGCCGGCGCAGCAGGTAGGGCCGGGTGACCGTCCGGAGCCGCTCGGCGGCCTGGGTGTCACCGTAGCGCTCCACCGGGATGGCGTAGCGGTGGCGGAACCGCTCGGCGGTCCCCAGCACACCTGGGTTGAGGAAGTCCATCACCGACCACAGCTCCGAGAGGCGGTTCTCCATCGGGGTACCGGTGAGCGCGATCCGGTGCTCGGCGCGCAGTCGCCGGACCGCCTTGGCCGCGTGCGAGAGGCTGTTCTTGACCACCTGCGCCTCGTCGAGCACCACGCGGCGCCAGTCGTGGCGGTCGAGCTCGTCGATGTCCCTGGTCGCGGTCCCGTAGGTGGACACCACCAGGTCGGACTCGGCCAACCGGTCCGACAGCTCACCGCCGCGGCAACGGCCGGTGCCGTGGTGGGCGTAGACCCGCAGTTTCGGCGCGAACCGGCCGGCCTCCCGCTGCCAGTTGCCGACCAGCGACATCGGGCACAGCAGCAGGGTCGGCCGGTGCGGCGCCGACGGGTCCCGGTCGGCCCGTTCCTTCGCCTCCAGCGCCAGCAGCTGGATCGTCTTGCCCAGCCCCATGTCGTCGCCGAGGCAGGCGCCGAGGCCCAGGGTGGACAGGAACGACATCCAGGACAGGCCACGGCGCTGATAGGGACGCAGCTGCGCCGCGAAGTCCGCCGGCGGGTCGACCGGGGCCAACGTCCGCTCGGCGGCGCCGGAGAGCAGGTCGGCCAGCCACCCGTCGACGTGCGCCGACACGATCGGCAGCGGGGTCTCCCGGACCAGCTGCCCGCTGGCGATGGCCAGCAGCTCGGCGGGATCGGCGGCACCCGTGGGGGCGGTGGCCAGGAACTCCAGCCCCTTGCGCAGCCGCTCCGGGTCGACGGCCACCCACTGGCCCCGGAAGCGCACCAGCGGCGCCTTGGTGGCCACCAGCTGGGCGATCTCGTCCTCGGTGAGCACGTCACCACCGACGGCCAGCCGCCAGTCGAAGCGCCCGAGCCGTTCCCGGCTCAGGCCGCCGTCGACGACCACACCGTCGACCGGGGTGCTGGTGGCCGACACCGACAGCCCCAACCGGGCCGAGGATCCCCACCAGGCGGGCAGCAGCACCCCGAAGCCGGCCTGGTCGAGCCGCCCGGCCACCTCGGAGAGGAACCGGTAGGCGCCGTCGGTGTCGAACTCCAGCGCGGACGGGCGGGCCTCCCGCAGCGCGCCCGCGAGCTCAGGGAACACGACACTGGCCCGGCCGAGCTCGGCCAGCAGCACCTCCTCGGGTTCCTCGATCCAGCGGCCCACCTCGCCCGGCGAGCTCCACACCTGCTCGGCCGGCACCAGCAGGCTGGGGTCGGCGACCGACCGGAGCAGGAACTCCAACCGCCACACGGTGTCCGGCAGGCTCAGATCCGGGTCGGCGGGGTCGTCGATCGGCTGGGTCTCGACCAGCCGGAAGGTGGCCCTAGCCGGGCCGACGGGCTCCTCACCGGCCTCGTCCCAGCACTCCAGGGCCTGCCCCAGCGCGGTCACCTCGGGGGCGGGCGCGTCGAAGGCTCCGTCGCCGGCGCTCAACGCGGCAAGCCAGGACTCGACCGCCGTCGGGCGGGCGGCCTTGCCGACCCGACGTGGCGGCACCAGCCGCACCGGTTCGGCCGAGCGGGCCAGCCGGTCGCGGGCCGCCGCGTCGACCAGCACCGCGAT
>Ga0310811_10012939_pt1 | contig 10852 bp, 9 predicted proteins | sample YCmetagenome_FD_207642 | JGI IMG/M metagenome (GOLD analysis project Ga0310811, IMG submission 207642) | Soil microbial communities from experimental microcosm in Duke University, North Carolina, United States - YC | ecosystem: Engineered > Artificial ecosystem > Soil microcosm > Unclassified ...
GTCACGGATGCTTATCTTATCTCTCCCATGTGTGATGCGACCCTGTATGTCGTTCGCCACGGCGTAACGCCCAAGAGGGCCATCATGCTGCTGGATGAGAATATGACCCTCCGCCCGCTGAAGAATCCGGCCATTGTATTCAATGGAGTAAAGAACCGTGGTGTTGGCCAATATGGATATGGGTACGGATATGGATATGAAGGGAACTATGGATATGGCGATGACATCCCTAAAGGGAAGAAAAAGGACAAGAAGAAGAAATATTCGGCATAACCTTTGCAATGCGCTCTGCCAGAACGCATAAGGTAGTATCGATAGAATGATTTACTGTTTTAACCCCCCGTTTTCCAACCACCTGTGAGTGGATTGGGCGAAGCCTGAGAATCCAATTACCGATTGCCTCCATTTGCTAAATACGTAAGAGCCCCGCTAAACCCCAGTACTGTAGAAGCCCTGAAAAGGTGCACGCAAGAGCGAATCTTATTAATTAGTAAATCCGGAATTATGATCCAAAAGGAAAAACAGTGGTATGTATTGTATACCAAACCCCGCTGGGAAAAAAAAGTGTCAAGACAGTTGGAGCAGAAAAGAATTGAGTATTACTGCCCCCTGAACAAGATCCAGCGACAGTGGAGCGATCGGAAAAAGATCATAGAGGAGCCCCTGTTCTCCTGTTATGTTTTTGTCCGGCTTTCCGAGACCGAGCACCTGGCCGCAAGAATGATCGATGGCGTAATGAACTTCGTCTTTTGGCTTCGTAAGCCGGCCGTCGTCCGACAGGACGAGATCGAAGCGATCAAACGCTTCACCAATGAGTATACCGACGTCAAGCTGGAAAAAAAGCCGGTCAATCTGAATGATACCGTCAGGATCATCAACGGGCCATTGATGCAAAGAGAAGGAAATGTCCTTGAGATCCGGAAAAAAACGGTCAAGCTTTCCCTGCCTTCCCTTGGTTATCTGATGGTAGCAGAAGTCGGAAACACTAATGTGGAGATCATATCCATGTCAGGCCAGTATTATAAGGTCAGCGGCTAGCAGAGCCGGTCATTCGTATACCCCAAACCTATTATTCACCCTGTCTTCTAAAATGGATATTCAACTTAGTCTGTTCGATAAGCTAAAGGCAAAAAAAAAGATCATATTCAATTCGTTCTGGGTAATACTCGATAAGATTATCCGGCTGCTGGGAGGGCTGATCGTAGGAATATGGGTCAGCCGTTACCTGGGTCCGTACAATTTCGGGAAGATCAATTACGCAGGCAGTATCATAGCTGTCTGTCTTCCGTTCGTCAATATGGGCCTTAACAATGTGGTGTTGACGGATATGATCAAGACAAAAGATGAAGGTGAGATCCTGTTCACCTCGATCGTGCTGAAGCTGGTCTCGGGTTCGCTGATGTTCCTGGGCATTTATCTTTTCTCTCTGACCATGCACAACGATCAGCTGACGAGGGTCATCCTGATCATTCTCTCTCTGCAGTGTATTTTCCAGTCCGCTGATATTTTCGATCTTTTCAACCAGTCCCGGACCGAGTCCAGGAATTCGGTGATTGCAAAAGCCAGCGCCTATATCGTCATCAATATCGTAAAAGCGATAGCGCTGATCGTTGGGCTCGACCTGGTCTTTTTCGCTACGCTTACGGTCCTGGAAACAGTGCTGGGCATGTCGATCCTTTTATTCTTCTACTTCCGGGTAAGCAAACAAACCATCGCCAAATGGAAATTTAATGCGGCACTCGCTAAGAACCTGCTGTCGAGATCCTGGCCGCTGATCATCTCCGATGTCTTTATAACCATGTATATGCGCCTGGACCAGCTGATGCTGAAAAGCCAGGCCGGTTATACAGAGGTGGGCCGTTACAGCGCCGTGGTGCGCATTTCCGAAATGCACTATTTCCTCGCAGGCGCCATCTGTGTATCGGTATACCCTTCCATCATCAAGATGAAAGAAAGAAGTGAAGAGGATTTTCTCCGTGGATTCCAGCGGCTGTTCAATATCCTGACGACCATATCGGTTGCGATCGCCCTTTTTGTTACCTTTTTCGCGAACGATATTACGCATGCGCTATATGGCTCCAAGTATCCGGGTATCGGCTCGATACTCTCCGTTCATATCTGGACAGGCGTTTTTGTTTTCCTGGGAGTAGGAGCAAGCAACTGGTTCTTCGTCAACAACTATCAGCGGTACATTCTTATATTTACCGTGATCGGGCTGACGGTCAACGTGGTGTTGAACCTGATCCTGATCCCGCGGTATCAAAGCCTTGGATCGGCCGTCGCCACTCTTATCTCTCAAATGTTTGCGGCCGTCATTGCCAACTCTTTCATAAAGAAAACGAGGCCGATCTTCTGGCTGCAGATCAAATCATTTTTAGTGTTCATTACGCCTTCATTCAGAAACTATATCTAAATTTATGACCTCTTCCCCTATCCTGCTCATCGTCTTCAACCGACCGTCGCACGCCCGCGCCGTATTTGAGAAAGTGAGGCAGGCGCGCCCTGCCCGGCTTTATATTGCCGTGGACGGGCCGCGGAAACATCGTCCCGAAGACGCTGCCCTGGTGCAGGAGACTATCGGGATCTATGATAACATTGACTGGCCCTGCGAGGTCAGAAGGCTGGTCCGGAAGGAAAATCTCGGCTGCAAACTCGCCGTCAGCTCAGCTATCAGCTGGTTTTTTGACAACGAGGAGCGGGGCATTATACTGGAAGACGATTGCTTGCCAGATGCTTCCTTTTTCCCCTATTGCGATCATTTGCTGGAAAAATACCAGCACACGGATTCCGTCATGCACATCAATGGGGTAAATTTCCAGGATGGCAACTGGCGCGGGTCCGGCACCTACTATTTTTCAAAGATCTGTCATGTCTGGGGCTGGGCCAGCTGGAGAAGGGCCTGGCAGAAATACGATATCCACATGAACGGACTGGAAGAGTTCTTCTCTCAAAAGCAGTATCTCTCCATCCTGAACTATAAGGACTCACTGCAATACTGGTATCCTTCTTTTGTCAGGACCAAAGAAGGGATCATCGATACCTGGGACTATCAGTGGGTATTTTCTGTGTGGAAGAATAATGGGCTGAGCATAACGCCCAATGTCAACCTGATCTCCAATATCGGTTTCGATGAAATGGCGACACATACACATAAGCATGACCCACGGGTATCAAAAAAGCCCCTGACGGCCCTGAAGGGCGAGATAAAAGATCCCCTGCTTATCGTCCAGGACTATGACGGGGATCAGTATTCTTTTGACAAGCTCTTTTCCTACAAGAATGATTTTGTCTCTAAAGTGAAGCGAAAGCTGTCCTCACTGACCAATAGCCAATAACAAACATTCATGAAGCTCAAGCTCAGGATCCTGCATGTTTTAAGTTTCGTTTTTGCTGCGGCTATCCCGTTCTATAATTCACAGAGTACGGGCAGCCATACCTTTGGCAAACCCATTCACCTTGTCATACTTGGCGCTGGCCTTTACTTTCTGATGGGTGCCGACTATCAGAAGCGAAATCCGCTCCGCCATACCCGTCTTTCGTTCTCGGGTTATTTTTTCCTGTTCGCCATCCTGGTGCTGTTGTCGATGGGCATCTCCAATGGGGCGACAACGATGGGATCGCAGCTGGTCACCTATTATCTTGAACTGGCCATTGTCTATTTGCTGTTTTCATCTTTGCTTTTTGAAAAGTCAGTCATCAACGCCTGCTTTTATGGGCTGATGTTTGGTTTTTGCGTCTCTGTTTTCATCGCGCTCATGCAATTCCTGAAGATTCCGGGGTTCAATATGTTCAAAGACGACGAGCTCAACGCCAACGTATATTATTCTTCCCAGGCAGATGCCGTCGACGTATTGCGCATCTGGGGGCCTTTCGGGAACGCACTGACCTTCTCCTATTACCTGTCCGTCGCCGGTTGCCTGCTATTTTATTTCTATTTCTATGTGCTGAAACGCCGGATCATAGCCTGGGCGGTATTCGGCATGACCTTATTCGGGATCTCAGTCACCATTTCCAGGACCGCTCTTTTTGCCTTTTTGTTCTGCCTGGGGCTGGTACATTTTTTCGCCATTTCCCGGCGCAAACGGGTCAGCTTCCTGTTCGTGGCGGCTGTACTTCTTGTCGTCGGCTCCGTTTATGTGAATTCGCTGTCCGCCGACAATCCGCTGCTCAACCGTCTCAATTCTACGCAGGACGACTTTAAAGGAGGACGACTGAACCTCTGGGAGACCGGGTACAAGACCTGGCTGAACGGCAATGTCTTTTTCGGCACCGGCCCCGGCAACCTGAACAGGAAACTGTACGAGAACGGCTGGCGTGCTATCTATACGGATGCCATGGACAATACGCCGGGGCATGTTGAGAATTATTACCTGACCCTTTTGTTCACCTTCGGACTGGTCGCTTTTTTCTTTTACCTCCTCTTTATGATCAGTTATGTACAGGCCGGTTTTCGCCTGCTCATGAAAGGGCTCAAGGAAGAGAAGTTCGCGGCGGGGATCCCCTTTTTCGGGTCGATGATCTGCCTGCTGGCGAATAACCTGACCAATCCCGCAATGCATTTCGATGTCCGTCTGCAAGTGCTGATGATCCTGCAGATGGCCATAGCCAATAATTTATACAAGCAATATATCCTGGGTCCCGGCGAACTGGAGGCCCCCCTGCTTCCCTTAAAGCCCATAACTATTTAACAGGTATGAAAGTACTAGTCGATTATCAGATCTTCCTGGCACAGCAGTATGGTGGTATATCCAATTACCATTCGAAGATCCATGAAATGATCAATGGCCTGGAGTCCGGCGACCGGTCCACGATCATCGCGCTGGGGTCGGAAAATAAATACATCAGGAACCAGCTGCGGCTGCTGCGGCCTTTGAACGTTCGCGGAAAAAGGATCCTCACCTCTATAAATCAATATGCGCTGGAACAGTCGATCCCGCGTTATGACGTCTTTCATCCTACTTATTACGACAACTATTTTTTGAAGACGGAAAAAATGCCGCCCTTCGTCATCACCGTACACGACGTCATTCCCGAAAAATATTTCAAGGACGAACGAGGGTATTCCCTTGTCAGAAATAAAAAGAACCTGATCTCAAAGGCTGCCCGGATCATCGCCATTTCGGAAACGACCAAACGACAGCTGTTGAATTTTTACGACGTCGACCCGTCCAATATCGTGGTCATTCCTCATGGTCGCCCCGACGAGGTGAAGGTCACGCCGGAAGACAAGGAGAAGAGCTGGGATAAGGGGCAGCCCTATATACTCTATGTCGGGCTCCGGACCGGGTACAAGAACTTTTCCTTTCTTCTTCAAAGCTCCGCGCCTTTCCTGCTCAAATACGATATGCAGCTGAAGGTAGCCGGTCCGCCTCCCGTCGAATCGGAGATGAGGCTGGTGGAAGAACTGAATCTGCAGGATAAGGTGGAATTCCTTTCCTACCCTTCCCTGGAAGAACTATATGCTTTATACCATGCCGCCTTCTGCTTTGCGTTCCCGGCATTGGAAGAAGGCTTTGGCATTCCTCTACTGGAAGCTGCCGCTGCCGGCTGTCCCGTGATCTGTTCGGACATCGATATTTTTCACGAGATCAGCGGTGACTCGGCCTTGTATTTCGACCCGCATTCCAGGGAAAGCGTCAACTCGCAATTGGAAAGGCTCGTCTCCGATAGCAGCCTCCGGCAGGAACTGACGCAGAAAGCCATCGCCAACCTCGCGAAATATTCCTGGATAGAAGCCGCAAAAAGAACCCTCAACGTATATCAGCAGGCAGCCGCTTCTGCCTAAATTGATCCGATATGAAGTTTAGCATCCTGATCGCCATACATAACCGCCTGGAGATTACCAAAAGAGGGCTATCCGTCCTTTTTGAAGCGCTGGACCGCTACAGGTCTCAGGGGCAGGGCCAATGCCAGTTCGAGGTAGTGGTTGTAGATGATGGTTCCACCGACGGCAGCTCTGAATGGATCACTAAGAATTTCCCCCGGGTACACCTGCTTTCCGGAGACGGCAATCTCTGGTGGAGCGGCGCTACCAATATGGCGGCGAAGTATGCTGTCGAAAAGCTCAATGCCGACTACCTGCTATTGTGGAATGACGATATCGCGCCGGATGCCGACTATTTCCCCGAGGTGGAGAAGCTGTTCTCCACGCCCTCTGTCACGGGCGCCGTCATCGGCTCGCGGATCATGTCCAGAACGACTGGGGTCACCTGGTCGGTCGGCGGTTATTTTTCGAAATGGGGCGGATATGGTATGTACAACGATCCACTGTCACATCCATCGCGCAAGGGGCCCGATAATTTCTTTGACTGCGACTGGCAGCCGGGGATGGGAACCTTTGTGCCTGCATCCGTTATCCGTTCGCATCAGTTGTATTGGGACGACCGGAATTTTCCGCAGTATCATGGTGACAGTGATTATACGCTTCGCTGTAAGAAACTGGGTTACCCGGTCCGCACCTGTCTCGGCCTCGTCATTTACAATGAAAGCAACAATTCGGTAAAGCCCGGGAAGAACGGCTGGAAAGTTCTGATGAAGAGCCTGGTGTCCATCCGCTCCAATTACAACTTCCGGATGAGATGGCTGCTCTACCGCCGGCATGGTTCCTTTCCTTTTGCTTTCTGGGGTCTGGGCAAGACCTATTTTTTACATATCGGGGCTTCTCTGAAACAAGCTTATTTAAAATGAAACCGCATAAGATTTCTCTGCAGATCAACCTTTCGGCCGCAGACCTTCCCGTTTGCCGGCAGCTGCTCGAGCGACAGATCCGTTTCTGGTATGACGAGCTGGATGAGATCGTTCTGTCGATCGAGTCGAAAAAGAGTTTTGGCAAGTTCGCGACGGACTTCGACCAGAATCAGGCTGGCCTGCTGTCGCTTGTCCAACATTACGAAGAGCTGTACCCAAAGGTAAGGCACCATTTCATCGACTATTCGCCGGAGCGTAAATCGCGTCTGGCGGCACTGTTCTTTGATGACCGGCTGATCCCGGAAAAAGACTATCGCGGCTGCGCCTTCTATTCCTACCTGGACGGTCTGGCCTCCTGTCGTAACCGGTACATCATCCATATCGATTCGGACATGATGATCGGCGGCGCCCCCAACGCATGGCTTCAGGATGCCGTCGATCTGCTCAATTCAGACAACAGCTATCTGCTGGTCAACCCCCTTGCGGGACCTCCGGCCCCCGACAACGAGATCCGTCAGACCTATCTGCGAAAGGCAGGTTCCTACCGGTTCCTTTTTGAAAAGATGTCGACAAGAGTCTTTCTGATCGATATGGACAAGCTGAACAGGAGCAAGCTGACCCTGAAAAAGGCGCCGGTCAGTCCGAGGTATATCAAATGGTTCTTCAAGAGCGGTTACCGTTGGGGGTATATGGCGCTGGAAGACCTTTTTTCGGAGATGATGGTGCGTCGCGGACTTCTCCGCGTCGATACGCTGGGGCTTAACGAACAACGGTCGGCCTATAGCCTGCACCCGCTGGTCAAGCCGAAGTCCTATATACAGGCCATTCCCGATCTGCTGAGAAGGATGGATGCCAACGATATCCCGGATTCACAAAGAGGCAATTACAATATAAACAATGATTTCTTTGACTTCGAAAGCGTCAAATAACCCCGCCCGCCTGTCGGCCTATGTCTATCCCAATATTCCTGTGGACAGGATGGGATCGGGCAATCCGTATATCCAACGGCTCAGGGAGGCCTTGCGGGAACAGGGTATGAAGGTGGAAGCAACAGCCTCCGCCAACGCTTTCGCGGACCTGGTCCGGAAAGGTTCTTCCGCCGATATCATCATCCTGAACTGGCTGGAAGACCTTCCATCCCGCCGGATGGGCGTCCTGCAGAGCTTTATCCTGATGGCCTGGCTGTACATCACCCGCCTTCGGGGAACCAGCCTCATCTGGATCAAACATAACAAGGTGTCTCATACCCAGCGATGGTTCGGCCTTCGTAAAATGATCCAGCGTTTTCTGCGACGTCATGCCGACCATATCATCGTACACGCGTATGATGAAGAGACGGCCGGTCTGGACAAGACTGTTTTTCTGCCCCATCCCTGTACGATATCTCCTTCAGACATCCTGGTACCCGATAAGGAAATGGAGCCCGAAATAGATCTGCTGATCTGGGGGAGCCTGCAACCGTATAAAGGTGTCCTTGAATTTCTACAATCAGTGGAAAAAGATGCCCTTTTGAAAACATTGCGCATCCATATCGTTGGAAAATGCCCTCCGGACTACTGGCGCCAGCTGACAGCGCATGCAGGGACAAATGTTCAGCTCGTCAACACCTTTATCGGTGAAGAGGAGATCAGGGAGCTCTTCGGCAAGACCCGGTTCATTCTTTTCACTTACAACAAAAAGTCGGTCCTGTCCTCCGGTGTGCTCATGGACAGCCTCGTGGCCTGCAAAAGAATTTTAGCACCGGATTGCGGCGCATTCCGGGATATGGCCGAACAACAGCAATTCGTAACGCTATTCTCCGATCTGTCCGACATTGCCGGTCTGTACCGGAATAATGTAGACAACTTTATATTGGACCACGACGTGGTTTCATCATTTGTGGCACAAAATTCATGGTATAGAATGGCCGAACGAATCGGCCGATTGACCTGCCAGCCCCCCCTCCTCCCTTTATCCAAAGACAAGCTTTCTGAACACGCCGAGATCAGCTCCTGATAACTGACTGTGATCAACGTACGTTCACCCAAACAAGCAAACTATGAAGATTCTTTTCTGGCTTTGCCTGGCATGCCTTGCTGCGCCAGGTTCCTGGTGCCAGTCCCTGCAGTCAGTTACTTATTATGTTTCGCCATCAGGCCAAAAAGGCAATGCTGGTACTATGCAACAACCTTTCGCCCGTCCCGAAGACGCCTGGAATGCTATCGTCGCGCTAAAAAAGCCGGTGAATGCAACCGTCTATCTGCGTGCGGGTATTTATTCATTTTCCAATAGCCTGACCCTTTCAGCGCTGGCGGACACGAGCAGCCAGGTCAGCTTTACAGCTTATCAAAACGAAAAAGTAGAGTTCTCCGGCGGTCTTGCCCTGGACAACAGGCGTTTCACTGTCACCAGCGATCCGCAAATACTCAACCGGCTGCCGCGTGCTGCAAGAGGCAAGGTCGTCGAGATCGATCTCCGCCAGGCCGGGGTCACCGATTTCGGTAAAAAAGTGCCGCATGGTTACAAAACGGTACGCAACGCGCCGCTCGAGCTGTTCTACAACGACTCGGCATTACCGGTTGCCCGTTATCCCAACAAGGGTTATCTGCCGGTTGGGCAGGTCATTGACCACGGATCGAATCCCCGGAACGGAGAAAAACCGGACAGGGGCGCTAAATTCATTTGCGACGATCCTCATCTTAAGAACTGGGGACAGGCCACCACCGCGTGGGTAGCCGGCTACTTTTCATATGGCTATTCGGACGACTACCTGCCTGTCCAGAACATTGACGTATCATCCAAAACCATCCAGCTAAAAGAACCATCCCTTTATACCGTTTTCAGCACCGATGATATGAGCAACGATATGTTGAAGAACTCCGCGAGCATCAGGGGTTTTTATTTATACGATCTGCCGGAAGAGCTGGACAGCCCGGGTGAATGGTGGCTGGATACAGGTTCCGGCAAGTTGTATTGCTGGCTGCCCGGCAATTCCGCCAGCGGGGCCGACATAGAGGTGTCGACACTGGAACAACCCATTGTCTCCATGAATGGCGCGCGGAACATCACGCTGAAGGGGATCCATTTTGTCTGTTCGAGAGGTTCGGGCATCGTGCTGAAGAACACTTCGCATGTCCGGATCGAGAACTGCGCCATCGGAAATGTCGGCGTCTATGGGATCTATGCCGGTGGTGAAGGCGACAATTACAACCGCGGCCTGATGGTCAGCTCCTGCTCGATCTTCAATACAGGCACCGGCGGCGTCATGCTGGACGGTGGCGACCGTAGAACGCTGACACCAGGCAACAACGTTGTGGACAACTGCGATATCTATAATTTCTCGAGGATCAACAGGACCTACAGTTTCGCAGTGGCGATGAATGGCGTTGGAAATATGGTGACCCATTGCGATATCCACGATGCGCCTGACCAGGCGATCAGCTTTTATGGCAATGATCATGTCATCGCCTACAATCATTTCAGGAACCTCGTTTCCTTTATGACGGACGCCGGCGCAGTGGGAACGGGCAGAGACATCGGTTCTACGGGGAACAGCATCGACAATAATTATTTCGAGAATATACAGAGCGAGGTCGGCACATCGGTTTGCGCCATCTATCTCGACGATGGCAGCAGCGGCATGGACGTCAATGGAAATATATTTTATCGCTGCGGAACGGCCGGCAGTTATCATTTTGGCGCCATCCATGTGCATGGAGGCAGCGACAATGTATTTATGAACAACCAGTTCATCGAATGTCACCAGGCCTTTTCGATCTCGCCCATCACCGACGACCAGTGGAAGAGTATCGTAAGCGATCCCAATATTGAAAAGAGCTACCGCGCAGGTATAGACCTTCATGCTGCTCCATATGCCAAATACAAGCACCTGGCGCGGCTGATGGCTCCGGGCGCCGCACCTGCCCGGATCAACAATATTACCAATACGAAGACCTACAAAGTCGATGTCATTACTGCCGGCGGCGGCAGTGGAGTGATCGAAAAGAATACGGTAAACGAGAGCCAGAGACCGGCGCCGCCCGATGGAATAGGACGACGTAAATAAATAAAGATATAAACTCTAAATTCGCATGTCACGTATTTGTCTGATAGTAGTCTGGATGGGCCCTCTGCCATCCTATTTCCCACTCTGGACGAGGACCTTGTCCGCCAATAAAGCGTATGA
>Ga0310811_10012940_pt1 | contig 10851 bp, 9 predicted proteins | sample YCmetagenome_FD_207642 | JGI IMG/M metagenome (GOLD analysis project Ga0310811, IMG submission 207642) | Soil microbial communities from experimental microcosm in Duke University, North Carolina, United States - YC | ecosystem: Engineered > Artificial ecosystem > Soil microcosm > Unclassified ...
GGGGCCGCATCTCGCTCCGGTTCGCCAAGGCGTCCACGATGGACGGCTGATGCGACGGCTGAGCGAGCAGGACATCGATCGCCTGCTGGCCGCGAATGTCGGACGCCTGCTGATGACGGTCGCCCCCGAGCAGGTCGAGCCCGCCCAAGTGCGACGACTCGTCGATGGCGGCGTGATCGTGAGTCTCGGCCATTCCGATGCGACCTACGAGCGGGCGATGGCGATGATCGATGTCGGCGCGACCGGCGTCACGCACCTGTTCAATGCCATGAGTCCCGTTCAGAACCGCGCCGCCGGCCTGGTCGGGGCCGCCCTCGAGGCCGGTTCAGCGTGGTGCGGCGTCATCGCCGACGGCATCCACGTCGCACCGGCCGTGCTGAGAATCGCGTTGCGCGCCAAGCGCCCGCCGGGCCGCCTGTTTCTGGTGACCGATGCCATGCCGAGCGTCGGCTCCGCGGCGACCTCGTTCACGTTCGGCGGCAGAAGCGTGCAGCGACACGGCAATCGCCTGACCTGGACCAGCGAGAGCGGCGAGAGGGTCCTGGCCGGCGCGCATCTCGACATGGCCTCGGCAGTCAGGTTCTGCGTCAACGAGCTCGACGTACCGTTGGAGGAAGCGCTGCGCATGGCGGCGCTCTATCCGGCGACCTTCCTGCGGCTCGACGACCGTTACGGGCGCATCGCGCCCGGCTTTGCCGCCGACATCGTGCATCTCGACGCTGCGCTCGAGGTGCGACGGACCTGGGTCAGCGGCGTCAGCGAGACCTAGACCGTGGTTGGTTCAAACGGAAACCTCATCCCCCTGAGGAGCCACGCGTAGCGTGGCGTCTCGAAGGGTGAGGATATTGTTTGGCGCTTCAACTTATGAAATTCACGCTCTCAAAATAAAGATCCCGCGCTAGCGACACTTGCTTCGCAAGCGTCGCTAGCGCGGGATGATAGCGATTCTGTCATCCCAAGCGCCGGAGGGATCTTTGGCCTTCGTGCGTCCTACTTCGTCAGCCGGAGCGCGGCGAAGCGCGGGTCGCCCTGGCGCTCGACGAACAGCAGGACCGAACGCTTCTTCTGCTGCTGCAGCTTGCCGACGATATCGGCAACTTCCTGCGGCGAGGCGACCGGCTTCTGATCGACCTCGAGGATGACGTCGCCAGCCTGCAACTGCTTCTCCGCCGCCGGACTGTTGGGCGCCACCTTGGTGACGACAACGCCCTTCACCTGGTCGGACAGGCCATACTTCTCGCGCAGCTGGTCGGTAGCCTTCTGCAGCGTCAAGCCGAGCTGCTCGACGCTCGAGGCGACCGGCTGGTCGGGCTCCGGCGCCTTCTTGCCGTCACCGCCCTTCTGCGCCGAGGCGTTCTGCTTCTCGGCCTCTTCCTGCTCGCCGACGCGGAGCTTCAGCGCGACTTCCTTGCCGCCGCGCCACACCACGACATCGACCGTGCTGCCGACCCGGGCATTGGCGACCTGGCGCGGGAAGCGACGCAGGTCGAGCACGTCCTGGCCGGCGAAGCTGATGATGATGTCGTTGCGCTTGATGCCCGCCTTGGCAGCGGGGCCATCAGCGACGATGTTCGCCACCAGCACGCCCCGTGCCCGATCGAGGCCGAACGAATCGGCGATGTCGTCGGTGACGCTCTGGTAGCTGACACCGACCCAGCCGCGCTTGACCTTGCCGAACTCACGCAGCTGATCGGCGACCTGCTTGACGATGTTGGACGGGATCGAGAAGGCGAGACCGGCATTGGTGCCCGACGGCGAGTAGATCGCCGTGTTCACGCCAATCACCTCGCCGTCGGCGTTGTACAGCGGACCACCCGAGTTGCCCTTGTTGATGGCCGCGTCCGTCTGCAGGTAGTCGTCGAGCGAGTCGTTCAGAGAACGACCCCGCGCGGAAATGATGCCGGCGGTGACCGAATGGCCGAGGCCGAACGGATTGCCGATGGCGATCACCCAGTCACCGACTCGCATCTTGTCCGAATCGCCGAACTTCACGGCCGGCAGCGGCTTCTTGTTCGGCGGTTCGACCTTGAGCAGGGCGAGGTCGACGCGGCTGTCCGAGCCGACCAGCTTGGCCTTGAGCTGGGTGTCATCGCGGAAGATGACGGTGATGTCCTCGGCCCCCTGGATCACGTGATTGTTGGTGACGATGTAGCCCTCGCCATCGATCACGAAGCCCGAGCCGAGCGACGTGCCGCGCCGCTTCTGCTGTTCCTCGCCGCCGCCGCGCTTGTCGAAGAATTCCTTGAATAACTCCTCGAACGGCGATCCGGGCGGCAGCTGCGGCATGTCGCGCAACCGCGGCCCCTGCTGAGGCACGTTCTGGGTCGTCGTGATGTTGACGACGGTCGGCATCAGCTTGTCGACCAGGTCGGCAAAGCTTTGTGTCGCCGCCTGGTCCTTCGCCCATACCGGTTGTGCCAGCGCCAGACCGACGCAAGCCACTGCGGCCACGGCCGCACTTCTGCAATATCCACCAAAAACTGTGAGAATCACGTCCGACCTCCAACGGCGCTCAGGCCCAAAATGGTCGGAACGGCCGGCGCCGCACGTTAGGGTTCCTGTCTACATGGCCGCCGATTGTGGCGCAAATAAAGAGGCCGAAATGTTGCTGATTGTTGCAGGGTTTCCGGCCCCTCGCCTCAATTGGCCAGACGGCGTTGCAGGTCTGCCACAGCATCTCCTGCGCCACCGTCCGGCGGCAGTTACTTCTTCGTCGCAGCGCTCCCTGGTGGCTCGTTGAAGTAGCGGAAGAAATCTGTGTCGGGGTTCAGGATCAGGGTCGATCCGCCGCCGCTGAAAGCCTGCTTGTAGGCCTCCATGCGGCGGTAGAAGCCATAGAAATCCTTATCCCTGTCGAACGCCTTGGCATAGATCCGGGTGGCCTCGGCGTCGGCCTCGCCCATCAGGACCTGGGCCTTCAGGCCGGCGTCCGCCTTGATGACGGCGACCTCGCGGTCGGCCGTCGCCGTGATGCGCGCCTTCTCCTCGTCACCCTCGGCGCGCAACTGGCCGGCCTCGCGCTCGCGATCGGTCTTCATGCGGTTATAGACCGATTGCGAGTTGGCCTGCGGCAAGTCTGCACGCTTGATGCGTACATCGACCGTATCGACACCGAGTTCCCTGGTCTTGGCGTTCACGCGGCGCGTGATCTCTTCCATCAGGTTGGCGCGCTGGTCGGTCAGCACGGCATGCAGGGGCACCGAGCTCAGCACGCCGCGGATCTCGGAATTGATCAGCGAATCGAGCAGGCCGCGCAAGGCCGGCTCGCCGCCCGGCACGGTCTGCGCATAGGTCTTGGCGTTGGTGATCTTGTAGCGGGCATAGGCGTCCACCACGAGACGCTTCTGGTCGCCGGCGATGATCTCGAATTCCTCGGCCTCGTAGTCGAGCAGCCGGCGATCGATGCGCTGGATGTCCTGGATCAGCGGCATCTTGGCATAGAGGCCGGGTTCGGTCTTGGGATTGCCGACGATGGCGCCGAACTGGCGGACCAGCACCTGCTTGGTCGGGTCGACGGTGTAGAAGGTCTGGGTCAGCAGGAAGACGACGACGGCCAGCCCAACCAGGATGATGATGGCTCGGTTGGTCATCGGGTGCCTCCCTGCGACGGCGCCGGCACCGGCCCAGGCGCTGGCTGACGCGGCGGCGAGGGTTGGCCCGTTCTGAACTCGGGCAGCGGGAGATAAGGCAGCACACCGGTGCCCGAGGTGTTCTTGTCGACCAGGACCTTGTTCACGTTGCGCAGCACTTCCTCCATCGTGTCGAGGTAGATGCGCTCGGTGGTGATGTCCCGCGCCTTGTCGTACTGCTCGTAGACCTGGGTGAAGCGCTGGGCGTCACCGCTGGCTCGGGCGACAATCTGGGCCTTGTAGGCCTCGCCGCGCTGGATGATCGCCTCGCCCTCGCCCTTCGCCCTGGGCAGCACCTGATTGCGGTACGTGTTCGCCTCGTTGATGCTCTTTTCCTTGTCGGCGCGCGCCGCCTGCACGTCGCGGAACGCGGCGATCACCTCTTGTGGCGGGTCGACTCGCAGCAGCTGGACCTGGGAGATGCGCACGCCAAGCCCGTATTCGTCGAGCATGCGCTGCAGCAGGTCCTTGGTGTCCTGCTCGATGCGGCTGCGCCCCTCGGTCTGCGCGAACTGCAGGTTCGACTTGCCGATGATCTCACGCATCGCCGCCTCGGCGCCCGCACGGACGTTTTCCTCGGGATTGCGCACGTCGAAGGCATATTTGAAGACGTCCTTGATCTGCCACAGCACCGCGAACTCGATATCGACGATGTTCTCGTCGCCGGTCAGCATCAGGTTTTCGGTCGAGGTCGGACGCGGGCCGCGGGTATAGGGGGTCGGCCTGTCCTGGCCGGTGCGCGAGCCGATCACGGTCCGCCGCTGGTCCTGGACGTTGACCACGATGACGTTGCCGATCGGGCTCGGCAGATTGTAGTGCAGGCCGGGCTCGACCGGCTTGCCATAGGGCTTGCCGAATACCAGCTGGATGGCCTGCTGGTTGGGCTGGACGCGGAAGAAGCCGGTGAGCAGCCAGATCACGGCCGCCGCCAGGACAATCAACGCAATGCCCTTGTAGGTGCCGAAGCCGCCGGGAATGAGATTCTTCAGCCGTTCCTGGCCCCTGCGGATGACGTCTTCCATATCGGGCGGGCGGCGCGAGCCGAACGGTCCACCGCCACCGCCGCCGCGATTGCCGCCACCACCACCGCCCCATGGGCCGCCGCTGTTGCCGCCACCGCCGCCGCCCCATGGGCCGCCGCTATTGTTGTTCCAGGCCATCGTTCACCTCGGCACCACGGGCTGCCCGCCTCGACGCATCATCGCTTTGCTTTCACGTCGGGCTGCATATATGTGACGGGAGCAACACCCGCAATCAAGCGGCGACACAAAATTGCCAGCCGGCGGAAGCAAGCGAACATGGCGGAAATCACCGAAGCGGCCGTGCGCAAGGTTCTCGACACTGTCCTCGATCCAGCGAGCGGCCGCAGCGTCCTCGCCGCCGGCATGGTGGGCGGCATCGCCACCCGGGGCGGTCACGTCGCAATCACCCTCGACGTCGATCCGGCCCGCGGCACGGCCCTCGAACCCCTGCGCCAGGCCTGCGAGCAGGCGGTCCGTGCCATGCCGGGCGTGCTGTCGGCGACCGCCGTCATGACCGCCGAACGGCCGACGCCGTCGGCCCCTCAGCCACACGCCCACGGTCATGGCCCGGCCGCGCGCGGTCCCGCGGCACCCGGCCAGAAGACCACCGGCGGCGGCGGCCGCATCGACGTTCCCGGCGTGAAGCACATCATCGCGGTAGCCTCGGGCAAGGGCGGCGTCGGCAAGTCGACGACGGCGGTCAACCTGGCGCTCGGCCTGGCCGCCAACGGCGTCGCTACCGGTCTGCTCGATGCCGACATCTACGGCCCATCGATGCCGCGCATGCTCGACGTCAAGGAGAAGCCCGAATCGATCGACGGCAAGGCCCTGAAGCCGATCGAGCGCTACGGGCTCAAGACCATGTCGATCGGCTACATCGTCAACGAGGACACGCCGATGATCTGGCGCGGCCCCATGGTGTCGAGCGCCCTCGAGCAGATGCTGCGCGATGTCGAATGGGGCGACCTCGACGTGCTGGTCGTCGACATGCCTCCGGGTACCGGCGACGCCCAGTTGACGCTCGCCCAGCGCGTCGCGCTGGCTGGCGCGGTGATCGTCTCGACGCCCCAGGACATCGCCCTGGTCGACGCCCGCAAGGGCCTCAACATGTTTCGCAAGGTGGCGGTGCCGGTCCTGGGCTTCGTCGAGAACATGAGCTTCTATCTCTGCCCGCATTGCGGCGAGCGGGCCGAGATCTTCGGCCATGGCGGCGCCCGCGACGAGGCCGACAAGCTCGGGGTGCCGTTCCTGGGCGAGGTGCCGCTACACGTCGATATCCGCACGACCTCCGATTCGGGCCATCCGATCGTCGTCGCCCAACCCGACAGCCAGTATGCCCAGATCTACCGCAACATCGCCGGCCGCGTCTGGAAACAGCTGACGGCCAACCAGCGCGGGCCACGGGCCGCCCCGCGCATCGTGGTGCGCTGACGAATTGCTGGGAGTCATGGTCTTTTAGGACCGTGGGCATCCCGCCCGCTCATGCTCACGTCGGAGGACCGCGGGCGTCCCGCCCGCTCATGGATGTTGTGAGCAAGCAAGACGTCCGCGGTCCAGACGACTCATGAGCGGGCGGGACGCCCGCGGTCCTCTGACATGATTCATGAGCGGGCGAGATCCTTCGACAAGCTCAGGACAGGCGCCCGCGGTCCAAGAAGACACTCAGCGCTTCTTGCGCCGGCTTCCCGCCGCCTTCGGCACTGCCTTGCCGATCATGCCGTGCACGCCGATCATCGATCCGGCGACCAGCTCGAGCGCCAGGAAGCGGCGATCCTCGACCCAGCCGGGAAGCTGGATGTTGAGCGCGAGATCGCGCCGGAAGCCGAACTGGTTGTAGTATTCGGGGTCGCCGACCAGAATGATGCGGCTGTGGCCCAGCATGCGCGACTGGGCCATCGAATGCCACATCAGCGCCTTGCCGTAGCCGAGGCCGCGCAATTCCGGCGCGATGGCGAGCGGGCCGAGCAGAATGGCCGGCCACCGTTCGTTGATCAAAATCGGCCAGTTGCGGATCGACGCCACCATGCGGCCCTTCTGGTCGATGGCGACGAAGCACAGCTCCTTGATCGGCGGCACGTCCTCGCGCAGGCGATAAACCGTCTTGTGCTGGCGATCGGGGCCGAACGCCGCCTCGTTCATCGCCTCGACCGCGGCACCATCGCGCGGCCGCTCGCGCACCAGCCGAAGGCGTCCGGCCGTCAGGCCGATGTCACGTAGCCTAGCCAAGGCCGAGCGCCGTCATCAGCTCGCGCCATTCGCGCGGATTGAGGCCGCTCGATCTCTGGTCGACCTTCTCGCCGGCGATCATGCGCTTGACGGCGGCGAGCCCGGTCTTGGAGAGGTGAGCGCCGCCCATGCGGTACTCCATGAAGGCGTCATGGCAGCTCGGGCACCAGCGGCGGAGCGTGTCGATCATCACGTCGGCATAGACGCGAATCTCGTACTGCGCGTGGGCATCGGCGCGCAGCGACAGGAAATGCATCAGATTGTGCAGGTTGGTCTTCCAGTACCACTGCGTATAGAAGCCGAGCGACAGGTTCATGCGCGCGAGCTCGCGCGCCAGGCCGGAGCGCTCGGGGTCGAGCGGCTGGCCATCCTCGCCCTCGTTCAGCATCTCCATGTAGTGGGCGTAGACCCGCTCGGCATCCTGCCTCAGGAGATCGAAGACGCGTTCGGCCTCCTTGCCGGCCAGCACAGCGTCGCGGCCCTGGCGGTTCAGCCGGCTCTGCGCGGCGAGATGCTCGGGCTTGGGAATGTAGAATTCGTTGTCGAGGATCGAGTAGCGCGCGGAATATTCGTTCACGTTGGCGGTGCGATGGCGGATCCACTGGCGGGCGACGAAGATCGGCAGCTTGACGTGGTATTTGATCTCGCACATCTCGAACGGCGTCGTGTGGCGATGGCGCATCAGGTAGTTGATCAGCCCGCGATCCTCGCTGACCTTCTTGGTGCCGCGGCCGTAGCTGACGCGCGCCGCCTGCACGACGGCGGCATCGTCGCCCATGTAGTCGACCACCCGCACGAAGCCATGGTCGAGCACGGGCAGTGCCTGGAACAGGATCTCCTCGAGGGCGGGCGCGATCGGCCGCAGGGTCGCCTGGGCACCGGCGCGCGCCTGGTCGATTTCGGTTTGCTGGTCGGTCGAGAGGGGCATGGCGGGATTCCGTCTTTCTTTTGCCCTACTGTAGCGCCCGCCGCGGTTCTGCCAACGCACACTTTGTGCCCGCTTCGCACAGCCTTCAAATCGCCGCACGATGCGCCTATATTGGTGGTGTCGGGAAACCGACTATGGCGATAAACGCCGCGTGGCATAAGCGTTTCGGACCCGGGGGCAGTACCCGGCGCCTCCACCAATCTTCCTCCGCTCCTCAGCGGCGCGGAGTCGATGGGGGCGAACCAGGATCGACGAGCGTGGTAAAGGCGCGGTTTTTGCCCGGTATGGTTCCGCCGTGACGGGCCACACACAAGTGCCAACGATAACGACGTTGCACTCGCTGCTGCCGCCTAAACAGCGGACGTAAGCGCGGTTCGGGAGGGCACCGGGCAACAGAAGCCCTCCCACTTTCCTTTGCGCGAATTGCAAGCTATTGGCAGCGTTGACTCTGCCGGCATGCGGGTCGATGCTTTCAACGAGATTTCCAACAGGCCATGAACGATCGGTTTCACTACGACGCTCTCGTCGACGACGCGTTGCGCAGCGTCGTCCGACGCGTGCTGACGCAAGTGGCGGAGAAGGGTCTGCCGGGCTCGCATCATTTCTACATTTCCTTCCGCAGCAATGATCCCGGCGTCTCCCTGCCCGACTACCTGCGCGCCAAGTATCCGGAAGAGATGACCATCGTGCTGCAGCACCAGTACTGGGATCTCATCCTCGGCGCGGACTTCTTCGAAGTGACGGTGAGCTTCAACAAGCAGCAGGAACGCATCCGCGTTCCGTTCGCCGCGCTCTCCGCCTTCGTCGATCCCTCGGTGCGGTTCGGTCTGCAGTTCGACCGCAAGGACAAGGCCGCCGCCGCCGACAAGCCGGAGAAGAGCGCGCCAACGACATCGCTGCCGGCGCCCGAGAAACGGCCGCCGCTCGCCGCGCCCCCCAGCAGCGACCAGGCGGCGCCGGCCGCCGAAGCGCCGGAAGGCGCCGCGCCGGCCGAGAGCAAGACCGAGGATCCGGCCTCGAAGGTCGTCAAGCTCGACAGCTTCCGCAAGAAGTAGGTGGACGGCGCGCCGCGCATGCGGCAGGGATGCGCGCCTCCAAGCCGGCGCGTCAGGAGAAAGCCATGCCCGAGTTCCAGTTCCAGGAGATGTTCCCGAGCGGCAAGGACGCCACGCCCTACCGCAAGCTGAGCTCCGATTTCGTCGGCACCACCCGGTTCAACGGCCGCGACGTCCTGACCGTCGAGCCCGAGGCGCTGACCCTGCTGACCGCCGAGGCGTTCAAGGACATCTCGCACCTGCTGCGACCCGGCCATCTCGGCCAGCTGCGCTCGATCCTCGACGACGCCGAAGCGTCGGACAACGACAAGTACGTCGCGCTGGAGCTCCTGAAGAACGCCAACATCGCCGCCGGCGGCGAGCTGCCGATGTGCCAGGATACCGGCACCGCCATCGTCATGGGCAAGAAGGGACAGGCGGTGTGGACGGGCGGCGGCGACGAGGCGGCGATCGCCAAGGGCGTCTACAAGACCTACACCGAGACCAACCTGCGCTACTCGCAGGTCTCGCCGCTGTCGATGTTCAAGGAAGTGCAGACCGGCACCAACCTGCCGGCGCAGATCGACATCTACGCCACCGACGGCGATGCCTACAAATTCCTGTTCATCGCCAAGGGCGGCGGCTCGGCCAACAAGAGCTACCTGCACCAGCAGACGCCGGCGGTGCTGAACGAGGCGGCGCTGCTCAAGTTTCTCGACACCCAGATCCGCACCCTCGGTACCGCCGCCTGCCCGCCCTACCATCTCGCCATCGTGGTCGGCGGCACCTCGGCGGAGATGAACCTCAAGACGGTGAAGCTCGCCTCGACGCGCTATCTCGACGACCTGCCGAGCGAGGGCAACAACAAGGGCGTGGCGATCCGCGATCGCGAGATGGAGCAGAAGGTGCTCGAGCTCACGCGCAAGATGGGCATCGGCGCGCAGTTCGGCGGCAAGTATTTCTGCCACGACGTGCGCGTGATCCGCATCGCCCGCCACGGCGCCTCGGTGCCGATCGGCATCGGCGTCTCCTGCTCGGCCGACCGCCAGGCGCTGGGCAAGATCACCAGGGACGGCATCTATCTCGAGCAGCTCGAGACCAACCCGGCGCACTTCCTGCCCGAGGTCGAGCCGCAGCAGCTTTCCGGCGACGTCGTGTCGGTCGACCTCGACAAGGGCATGGCGCACACCCTGTCGGTGCTGACCCGGTATCCCGTGAAGACGCGCGTCAATCTCACCGGCACGCTGATCGTGGCGCGCGATTCGGCGCACGCCAAGCTCAAGGAGCGGCTCGATCGCGGCGAGGGCCTGCCCGACTATTTCAAGCAGTTCCCGGTCTACTACGCTGGCCCCGCCAAGACGCCGCAGGGCATGCCGTCGGGCTCGTTCGGGCCGACCACGGCCGGCCGCATGGATTCCTACGTCGACCTGTTCCAGGCCAATGGCGGCTCGATGGTCATGCTGGCCAAGGGCAATCGCAGCAAGGCCGTCGTCGACGCCTGCAAGAAGCACAAGGGCTTCTATCTCGGCTCGATCGGCGGTCCGGCCGCCATCCTGGCCAAGAACTGCATCAGGAAGGTCGAGGTGCTGGAGTACCCCGAGCTCGGCATGGAAGCGATCTGGCGCATCCACGTCGAGAACTTCCCGGCCTTCATCGTCACCGACGACAAGGGCAACGACTTCTTCAGCGAGCTCAGGATCTAGATCACCACGACAGGCGCACGCCGCGCGTGAGCGCGTGGTTGTCGGCGCCGCCGCCGACCCGTCGTCAGAGTGCCGGAATCGTGCGCCGTGAGGTCGAGCACGCCGCCGGCATTGACGATCAGGCTGGCCGCGCCGCCCGAGCTCGCGCCGGTGAAGAAGGTCGCGCCGCCTTGCGTTGCTGACGATGGTCGCCGCTCCGGCGGTGCTGTCGAGCAGGAACGCCGTCACGCCGCCGCTGTTGATGATGATGATGATGATGATGTCGGCGATCCGGGCATTGCCGGCGCTCGACTGGTTGGCGAAGGTCAG
>Ga0310811_10012942_pt1 | contig 10851 bp, 8 predicted proteins | sample YCmetagenome_FD_207642 | JGI IMG/M metagenome (GOLD analysis project Ga0310811, IMG submission 207642) | Soil microbial communities from experimental microcosm in Duke University, North Carolina, United States - YC | ecosystem: Engineered > Artificial ecosystem > Soil microcosm > Unclassified ...
CCGGCAGCGAAAGCGAATGGAGCTTCGACGACATTGCCCGCACCTCGAAAGCGCCCGAAGACGACGACGGCCGGCCGCAACTCGAAGCGCATGACATCACCTTGCGCGAGCATCTGCTCGAACAGACGCGCGTTGCCGTGCACAATCAACGCGATCGTGCGCTGGTGGAACTGCTGATCGATGCGCTCGACGACAATGGCTATCTGGAAGAAAGCCTGGAAGAGATACATGCGCGCCTGCCGCAGGAACTGGAAATCGACGCGGATGAATGGACGATTGCGCTGAAGCTGCTGCAAAGCCTCGATCCGGCCGGCGTCGGCGCACGCAATGCGTCCGAATGCCTGAGCCTGCAGATCCGCCGCTTCGAAAAAATACCGATGGTGACGCGCCGCATGGCGCTAGCCATCGTGCAGGATCATCTCGCGCTGTTCGCACAACGCGACTTCACCAAATTGCGCAAGGCGCTCGATTGCGACGACGAGGATTTGCGCGAAGCGCAGACAGTCATCCGGCAATGCAATCCGCATCCGGGCGCGAGCTTCGCCACCGATGTTTCCGATTTCGTGGTGCCCGATGTGATCGTCAAGCGCGGCAAGAACGGCTGGCAGGTCACGCTGAACCACGAGGTCATGCCGCGCCTGCGCGTCAACGCGCTGTACGCCAGTATTTTGAAGCAGAACAAGGGCGAAGGATCGCTCGGTACACAGCTGCAGGAAGCCAAGTGGCTGATCAAAAACATGCGGCAACGCTTCGATACCATCCTGCGTGTGGCGCAGGCGATTGTCGATCGCCAGCGCAACTTTTTTTCGCATGGCGCGGTGGCGATGCGGCCGCTTGTCTTGCGCGAAATTGCTGATACACTGGGACTACACGAGAGCACAATTTCTCGTGTTACTACCCAGAAGTACATGCTTACTCCGCATGGGATGTTCGAACTGAAGTATTTTTTCGGCAGCCACGTCGCGACGGAAGCAGGCGGCGAAGCATCCTCCACCGCCATCCGGGCGCTGATCAAACAACTGATAGGAGCCGAAGACCCGAAAACACCCTTTTCCGATAGCAAAATCGCAGACATGCTGGCCGAACAGGGCATGGTGGTCGCACGACGCACCGTCGCCAAATACAGGGAGGCACTGAAAATTCCGCCAGTCAATCTTCGCAAATCGCTATAGGTCGCAGTAGAGATTGTCCTTCTGGATTTTTGTTTGTCGTCACGTTGCTGTGTTCAGCGCAGTCAGCTCACAAGCGCAGAACCGCCAGCGACTTCACTAGGAGTGCTGTATGAATCTCACCATCAGTGGACATCACCTTGAATTGACCCCGGCCATCAGAGAATACGTACAAGGCAAACTCGAGCGCATCAAGCGCCACTTCGATCACGTCATCGACATCGCGGTCATCCTGACCGTCGACAAACTACCAGAAAAAGAAAAACGTCAGCGCGCGGAAATCAACTTGCATGTGAGAGGCAAGGACCTGCACGCGGAAAGCATTGCGGACAATTTATACGCCGCCATCGACATGCTGATCGACAAACTGGATCGGCAGGTGATCAAGCATAAAACCAAGCAGCAGGATCATCAGCATGAGGGGATTAAGCGGATGGAAGAGACGATTACCGCCTGACGGCATTCCGACGGCATAAAAAAGGGCGCTTTCAGCGCCCTTTTTCGTTACCAGTTACTTGCGGATCTTTGAGCAGCACCTCAATCCGCAACTGACTCTTGACCTGCACGCCCCTGATTTCTCCTGGATGGAAACGAAGTTGCGAAAATGCCTCTGTCACCTTTTTCTGCGCCACGTCCGGCAACAGCGAATTCTCGACCACTACGCTATCCACGTCACCGTACTCATTGATGAGCAGGCGCAGCACCGCCGCCTGTGGCGGTACGCCCGGCACTATGACCATTAAGTCCGGAGAGACATCGACTGCTACCAGCGGCTTTTGCGTCAGCGCATTTGCGGGGAAATAAGTTTCAGCGATTTGGCGAACCGTTCCGCGCTTGTTGCGCGATCCTGATCCGCTGTCGCTTACGTGTCCTTCCCGCCCAAGGCCGACCATGTCGCGCTGCCCGTTCGCATTTTTCGCATTGCCTCTTTGCAAATTGTGGTCGGGCGCCTCATTCAAGCTTACCGCCACGATCTGCAGCGTACGCGATGCACTATGCAAAACCTCACCACCAGCAGAGCTCGCGCCATCGACAGAGAATCCCGCCAGCAGCCCCAAATGCATTGCCAGCGACAAAGACAGGAACAAGGTCGGCACCGAGCCGGCACGCCACCACTTCACACTTTCTCCAACTGTGCATGGCTCGCCGGCCGTGCGACTCACCTTCAATTGGTAATTAATTCGCGCCACGATACCCGGCGCGCACCGTTTCCGGTTCCAGGATTGGATGATGGATCATCAAACACGGTGATACTGCCCCCCGTATCGGTCACCAGCGTAATCGTCTTGCCGGTCGTGAGCTTCAGCGTTTTCAAACCCGCAGTCAATGCATCGTTACGGCGTCCAGCGAAATTGCCCGTAGCCCCTTCGATATACTGGCCTGTCGAAAAGTCCAAAGAGTAAATCCAGGAGTAGCCGCCCGGCGTGCAAGCATTACTCTCTGGCACATTACCCGCCACGGTGAGTAATCCGAGTTGCTGCTGCATATCGACATTGACACGTTCACCTGGCGATTCGTTGTTGGGGTTGAGGTCGAGATACCAGCCTGACACGGTCGACCAATCGACCGAATTCGTCGATGTCGTCCGCGTGTTACCGTCAGCGCTGGTTGAAAGCGTCTGCTTCACAAGTGTGCCAGGTGTGCGGACCTTGCCCAGTCCGGTTTCAGTGAGATTGTCCTTGAGCGCGTAAATGGATTGAATGCTGTGATCACTCAAGTCCGAAATGCCCAAGTAACGTCCCGTCGCGACATCGACGACCGCGTATTTGACCCCGCCTACCGTGATTTCGGTCAATTCGGGTTTGATGGTCACCGGTTGAAGTCCCGCCGGCGAAACATTGCCCAGCTCAGCCAATAACGTCACCAAGTTGCCAGACGGCGTGATGCGATCGTCAGGATCGAAGCGCCATACATTGCCGAGCAGATCGCCGCCATAAAAGCGCTTGGCAGTATTGTCGGTAGTGGCGTCTATCCATGCGTTGATCTTGCCTAAACCGCTAGGTGTACTCGTATCGCCCGCCGTTGTATTGAGCTTGGCAAGCAAAGCCCCGGTATTCGCGTTCAGAATATACAGGTGGCCCTTGCCATCAGCGCCGTTCGTATGGTTGTTGTAACCCGATGTGAAGACAACCACCCAGGTGCCGTCGCCGCGTTTGGTGATGATAGGATTGCCGAAACTGAATCCCATGTCTTCATCATCGTCGACAGTAAAGTTCCACAGCGCCTTCGGGTTTGCAGGATCGGTAATGTCCAGTGCGTAATACCCCTTTCCACCCGCATTCAAACCGCCGACCAGGATGCTCTTCCAATCTCTTGCCGTACACGAAGAGGTGGGCGCATTCGGGCAGATGTCGCCGATCGTCGGCGCACCATCCACATAGTATTGATGATTGGTGGAATAGTTTTTGTCCGCCAGCTTGTACAGATTAGGCAATACCATTGGAGGAATATAGGCCCACTTCTCGGTGCCTGAACTGGTCAGTCCTGTCGTTGCCTCGAACGCATGCAGCATGCCGTCATTTGCCGCCACATACACCATTGCCAGACGATTTTTGTTCGAGGACTTGAAGTCGTCGTAGTGATCATCCAGATAGGCAAATGGCGGCGCCTTCACGTAAACCGGCTGCGAGCCGATCATGTCGCCGAGAACATGGTCCCGATCACGGTAAATCTGGTCGGTGTTGCCGGACTGCTCCTCAAACCCGGTCTGGCCACGGATGAAATTCACCAAATTTTGACCTGATAGCATGTCCTTTTGCGCCTGGGTTAGATTGGGGCCAGAAGTCGTATCGTTGCATTGCGAGAGCTTCACGATCGGCGCGCACATGGTATTGAAGTATGCCTTCTCGGTGGTGCTCAAGTTTCCCCAGGCAAAACTCTTGAGCTTGTCGGTAGCCGATGAGCTGAAGGTATAAATAGTACGGTCATCAGTGCTGGCGCTCACCAACAAGTCGAGCTTTTGCTGTGCAGACCAGCTCGATGTACTCGATACCTCGCCCGTGTTGGGATCGATAGTCTTCGCCTGCAAATCACCATCCCAACGCGATGTACGGTAAGTGGCAAGGAACAGAAAGTTGTCGCCCGCAACCGGTTCAAGGTTACTAGTCGCTGCCGCCGCTCCCGCTCCGCTGCGAATCTTTGCTCCGGATAATGCCTTGCTGATGCCGTTCACCATTGAATCGGGTGTCTGCGCGCTGAAATAGGTGCCGCGGCCGTTGACCGCCGCATGCCATAAATCATCGATACGTGTAGGCCCTTCGTTGGGAATCGGATTAGGCCAGTTTTTCGTCCCGTTTGAAATCGCATTGAAATCCGCGGAACCTCCGCTCAGATAATCTTCCGTATAACCGAGCTGCCCGTTCACGCCCAGTCCTAGCGTGAACGTCGTCATATGCTGCGAATGCTGGTTGTCCCGCCCCGACTCAAGGACATTGTTTTCGCACACATCGGTACCGCTTCCCAGCGCACCGGTGCAGTTGCCGAGCGCAGACGTACGCAGGTCAGTCTCGTAAAAATATTCCGCTACATCGGCCAACGTGTCGCTTGCTCCACCGCTGCTAACCGTTGTGGTGACTGAAGTAAACGGCGTAACCGTAATGGTCATATTTCCGGAGTTCGTCGTAACGACCGGTGTATACGTGATCGAGCCAACACTTGCTGGCGCCTTGATTGTCACGACGTTATTGTTCGACGTCGCCGTATATCCGGCTTTGTTGATCTTGTCCGCGGTGCGCGACGCCAGCCTATCTTCGTCATCAGTGGCTCGGGTAGCATCCGATGTGATCGTTGTACCGTTTACGGTGATGCTTTTCACCGAAGTATCGGTCGTGCGATTGTTGTCGGTAAACGTGATGGTTGCGGTCGTATATGTTACGTTCGATATGACGCTGCCATCGTACATCGGTGGCAGTTCGGCGCCATCCTGATTGCCGACCTCGGTACGCCCGTTTACGCCATACGGACCGTAGCTGCTCGTTTCCTCGTTATCGTTCCAGTAGCCGTCTGTAGACAAAATCGTGAAGTTCTGCTGGCATGAATACTGCACAGGATCGTCGCTGCCGGTCAGCAGTTTGCCCGCGTAAATCTGCCCTGCCTTGGACAGGGCCGCGCGCAGCGGCGTCCAGTGCGTGGGATTGGCCTTGTACAGCTTGGTATAGAAACTCGCCTTCTGCGTTGTGTCGAAATCTGCAATTTTCAGAAAGTCGTTACTGGAAGAACTCGTGCCGGAGTAGCCGATGGTCGAATAGCCGACCCTGTAACTGTCTCCAATGTCCTTAAACGCACGTCCGGCTGCGGTCTTCATCATCTGCATGCGTGTGCGGTAATAGCTATACCAGTTTGCGAAGTTCGTCTTTAGTGCGGTATTGGATGCAGCCGTAATCTGAACCGACGTAAATTTCCCAGGCAGGTTGCCCGCCGAATTGTTGCATTCGCTGTAAAAAGTATTCGAGTTCACGCTGCCATCTGAGCCGTATGAGAATCCAAGATCCGGTTGCGACCCGATATATGTGTAGTACACGCTATTAGTCAGATCAACCGGATTGTTATTACCGTTCGAACCCGATGTTGCAGGAAGAAATCCGTTTGGTACCGCTGCCGTAAAACTCGCGTTGGCGAAACTTGTACCATCTGCGTTTACCGGTGCCACGTACGTCACGGCTGGATCGAAGTAAATGCCGTTGCAATGAACGCTTTTCGCGCCATACCTGCTACTCGAGAAGTTTGCGGCGTCCGGCGAATAGGTAGAGGCCATACTGCCCGAATCGTCGATGATGAACATTACGTTTGGCTTTACCACGTCGGCCGAGGTCGACGATAACGGCGCGTTGGCGATATCCGTTTCATCCGCATTGGCCACGCCGCCGGCAAGCGCTATTGCTGCCACCATCCCGGCAAGTTGCACAGCATAAGAACGGTATGTCATTTTTTTCTCCGGATGTTGCGCCTCGGCCTCACTCAGTTGAGGATGGCCTTTTGGGGGTGAAAGCCTAGAAGTGGACAATGGTTTCCGTGAAACTGAGCGTGTTTCTCGGTCCCTTAGTGCGGGAAACAATTCGGTAATAGGGACCAGGCAAGGGTTCGAAGCGCTTGTCCTCACCGTACTTGAGTTCGCCTCGCTTGGGACTCGTTGAATTGCTTGCTTGATATGTCGCGCAGGTATTCCCTGAGGCATTCGGATCACCTACCACTTGGCATAAACGAGTAATGAGGTAGGAAACCGTATTGTCGTTCTCAGTCGTTATGGAGGGAGCGGGCTTGAAACACTGTCCGTTATTCGGTATCCCGGCGCAATTGTTGTTCTCCCAGTCGACTGCTGGAAGGGTGTCGCTGCTATTTGCGTTGGTGGGATCGAGTTCGGTCAGACTGGTCGCGTAATAGCCATTGCTGATGTCGTTCTGATATAGCGTACCGCTTCCGTTCAGCGGATTAAGCCAGCTGATCGCGGACTCTGTGCCGGCATCCGCCGCCAGCGTGGCGCCCTGCTTGAACGCAAGATTGCCTGCCACCAGATTGCCCGTATCGACAGAACGCACGAGTGCAATGCCGGCAATCGTCATCACGACAAGCACGATCAACGCAATCATCAGTACTACCCCTTGTTGCCGCCGAATCGCGCTGCCAGCAGAGATAGCCCTGCCCTTCCTAGCAACATTCGAGGCAGAACCGAGCTTGGCTTTCATGCATTCCCCCACAATATGTTCCGCAGCGGAATAACCGTTTCAAGCGTCTTGTAGCGATAACACTTCCAATTCGGATCCGTATCTATTTTGATCGTGCCGCCGTCCCAAGTCGGCTCTGTTGTCGTTGTTTCGCATACGCCATTCGCGTTCGGTTTTTCCATCAACGAACTGCGTGCAACAATCGCCATCCTGACAGCTACAACACGCGCAATATCGCCCGCATCGTTTGTTGTTCCGCTATGATCCGCATCAATCATGGTGGCGCTCCAGGTATCAACCCGTGGATCGGCCTGCGCCCCGGCCCGGGTGTCGAATCCGTATTCGAACTGCATATTGACGACATCGGCGATCAGTGGCCGCTGCACCGCAGTATTTGTCGAGCTATTCACTTCCGAAAGCATCAAAGTGCCAGCAGTAACCGAATACGTATGATCGATCAACGCGCCAAGATTCAGCACTTGCGCACCCACGCTATAGCCGTCCGCTGGAAAGATATTGCTGCCGCCCGGCGGATTCCATTTACTGGTGTTCTGGTGCAGGACCTGCACGTTACCGTTCGGGATGCCGGTTGCCTGGATCAGCGTGCAATCCTTGCCTGGCTCGGATAAGACGAGCAGGTCGCCTACGTTAATGCCCAACGTGGTATTCATGAAGATATTGGTCGCCTGAGGCGGATGATCGACAGTCACCCGACTTGGCACGCTCCAGCCGCTTTTGGAACTGGCAAGGATCTCGATACTGTCAGGCGCGCCGCTGGCGCCGTTGGTGATAATGACTGGCGCGAGTACCAGGTTGGTAGCTGCACCCGTGTCGAAATACCGCTTGATTGTGCAACCCAGCGCACTTGTGGCATTCAAGCCGTAACCGGCTCTCCGCCCGTCTCGCTCCACCGTATAAAGCGCCGTCACGCCATTGGTTTGTGCATCAGCGCCGGTCGTCGTTGTACGCTTTTGCCCTTCGAAAACGGCAGCCACCTGCATGATGACCAGTACGCCAATCATTCCGATGGCGACGCCCACCATGATCTCCACCAGGCTGAAACCGCGATCGCAACGCTTCGGAAACAAGCGGTTATGCATGTGCCATCCCCATTAGTTGTGAATGCGCGTAATCGCGACATAGTTATGCGGCGTTCCGGACTCCCCTGGGGCCTGCCAGAAAACCGTCACCGTAACCGTGTTGTCCGCCGCAACCGCTATGCTCGGGAGGTTTGCCCCCGATGCCGGGGGCACCGCATCCGCATCGGCATCGGTAATGCCGGGCAAAGTTTGTAGGACTTTGTCTTTCCAATTCTGATAAGGCTGACCGCTTGCCGTACCGTAATTTGCGAGCAAGGCCGCATTTGATTTATCGCCAGTCCACATTTGGCCTATCACCTGATTAGCTAGATAACTCGCCTCGCTGCGATACTTAGCGCTGGTGGTGTCGCGCACAGCAGCACCGAGCAAGGCCACAAGCGACAATATGCCAAGCGAAAAAATCAGGATCGCGATCAGACTCTCAAGCATGACCGAACCGCGCTGCTGGATAGATATGATTTTCATGTCAGGCGCAACCCTGTGGATTGTTTGCCAACGCAAACGCCGGATCGCACATGCGTATCAAGCCGCCAGTGCCAATGACGACAACCAATCTACGTGCATCGGCAGCCGCCGCATTGATGACATCGATGCGGGTAAGGTCGGCGCCGATATTGGCGACCGGAACTGCGCCAATTCCATTGAACGTTACGCCGGTCTTACCATCGCCCGAAATTCCGGCCCCCGCCGTCAGCGCAGTCGCATATTGCGTCACTGGTACTGGCGTGGCAGGCGCTACCGTACTGACGCCGACTCGCGCGTTGCCGCCACCTTCAACTGCGACGCGCTGCTGAATCACTTCGCCGCACTCGTCGCTCACAACCAAGCAAACGGTCCAGGCGATTTTCCCGGAAGCGTCGGTCAGATTGAACCGCACATTCACATTGCGTCGCACCGCCTCGTTACGGGCGATCTGCAAGCCGTCCTGCACCGATTCAGCAGCGGTCCGCACTTGGGTGTTTTGCGCCCAGGAGCCGAACATCGGCATGCCAACCGCTAACACGATCGACAGAATCGCAATGCCGATCATTAGCTCGATCAAGCTGACACCCTGCTGTTTGCGAGAGGCTAGCATCCGCCACCTTTCTTTGTGATCCAGCAGTCGGCAGGGGTGGTGCCCCAGGCACTCGTCGGCAGGGTCGTTGTCTTGCGTGCACCCGCTTGGTCAATGGTATAGGTAAAGCCGTTCATTCCCTTGCTTGCAACGCCGGTCGCCGTGATCGTATAAGACTGACTGGTACCCGCACAGCTATACGAAAAGTTTCCGGCAGTCGGATTCGGAACTCCGCAACCCGCATCGTCCGCGCCATAGTTGCGGTTGTCTTGATAGTACTGCTCTAGCTGGATACGCATGCCCGCCAGAGCGCTAGTTGCTTCTGGAATTTTGCTGCGCGTGACGTAATCGGTATACGCTGGAATCGCAACCGCGGCCAAAATGGCAACAATGGCCACCGTCACCATCAATTCGATTAATGTAAAGCCGGATTGCTTATGCATTCGCAAACACGGCACCAAATTAGCGGCCATATATCCCCCTTGTTTGGGGCAAATGTAAATCAAACGTCTCTCGCTGGCAGCGGACAGCCGACCAACGGCGCGTTTTCGGTCTTGAAAGGTTATTCCTGAGGAGGCTGTGGGCAAGGCTCTGGATAGAAACGGCGCACCGGATGCATGCAATGCGCGCCGATTGACCGACTACATCACATCGATCATGAACAGCCGGCGATGTTCGCGTATCGCATAGCGATCGGTCATGCCGGCGATGTAGTCGGCGACCTTGCGTGCCTGCGTGGTGTCAGCATGCGGTGAGGAGTCCTGATAGTCAGGCGGCAGCAAGCCCGGCTCCTGGATAAACGCGTCGAACAATTCCGTGACGATGCGCCGCGCCTTGCTCGTCATGCGGTTGACGCGGTAGTGGCGATACAGATTCTCGTGCAGGAAGCGTTTGAGCCGCGCGGCCTCTTCCCGCATGTCGTCGGAAAAGGCAATCATCGGCCCGGCGTTCCGCACATCGTCAAGCGTCTTCAATCTCGATGACTGAACGCGCTGCGACGAGGTCTCGATCAGGTCCACGATCAGCGCGTTGATCATGCGGCGTATCGTTTCATTGATGGCGCGGCGGCCGCTGATGCCGGGAAATTCGATTTCGACTTGCTGCCGATGCCGGGCATAGAAATCGATTTCGCATAGCTGGTCGACCGTCAGCAGGCCGGAGCGCAGGCCATCGTCGATATCGTGATTGTTGTAGGCGATTTCGTCGGCCAGGTTGGCGAGCTGCGCTTCCAGCGACGGTTGTGTCTTTTCGATGAAGCGCTCGCCGACATCCCCCAATTTTCTGGCGTTTGCCAGCGAGCAGTGCTTGAGGATGCCTTCGCGTGTTTCAAACGTCAGGTTCAAGCCATCGAAGGCGCCGTAGCGCTGTTCCAGGGAATCGACCACACGCAGGCTTTGCAAATTGTGCTCGAAACCGCCGTGCTCGCGCATGCAGGCATTGAGCGCGTCCTGGCCTGCATGACCAAAAGGCGTATGCCCCAAGTCATGCGCGAGCGAAATTGCTTCCACCAGATCTTCATTCAAGCGCAGGTTGCGCGCGATCGAGCGCGCGATCTGCGCCACTTCGATGCTGTGCGTCAGGCGGGTACGAAAGAGATCGCCTTCATGATTGATGAATACCTGCGTCTTGTATTCCAGGCGCCGAAACGCGGTGGAGTGGATGATGCGATCGCGATCACGCTGAAACTCCGTACGCGACGCTGGTGACGGCTCCTGGAAGCGCCGTCCGCGCGAATTTTCCGAACGGACTGCGTAGGGTGCGAGATGGGATTCGGTGTCCATGCCAATCATCGGAATTGTCACGGACCGCCGGTCAGGCGATGCAAGCCTGCAAGGTCTGCCGCAAGACATCCTGCGGAACAGTCGTGA
>Ga0310811_10012943_pt1 | contig 10851 bp, 14 predicted proteins | sample YCmetagenome_FD_207642 | JGI IMG/M metagenome (GOLD analysis project Ga0310811, IMG submission 207642) | Soil microbial communities from experimental microcosm in Duke University, North Carolina, United States - YC | ecosystem: Engineered > Artificial ecosystem > Soil microcosm > Unclassified ...
AGCGCGCTTTCCTTGGTTGATCCCTTGCCATTGGTAAAACACATAGGCGAGTGCGCGTCACGGATGTGCAAGGACCATACATTGGGAATGATGTTGCGCCATGAAGCAATTTCGATCTTGATCCCCAGGTTCGCCAACAGCCCGGACATATTGGCTATCGTTTGCTCCAGCGGCAGATCCTTACCCGCGATATAGGTGGCGGCATCGGAAGCTGGCGTCAATGTCAGCAAGGCCTGCGCATCGGCATCCAGGTTCTCTACTTCTTCAATCACAAATTCTGGTCCGGCTTGCACCACCTTTTTCACTGTGCAGCGATCAATGGAGCGCAAGATACCCCGGCGGTCAGCGTCCGAGATATCCGGCGGCAATTCAACTTGGATCTTGAAAATCTGCTGGTAACGGTTTTCCGGATCAACAATATTGTTTTGCGACAGACGGATATTGTCGGTAGGGATATTGCGGGTATTGCAGTACAGCTTCACGAAGTAGGCTGCGCATAAGGCGGATGAAGCCAGAAAATAATCGAAGGGACCAGGCGCCGAGCCATCGCCCTTATAGCGGATAGGCTGGTCGGCGATGACCGTAAAGTCATCGAACTTGGCTTCGAGACGTAGTTTGTCGAGAAAATTAACCTTGATTTCCATGGGAATTCCAAATGGTGCGCAAATGATGTGGCCGCTATTATCCGACACGCCGGCACGATCTAAGGCATTGGCAGCTTTCATCTGCCGATTTTCCTTGCCTGCGGGCCGATCAATTCCCCGAAGCTGCGCCTCATTGAACGAAAATTGTTGCTCAAAGCGCCATAGAGAAATAGGGGTGTTTCCGTGAGCGCCATGGAAACCTTGAACCTCCGCAGCGACGCGAACTATTTGCGATCTAGTCTCGCCTTGTATCGCTGACGCCAGATACCTGCCGATGCGTTTAATCAATACGACGAACTAAGCGTCTCGTTGACCACTTCGCGATTCCGAGAGTGCAATGGTCAGATTCTGTACTTTCTTTTTGAGAAGATCGCGTTCTTCCGTCAGTTCGGCGACAAGCACTGTTAGCCGATGGATTTCGATTTGCTCTGCTGACGGATTATCGGGAAGAGCTGGCACTGTACCCCGCGGCTTGGATGGCGATTTCTCTACCCGTATCCGCCTTGCCACTTCACGCAATTCCTTTTTGCCGCCGGCAGTCGCGGCGACCTGCTTTTCGACCGGTAGCGCGGCAACGACAGCAGCTGCATTGATCGATATCTCGCCAGCCTTGATGGCTTCTACGAGTTCTGGGACGGCTGATTTCTGGATTTTTTCGATTTGTCCAAGAGTGGCGCTACTGAGGCGCGCCGTCCGTGCGATCTCCTGTCGGGACGGCGCGCGTTTGGCTTCTAGTGCCCGCGAAGTATCGGCGGAAACCGAATCGTCGGCAGCTTTTCCGGGCGCTTGAGCCGCACGGGTAGAAAGAATTTCCTTCTTCCGTAACGCCAGTACACCACGCTGGTAGTCAGAAACACTACGTCTTCCAAATGGTTATCGATCATCCACAGGTGCACGTCTTCCATTGACCGAAAGGACGCGTTCTGAATGGTATTGAAGGAAAGGCCGTGCTTTTGGCAGATAGCGTAGCGATTGTGCCCGTCGACCAGAATGTCGCCCCAGAGAACTAGGGAATCGCGACATCCTTCATTTAGCAGGCTGTGCTCGAGTGCAGCGAATTCGTCGCTAGTAAGTGGATCGATATAGACGCGCAGCTCTTCTTTGATAACAATATTCATCGGCGTAATGCAAGGACTCTTGCGAGCATCACTCGCTGAGCAAAGACGATTTATTCTGGATTTACGGGAAGCTGGCGCGGTAGTGTAACAGCCTTACATCTCGATGATCGCAGCGTCTCGACTCGGCGTACATCAATCGTCTCAAGGGCTGACGAACCTGATGTAATTGACTTGGTACCCGACCCAGCTTCTTCGCGACTCAGACTGGACCGTCATACTCGCCACGCGCGGGATAATCGTTGACGATGGTAAAGTCGATCGCTTGAAGCAATTCAGAAAACAGTGGACGGGCGAACGGCATCGTTTGAACCGAGCCGTAGTACAGGGTGCCGTCCGATCGTACGAGGAACATCCCCGGCTCTGAAAATAGCGGCGGCTCTTCGATGTTAATCGACGATTTCCCACGTGACGCCGAAATATAGAGTCCCCATTGGCGGGCAACCGTGAGTGGTAGAGAATGTCCGAGCCGCAGCTTGTCGACCCCGACCTTGCGCGCCATCTCCTGAGCCCGCTCAGGAGTGTCGGAACTAATGGCAATGACTTTCGTACCGCGACGCTCGTACTCCGGAACCAAGGATCCGAGGTCGCGCAGATACTTCAGGCAAACTGGGCAATGAAGGCCGCGGTAAAAGGATATCAAGGTGAAGCGCTCGGGTGCCTCACGGGCAAGATCAAACTCGCCATGAGCAAGCGTTGGAATGCGAAGTTCGGGAACTAATTTTCGCGGTAGAACCATTTTCTTTCCGTAGTAAATCTTTCAATTTCTGTGGGGGCACACTTTTAGCTCATACCCGCCTCGCAATCTTCCATTAAATGAGTCGGCCCGAAAAATGTACAGGCCGTTTGTTCACATCATCACTTCCGAATATTGGTCCAAGAGCCGCGGACAGACGCCAGAAGAAGAGAAAGCGAAGCGGCCAGCAGAACGAGGTCCTTGAGGAGGAACTGACCAGGCATAGCCGAAATCGCCGGAAATCCGCCTGCCGTCGCTTCTGCTACACCGGGAGTGCTAAAGAAGAAGGTGAGCGTAATGACATAGGTCACAGCCGACATCGCTGCTCCCAAAGCGGAGAAAATGGGCAAGAATGCGCCAAGAATCAGGGCCGCGGCAGTCGATAGTTCAAGTACACCTATAACGTAGCTTGCCCCCTGAACGCCGAATAGAAAATGCAACCAGCTCATGACGGGGCTGTTGGCGATGAAGGGCGCGATGCCGTTCGCTTCGTAGGCAGTGAATTTCATTCCACCGAACCAGAGAAAGATGACGACCAGCGCCCATCTAAGAAGGGCAAGAGGGGAAAGCGATCCAAGACTTTTTTCAGCGACTTGTAGACGAAATTGATTTGTGCGAGTAGTCATTTTTTGTTTCCTATTCGGGTTGTTCATCAGGTGGTTAGGAATTTCCACTTTAGGTCTACCTGCTAGCAATTTCGAGACTACCCTTGCTCAATAAAATGCTCAGAAGGATCAAAACGATGACAGTGGGCTCTTTTCATGCACAAGGCCTTGCTCAAGAAATGGGCATCACTGCCTGCGTCACGGCAACGATCTATCGCCGCCTTTTGCCCGAGAAGAGCGATGCGTCGACTACGTATTGGAAACGAACTGGCGCCCGCACCTCAGGAGAACAGTTTTCGATATTGGATGAAACCGGAGCGATCAGCGATGCCGTCGTAGAGCTGCATGGCCTGATGATTTGATTCGTGTGTAAGCCAGTACACCCGGGATGCTCCGCGACGTCTCGCATCTTCATAGACATGCTCGATCAGCGCGCGGCCGACACCATGTCCACGTGCATTGTCCGCAACATATAAATCCTGAAGATAGCAGTAGTCGCCTATCGTCCAAGCGGATCGATGATAGATCGTATGCACCAGGCCTAATGCTTGTTCGCCGACCATGGCAAGCGCCGCATGCATTGGCTCGGCTGGATCCAGGAAGCGTGCCCAAGTGTTGACAGTTACCGACTCGGGAATGTCCGCGTCGTAGAATCGCTGGTAGCCTTTCCACAGCGGAAGCCAAATCTCAAAATCGTTGCTATCAATGGCCTTGATCTCGACTGATTGCATAGAGTGTTATTGAAATAGAGAAGCTAACGATTGAAAACTGACCCGCATGTATGCATGGGTCCTTACCAACCGCTTTCCGCCGATAAAGTCTCTGGCTAGGACGCCGTTACCTCTAACCCACGTTGTACTGCCGGACGCGCGAGGCCGCGATTGAGCCAGGTCTGCACATGAAGAAAGCGGTCAAAGCCAACAAGCTCGCGCGCTTCGTAAAAGCCGATCAGGTTGCGCACCCAACCAAGCAGCGAAATATCGGCAATGCTGTAGTCTGCGCCCATCACCCAGTCGCGGCCGGCGAGCCGTTGGTCAAGGACACCGAGTAGGCGAGCGGATTCAGATACATAGCGATCGCGCGGCCGCTTGTCTTCATAGGCTTTGCCGGCGAATTTGTTGAAGAAGCCGACCTGGCCAAACATCGGCCCGACGCCGCCCATCTGCCACATCAGCCACTGGATCGTTTCGTAGCGCGTGTTCGGATCGGTGGAAAGAAGCTGTCCCGTCTTATCGGCAAGATAGATCAGGATCGCTCCTGATTCGAACAACGCCAGCGGCCCCCCGCTTGGACCATCGGGATCGTAGATAGCCGGAATCTTGCCATTGGGATTGAGCGCGAGGAAAGCCGGATCAAGGTTTTCCTTCGCCATGATGTCAATGCGGTGCGGCTCGTATGCAATGTCTGTTTCCTCCAGCATGATGCCGACCTTCACTCCGTTAGGCGTTGGCAAGGAAAAGAGTTGCAGCCGATCGGGATGCTGCGCCGGCCAGCGCGTAAAAATTGGATGATTGAGCATCACTTTGTCCCTCCTAGGCGATAGCCTATCTCAGCGGCCGGCACTTTGTCCGCCGTCGACGTGCAGGATCTCTCCGGTGATGAACGGCGCCGAGTCGAGAAACAGGATGGCGTCGGCAATATCGCTTGTTTCGCCCATGCGTCCCATAGGGTGGAAGGCTCCCAGCGCTTCGTGCGTTTCGGGCGCATGCATCGAGGTCTTTATGATTCCCGGAGCAACGGCGTTCACGCGAATGCCTTTCTTCGCGTACTCGATCGCCAGCGACTTCGTGGCAGCGTTGAGGCCGCCCTTCGTCATGGCTGCCAAGACTGAATAGATTCCGCTGATTGCAGCGTGCTCGATGCTAGCCGTGACGCTCACTACGTGGCCGCGTGAACGCTTTTCCATTTCGGCTATCGCGAGTCGCGTGATGTGAAAGAAGCCCGCCATGTTCACGTTCATCATAGCGGCGTAATCTTCAGCGGTGTGTTCGGTGAAAGGCTTCCCGATATAGATGCCCGCGTTGTTCACCAGCGTATCGATCCGGCCAAATCGCGTGATGCCTCCGGAAACGACACGCTGGGCAGTTGCCGGATCGCCGATGTCGCCGGCGACACACAGAATGTTCTCGTCGTCCGACGGCTTGATCGAACGTGAGGTTGCGATAATGCGGTAATCACGCCTTCTGAATGCCTTTACGACTTCAGCGCCGATTCCTTGCGACGCACCGGTGACGATAACGACCTTCTGTGAATTGTTCATGCTTTTTTCCATGAAAATAGTGTCCTAACCTCGCCAGTACACGCCAAAAGCCTGGACCGCTTCCTCTAGTCCGGAAGGGCAGGCTTTGGCGTTACGCTGGCATCACGAAACCTCCAAGTCTTGGAGGTCGATGCGAGCGGGTCGGATTAGATCGAACCAGCCGGAGCAACGGCTGGAAAGTCTTTCTCGGGATCGAATACGTTATTGATGAAGTTCGTCAGCGAATACATGGCGACCAGTGCGACGATCTCCATGACGTTCGCATCCGAATAGCCGGCATCGCGGACAGCTTGTAGATCAGCGTCACTCACCTGGCCTCGGGCTGTAATGACTTTACGCGCGAACTGGACAGCTGCATCTCGCTTCGGATCGCTAGCATGACCTTTTCGAGCGAGAATAATTTCATCGGCTGGCAGCCTTGCCATATGTTCAGCGGTGAAGCTGTGAACCGTCAGGCAGTAGTTGCAGGCGTTGACTTCGGAAACGGCAAGGCCGATGCTGTCTCGCGTCTTCACGTCGAGCGCCTTGCTCAAGGAGCCGAGCAAGGTAGCCCATGAGTTGAATGCGATCGGGCTCTGTGCGAAGGTCGCCATCATGTTTGGGGTGAACCCGATGTTCTTGGTGAACATATCGAGAGTCGGTTTCGAATCGGCCGGTACTTGTTCCGACTTCAATGCAGTAGTTCTTGCCATCATCATCTCCATAAGTGGGTTACTGGTTTCACTAATTGGGGAAGGCCCATGTGGAGCAATCCCTCTGCGTTAGGAGTCTCCACTTTAGGCCTGCGCGATATGAATTTCGAGACTACCGCTGCTCAATAAGATGCCCGAAAGGATCACAATAACGAGGCGATCGATTCAGTAACAACGTCATGGTCTGGCGCGACGCAATTCGTCTTGTCGAGATCGAGATTGGGGTACGTGCGGGCATAGACGAGCGCGCCGCGACTTACTAGCATGAGGGGTGATAACCGTCGCGCCGGTACATCTAGCGCACCGCGTCCAGAAATAAAAGGCGCTACGCGCTCTCGCGCGCCAGACGGCGACATTGCCCCGGCGTCATGCTCATTTTTTCGGTGAATGCACGCCGGAATGCCGCCACGGATCGATAGCCGACTGAGTCGGCCACCGCTTCGGTGGTCATCGTCTGCTTCTTCAGTTCGTTGGCAGCCAGGCTCATCCGGATATCGGTCAGCAATTCCATGGCCGAGCACCCCAGTTTGTCCTGGAAATGCCGCACAAAAGTAGCGCGTGACATGCTGCACAAGCTGGCCAGATCAGGTAGGTTCCAGGAGCGAGCCGGATCAGCAAACATGGCAGAGATAGCCGGCGCCAATCGTGGATGCCCGGCAAGCGCTAACAGACCTGCCGGAGCCTGTTCGGATTCACTCGCCGCGCGCAAGGCCAGTGTGAACAGTGCTGTGGTAAGTGCATTGAGGATGGCGTATGCACCCGGTTTATCGCCGGTTGACTCCATGCGCATCAGCCCGATGAGACTGGCCAGATGGTTTGAAGCGCCCTCGACGCCTCCTTCACCATGCCTGTACATGGCACGTACGATTAGCGTCGCAGGTAGGTAATCGCGAATCAGCCGATCATGGGGCGGCCCGACGAAAAATCGCCCGCACAACATGTCCAGATGCTCACCCCGACCATCATTCTCACTGAGCGTCCATCCTGCAGAACCTTCACGATCATAGGTAAGGCCGGGCGGATGTCCGCTTCCATCGTGCAGGACGTGCGCCGACCCGTGAGGCAATAGCACGATATCGCCCGCTACCAACTCCCTGTTTGTTTTTGTCCCCGGATCCTCAATGATGGCTCGGCCATTGAGTACGATGTGATAAGGAATTTCGTACGGTGCGGATTGGGCCCAGGCGACACGCCATGGCGCGCCGTAGGTGCAACGTACCTCCAGCTGGCCGGTGACAGTGATCATTTGCAGGAGCTCGCTCAGCCAGTCAATTTGGGGCATAAAATCTTGGCGCTTTCAACGCCTAAAACGAGGTTGGCGCGAGGCCGACCATCGCCGGTTCAATTGTGGCGATGAGCGAGCGGCGAACTTCGGTTGCGCGCACCTCATCGATAAAGGCCGTCGCCTGTAAGGGCAGGTAATGGACCGTATTGAGACCAATGCAGCCGAATGCAGCGGAAAGATAGGGCGTGAGGAAATCTGGCTGATTGGCTTGCGCACCGGCGAATACGCCCCCCGAAGCGATCCCGACAAAGACCGGACGGTCACGCAGCATTCCGACCTTGCCTGCCGGTGTCGAGTTGATCGTGCGGCCGACACGGAGGATGCGATCGATCCACGCCTTCAGGACGGACGGGACCGTGAAGTTGTTCATCGGCGTACCGATGACAATTACATCAGAACGCTCGACTTCTTGAATGAGTCGCTCGGACAAAAGTATTGCATCGTCGGACGGCGTTGCCGCCGCCAGCGACGCGGGCGACGCTAGGACGGCCGCATAGTCAGACCCAATATGGGGTGTCGGCTCATATCCCAGATCCCGACGGCTGATGCTTGCGTCGGGGGAGATTGTGAGGAGCTTTTCGACGATTGCCGCTGATAGCTGGCGGCTGTGCGACTCTGGTCGCGGACTGCAATCAATGTGGAGGATGTTCATGCGGCTTTCTCCAACGGCGTCATAAAGCAGACGACCACATCGAGTACTTGTTCCAGCCTCACAGCGGCAGTCTTTGCCATCGTAGTCTCGTTACTGATGATTAAACGAAGTCCAATACATCGGCTACTGGCAGGCGTGGCTTTTGGGCCCAGTTCCCCTCACGCTCCACTCCTATAGACAGCAGCATGACTGGCACTTCGTCTTCAGCTAGGCCGAACTCACGGTGCACCGCGTCAGCATCGAAACCGATCATCGGCGTTGAACCCAAGCCCAGCGAACGGGCTGCATAGATCATTGCCGCCGCGCCGAAGGTAGCAGTCCGTACGGCCTCGTCGCGCCGGCGTTGCGGGTAGGCCATATACAAATTGCGCGCGGGGATTTCCCATTCAGGTACCATCGTGGCCGGCATGATGCCCGCTTCGACGACCGGCGCCAGGCGCGCTGGTATTACGCTGGTGTCGACCAATTGGCCGCAGATGATGAAGGTAACGGCAGCATCGGTGACTGCGGGCTGATTCCAGGCAATTGGACTCAGGCGAGCCTTGGATTCCGGCGTACGCACGGCGATGAAGCGCCAGTTCTGCAAGTGGAAAGATGTCGGCGCAGTCGTACCGATTCGCACCAGCTCATAGATTTGTTCGTCGCTCAAGGTGGCGTTAGGGTCGTAATACTTGGCTGCAGTGCGGCTCAAGATACATTCGATGACGGCATTGGTCTTGGTGGTTCGGTTGGTCATGGTTATTCCTGTGGGTGAAGGGATAGGTCGAGAGATACGAGAGTGCTTTCGCGCTCCAAGGTAGTGTTCACCTGGCTGGTGTATTCAGTTCTTTGTCTTTGCTATCGTCAGCGCGATGCACGTGCAGTCAACATCGTTGACGTTTAATTCGAACGCGCTTGATACTGCGGACGAGTAAATGAAGGCAGGAACGAATAATCATGATCAGGTGTCTCCGTGTTTGCCTTTGAGTTTTTGTACCATTGTGGTGCGAAGATTCTGTACCATAGATGGTACGAATAAAAGAACCAAGATCGCCCATCTTTGTGTGTACCAAGAATATGAATTCAGACCTGCAGATCGAGCTCGATCGGACGGCGAAGTTGCCCCTATCCGAACAAATCCGCATGAGTATTGGCAGAGCAATTGAGTCGGGTCTGCTCGCACCCGGCACTCGATTGCCTTCTTGGCAGAGCCTAGCCGCGCATCTTGGCGTGGCGCGCGGTACCGTTCAAACGGCGTACGAGCGCTTGTCCGACTCCCAGATGATCGAAACATTCGGAGCACGTGGAACCCGTGTGGCGCTGCGACCCCACGTGGTAGCGACCCAACTAGAGGCACCGGGGGTCGGGGGGTTTATGGAAACCTATGAAGAGATGATGGCCGGGCCGGCGATTTTTCAGCTCGGCATTCCGGCGATGGAAGGCCTGCCGGAAAAACTTTTTGCGCGCGCGCGGGCTTCCAATCTATTGAAGACCGAATCTCTCTCATCACTGGTCTATCCCGATCCCAGAGGAGAGCTCGATCTGCGCCGACAGATCGCAGGCTATCTTTCTATCTCTAGGAACCTCCACTGCTTTCCCGAGCAGGTGTTTATTACTTCGGGATACAGTTCCGGCCTAGGGCTTGCGCTGCGAGTATTAAGTTTGGACGGTAAGAAAGTTTGGATGGAGGAGCCCGGCTTCTTCCTCACCCGGAAGGGCTTGGAACTCGCTCGTTTGAAGATCGTTCCGGTACCGGTGGACGCCGAAGGCGTCAACGTGGGCTACGGAATCGAAAACGCCCCAGACGCCGCGTTGGCCGTGGTGACACCCGGTCAACAAGCGCCATTGGGCGCAACTCTCTCCTTAAGGCGACGGGTTCAACTGCTTGAATGGGCGGCCTCGAGCAATGCCTGGATCATCGAAGATGACTACCTCAGCGAGCTGCAACTGGAAGGCAGGCCGGCACCAGCCCTGGCGTCCTTGGATGAGGGGAAACGGGTTATCCACATAGGTTCTTTCAGCAAGACTATTAGTCCAGGGCTGCGACTTGGATTTATTGTGGTGCCAAGCGAACTGGTCGCAGCATTCTCCGAGGTAGCTGCAACGCTTGCGCCCGCGCCGTCGCCCGTAGTTCAACTCGCCACCGCCCGATTCATGCGCGATGGCCACTACATCCGGCGGGTCCGTCGACTCAAGCGCCTATACTCTGCTCAGGCTGACGCGTTATGTGAACAGTTGCGAATGCGTGATGCAGAATGGGTGAAAGCCGGCCTTGCAATACTTCTCAGACTCCCTGATGGCGCACCCGACGTGGAAATCGTTCGCGAAATGAGGACCATTGGCATGGCACCGTCGCCTTTGTCTGCGTGGTTTGCGACCCCATCCCTGGCGTTATCCGGCCTTTTGCTTGGAGTCGCCACGGCGCCTGAGCCGTACGTCGCCAAATCGTGCAATCGACTGTTCGAGATCATCGACCGATATTGCTAGCTCTCCGTAATGGCGTTACCGGGGGTACCGTCGACCGCGCCATAATAATTGGCAACTGTCGCGGCCAAGGAATTGACTTCCAAACCGCCAAATCGAAGTTCCGTATTGCCTTCGCGCGCACGGGGCCTTATACGGTTTTGTTCTAACGACATGCAAAAAGATTCGTTTTCTTTATATTGAACGAATGCGAATATCGCTCGGCCTTAGTTAAAAACGTAATAAGAGCCATGTTCGCTACTACCGCCGCCATATCAGGAAAACTGCCGTCGCGCGTGCTGCCGGGCTTTCGCCTATCGCTCGGCTTCACGCTGCTGTACCTGAGCCTGATTGTCCTGATCCCGCTGTCTGCGCTGTTCCTCAAGACCTTCACGCTCAGTTGGGAAGCTTTCATTGCCG
>Ga0310811_10012944_pt1 | contig 10851 bp, 8 predicted proteins | sample YCmetagenome_FD_207642 | JGI IMG/M metagenome (GOLD analysis project Ga0310811, IMG submission 207642) | Soil microbial communities from experimental microcosm in Duke University, North Carolina, United States - YC | ecosystem: Engineered > Artificial ecosystem > Soil microcosm > Unclassified ...
CGACGATACTTCCCGTTCCAGGAGTGCGTGAACTCATGGGCCAGCAGGTCGGCATCGGCGAGCTGATGAGCGTTATCGGAAAAAGCTTTCTCGCTCACGCCGTTGTCGGACGACTGGCCGTGTTCGAGCCCCTCTCCTCCCGCTACGTCAGAGAGCGTCAGCAGGAAGTGATAGACGTTGTAGTGATGGGAGCCATAGGCAGCCCAGGACTCGCGCACCAGATTGCCCAGCTCTGCGAGCAATTCCGGGCGCAGGTTTGAGTCTTCGGACCGATCGGAGACCACATCAATGTAGTGTTTTGGTGTGAGCTCCGGCGCCAGGGGGAATTCATGGAAATATTGCCCGGCGATGACGGGCGAGTCTTCCAGTTGCTCGACGGTGGTTACGGCATAGTGCGTGGTTCCGCCAGTGGGATGTTGAGGATCGTAGTGGCTGGTTGGAGTAAGAGCCGTCCCGATCCCCCAGGCTTTCGGAACCTTTACTGACGGCTGAATGGGAATATCCCTGGTGGGAGTATTTGCCGGATAGAGAAGAAGCTTCTCCCACTCGAGCACCGCCAGCTTCTGGCTCACGCGCGAGGTCACGATGCAGTCCAGATGCGCGTGAATCTCCTTTACACCCGATGGAACAGTGACGTGAAACTGGTAGAGGTCCTCGTCGTCTCGTCGCCACGCAAGCGGCTTTCCATTGGCCGTAAACACCACGCCGGTAATATCGCTGGCTGGTCCAGTGGGCCTGTGGTTTCCCGGAATCCACTCCGGAGTCGTGAGTGAAACGACTCCGGAGGTTACCGGGATATCGATCTCTGCATGATAGATCTTTCGTGGAGCATCAGAGAGATCGGCGGTGATTCGGACAGGGGCCTTCTGCGCCAGGACTGTGCCGGTAACCAGCAGGGCTGAGGAGAGCAGAACGATGCGGATGGACATGAACAAATTAATCCTGCGAGCGAGAGTTGAGAGTGAGAGACCTGACATTGAGTAGCAGCAAACCGACATTCTAGGGTGTGTGTATCGACATATTCGTCTTTGAGTTTTTCTGTTCTGAAAGAGTTGTCATTCCGATCGGAGCGCTTGAGGGCGGAGTGGAGGAATCCGCTGTTCTCCCGGTGCTGCCACGGACTTCGGGCAGAGAAGCAGATTTCTCCACTGCGCCTCTCACGGTAAAGCCGTGAGAGGCTTCGCTCGACAGGCAGCATGAGTTTGATAACACTGCCTAATTTTTCAAAGCAGCTTCGATCGCGGCTATTACGCGAACGTCATCGGGAACGATCTCAGGGGAGAAACGTTCCACTGCATTTCCGTGGCGATCGACGAGAAATTTTTCGAAGTTCCAAAGGATTCCAGGATCAGGATTCGTTGTTGCGCCGTTCTGTTTTTCGCTCAGGAAGCCATTCAGGCGTTCGCGGAATCCGGAGCGAGTCTCCCCGGCAGCCTGCGGTTGCGCCTGGATAAGCGCCTGGTAAAGAGGGTGAGTGTCAGGTCCGGTCACGGCGATCTTCGCAAACATAGGGAAGTCGACCGAGTAGTTGGTCCTGCAGAAGGAAGCGATCTCTTCGTTACTGCCGGGCTCCTGCGCGCCGAAGTCATTGGCCGGAAAGCCGCAGACTACCAATCCGGCATCCTTGAAGCGGGAAGATAGCTTTTCAAGTGCTTCGTACTGCGGCGTCAGACCGCACTGTGACGCTACATTCACGATGAGAAGGACCTTGCCACGATATTCGCCCAGGGAGGTTCCCTCGCCAGAGATGCGTTTAACCGGAATTTCGTAGAGATTCGTCATAGTCCCTCCAGTGTATCCCTTGATAAAAGTTGATTGTCTTGGCGACCCGGCACGGTAGTATCGAATACGGCCATGTCATTTACGGATGTACTTTTTGGGCGGCCGCTTGCCTCTAGTGACGAGCGCGCCGAGCACATAGGGGTCGCAGCGGGAATTCCAATCTTCGGGCTCGATGCCCTTACCAGCGCGGCCTACGGACCAGAGGCTGCGATGACGCTTCTGATCCCAATGGGAGTCGCAGGGGTCAATCACATCGTTCCAGTGATCTCTGCCATCCTTATCCTCCTGGTCATCGTCTTCTTCAGCTATCGTCAGACGATTGAAGCTTATCCCGGTGGCGGTGGATCGTACACCGTGGCGACGGAGAATCTGGGCGAAGGTGCGGGACTTCTGGCCGCAGCGGCCCTGATGATCGACTACATCCTGACTGCTGCTGTCGGTATCTCGGCGGGCGTCACCGCCCTGACGTCAGCGGTCCCGGAGCTTCATCATCACAGGCTGTCCATCTGTCTTGTGATCCTAGTTATTCTTGCCGTCGTCAATCTTCGCGGCGTAAAGGATACGGGTGCGGCATTCATCATCCCCACGTTCCTGTTCGTCGGATCGCTGCTGGCGGTGATTGTGGCAGGCGTCGTCGATGTCTATGCCAGTGGAGGTCACCCAATCCCTCGTGTAGCGCCTCCTCCGCCTGCCGTGCAGACCGTCAAGTATCTGGGGATCTGGCTGCTGATGAAGACCTTTGCCAGCGGTTGCGCGGCGATGACCGGCGTGGAAGCGGTCTCTAACGGCGTGATGGCCTTTGAGGAGCCTCGTCCAAAGAAGGCCAGGATGACGCTTTCTATCATCGTTGGTACTCTTATCGTCCTTCTCTTCGGGATTGCATGGCTCTCGAAGGCATACGGAGTCACTGCGATGGAGCCGGATGCACATAACTACCAGAGCGTCTTGAGCATCCTGACGACGGCAGTCTTCGGCAGAGGCTGGTTCTATTACGTCACCATGGGCAGCGTGCTGCTAGCTCTTTCGTTGAGCGCCAACACCGCCTTTGCCGATTTCCCGCGCCTCGCTCGGGCCATCGCGGTCCACGATTATCTGCCGCACGTCTTCACCATGCGCGGTCGTCGGCTGCTGTACTCCCACGGCATCTACGCGCTTACCGGCTTTACCGCTGTCATCCTTATTCTCTTTGGCGGCGTTACAGATCGCCTGATTCCGCTTTACGCCATCGGAGCGTTTATGGCGTTTACGCTGTCACAGGCTGGCATGGTGGTCCACTGGCTCAGGGCAGAGAAGCATCCGGGCCGGATGTGGCACATGTTCGTAAACGGGTTTGGCGCCATTGCTACCGGGCTGACCCTGATTGTCGTGCTGGTCGCGAAGTTCATGGCGGGAGCATGGGTAACGGCTCTGCTGGTTCCCGTGCTGATAGCGATCATGCTGGTGGTGAAGCGGCACTATACTCGCGTAAAGCGCGAGATGAAGGACATGACGCCGCTGAGCCTGATCAATCTTCAGGAGCCTCTGGTGGTGATTCCGATGGCTCGCTGGGACAGGATCGCAGAAAAAGCACTTCGCTTTGGCCTGCTGATGTCGAAGGAACTCAAGGTGGTTCATGTGCATTCCGACGATGAGCCGATGGGCCTCGAAGAGGAGTGGGACGAAAAGATCATTATCCCCATCCAGAAAGAGGGCCTGAAGGTTCCGGAGCTGGTTACGATTCCGTCGACCTACAGGTTCATCGTCAACCCTCTGATGGACTACATCCTCGAGCTGGAGCAGGCGAATCCCGGACGGAAGATCGCCGTGCTGCTGCCGGAGCTGGTGGTGCGCCACTGGTGGGAGAATGCCCTGCACAATCAGCGTGTGCAATTACTGAAGCTGTTTTTACTTCTCAAGGGAAACCAGCGGATTGTCGTCGTCAACATTCCCTGGTACCTGTAGAAGGCCGGTTTTAGGCCGGGACTGTGACTGTTCTGCTGGCCTGCACAGGCGAGAGCCTGCGGAGATGGGCGACGGCCTCAGGGATCAGTTTCAGGGCCTCGTCGACCTCGGCCTCGGTGGTCAGCTTGGAGAGGGAGAAACGGAGGCTGGCACGAGCACGGTTTGCGGAGAGTCCCATCGCTGTCAGCACGTGCGAGGGCTCGCTGGCGCCGGACTGGCAGGCGCTGCCTCCGCTGACGGATAGCCCCTTGAGATCCAGTGCGATCAGCAGGGCCTCGGCCTCGACATGATCAAAGTAGATATTGGTCGTGTTCGCGACGCGGGCTGCACCCGCACTGTTGACGCCGGTCTCTTCGACCTGGGCGAGGATGGTCTGCTCCAGACGATCACGCAGCGCGGCCAGCTTGGCTGGAGCGTCAGTCTTCAGCCATTCGCTTGCCATTGCGGCAGCTTTGCCAAGTCCGACGATGCCGGGCACATTCTCAGTTCCGGCGCGGCGCTGACGTTCGTGTGAGCCTCCGTGAAAGATGGGGGAGAGCTGAACGCTGCGACGTACATAGAGCGCTCCCATGCCCTTGGGTGCATGAATCTTGTGTCCGGAGATCGTCAGAAGGTCGACGTCTTTCAAAAAACCATGAGGGCTGACGTCCAGCGGTAGCTTGCCCGCGGCCTGCACGGCATCGGTGTGGAAGAGGGCGCCGCCGGCGTGGGCAATGCCTGCCAGGGCGTCGATGGGCTGGATGACGCCGGTCTCGTTGTTGGCGTACATGATGCTGACCAGGCGGGTGTTTGGCTTCAGGGCAGCCAGCAGAGTCGCAGGCTCAACGATTCCTGACGGAGTTACAGGCAGGATGGTGACCTCGACCCCGCGCGACTGCAGGGACTGCGCTGCATGGAGGACGGCGTGGTGCTCGATCGATGTGGTGATCAGATGGTCGCCGGGGGAAAGTACTCCGAAGAGCGCCAGGTTGTCGCTCTCGGTGCCGCCCGAGGTGAAGACAATCTCCGCGGGGCGGCAATGCAGCAGGCCGGCAACGGACTCTCTTGCGCGATCCACGGCGGCGCGTGCCTGCTGCCCCTGCTGGTGGATGGAGCTGGCATTGCCGTAGTGCTCAAGGTAAAACGGGCGCATCGCCTCAAAGACTTCAGGTAGAAGCGGCGTGGTGGCGTTCGCGTCCATGTAGATTCGCTGCATCTCTTTATTTTACGCGTAGGGCATAATTGCCCTGTCTTTGGGATGAATGCCGTGGGGAACGCCATGCAGGTTCTGGTAGCCTGAGCGCGGCCACTGCGGCGAACGACCGCATATCGGCAAGGAGAAACGACAATGTGTAAGCGAATCATGATGATAGGAACGTTGGCCTTCGGTTGTGCCGTAGGTGCGTGGGCTCAGCAGCCTGGAGCAATGACTCCGAAGACGGAGTCTGTAGCCACCGTGGAGCCGTCGAAGTCATTCGATGCAGCGCTGTCGGCCCTCGAAGCCCAGTTCATGGGTCTGGCGAAGGCGATGCCCGCCGACAAATACAGCTTCGCTCCGAGTGCCGCAATCTTTGCTCCCAGCCAGAAGACGGATTATTTGTCGCCCGATAACAAGGGAGTCCGCAACTTCGGCCAGATGGTCGCTCATGTCGCGCAGGCCAATTACTTTTATGGAGGGATGCTGAGTGGCCTGAAGCCGGACGTGAACGTGAAGGCGATTGGAAGTCTAACCGACAAGGATCAGATTATCGCGGCATTGGAGAAGTCCTTTGCTTTCACTCATCAGGCCATTGGAACCCTCACTGCGGAAAACGCGTTCCAGGGGGTTCGCGGAGACCAGACTCGGGCGAGCCTGGCGGCAGGCGTTATCGCGCATGGTTTCGACCACTATGGCCAACTGGCGGAATATCTGCGTATGAACGGCATCATTCCGCCGGCTAGTGCGAAGAAGTAGATCCTGGAAAAGAAGAAGCGCGCCGAGGTGGCGCGCTTTGCTTCGTTCTGTTCCCCCGATCTAACTAGCGATTGTCGATGGGAGTGTATGGCGTCGGATAAGCCGGGCCGACGTAGTCTGCGCGAGGACGAATCAGGCGATTGTCGTCGTGCTGCTCAATTACGTGAGCTGCCCAGCCTGCGATGCGGCTCACGGCAAAGATGGGGGTAAACAGGTCGATGTCGATGCCCAGCAGGGTATACGTAGAGGCGGAGTAGAAGTCGACGTTGGCGTTCAGCTTCTTCTCCTTCTTAACGAACTGCTCGATCTTGCGGGACATCTCGAACCACTTCATGTTGCCCGAAGACTTGCTCAGCTCCTCAGACATGCGGCGCAGATGGGTCGCGCGGGGATCTTCCGTGTGATAGACACGGTGACCGAAGCCGGAGATCTTCTTCTTCTCGGCAAACATCTTTCGCACGTGCTCGACAGGGTCTTCACCGGCCTGGTCAATGGCGTAGAGAAGACGCATTGTCGCCTCGTTTGCTCCTCCATGGAGCGGACCCTTCAGAGCGCCGATGGCGCCCGTGATGGCAGAATGAATATCGGCAAGAGTGGCGGCGATCACGCGGGCAGCGAAAGTGCTGGCGTTCAGTTCGTGATCCGCATGCAGGATCAGTGCTATATCGAAGGTCCGGGTTGCGGTCTCCGATGGCTTCTCGCCGGTTAGCATCCAGAGGAAGTTTGCTGCATGCGAAAGCGACGGGTCGGCCTCGACGATATTCTTGCCCTTGCGGATGCGATCGTAGATCGCCACGATCATTGCGATCTGGGAGGTGATCCGGTAAGACTTCCGCACGTTGGCCTCGTGGGAGTTATCGGCCTCGTCGGCATCATAGATGCTCAACAGCGAGACGGCCGTACGGAGCACCTGCATGGGCGATGCCGAGGTTGGAACGCTGCGGAGCAGATCGATGATCTTGGGATCGAGCTTGCGGGCCTCGCTCAATTTTTTCGAGAAATCAGCCAGCTCCGCTGCCGTCGGCAGCTTGCCAAACCACAGCAGGTAAGCGGTTTCCTCAAAGGTGGAGCGCTGCGCAAGCTCGTGAATATCGATGCCACGGTACGACAGCACCCCGGCGTCTCCATCGATCCAGCAGATGGATGAGTTGGTGGCTACAATGCCTTCCAGGCCTTTAGGTGCAGCGACAGTGGACATAAGTAAACTTCTCCCCCACGAAACTAAATTACATCTGGTTATAGCGCAGCTGAGAAACGATTGTCACGAAGAGCGGGCGAATATCGTAACATCTGTGCGATTCCAGACTATGCAATTCGACAGGGATTGAAGGCCGAAAGATCAATCTGGGGCCGCTCTTCCATCAGCAGTTGCGCCATGACGCGCGCCGTTGCGGGAGCCAGCAGAATGCCGTTTCGATAGTGTCCCGCGGCGACAAAGATATTCTTTTCTACCGGACCCAGCAGAGGAAGCCCATCTGTCGATCCCGGCCGCAGGCCCGCCCATGATTCAATCTCAATCGCGTCGGCAATCTGTGGCAGAAGCTTCGCGGCTTCGGCTTTGAGGTGTGCAACATCATTGGGATGAACGATCTTATCGAATCCGGCATCTTCGACGGTAGCCCCGATGATGGCACGGCCGGCTGCTGCTCCTGTCGTTCGCGGGACTATATATATGTCGGGGGTTCTGACGACTACCTGCAGCGGAAGCGACGCGGGCAGGCAGACCGAGAGCATCTGGCCCTTTCTGGGCAGCGGCCGCACCCGATGCTCCGAGTGCTCCGTCACGCCCCAGGCGCCGGTACAATCCACGACGCGAGCACAGTGGAGTTTGCCCGAAGCTGTATGAACCCCCACGCCTGAGGAGTTTTGGTGGATTCCCCGGACAGGCTGGCCGCTGCGGAGATCGATCCCGGCAGTCTTCACCGAGGCGGCGAGTGCCAGCGCCAGCTCACGCGGGTCGAGGCTGTTCTCCTCCAGCAGAATGAACTGCCGGTCCTTCGCGTTCAGCTGCGGCAGCATCAGCGAGAGGGTCTCAGGTGCCAGGACGGTAAGGTGGCGCGCAGACTCCAGGTGAGACGAGAGGACCTCCTGCAGCGCAGTGCTTGTCTGGAAGGGAACAGCGATTCCTGAGAGATCGAAGAGGCGATTCAAAAACTCCGGGTAGAGGTTCCGGCTCAGCTCTGAGAGAGCGCGAATTTGGGGCGGATTCTCCGGATCGCCGGCGGCCAGCATGCCGGCCGCCGCGGTCGATGCCTCGGCGAGCGGCATCCCCTGTTCCAGAACAACTACTTCTGCTCCACGGCTGTGGAGCTCAAGCGCGAGCGAGAGGCCAATGATGCCTGCCCCCACAATACATATATCGGGCGAAGCCATAGCTCTAGTCTATGACTTCTGCAGAACTGAGAACGATATATAGTCTGTTATGACATTCTGCCCTCATGAGCAGAATGCACCTGGATACGGCGTATCGTGTCTCAGGAACTCTGGCGTTTGGAAGGAGAGTACGATGGCGGAGCAAACGGGGTACGTAGAAGAGCGGTCTGTCTCTGGGGCGCTGCTTGCCGTTGTAGCGATTGCTGTATTGGCTGCACTGGGGGGATTGATCTGGTGCTACAACCTGCAGAAGGATCTGACGGCAGAGGGACAGAAGCTTACTGCGGCTGAACAGAAGAATGTGGAGCTGAATCAGAAGCTGGATGCGACCAACGCTCGCCTGCGGGCTACCAGTGAAACCCTGGGCCAGAGTGTGGGAATGACCCAGAAGCAGCTGGAGCTGAAGGCGCAGAGTATTCTCGCCCAGCAGAAGCTGGCACAACAGAAGCTGGAAGAGGCCCAGGCGGCGACACAAAAGCAGATCGGCGCAGTGTCAACAGAAGTCTCCAGCGTGAAGACCGACGTAGGCGGCGTGAAGACCGATGTCGCTGCTACCCGGAGCGATCTGGAGCAGACAAAGACCCAGTTGACCCGCGCAATCGGCGATGCTGGTGTGATGAGCGGCCTGATCGCAAAGAACCACGACGAATTGGAGATCCTGAAGCATAGGGGTGACCGGAACTACTACGAGTTCACGCTCCAGAAGGGACAGAAGCCCACCCTTCTTTCGACCATCAAGCTGCAGCTCAGGAAGGCTGACCAGAAACACTCGCGCTATACGCTCAGGGTGAGCGCCGATGATCGCGAGATCGAAAAGAAGGACAAAAACCTGGACGAGCCGGTTCAGTTCTATACAGGCAAAGATCCTGAACTGTACGAGCTGGTCGTGAACTCAATCGAAAAGAACAAGGTCTCCGGATACCTTTCGACCCCGAAGACAAAGACGGCAACGCCATAGCCCCTCTTGCAGGCAAATCAAAAGGGGGACGCTTTTAGCGTCCCCCTTTTGTTTGCCTGTTGCCGATTTACTTCTTCTTCGCGGCCTTCTTGGTTGCCTTTTTGGCCGGTGCTTTTTTTGCTGCCTTCTTCGTTGCCATTTGCCTATTCTCCCTAGTGATTAGACATAAACCTGCAACACACTTCATTGCAGCTAACGAAGGTATAGATTTACGAAAATTCACTGTCAAGAAAAATCGATAGGTAAGAAGAATTTTTTTTCGAGCCATCTCCCACTTGCGGCAAGCAGGCAGACATTCCAGGCAGTGCAACGCATCGCGGTGGAGTCCTATACTGTCGCATCACAGAGGTGTCGTTATGAAAGAGGTCGTCATCGTTGCGGCCGTCCGTACTCCAGTCGGAAGATTTCAGGGTGCCCTGGCAGATCTTGCTGCGATCGATCTTGGAGCGCTTGCAGTTGCTGAAGCCGTGCATCGGGCCGGTATCGACGCGGGCGCTGTCGATGAATGTGTGATGGGTTGTGTGATCTCTGCCGGGCTTGGGCAGAATCCCGCACGCCAGGCAGCGCTTCGCGCCGGTCTGTTCGATTCGGTTTCTGCCTTAACTATCAATATGGTCTGCGGAAGCGGCTTGCGTGCCATCGCGCTGGGAGCGCAGAACATTCTTCTGGGAGATGCAGAGATCGTCGTCGCCGGCGGTATGGAGTCGATGTCGAACGCTCCCTATCTTCTTCCCGCAGCACGCAAGGGACTTCGCATGGGAGATTCCAGCCTGATCGACTCCATGATTCGCGACGGCCTGTGGTGTGCCTGCGACGACCAGCACATGGGGATGACCGCCGAGCTGGTAGCCCAGAAGTACGGGATCACACGCCAGGAACAGGACGCCTACGCGCTTGAATCGCACCGCCGCGCTGCTGCTGCCTGGCGTGAAGGCCATTTCGATGCGGAGGTAGTCCCGGTCGCTGTGCCTTCGCGGAAGAAAGGAGGAGTGCCTGCCCTGGTCTTGCGCGACGAGAGCGTTCGTGAGGACTCATCCATGGAGGCGCTGGGTTCTCTCAAATCTGCTTTCAAATCTGGAGGAACCGTGACAGCGGGTAATGCTCCTGGAGTGAATGATGCGGCTGCCGCAGTGGTCATCATGTCTTCCAGCAAGGCCAGCGAACTGGGACTGAAACCGCTGGCGACGATCCGAGCCCATGCGGTAAGCGGCGTGGAGCCACGCTGGGTGATGATGGCTCCGGTCACTGGTGTTCGCAAAGTGCTTCAAAAGGCCGGCTGGACGAACGATGACGTCGATCTTTATGAATTGAATGAGGCGTTCAGCGTACAGGCGCTCGCGGTGACGCAAGAGCTGGGGCTTCCGCTATCGAAGGTCAACGTAAACGGAGGCGCCGTGGCGATCGGTCACCCCATCGGAGCCAGTGGCGCGCGGATCTTTGTAACGCTGATTCACGAGATGATCCGGACCGACGCGAAAAGAGGAGTGGCGGCTTTGTGTCTTGGCGGGGGCAACTCCGTCGCAATGGCCATCGAGCGCGGCTGACCTTTGTCCACTGACGGCAAATGCGTGACAATGCACGGATGAAGAGCATTCACCGGTTCAGCGGCAAGGCGCTTGACTATACCCGTTTTCGCGAGCGTTACTCCCCCGAGATCGTATTGCCGGTTCTTCGTGCTACTTGTGGACTGACTGCGGAATGGACTGTGGCGGATGTGGGAGCCGGAACGGGAATGCTCAGCGATGTGTTCCTCGCAAATGGCAACCGGACACTCGCGATCGAGCCCAACGCCGACATGAGAGAGATCTGCCAATTTCTGCATCAGGAGGATCCTCGTTTCCAAGTGATGGATGGCACAGCAGAA
>Ga0310811_10012945_pt1 | contig 10850 bp, 11 predicted proteins | sample YCmetagenome_FD_207642 | JGI IMG/M metagenome (GOLD analysis project Ga0310811, IMG submission 207642) | Soil microbial communities from experimental microcosm in Duke University, North Carolina, United States - YC | ecosystem: Engineered > Artificial ecosystem > Soil microcosm > Unclassified ...
CGTTGTAGGCGACATAGCCGCCGGCAGCCAGATTGGCGAGCCATTCGCGGACATAGCGCTCGCGAATGCCAGTGGCTTCGGCCAACGCCGCCGAAGTGCAGGCACCAAGATCGGCCATCGCCGTATACAGGCCAAGCTTGCGCCCCACATTGACCAGCACGCCGGAAAAAGCGGCGCCCAGGTCGGTAACGACTTGGCCGATAAAGGCTTCGACCTCGCCGGGCGCGGGCTGTTGGGTAAATCGGGTCATGGTCCGGTCCTTTGCGCTCTCGTGACATGGCCGGAAGCGGCCGTGTTTCGGGCCGCTTAGGTAGTCGGCAAAGCAAAGGCGGTCTTGATATACTCCGCCAAAGCCTTGCGAGATCGCGCCATGACGACGCAAAGACCTACCGCGACCAGGCTCGCCGCGCCGACCATCAATCTGGCCAGCCTGGTCTTCGGCCTCGATGCCTATATGCGCGCACGCGGCGCAGATGCGGGCAAAGCGTTGCGCCATGCCGGGCTTGAGCCCGGCGACCTCACCGATCCCGATCGGCGTGTTCCGCTGATCCGTTATCTCGAACTTCTGGAGGCCTGTGCCGACCTTTTGGGTGACTTGCAATTCGGTTTGAAATTCGGCGCCGGGTACGAACCCAGGCACGCCGGCGTCGTCGGAAATGTCGCGCTGGCCTCGCGCACCTTGGGCGAAGCGTTCGAAATGATCGGGCGCTATCTGCCGACCATGGTCGATGCCACCGTGCATGGTCTGGAGGTCAACGACGGCATGGCCTTTGTCTATTCCTACTATATCGACCCGCTGATGATGTCTTACCGGCAGAAAGGCGACTGGGCGATCGCCTTTGGCTGCAATCTGGTGCGCGTGGGGCTCGGCGATCCGCGCTGGACGCCGCAGGAGGTATTGCTGCCGCAGTTACCAGAGGAAACGCCGGCCCAGCGGCGCACCCGTGCTGAGATCATGGGCGGCAACATCCGCTCCGGCCATCCCTGGGCAGGCATCCGGTTTGATGCCGCCCTGCTCAAGCGGCCGATGGCGACGGCCGATGCCATGATCGAGAGCATGATGCGCCATTACGGCGATCTTCGGCTTGCCGCCTTGCCAGGCAGCCAAGGCGAGATCGAGCAATTGCGCCGCCAGATCGCCCGCGTGCTGGTCAAGGGCGAGGGCGGCATCGAGCATCTCGCCAGTGCGACCGGCACCTCGGTGCGCACGCTCCAGCGCCGGCTGAAGGACGCCGGCATGAATTATTCCGAGCTGCAGGACGATGTCCGCCGGACCTTGGCGCTCAATCTCTTGGAAAACAAGACTCTGGCGCTGGGGGAGATCGCCTTTTCGCTCGGTTACTCTGACGTCAGCGCCTTCAATCACGCCTTCCGCCGCTGGTCCGGCCAATCGCCGGGCCAATATCGTGGCCAGCGTTCGGCGAAGAAGCCGGTGCCATCCACGAACGGTTAGCCGCCGGTTCGGCTATCCCGTCTTTGGCGGCACGGCGCCGGATGCTAATAAGAATTCATTGTTGGAAGGGATTATAGAAGTGACCAATATTCTGGATGATGTTTTTACCGAACCGGAAGAGGTCGATCCGGATACGCTGGCCAATCTGGGACCCTTGCGCCGTCTTGCGGGTATCTGGGAAGGCCGCAAGGGCGTGGACCTGAACCCCAAGGCAGACGGTCCGCAGCGCAAGGAATTCACCGAGCGGATAGAACTTCAACCCATCGACTATCAACTGAATGGGCCGCAAGTTTTCTACGGGCTCAGCTATCACACCCGCATATTGTCTCCAGGCGAAGCGGCGACCTTCCACGATCAGGTCGGTTATTGGCTTTGGGAGCCGGCGACAGGCCTTGTGATGCAGACATTGGCTATTCCGCGCGGCCAGGTTGCCATTGCCGCGGGCCATGCCACGACGGATGCGACGGAGCTGGTGCTGACCGCCAGGCGCGGGGAAACAGAATATGGCATCTGCTCCAGCACCTTTCTGGAGCAGGCGTTCCGAACCGATTCCTACCGCATCGCGGTGACGTTCAATCCCGATGGCAGTTGGAGTTATGTGCTGGAAACGATGCTGCTGGTGCGTGGGCGCTCTCAGCTCTTCGAGCATCGGGACGTGAACACGCTGGTGAAGGTGGCTGAGCCCAGGCCAAATCCCATGATGCTGACCAAAGCCTAAGCCGCCGGAACGGCGTCGAAGGCGATGGTGGTGCGGTCCTGGGGCGCGTGAAACGGTATGGTGCCGTGCCACATATAGGAGGGAAACAGCACCAGCCGTCCCACCCTGGGCTGCACCGCGCGGCGTACCGGATCGGTCAGGCCGACGTCGTAACCGGGCTCTCCGAACTTGATCCAGCCTTCCCGGCTGCCGGTGTTCGCCACCGTCTCCGGCAGGGCGATATAAAAGGCCGAGCTGATCCAGCCGGCAGGATGAATATGATTGGCGTGAAATCCCCGGTCTTTCAGGCGTGAAGACCATGAACCCGCAAAGCGAAAATCCCGTCCCCGCCGCCCCAGGAAGGGATGGCGCGTGCCTTGCGGCAGACGGGAGATATAGAGACGCACCGCCTCCTCGATTCGCAGCCGCAAGGCATCGAGCAAGACGTGGCGGCCGGGACGCAGCAGGTCGCCCGCGGTCTGCGTGCCGCCGCGCAGCGACTGATCGATATGCTCGCGTTCGTCGCGATGCTGTGTGCCCAGCCACCGGTCCAGCTCGCCGCAGAAAGCCGTCATGTCGCTGAAGCCGGGCGGCGGCTCCAGATCGAAGGTCTGGACGAAATCGTCATAGCGGAAAAGATCGTGCTCGCGCCCGTCCTCCATCAGCCGCCAGGCCGTGCCCAACAGGCTCAGCCCTGTCTGGTCGACGGGCGCCACTTGCAGCGCCCGCAACGCGGCGCTCTCGGCCTTCCTTGGCTCGCGCGCGATCAGATAGGCGGCCGCCACGCCGGTCAGCATGTTGACGTCCTGGGGCAGGCGTTTGAGGCCGGCTTCATAGCTGGCGATAGCGGCGTCGATCCTGTCGAGCTTGAGCTGCGCCACGGCCATGCCCTGCAGCACCATCGGTTCGCCTGGCGCCAGCTTCAATGCCTGCTCGAACAGCGCCAGGGCTTCGGCGTGCCGCTCGCCGCGCACCAAAAGCGCGGCCTTGGCCAGTGCGAAATGCGGCATGCCGGGGAATTTCGCCGCCGCCTCGTCATAGGAGCGCAGGAATTCATCGTCCCGCCGCAGCCGGTACAGAAGCTGATTGAGATTGTGATGCGCCATCAGGTTGGCGGGGTTGTCCTTCACCACCTGGCGCAAACCGGTCAGCGCTTCTTCCTCGCGGCCAAGATATTGCTGGGCGACGGCGCGGGAGTGCGCCGCCTCGGCATGGGCTGGCTCCAGCGCCAGGACACGTTCGAAACGCGCCAGCGCTGCCTCATACTGCTCTTTCATGAGTTGGGCGGTGCCGCAGGCCTGTTCGATGGCCGCGCCCGCTCTCGGATCCGGTGAGGAAGCATTCGCCAGCAATGCCAGCGCCTCGTCAGGCCGGTTGGTGTAGTTGCAGATTGTGGCCAGGCCCAGTGCTGCGGGCAGCATGCCGGAATTGCGCGCCAGCGCACCGCGATAGGCGTCCTCGGCGCCCGCCATGTCCATCATGTCCTGGCAAGCCAGGCCCATGCCGTAACAGGCGTCGGCCGAGGCAGGCGCAAGCCTGGCGGCAATCGCGAACTGTGCTTTGGCTTCGGCCGGGCGCTGCATCTGGCGCAGCACATGCCCCAGCCCGATGGCGAGGATGGGGTCGGCGGGCGCCAGCATGATCGCCTGGCGATAATGATATTCCGCCTGGGGCCATTGTCCGCGTCCGGCCGTGGCTGCGGCCTGCTGCATGGCTGTCACAAGCTGGGGATTGGGCGGCGATGCCATGTCGGGACCCTAACAGACGAGATGCCCTGACGCATCGCCGCGGCGCCCGCAAGCCCTTGAATCAAAAGGCCCGGCGCGAGGGTTAGTCGGACCGGGCCCCACGAAGCTTGGTGGTATAGGAGATACCAAACGCCCCCAGCTTCATGGATTGTACGTTGGGCACGTTTTGATTGCCTGTCAACGCAGGTCGCTGGCCAGGGTTAATGCGGCAGTCAGCCCGGCCGCACCGTCATCAGCACGATCAGGGTCAGGATGCTCAGGGCGCTCAGGATGGATGCGATCCTGTGCATCGGCGCGTGCAGCAATTGCTGCAATTCGGGGCCCGGCGTAGCCGAGGCGGCGATGACTTTCGCCTGCCAGGGACTGTGCAGCAGAAAGCCGCTCAGAATCAGCACCGCGAAAGCGACGTAAGAGCCCAAAAGCCATGGCGCCGCCATGTCCAGGCCATAGACGCTGGCCAGCGCTCCGCCCACCAGCGCGGTCAGGATCCAGCCGATACCGCCGGCAATGGAAAGCGGGCGCACAGCGGTGAAATAGGCATGAATGGTTTTTGCATCTCCCGAACGCGCGATCCGGTCGCCCAGAATGCCGGCGCCCGCGGTGAAGGCAAAAGAAAAGACGAAAAGCAGAATATGCAGGGCAAGCAATAACTGGCTCATGCGATTTTCCTCTCGAAATGATTTCTGCCGGTCGATCCAACTTATGATGTGGCGCCCTTAACCTGCGGCCCGGCACACAACCCGGTCAAGCCAGCCCTGTCGTGATCGCGGTGGCGGCTGTACGATAAATGGCGCGCCCTTACCGCGGGTTGAGCGGAGGCAGTGCAGCAATCAGGAGGCAGCAATGGCCGACCAGGATCCCAAACCATCAGGCCCCGATCTCGCCCAGGGCGTCCCGCTGGCCTCGTTTCCGGAAAATGGCATGCTGACCGGCCATATCGGCGAGGACGATGTTCTGCTTGTCCGGCATGGTGCGGACATTTTCGCCATCTCGCCGCATTGCACCCACTATCACGGTCCGCTGGCGGAAGGGCTTGTCGTTGACGGCTCCGTCCGCTGCCCCTGGCATCACGCCTGTTTCGATCTCGCGAGCGGCGAGGCGCTGCGCGCGCCGGCTTTCGATCCACTAGCCTGCTGGAAGGTGGAGCAGCGCGACGGCAAGGTGTTCGTGGGCGAAAAGCTCCCGGCGTCGAAGCCGAAGACGCTGCGTACGAGCAAGGCGCCGGCAAAGATCGTGATCGCGGGCGGTGGTGCGGCGGGGTTTGCCGCCGCCGAGATGCTCCGCCGCCATGACTATCAGGGCGACATCGTCATGGTCAGCGATGATGCCGCCCCGCCGGTGGACCGGCCCAACCTGTCCAAGGACTATCTTGCGGGCAGCGCGCCGGAAGAATGGGTGCCGCTGCGGGGCCAGGATTGGTACGCCGAAAAAGGCATCGACTTGCGCCTGGGCACGGCGATTGGCGCCATCAAGCCGCGCGAGCATGAAGTGCTGCTCGCCGATGGCGGCACGATTGCATATGACAAATTGCTGGTCGCCACCGGCGCCGAGCCGGTGCGGCTGCCCATCCCCGGCGCTGGCCCGTCGGATGTGCTGATCCTGCGCAGCCTGGCGGACTGCCGCGCCATCATCGCCCGCGCCCAGGAAGCGCGCCGTGTGCTGGTGATCGGTGCCAGTTTCATCGGCCTGGAAGTGGCGGCCTCGCTCAGGACGCGCGGCCTGGAGGTGCATGTGGTCGCGCCGGAGGCCCGGCCTTTGGAGAAAGTGATGGGCCCGCAATTGGGCGACGTCATCCGGGCCCTGCATGAAGAAAAGGGCGTGCATTTCCATCTGGAAAATACGGTGAGCGGTTTTGAGGGCGGGCGCGCCACGCTCAAGGACGGCACGGTGCTTCGGGCCGATTTTGCCGTGGCCGGTGTGGGCGTGCGGCCGCGGCTTCAATTGGCGGAAGCGGCCGGCCTGGCGCTCGACAAAGGCGTTTGCGTCAACAGCCACCTTGAGACCAGCGCGCCGGATATTTACGCCGCCGGCGACATCGCACGCTGGCCCGACAAGCACAGCGGCGCGCCCATCCGGGTGGAGCATTGGGTGGTGGCGACGCGCCAGGGCCAGACCGCCGCGCGCAACATGCTGGGGCTGGGCGAGGAATTCACGCCGGCGTCCTTTTTCTGGAGCCAGCATTACGACATGTCGATCAACTATATTGGCCATGCCGAAAGCTGGGACCAGCTTTTGGTGGAAGGCGATCTCGCCGCAAAGGACGGGCTGGTCCGCTTCAAGAAGGGTGGCCATACCTTGGCGGTGGCATCGATATTCCGCGATCTGGAAAGCCTTCAGGCGGAAGTCGCGATGGAGGGCGCGGCCGCCTGATTATGACACCCGCTTGCGCTCGCCTTTTTCCTGGACCGGCATCTGCTGATCGGCGCCGGGCATGGCTGGCAGCGGCAGGTTGGCGGCGGCGTAATTGGCCTGATGCAGCAAACCGCCGGTATCGGGCAGCAGCGGCGGCTTGCTCGCCGGCCGGTCGAAGCGGAAGGCCGCGGTCAGATCGCCAAAGCTCTTGCGCCGCCAGGGACTGATATTGGGCTCGCGCACACCGGTGAAGCGCTCCAGGAATTGCAGCACCGAAGTGTGATCGAAGGGCTGGCTGCACACCCAGCCGCCCGCCGTCCAGGGCGAGATGATGACGCAGGGCACGCGGAAGCCCGCCCCGATCGGCAGGCCATCGATGAATTCCTGCGCGGTGCCTTCGGGCGCGACCGGTGGCGGGACGTGATCGAACAGGCCGTCATTCTCGTCATAGTTCAGAATGAAAACCGTCTTGGCCCAGACATCGGGATTGGCGGCGACGGCATCCAGCTTGCTGGCGATGAATTCCGCGCCGGCGGCAGGCGTATGGACGGGATGCTCCGACGCTTCCGGGCTGGGGCAGAGCCACGACACTGCCGGCAGCCGGTCGTGCAACGCATCATATTCGAACAGCCCGTCCGACCCCGCGGGCAAGCCTTTCACGGCGAGTGGCGAACCCGCCGGCGCCCCCATGAAGCGCGAAAAGACGCTGAGCAGATTGTGGGGGTGGCCCTTCTCGCCATGCTGATAGACGCGCCAGCTGATGCCGGCCTCCTCCAGCCGCTCGGGATAGGTCGTCCAGCGCAGCCCTTCGGTCGGCACCGTGTTCTGGATGATCGGGCCGCCATTTCGTCCTTCCGGATCGATCGTCGCACTCATCCAGTAAAGCCGGTTGGGCCAGGTCGGTCCCATCACCGAGCAATAATAGGCGTCGCAGACGGTGAAGGCCTCGGCCAGCGCGTAATGGAAGGGGATATCCTCGCGCTTGAAATAGCCCATGGTGTAAGGGCCGTGGGCGCCGTCGGCGGCGCGGTGCGCGGGCAGCCACCGATCCATCTTGCCGCCGTTCCAGGCCTGATGCTGGACCGCCCAGGCATGGCTGGTTGACGGGATCTTCTGTGCGCTGGTTGAAAAACTGTCGAGATGGAAGGGCAACAGATAGCCGTTGGGATTTTCGTTGTCCGGCTGGTGGAACACGCTCTTGCCGCTGGAGAGGGTATGGGCCTTGGGATCGCCGAAGCCGCGCACCCCGGCCAGCGTGCCGTAGTAATGGTCGAAGGAGCGGTTTTCCTGCATCAACAGCACGACATGCTTGATGTCTTTCAAGCTGGCGGCCCGATTGGGTGCTTGCGCCAGCAGCCTCTGCACATTCGGCGGCATCAAGGTCGTGGCGGCAGTGAGCGAAGCGAGCTGCGCGGCGCTGGTCACCAGCCGGCGGCGTGTGAACATGGATGCGTTGGACATTGACAGCTCCCCTTGCTGGCATTCCTGGCGGCCAGGATCGCTTACCTCGCGTCTCGCCTAAACCTGCCTTGATACATCCCCATGACAATATTCTGGCGAGAAAGGCACGACCTCATCGAGCGCTATAGACGGCAAAGCTTTCAGGCGGCGGCTTTCAATTATTTCCGGAACGAACGGGGCGCGAGCGCGTATGTGCCCAGCGTACAATCCGTGGCGAAGCAACTGAAAAACAAACGTTATTACGATGAGCGGGCGGCCTATATGCGCCAGCTTGCCGAGGAAGCCCAGACCGAGGCCCTGAGGAAATCTTGCCTGAAGGCAGCCGAGGCGTACGAAATCCTGGCCAGCAACGCAGGCAAGGGCGAGCCCGACGCCAGCGACAAGAAATAGTCCTTTACAGCCGGGCGGTTACAGCTCGTTTTCCGGTTGCTTGGCCAGTTCGGCCACGAGCCTGGCGGCTGTGGCGTCGGTCTCCATCATCCGCCGTGTAGGCCGCCTCCCGCTTCGGGATCGCTTCCGCAGGGGCTCAGGCCGGCACCGGGCTATCCGCCTCGATCAGTTTGCCAGCTTGTGCCGCTCGATGGGACGCAAATGCGCGCTTGCGCTGAAATAGTCGTAAACGGCGCGGGAAATGAAAACGAACGCGACCATCGCGACCAGCAATATGATGGCCTGACGCCAGGTCAGCCGGTCGCCGGTATTTTCTTCCGTGCTTGCCATTGCGTACTCTCCAGTGGCGCGTGCGGTTTGAAAGGAGTGCGGGACTTAAGGCGGATGCGCGCAGACCGCAACACGCCGCGGCCATCCTTAAACAACCTCAGTTTCCCACTCTTCGATCAGGCTCACAATGCCCGGCATGCGCTTCTGGGATTGAGGTCCGCATGGGCGATGTCGGGCATCGGTTCAGTTCGAACTAAGGCTCCAACCACCTGATCAAATACAAATGATCCGCCAGCCCATCGACGAGAAGTACCAGAAGCGCGAGGAAGAGCGGGCCGAGCAAGAGCGGAAAGAATATCCGGGTATCCATCTCACGGGCTTCGCCTTGCGCAGGTTGGAAAAGCCGAAGCGCCGTAACGCCAAGGACAAACACGATTGCCGCCACTAAAAAAGGAGTAGTGATCGCCGCCATGGGCTTCCCCATTCCTTCAAGTCGCTGCCGACAGGTGGTCAAGTTTAATTTTATGCAGATTGGGGACTTTCGGCGCGTTGGTTTTGTTATTTGTCGCGTCGATGCACGCATAGGCCAGCGTGTCGTCGTTATCGAGTTTGCCGCCGCCCAAAAGAGATCTGGATGGCACAGACAGGCGGTTCGATGGAAAGAGTTGACTTGTGGCGCCCTGGCTCGGCGATGTCGCCGGCTCGCACACATTGGCGTCCGCGGCTTTGTCATAATTGCCCACACAGCCTGCCAGCAACAGGGATGTGGCGGTGATCGTTAAAAATCGCCTCATGCTTGCCCCTCCCATTCCTCGATCCGTTAGGTCAGCTTTATGTGTCTGGCCTTAGGGTCTTTCAGGCCTTGGTGCCTCCGCCCGGGCCGCTGGGCCACCGCCGGCCAAGCCAGAAGATGCCCGCGGCAATAGCCGCCAGAACCAGGATATGCAGAACGTGTCCGAAGATATGGCTATGATGCATGGCCTGAGCCTAGCCCCGGCCATGAAACCCCGCAATCTTGGGATTCTGTCAAACTGTATCGGTGCCCTGCTGTAAGGCACTGCTACAGTTTGACCTAGGGTTGTGAGACTAGCGGTTGTTCGAGGAATATGGCGAAGGCCACCCGCCCGACATTTGGGGAGGCTGACTATTCTGGCCGTCCAACGGATTGCGAGAAAGGTGGTTCAATCGCGCCCAATATGAATTGCGAGCGCACTGCAAGCCTCGCAAAGGAGGGGTTGTCCGATACGCCCAACAGGTGACGGCATTTGGATCACCGTTACCGACGGGCCGATATGCATACAACTTTGCGCCTTCGGGGACTTTATCCGCGAAGGCCGGCGCAGATAGTGTTAGCGTGGCCAAGGCGATTGTGAGGGACAGTTTCATGCCTGTGTCTCCCATTCCTCGATCAGCTTCACGATGTCGCTGATGTCCCGAAGCCGATCTGTAACGCGAGCGGCCATGGCGGGCGACATGCAAACGCTGATATTATCCGGGCAGGATTATAGCACGGCGTTGCCGATCACGCCGGCCTTGCGCTTCTGGCCGGATGGCCCTTTAGGCATGGAAATACCATAGAACGGCAAGAGCGAGCGCCAGCGTGGCCCAGCCGAGAGACGTCCATTTTATCAATTGGGGTTCGCCTTGGGGTCCTTTAGGCATCGGGCTTTTCCCGCTTCCAGAGGCCAGCCTCGATCAGTTTTTCTTCCATATAAGAGTCAGGATTACGGCCCTTCAGGAATTGTTTTTCGCGCCATGCCTGCCAGATAGGCTCAACAAGGTGTAGCCACGCGGGTCTGGCGGGAGGCGCTGGCTGGTATCCATACCGCCAACCCTATGTCCGGTCCCGGTTCCAGACAATTCGGACAAAACGTCAAACTGAACCAGTGCCCCCTTTTCGGCACTGTTACAGTTTGACCTAGGGTTGTAGCGGCGATGCCTGCTGGACGACCCGAACGATGAACTCTGCACATGCAAGAAATTCGTCAGCGATAACATAATCCTCGCCATTGGCTGGGATGCGATAGAGATGATATCCGCCGTCGCCACGACCAAATACCCATGCCGGATGAGCGCGCTGATTCTCGGACCAGCGCAGCCATTTTTCCACGAGATAGGGATGCCTCTTTAGGCACCTGATGACATTGGTGGCCGTCAAGACTTCCGGCGCTTCCAGATAGCCGGATCGCTCTATCGACCCAATTACTGACCCATCATCTCCCGGGATGGAGCATATTCGTTCAATGATTGATTCCGGGCTCATTAGCGGAGACTTCCCATTCTTCAATCAGCTTCACGATACCACGGGCACGGTATTGAACCGCTTCCCGTGGCCATGTTTGCTCGGCGAAGCGTGGGCGGGGTCCGCCAATAATAAGGGAACCAGAGATAATGCTATTGGCAGGAGAACGTGCGTGGAACAAAATGTCCTAAGAGTCGGACATTGTTAGACATTTTGTCTCACTGGGCCAGTGAAATA
>Ga0310811_10012946_pt1 | contig 10850 bp, 10 predicted proteins | sample YCmetagenome_FD_207642 | JGI IMG/M metagenome (GOLD analysis project Ga0310811, IMG submission 207642) | Soil microbial communities from experimental microcosm in Duke University, North Carolina, United States - YC | ecosystem: Engineered > Artificial ecosystem > Soil microcosm > Unclassified ...
GGCTGGCCGAGCGTCTTGAGGACGGCTGCTTTCATGGAAACACCTCGTTTTCGCGATGGCCCATTCTGCCGGCCCGGCCTATGCTCATTCAGACCTGGTATTATCCTGGGATTGCTCAGACCTATGGATGCGCGGCGCAGCGAACTCGGCGATTTCCTCCGATCCCGGCGGCAGCGGCTGCGGCCGGAGGCCGTCGGCCTGCCGACGACGCGCCGGCGACGCACGCCCGGGCTGCGCCGCGAGGAAGTGGCCGAATTGGCTGGGATCGGCGTCGACTGGTACGTGCGGCTGGAACAGGGGCGCGACGTCAATCCGTCGCTGATGACCATCGACGCCCTCGCCCGCGCGCTCAAGCTCGGCAAGAGCGACCACAGCCACCTGCGGTCCCTCGCCCGTCACGGCGACCAGCGCGCCTTCGCCACGGAGACCGTGCCCGAGGCCGTGCTGCGCGTGGTCGAGAGCCTGCCGCATCCGGCCTATGTCGCCGGGCGGCGCTGGGATGTGCTCGCCTGGAACAAGGCGGCCGAGGAGATCTTCGCCTGGGGCCGCATGCCCGAAGGCGAGCGCAACACGCTGCTGTGCATGCTGACCAACCCCGCCACCCGCCGGCTGTTCGGCAGCAGCTGGGCAGACGAGGCGCGGCGCATGGTGGCGCAGTTCCGCAAGACGCATGATTTGTGGGCCGGCGATCCGGCTTTCGCTGAGCTGCTTGATCGGCTGCGCACGGGCAGCCCCGAGTTCACCGGCTGGTGGAAGGCACACGACATCCGCGACGGCTCCGCCGGCATCAAGAAGATGGCGCATCCGAAGAAGGGCGTGCTTCGCTTCCAGCACGCGTCGTTCCAGTGCAACGACGATCCGGGATTGAAGCTGGTGATCTACACGCCGGTGTAACTCTTGCCGGACTACGAAAGCACTCCGTCCTTCAACGTCACCGTGCGGTCCATTCGAGCGGCGAGCTCGGGATTATGGGTGGCGATCAGGGCGGCCATGCCGGTCTCGCGCACCAGGGCGAGAAGCTGGCGGAACACCGTCTCCGCGGTCGCGCCGTCGAGGTTGCCGGTCGGCTCGTCAGCCAGCAGCACACGCGGGGCGTTGGCAACCGCTCGGGCGATCGCAACGCGCTGCTGCTCGCCGCCAGACAGCCGGCCCGGGCGGTGGTCGGCGCGCTCCTTGAGACCCACCATGCTCAGCAGGTCGTTCGCCCGCACCCGCGATTGGCTGCGCGTCAGGCCGTTCAGCATCTGCGGCAGCATCACGTTCTCCAGCGCCGAGAATTCCGGCAGCAGGTGGTGATACTGGTAGACGAAGCCCAGGAACTTGCCGCGCAGCCCGGTGCGCGCGCCGTCGCCCAGCTTGCCGGCCGATTTGCCGTCGACGATGATCTCGCCGCCGTCGGGCCGCTCGAGCAGCCCGGCGATGTGCAGCAGGGTCGACTTGCCGCTGCCCGACTGGCCGACCAGGGCGACGATCTCGCCGGCCCGGAGGTCGAGCGAGATGCCGCGCAGCACCTCGAGCTTGCGATCGCCCTGCTGGAAGGTGCGGCGCACATCGCGCAGGGACAGGGGAAAACCGTCAGTCATTGCGCAAGGCCTCGACCGGTTCGACCCGTGTGGCGCGCCACGCCGGGTAGGCCGCCGCGGCGAGCGACAGAACCAGGGCAATCATGATCACGGTCAGCACCTCGGTCGCATTCACGCGGGCCGGCGCCGAGGTGATGAACTCGATCTCGACCCAGTTGCCGTTGCGCCCACCGCCCAGCCGACCGAAAAAGTCGGCGATCGCCGGGATGTTGGCGCACACCAACAGGCCGAGGCCGGTGCCGAGCGCGGTGCCGACGATCCCGACCGCCGCCGCCGACATGAAGAAGGCGCGGACGATGGTGCCGGGTGCCGCGCCCATGGTGCGCAGGATGGCGATGCTTCCTCTCTTCACTCGCACCAGCATGGTGAAGCTCGCCACCACGTTCATCGCCGCCACCAGCACGATCAGGGTGAGGATGATGAACATCATCACCCGCTCGACCTGCAGCGCGCCGACGAAGCGCGCGTTGAGCGCCTGCCAGTCCGACACCTTGAGATCGTCGCGGTGCAGCGTCTTGCGGATGGTGTCGGCGACCTTGGGAGCGAGGTTGGGGTCGGACAGGTCGAGATCGATCGAGCTCACGGTGCGATGGTCGTATTCCAGGTCGTCCTGCAGCATCTGCAATGGCACGAAGACCAGCGCATTGTCGAACTCATAGCGCTTGGTCAGGAAGCTCGCGAGGATCTCGTAGTCGGCGTAGCGCGGCGCGATGGTACCCTGCTCGTTGAGGCGCTGGGTCGTGACGGTGAGCTTGTCGCCGATTCTGAGGCCGAGGCTCTGGCGTAACCGCTCGCCAATCACCACTCCGGGCCTCGTGTCGAACGCGCCGAGCTCGCCCATCACGACGTTCCTGGTGATGATGTCGCGCGAGGTCAGGTCCTCGACCCGCACGCCACGCAGCAGGGCGCCGCGGGTCTGGCCGTTGCCGGCGCTGACCAGCGCCTGCCGTTCCAGGGTGAGATGGACCGCCTTCACTTCGGCCGCGTTGCGCAGCGCCGCCAGCAGCTCGGGCGAGGTCTGCAGCATGCCGCCGTCCTTGGCTGCGACCACGATGTGGCCGTTCATGCCGATCAGCCGGCCGATCAAGCTGGCGCGGAAGCCGCCCATCACCGACAGCACGACGATCAGGGTAGCGACGCCGAGCGCGATGCCGATCAGGGAGAAGATCGCGATGAACGAGACGAAGCCCTCGCGCTGCCGGGTTGCGAGATAGCGCCAGGCGAGCCAGCGTTCGACGGCGGCCTGCTCACTCACGGCGCAGTCCCTCCACCGGATCGAGTCGCGCGGCGCGGAACGCCGGATAGAGCGAGGCGGCGAGCGCGAAGACCACGGCCATGCCGGCGATGGTCGCGACCTCCTGCCAGGTGATGTGCGAGGGCATCTCGGCCAGCAGATAGAGCGTCTCGTCGAACAGCACGAGGCCGAACGTGTGCTGTAACCACTGGCGAATCGCCTCGATGTTCATCGCGAAGGCCAGCCCCAGCACCACCCCGATCGCGGCGCCAATGCCGCCGATCGCCAGGCCGTCGAGCAGGAACAGACGCAGGATCGTGCCGCGCGTCGCGCCCATGGTGCGCAGGATGGCGATGTCGCCGGTCTTGGTGCGCACCAGCATCACCAGGCTGGAGACGATGTTGAAGGCGGCGACCAGCACGATCATGGTCAGGACGATGAACAGCACGTTGGTCTGGCCCTGAATCGCGGCGAAGAAGCCGAAGTTGGCCTGGAACCAGTCGAACACCCAGCCCTGCGGGCCCACCGCCTGGGCAACGGCGCTGCGCGCGGCGGCAAGCGGCGTGCCCTCCTTCAGGAAGATCTCGATGGTCGTGATCTTGTTGCCCATGCCCATCAGGCGCTGCACTTCGGGCATCGGTGCGTAGATGAAGTTCGAATCGTAGTCGTACATGCCGGCGCAGAACACCGCCGTCACCTCAGCGACGGCCGAGCGCGGCATCACCCCGAGCGGCGTGGCGATCGACACCGGCGAGACGATCTGCAGCCTGTCGCCGACCTTGAGCCCCATCAGGTCGGCGAAGCGCTTGCCGACCGCGACCGTGAAGCCGTCGCCGAAATTCTGCAGCGTGCCCCAGTTGGTCGTCTCGCCGTTCTCGCTGCGGCAAAGGTTGCGGTATCGCTCGCGCACGCCGGGCGGGCCGTCGATCGCGGCGGAAAGCGGCGTTCGCGCCTTGAAGTCCTCCGGCGTCATGCCGCGCAGCAGCACGCCCCTCACCTTGTCGCCGGAGACCGCGATCACCTGACCCTCGGCCGACGGCGTCGCCTGGACCACGCCGGGCACCGCCTTCAGCCGCGCCAGCAGGTCGGGCGTCGCCTCCAGCCCGTTGCGGTCGCCCTGAACGCCGAGCTGGCCGCTGATCGCCGCCATCTGGCGCAGCATCTCGAGCTGGAAGCCGTTCATCACCGCCATGACGACGATCAAGGTACCAACGCCGAGCGCGATGCCGACCAGCGAGAAGCCGGCAATCACCGAGATGAACCCCTCATCGCGGCGCGCCCGCAGGTAGCGGAAGGCGATCAGCCGTTCGACGGCGGCGAAGGCCATGTCAGCCGAAGCGGCTAGCGACCTGGTCGAACGGCACCTCTTCCCGCGCGCCGGTCTTGCGGTTCTTGACCTCGGCCTTGCCGGCCGACACGCCCTTGGGACCGACGATCACCTGCCAGGGGATGCCGATCAGGTCCATGTCGGCGAACTTGCCGCCCGGGCGGATGTCGCGATCGTCGTGCAGCGCCTCGATGCCCTTGGCCTTGAGGGCGTCGTAGAGCTTGGTGCAGGTGCCGGACACCGCGCCGTCATCCGGCTTGAGGTTGACGATCGCCACCTTGAACGGCGCGACCGAGTCCGGCCAGACGATGCCGGCCTCGTCGTGGCTCGCCTCGATGATGCCGCCGGCCAGGCGCGACACGCCGATGCCGTAGGAGCCCATCTCGACCGTGATCTGCTCGCCGTTCGGGCCGGCGACGACCGCATTCATCGGCTTGGAGTACCTGGTGCCGAAATAGAAGATGTGGCCGACCTCGATGCCGCGCGCGGCGAGACGATCGCCCTCGGGGATCTTCTCGAACGCAGCCTCGTCGTGCATCTCGTCGGTCGCGGCGTAGAGCGACGTCCATTCGTTGACCAGAGGCTGCAGGTCGCCGGCGTAGTCGATGGTCCGGCCAAGGATATCCTTGTCGACCAGCCCCTTGTGGCAGAACACCGCGCTCTCGCCGGTGTCCGCCAGCACGATGAACTCGTGGCTGAGGTCGCCGCCGATCGGCCCGGTGTCGGCGCGCATCGGGATCGCCTTCAGGCCCATGCGCGCGAAGGTGCGCAGGTAGGCGACGAACATCCTGTTGTACGAGCGGATGGCGCCGGCCTTGTCGAGGTCGAAGGAGTAGTTGTCCTTCATCAGGAACTCGCGGCCGCGCATCACGCCGAAGCGCGGCCGGACCTCGTCGCGGAACTTCCACTGGATGTGATAGAGGTTCTTCGGCAGGTCGCGGTAGCTCTTCGCGCCGTCGCGGAAGAGCACGGTGATCATCTCCTCGTTGGTCGGGCCGAACAGCATCTCGCGGTCGTGCCGGTCCTTGATGCGCAGCATCTCCGGGCCGTAGGCGTCGTAGCGGCCGCTCTCGCGCCACAGGTCGGCCGACTGCATGGTCGGCATCAGCACTTCCTGGGCCCCCGCCCTGTCCTGCTCCTCGCGCACGATGCGCTCGATGTTCTTCAGCACCCGCAGGCCGAGCGGCAGCCAGGCATAGATGCCGGCGCTGGTCTGCCGGATCAGGCCCGCGCGCAGCATCAGCCGGTGCGAGACGATCTGCGCCTCCGAAGGGTTTTCCTTCATGGTCGGCAGGAAATACTGGCTCATTCGCATGGCGGCGGACTGTAGGGAACGGTGTGGACAAAGGCAAACCGGGACGCCTTCGCGCTGGCTTTGCACAGGTCCCTGCCCGCACACTGCGGACAAATCAACGGGGGAGCCGCTGATGCTCGAACGACTGTTCAAACTCAACGACAACAAGACGACGGTGCGGACGGAGATCGTGGCCGGGATCACGACCTTCCTGACCATGGCCTACATCATCTTCGTCAACCCGGACATCCTCAGCAAAGCCGGCATGCCGTTCGGCGCCGTGTTCGTCGCGACCTGCGTCGCCTCGGCGATCGGCTGCCTGCTGATGGCGTTCCTGGCCAACTACCCGATCGCCCTGGCGCCAGGCATGGGCCTCAACGCCTACTTCGCCTTCGCCGTGGTTGGCGGCATGAAGTTTCCCTGGCAGGTGGCGCTCGGCTGCGTCTTCATCTCCGGCGTCATCTTCTTCATCATCAGCGTGCTGCCGATCCGCGAATGGATCGTCAACGCCATCCCGAAGTCGCTCAAGATGGCGATCGCCGCCGGCATCGGCCTGTTCCTGGCGCTGATCGCGCTCAAGAACGCCGGCATCGTCGTCGGCGATCCGGCGACGCTGGTAAAGCACGGCGACCTCAAGAGCTGGCCGGTCGTGATGGCGACCCTCGGCTTCGCGCTGATCGTGGCGCTCGAGCACCGCAGGGTGCTGGGCGGCGTAATCATCGGCATCCTGGTCGTGACCATCGTCTCGATCATCGCCGGGCATCAGAAGTTCAATGGTGTGTTCGACATCCCGCCCTCGATCGCCCCGGTGTTCCTGCAGATGGACCTCTCGGGCGCCATCCATGTCGGCCTGATCACGGTGATCTTCGCCTTCCTGTTCGTCGACCTGTTCGACAACACCGGCACCCTGATCGCCCTCGCCCATCGCGGCGGCTTCATGCGGCCGGATGGGACCGTCCCGCGACTCAACAGAGCGCTGATGTCGGACAGCGCTGCGGCGATGATCGGCGCTGCCGTCGGCACCTCGACCACGACGAGCTACATCGAGAGCGCGTCGGGCATCGCCTCGGGCGGCCGCACCGGACTCACCGCACTCACCGTCGCGGTGCTGTTCCTGCTCGCGCTGTTCGTCGCGCCGCTCGCCGGTTCCATTCCACCATACGCAACGGCGCCGGCGCTGCTCTACGTCGCCTGCCTGATGACGCGCGGCCTCGTCGAAGTGGAATGGGACGACATCACCGAAGCAGCGCCCGCGGTGATCACCGCGATCGCGATGCCGTTCACGTTCTCCATCGCGGAAGGCATCGCGTTCGGCTTCATCGCCTATGTCCTGATCAAGCTTGTCGCCGGAAAATTCAGCGACATTCATCCGGCTGTCGGAATTCTCGCTGTGCTGTTCGTGATCAAGTACATGGTCATCGGATAGTCAGCGCCGATATCCGACGGCGAGCGCGGACATTTGTTTGTCGACGAACGACCGGCCCTCATAACAATCGGTCCGTCAACCTTGGCGGGCCGAAAGAAATGGTCTTGGCAAGCGGTCGCGGCCCCTGTACAGAACTTAGGCCTTGGGCGCTGGCCCGAGTTTTAGGGAGGAGAGGCGGCAAAAAGCCGCCCGGACCATTCGGGGATTGAGAGAGAAGCGGCGGTCGCACGGGACCGCCGCTTTTCATTTGAGCGCGTCGCGGAAGCTGAAGAAATCCGCCTGGTGGAGGAAATAAAACCCGATCCAGAGGACGGCCGCCACGAGCGAGGTGATGACCGCCTTGCGTAGGAGCTGGGGCGCCTCGGGCGCGCCACGGTCTTGGCCGCGACCGGGATTCTCGATCCGCTTTACGCCCAGCGGCAGGACCGCGAACAGGATGGTCCACCAGATCACCAGGTAGACCATGAGGCCGGTTGCCCAGCTCATGGCGGGCTCAGACCTGCTCGAGTTCGATCAACGTGCCGGTGAAGTCCTTGGGATGCAGGAACAGCACCGGCTTGTCGTGGGCGCCGATCTTGGGCTCGCCGTCGCCCAGCACGCGCGCACCCTGCGACTTCAGCTTGTCCCGGGCGGCGTAGATATCTTCGACTTCGTAGCAGACATGATGAATGCCGCCGTCGGCGTTACGCGCCAGGAAGTTGGCGATCGGCGACTTCTCGCCGAGGGGGTGCAGCAACTCGATCTTGGTGTTGGGCAGCTCCACGAACACCACCGTGACGCCATGTGCCGGCTGGGCCTTGGGCGCGCTGACCTTAGCGCCCATGACCGTGCGATACAGCTCGGACGCCTTGGCGAGGTCCGGCACGGCGATGGCGATGTGGTTCAGGCGTCCGATCATGACCGTTAGATGCGGACGATGTGGACGTCCGTCAACGGCTTCTTGCCCATGTGGGACCGCACGATCCGCCGCACCGCCTGGCTGGCGGCCTCCTCGATCCGACCGTCGTCCCGCCGCTCGGCCACGCTGAGGTCGGCCAGCATCTCCTTCAGGCCGTCGACGATCGCTTCGGTCAGTTCGCCGTCCACGTCCTCGATGCCGCGCAGGCTGACCACCGGCGCGCTGACCGCCCGCCCCTGCTTGTCGATCACCAGGGTCGCCGCGGCCGAGCCGTTCCACATCAGCTTGCGCCGCTCGCGCAACGTGTCGCCGCCGAGGTCGATCAGGGCGTCGCCGTCACGCGCCAACCGGCCGGCATGGACATGGTCGATCACCGTGGCCGGCCCGGGCGCCAGCCGCACCAGGGTGCCGTTGGGCGCCAGAACCGTCTCCGGTACCTGGCAGTCGCGCGCCAGCGCCGCGTGCTCGATCATGTGGCGGACCTCGCCATGGACCGGCAGGGCGATCTTGGGGCGGACCCACTGGTACATCCGCACCAGCTCGTTACGCGCCGGATGGCCCGACACATGGATGTGCTCCTCCGGTCCATCGGAGATCACCTCGACACCACGCGCCATCAGGGCGTTCTGCAGCCGACCGACCGACCGCTCGTTGCCCGGAATCACGCGCGAGGAGAAGATCGCGCTGTCGCCGTCCTCCAGCACCAGGTCGCGATGCTCGCCGGTCGCCAGCTTGGCCATCGAGGCCCGCGGCTCACCCTGGCTGCCGGTGCAAATGAACAGCACCTTGTCGCGCGGCAGGTAGCCCGCCTCCTGCTCCGGCACCGTCTCGGGGAAATCGAGCAGGTAGCCGCATTCCTGCGCCGCCTCGACCATGCGCTGCAGCGCCCGGCCCGACAGCACCGGATGGCGACCGGCGGCCACCGCCGCCTTGGCGATGCTCTCGACCCGCGCGAGGTTCGAGGCGAAGCAGGTCACAGCCACGCGATGATGCCGCGTCTTCACCAGCTTCTCGAGGTTGGCGCGGATGGTCGCCTCGGATCCCGCCTCGCCCTCGACGAACACGTTGGTGCTGTCGCACACCATGGCGAGCGCACCCTGCTCACCGATCTTCTGCAGGGTCGCCTCGTCGGTTACCTCGCCCAAGAGCGGCTCGGGATCGATCTTCCAATCGCCAGTATGGAACACCGTCCCGAACTTGGTTCGCACCGCCAGCGCATTCGGCTCCGGGATCGAATGCGTCATGGTGATCATTTCCAGCTCGAACGGCCCCACCTTGAACCTCCCCCCGAGCGGAATCTCGGTGATCGGCACCTCCGTGAGCAGGCCGGCGTCGCGCAGCTTGCGCTTCAGCACCGAGGCGGCGAACGGCGTGGCATAGACCGGCGCCTTCAGCCTGGGCCACAGGTCGGCGACGGCGCCGAGGTGATCCTCGTGGGCGTGGGTGATGATGATGCCTGCGAGATCCTGCTTACGCTCCTCGATGAAGGCGGGATCGGGCATCACGACCTCGATGCCCGGCATGGTGTCGTCGCCGAAGGCGATGCCGAGATCGACCATAAGCCACTTGCCGGCGTGGCCGTACAGGTTGAGGTTCATGCCGATCTCGCCCGCGCCGCCGAGCGCGACGAACAGCAGCTCGTCGGCGGAGGGAGTGGTCATTTCTTCCTGTTGCGCTTGTAGATCTCGATCAGGCCGCGCGCGGTGATGTCGGGCACCGTGTGCTCGATGATCTTGACCGAGCCCTCGAACACCGGTGCGAGGCCACCGGTCGAGACCACCTTCATCGGCCTGCCGAACTCCTGGACGATGCGGCTGACAATGCCCTCGATCAGGCCGACATAGCCCCAGAACACGCCGGTATGCATGCAGGCCACCGTGGTGGTGCCGATCACCTGCTTCGGCTTCTCGACGACGATGCGCGGCAGCAGTGCGGTGGCGCTGACCAGCGCCTCGATCGACAGGTTGATGCCGGGCGCGATCGCGCCGCCGCAGTAGCTGCCCTCCTCGTCGACCACGTCGAAGTTGGTGGCGGTGCCGAAGTCCACCACCACGACCGGCGTCTTGGGGAACAGGATGCTGGCGCCGACACTGTTGCAGACGCGATCGGCGCCGGCGCCGACTCCCTTGATCTTGATGCCGGGATCGACGCCTGGATCGTTGATGAACATCGGCTCGCAGTCGAAGTAGCGGGTGCAGAGCCGGCGCAGGTTGAAGTTGGCGTTCGGCACGACGCTGCCGATGATCGCGTCGGTGATCGACTTGGGGTCGATGCCCTCGATCTGCATGAGCTGGGTCAGCCACACCGCGTGCTCGTCCCCGGTGCGCATCGCCGAGGTGTGCTGGCGCCATTCGCCGACGATCTCGTCACCGTCGACCACGCCGAACTTGATGTTTGTGTTGTTGACGTTGATGGCGAGCAGCATCGCGATGTCCCTTCAGGCCGCGCGGGCCAGCAACTCTCCGGCGACGATCCGGCGCGGGCCCGCGGCGGTATCGAGCAGCAAGGCGCCCTCGCCGTCCATGCCGGCGAACCGGCCGCGCACCAGCTCCTCGCCCAGCTTCACGTCGACCTCCAGACCGAGCGGGCCGGCCTTGGCCAGCCACTCGGCCCGTATCGCCGCGAATCCCTCGCGACGCCATTGCGTCAGCCGTCGCGCCAACGCCGCCGCCAGCCGCTCCAGGGCCGCCTCCACCGTGCCGCCGAGACAGGCGCCGCGGTAGCGCATCTCGGGAAGCTCGGGCGCAAAGCTCACATTGACGCCGATACCCAGGACCACGTGCTCGGCCTTGCCCTCCGCGCCGATCGAGCTCTCGGGCAGGATGCCGGCCACTTTGCCGCCGTCGACCATCACGTCGTTCGGCCATTTCACCCGCACCTGCCGGCCGGCCGGGACCATGTCCGCCACCGCGAGCGCCGCCACGAAGCCCAGCTCCGCCGCGCGAACCGCGGGGCAGTCGGGGCGCAGGATGGTGGAGCTGTAGAGATTGCCGACCGGCGAGGCCCAGGAACGTCCACGGCGACCACGGCCGCCGGTCTGCTCGCGAGCCCACACGACGGTGCCTTCGCGGGCGCCGGCTTCGGCCAG
>Ga0310811_10012947_pt1 | contig 10850 bp, 9 predicted proteins | sample YCmetagenome_FD_207642 | JGI IMG/M metagenome (GOLD analysis project Ga0310811, IMG submission 207642) | Soil microbial communities from experimental microcosm in Duke University, North Carolina, United States - YC | ecosystem: Engineered > Artificial ecosystem > Soil microcosm > Unclassified ...
AGGGCTAGCCGCCCGAGCGCGGCGGCGGACCACCTTCTGCAGACCCGCCACGATCCGGTCGCCGGCCGCCGGGTCGAGGTCGGCGCCCGGCCGGCACAGCAGCGCCAGGGCGTCGAGGTGCACGTCGAACGACGGCCGGCTCCACGGCGCCTCGCCGGTCCATCCGTCCAGCAGCTTGCACAGGCTCAGGGCCGCATGGCCGGCATGGGCGAGCTTGCTCACCCCCGCCAGCCCGAGGATGTCGTTGCACGGTTCGTAGAAGGGCTCGAGATCGCCCGGCCCCGGCGGATCGGGCAGGGTCTCGGCCAGCCGCGCCAGGCGCCGGACGCGCTCCTGGGCGTCGATCAGGCAGGCGTCCCTGAGCCGCTCCAGGCGCGCTTCCACCTCGGCCTCGATCGCGCCCACCGTCTTGCCGCCCGGCTGGCGGATCAGCTTGGCCAGGCGGGGGATGACCTGCCGCCTGATCACCACCGTCATCCGGCGATCTTCGTCGTCAGCCGCATGAAGCCGTCGATCTCGTCCTGCGTCAGGTTCGGGCCGTCGGCGGCGCCCACCGCGTCCTCGTCGCCGGCGCGGCGGCCCGGCCCCCCGGGCGGCGGGCCCAGGAACTGGAAGCGGCGGTCCGGCCCGGCATAGCCGGGGACCTCGAGGAAGATGCGCTGCTCCGTCGACACCCAGAAGATCCGTTCGAGCAGCACCAGGGCCCTCAGCGGCTTGGCCACGACGAAATTGGCCCCGCAGTCGCGCGCCCGCGTCACGTGGCTCAGCGGGGTGTGGCCCGACAGCAGGATGACCGGGCTGAAGCGGTTCGGCTCCGGCGTCTCGGCCCGCAACCGGCGGACGAACTCGTAGGATTGGCCCTCGGCGTCGGCGTCGCAGACGATCAGGTCCAGCGGCGGCTTGGCCCGGGCGCGGTCGAGGGCGTCCTCGACCGTGTGGCAATGGATCGGGTCGCGCACGCCGAAGCCGTGGACCATCTGGGTGAGGATGTCGTTGGCCGGCCGCGGCGCTTGGAGCAGCATCACCCTGGCCTGGCCGAGGTTGATGCGGTCGTCCTTGTCCAGACTGGGCTTGTCGAGGCTGATCTCGGCGGGGGGCACGCGTGCGATCTCCAAAAGGCGGCGTCGCCCTGACCAGTAACGTCATTCATGGCGTCGCCGCGCAAGAGATGACGCATGGATTTGGTTTAATCGACACTTAACATCAAACACAAACGGCTGGAAACAGGTCCGGACTCTTGCGTTGGACTTCGGTGGCGGGCGGCGATCGTCCGATTGAGGCAAGCGGAAACCATCCGCCGCGGCGCCCGCCGCTACTGCAGCCGCGCCGTGATGCTCTCGGCGGCCCCGCGGCACAGCTGCTCGCAGCGGCGGCAGGCCTCGGCGCAGACGGCGCAATGCTCCATCCGCCGGTGCCGCGCGCATTCCTCGCCGCACACCCGGCAGGCGTCGGCGCAGGTCTCCAGCATGTGCGTGACCACCAGTTCGTTGCTGCCGGTGCGGCGGGAGGCGACCGCGCCGGTCGCGAGACAGATGTCGGCGCAGTCGAGGTCCAGCCGGATGCACTGCCTCAGGTCCTTGACCATGTCCTCGGCCAGGCAGGCGTCGGCGCAGGCGGTGCAGGCCTGGGCGCAGTCGTAGCAGGCCTCGATGCAGCGGATCAGGATCTCGCTGGTCAGGCCGCTCACGGCGGGGTGGGCGGCGATCATCTGCTGGACGTGCATGGCGGGACTCCTCGTCGTCCCGCCCCAACCCGCGGCCGGCGGCGGAGTTCCGGCGGCCGCGTCGCTTGACCTGTTAAGCTGGCCTGGCCGATCGGATAGGCTTATGGATAGGGATCGGCCGCCGTCCATTGGGGCGCTGGTCGCGCATTACGGAAGGCCCGTTCCATGAAGGCCGCCGGCACCCTCCGAGGCTTGCGCGTCCTCATCGCCGAAGACAATCGGATGATCGGCGAGTTGCTCCGCCACATATTGGAAGGCCTGGGGTGCATTGTCATTGGTCCGGTCGCCGACCTCGCCGGGCTGATGGCTGTGATCGAAGCCGGCGGCTTCGACGCCGCCCTGCTCGACGTTCACCTCGACGATGCGGACGTATTTCCGGCCGCACATGAGCTGGCCTCGCGCGGGATCCCCTTCATCTTGACCTCGGCCACCGCTGGCGTGCCAGACGCTCTGGCCAGAGCGCCGCAGTTGAACAAGCCCTTCGACGCGGAGCAGCTGGAAACGGTCATGGAGGCCGCTTTCCTGTCTCGCGTTGGCGCGGGCTGAAGGTCAATTCCGTTAGATAGCTCGCTTCGCCGCATGCTACTTGGTGCTGTGCACCCTCGGCCCAGCGGCGGTGGAACTCAGCGCGACTTCTCGGGTGTCCCGCCATGGTGAACGGAATTTCGCCAGGAGGCGGCAGGAGACAGCGGGGCGGGTCCGCCCGTCCGCCTCGCGCAAAGCCGCGCTCCGAGCCGCAGATCGACTTTCCCGTGGTCGGCATCGGCGCCTCGGCCGGAGGCCTCGAAGCGTTCCGCGCGCTGCTCGGCGCCCTCCCCGCCAGAACCGGCATGGCCTTCGTGGTGGTGCAACATCTCGATCCCACGCATGCCAGCATGATGGTCGAGCTGCTGTCGCCGCATCTTGCCATGCCGATCGTCGAGGCGACGAACGCCGCCCGGCTTGAACCGGACCACGTCTACGTGATCCCGCCTGGCCGGCTTCTGGCGATCCTTGACGGCGAGATCCGGCTGTCCAGCCCGCCCCGCCGGCAGGCCCTGCGAATGCCCTTCGATTTCCTGCTGCAATCCCTGGCCGAACAGCTCGGCGAACGCGCCGTCGGCATTGTCCTGTCGGGGACCGCCAGCGACGGGACGCTCGGCGCCGCGGCGGTCAAGGCGGCGGGGGGCCTGGTCGTCGCACAAGATCCGGACGAGGCCGAGTACGATGGCATGCCGCGCAGCGCCATCGCGGCGGGCGCCGTGGACTTGGTGCTCTCGCTGGCGGAGATGCCCAAGGCCCTCGCCCGCTACGGCGGCCATCGATACCTGGAGGCGTCGGCCGGCGCGGCTTCCCCGGCGGATGACGCCTTCGCGCCGATCATCGATCTGCTGCGCAAGAAGACGCCGCACAACTTCGCCCTCTACAAGGAAGGCACGCTGAAGCGCCGGATCGAGCGGCGCATGGCCCTGCACGGCATTGAAGACGGGCGCCGCTATCTGGAGAAGCTCACCCGGGACGGGGCGGAGCTCCAGCGCCTCGCCGACGACATGCTGATCAACGTCACGCGCTTCTTCCGTGACGCCAAGGCCTTCGAACTGCTCGAGGAAAAGGTCATTCCGGCCCTGGTGCGAAACCAGACTCCGGACCAACCCATCCGGGTCTGGGTGGCCGGTTGCAGCTCCGGCGAAGAAGCCTACTCCATCGCCATGCTCCTGGTTGACGAGATCGCGAAGACACGCCGGAGCATCCGGCTGCAGATCTTCGCCACCGACATCGACGTGGAGGCCGTCGCCTTCGCCCGCGAAGGGCTCTATCCGCCGGCGATCGAGGCCGACGTGCCCGCCGATCGCCTGCGACGCTTCTTCATCCGCGAAGACCGGGGCTATCGCATCTCCCGCGAGCTGCGCGCGTCGATCGTCTTCTCGGTGCATGACCTGGTGACGGACGCGCCCTTCTCGCGCCTGGACCTGATCAGTTGTCGCAACCTGCTGATCTACCTGCGGCCTGAGGTTCAGCAGAAGGTCCTGTCCCTGTTCCACTTCGCGCTGCGCGAAGGCGCGCTGCTGTTCCTGGGCGGCTCCGAGACGGTCGGCGCGGCGGGCGAGCGTTTCGAGTCGATCTCGAAGACGCACCGCCTGTATCGCCATGTCGGCCGGAGCCGGCCTGGCGATATCGATCTGCCCCTGGGACGTGGCGAGGCGGCGCGAACCCTGTGGGCGCGGCCGCCGCGTCCGGCCGCGGACGCGCACGGGAGCCTTGGCGAGTTTGCGCAGCGGCTGTTGCTCAATAGCTATGCGCCGGCGTCCGTCCTCGTGAACCGACGGCGCCAGGGGCTCTACTACTTCGGCCCGACCGACCTCTACCTGAAGATGCCCACCGGGGAACCCAACCTCGACGTGCTCGCTGCGGCGCGGGAGGGATTGCGCCCGGCGATCCGGACCCTGCTCGAAGCTGCGACCGGGGATGAGAGCCGCACCGTCGTCGCCAGACGGGTCCGGCGTAACGGCGGGCATGTCGCCGTCGCCGTCTCCGCGCGGCAGGTGACGAACGCCGGCCAGGCGTTGGTTCTCCTGAGTTTCGCCGATCAGCCGGAGGCGAAGGGCGAGACCGAAACGCCGCCCGAGGCGCCGGGCGAGTCCTCCCGCCTCGCCCGCATCGAGGACGAACTGGAGGCCACCCGCAAGGAACTGGAGGACGCCATCCGGGATCGCGAAATCGCCGAGGAGGAAATCCGCGCGATCAATGAAGAGGCGATGTCGGTCAACGAGGAGTTCCAGACCACCAACGAGGAACTCGAAACCTCACACGAGGAGCTCCAATCGCTGAACGAGGAGCTCACCGCGCTGAACGGACAACTTCAGGAGACCCTTGCCCAGCAACGGGCCACCGCCGACGACCTGCAGAACATCCTCAACAGCTCCGATCTGGCGACGATCTTCCTCGATTCGCGCCTCAACATCCGCTTCTTCACGCCAGCGGCGAAGACGCTGTTCAGCGTGATCGCCTCGGACGTCGGCCGGCCGCTCGCCGATCTCGTGCACCACTTCGCCAATCCGAACCTGCTGCACGACGCGCGCGCCGTCCTCGCCGACCTGGTCCCGGTCACGCGCGAGGTCGAAGCCGAGAGCGGCGCCTGGTTCAACTGCCGGACCCTGCCGTATCGGACCAAGGACGACCACATCGAGGGCGTGGTGATCACCTTCGCCGACATCAGCGCGCGCAAGCGCGCGGAAGACCAGGCGATCACCGCCAGGGCCCAGGCCGAGAGTGCAAGCCTCGGCAAATCACGGTTCCTCGCCGCCGCCAGCCACGATCTGCGCCAGCCGCTGCAGACCTTGGGCCTGCTGCAGGGCCTGCTGGCGAAGAAGGCCAGGGACAGCGACGCGCTGCAACTGCTCGCCCGCAGCGACGAGGCGCTGATGGCGATGTCGGGCATGCTCAACACCCTGCTCGACATCAACCAGCTGGAAGCGGGGGTGATCCACCCGGAGGTCACCGATTTCCCGGTCGGCGACCTGCTCGAAAGCCTCAAGACCGAGTTCGGTTACCACACCCAGGCCAAGGGGCTCGGCTGGGAGGTGAGCGCGTGCTCGCGCGTGATCCGCACGGATCCCCGCCTTCTGGGCCAGATGGTGCGCAATCTGCTCTCCAACGCGGTGAAGTACACCCGCAAGGGCAAGATCCTGCTCGGCTGTCGCCGTCGCGGGGAGATGCTGCGGATCGAGGTTCACGACACCGGTCCCGGCATCCCCGCCGGCCAGTTGCGGGCGATCTTCGAGGAGTTCCATCAACTCGATAATCCGGCGCGCGAGCTGAGCCGCGGCCTCGGCCTTGGCCTCGCCATCGTCCAGCGGCTGGCCGAGCTGCTGGGGCTCGAGGTCGATGTCGGCTCGCGCGAGGGTCGCGGGTCGACCTTCGCCATCTATGTCCCGCTGACGCCGGCCGGCGCGCGCCTGGCGCCCATGGGCGCAACCATCGACCTCGCCGAAATCCCGCGCCAGGAAGGCTCGATCCTCATCGTCGAGGACGATCCGGGCCTGCGGGAATCCCTCGAACTGTTCCTCGACGCCGAAGGCTACCGGACGCGTTCCGCGGTCGACGGCGAAGAGGCGATCGCGCTCGTGGAGCGACAGGGCCTGCGCCCGGATCTCTGCATCGTCGACTTCAACCTGCCGCGAGAGCTGACCGGTCTGCAGGTCATGGCGCGCCTCCGCGCGATGCTCGGGCGCCCCGTGCCGGCGCTGATCCTGACCGGGGACATATCGACGGGCACCCTGCGCCAGATCGCGGTCCAAGGGTACGATCACCGCGCCAAGCCCGTGGCCACCGGCGAATTGAGCGGTCTCGTGCGGCGCCTGCTGGCGACCCGCACTCCGCCGGCGCCCGCCCCGTCGCCGCCCCCGGTCGCCCCGGCGGGACCTTAGCTGGAGCCCGCCGCGCCGGAAAGCCGTCGGGGGTGTTGCCCACTTCTCCTCACCTCGCGGGGAGGACCTTCGGAACCGGCGACTCGGGGGTTCGGCGCAGCGCCAAGCTTCTCCTTGGAAAGGCTCAATGGGGCGGTCGATGGTTGAAATCTGGTCGCAAGGGCCTGAAGCCCGACCGAATTTCTTGTGAAAACAACTCCGGCTGCTCCCACGCGGCGAAGTGGCCGCCTTTTTCAAGCTTGTTGTAATAAATCAGGTTGGGATAAGCCTTGGCCGCCCAACTCTCCGGAACCGTACAGACCTCGTCTGGAAAGGCGCTGACGGCGACCGGTACGGCGACCCCTTTCGGGGTGAAAAAGCCGAACTTGTTTTCCCAGTAAATTCTCGCCGACGACGTCGCCGTGTTTGTCAGCCAGTAAAGCGTGATGTTGTCGAGGATTTCATCTCGCGTGAATCCGGTCGACTGTCCTTCAAACGTCCGCGAGATGAGCTCATAACTGCGCACGTCATGGTCGAGTAGGAAGGCCGCCAAGCCAACCGGCGAATCCGCGAAGCCGTAGAGTGTCTGCGGGCGATTGGCCATTTCGAGGGCATAGCCCACGCCCTTCTTGTAGAAGAATTCCAGCTGGTCGCACGCATGTCGTTCGTCGGCCGAGAGATCGACGGGCAGTTGGCGGCCGGTCTGGATCGCCTGGTCGATGTCCGGCGGAACCGCGAACACCCAATTGAGATGAATGCCGAGCAATTCCGGGGGCGCCTGGGTGCCCATCACATCGGTGACCATGCCGCCCCAGTCGCCGCCTTGGGCTGCAAAGCGCGCGTATCCGAGCCTCTTCATCAGCACCACCCATGCACGGGCCACCCGGGCGGGGTCCCAGCCGGTCGAAGCGGGCTTGCCGGAAAACCCGAAGCCGGGGAGCGACGGAATGACCAGATGGAAGGCGTCGGATTCGCTGGCGCCGTAGGCCGTGGGATTGGTGAGCGGATCGACGATCTTCAGCATTTCGATGACCGAACCGGGCCAGCCGTGCGTCACGATCAACGGCATGGCGTTCTCGTGCTTTGAGCGGACATGGATGAAGTGGATGTCGAGTCCGTCGATTTCGGTGAGGAATTGCGGCAGGGCGTTGAGCTTCGCCTCGCACCTTCGCCAGTCATATTGCGTCGCCCAGTAGTCGGCGAGTTTCTGGATGGTCGCGAGTTGCACGCCTTGGGATTGGTCGGTGACGGTCTCCCGTTCGGGCCATCTCGTCGCGGATATTCGCCGCCGTAAGTCTACGAGTTCGGCCTCCGGAACGTTCACCTGAAATGGATGGAGGGCGGCCTCATCGCCGCCCGTCGGTTGGGCAACTTCTTTCATGACTCTCGGCCTTCTGCAGAACTCAAGACGAGGTCTTCGGACGGCGCCGACAGCAGCGCGACAGACTTCATTATGGAGAAAGGCCTGTCGGCGATTGCGCGTACCCAGACGTGCGCAAGCATCTGCACATGCGCCGTACACACGAAACTGCGGAAAGAAAATCTGCTGGGCGATTGAAAGATTAGCCAATCACTATTTTTCAAATTTGCGTGTCGGCGACTGTATAGATGGGCTGGACTACACTCCAGGTTGCCGCGCCGCCAGCGCGCCGCCTCGACGGTCGCTCGTGGCGAGGAACCGCGCCTGCGCTGAACGCCGCTCGCACGCCGCGCGTCGCGCGGTCGCTCCGGCGCGTGATCGGCTGGTCGCCGTCCCGGCCCTTCCACCTTGACAATTCCCTCGAAAAAGTTCATGATTTGTTCCGAAATGTCCAGCGAAATCGTCGCCGTTTCGGAGCCGGATGACCGCGACGCCCCCGCCTGGGGCGGCGCCGCCGGCGAGGGCTGCGCGGCGCCGTCGGCCGAGCGGCGGCTGCGGATGCTCGACCGGCTGGCCGAGGCGGGGCTGGAGATCGCGCTGGCCATCGAGCGGCGGGTGAAAGAGGCCGAGCCGGCCCAGCCGCTGGCCGAGCTCAACGCCGCGGCGATGGCCTACGCCCGGGCGGCGCGGGCGGTGCGCCTCGCCGTCCTGCTGCAGGCGCAGCTGAGCCAGGGCGCCGTGGACCCGCCGGCGTCCCCGCCGGAGGCCTCGGGAGAGGCCGGCGGCCGGCAAGCGCAGGTCGAGCGGGCCGTGCGCATCGTCAGGCGCGTGGCCAAGGACCACTGCCGCAAGGAGGCGTTCGCGATCGGGGCCTACGCCCACGAGGCCCGCGAGCGGCTCGACAATGACGACATCTACGGCCTGGTGGCGACCCGCCCGCTGGGCGAGCTCGTCGCCATGATCTGCGACGACCTCGGCCTTCAGCCCAATTGGGACGACCTGGCCGCGGAGGCCTGGGCCCAGGCGGAGATCGAGAGCGGGGCGCCAGGGTCGCCGTTCCTGGAGGCGGACGACGAGGCGGCGGAGGACGCCGAGGCGCCGGACCCCGGGCCGGCGCGTCCGGCGTGGCGCCCGCCGACGTTGCAGGAGGCGCTCCTCGAACGGGTCCCCGCCGCCGCCGCGGTCGTGGCCGCCGCCCGGCGCGACAGCGGGTGAAGGGCGAGCCGGCCGCGCGGCGGCCGCTCATGTTTCAACCCCCAAGGCTGCCAAGGCCGCCCAGAGGCCAGCGCTTCCGCGCGTCCTTTTTTCTTGGTGTCCTTGGTGGCCTTGGTGGTTCCCCTTGTCGACGCCTGCGGCGTCCGCGCGGCGATCGCTGACGCCGCTCGGGATCTGCGCGCAAAACCATCGGCGAGCGGGGCCGCTCGCCGGGGCCGCTGGGGTAAATTCCCTGGAGCGCTCGGGGATATCCCGATCAATCGGCCGGGCCGACTGTGATGCCCTGGACGCAAGCAGGCCACGCCCAAGGAGCTCTCGCCATGTCTGCCCGCGCGCGACGATCCGGCGCCCAGCCGCCATCCCGTTCCCGTTTCCGGCGCCCATGGCGGCGTCTGGCCGCCGCGGTCCTCGCCGTGGGCGCCCTGGGCGCCGTCCCGCTGCGCCCGGCCGTCGCCGCCGCGACCCCGGACAACTTCAAGGGCGCCACCACCGCCGACTACCTGGCCCTGTGCACCACTACCCCGGGACAGGCGAACCATGTCGCGGCGATCCACTTCTGCGAAGGCTTCGCCACCGGCGCCTACCAGTACTACCTGGCCCTGGCCGCCCGCGATCCCGCCGAGCGCTTCGTCTGCCTGCCCGATCCCACGCCCTCGCGCGACAAGATCAAGGCCGACTTCGTGGCCTGGACCAAGGCCAACCCCTCGGTCATGGGCGATCCGCCGGTGGAGTCGATCTTCCGCTTCCTGGCCCAGGCCTATCCCTGCGCCCCAACCAAGAAATAGGTCCGAGACATGGACCGACGCCATAGGCCGCCCAGACCGAGCCTGGAGGAGATCATGAAGACCTGGCCCCCGATCCCCGCCGTCCTCGCCCTCGCCGGCGCCCTCGTCCTGACCGGCTGCGCCAACCTCAACGACACCGAACAGCGCACCCTCACCGGCGGCGCGACCGGCGCCGCCGGGGGGGCCATCATCGGCGCCATCGCCGGCAACGCGGGCCTCGGCGCCGCCATCGGCGCCGGCGCGGGCCTGGCCGGCGGCTACATCTACGACCAGCACAAGAAGTCGCAGCAGAGCTCCTACGAGCAGGGCTACGCGGCGGGGCAGGCGAACCGGTGACGGGAGGCCTGACGGCCCCGGAGCGTCATCAGACGCGACATCGCCGTTGGTGCCCCAGGCCGGACTCGAACCAGCACGTGCTCACGCACAACAGATTTTGAGTCTACCGCGTAGTTTTTCAACATATTGAAAGTGCTAGCGAAAATGCAATTTCGAAAATCAGTGTGCTAATTGGTGTGCTAGGCCGCGATGGAGGCCCTAGCTCGGTATGCCTAACACGCCAATGCAAAGCTGAGCTGCTTTGCTTGTCGTGTCATCCAAGATGGGCAGCCTGTTCGGCGATGAAATGCGATGACGATTGTATGCCTTGGCTGGGGTTCGCTGATCTGCGAGCCAAGGGAGCTGCCGGTCCAGGGGACGTGGTACGAGACCCTAAAGGCGCAGATTGTCGCCTCGGGTCACACCCTCGGCTCTATTGGGGACCTCGACGAAAAGTTCGCCACCGACCCCGTCCGCCGCCACGAAGTCCTCAAGGCTCGGGTCGACCTCTGGGACGCGTTGTGGAGTATCACCAAGCGCAAGCGCGCCTTCCGGTCGGCCACGGGGGCACCTTTTCGAAACCCATGGGCGGCGCCGTCGCCCACGTGGCGGTCGATTGGCTGGAGTGGCAGCTGAAGGGCGCCGGGTCGGAGGCCCGTCTATGGCCAAGCCCAGTTGTCGCCTCATCGTCCTCGCGGGTGAGCTGCGAAAAAGCGGAAGATGTCGGACATGGAGTCGCCGATGATCGTACCGTGATCGCGTCCCGGCATCTCGATGTACTCGTGCGGCATCTTCAGTTCGTCCATGGCCGCGGCCCAGGTGCGCGTGTTGGTCGGCGGCACCACGGTGTCGGCGTCGCCCTGGGTGATCATCACCGGGACGTGGGCGTTCTGCATGCCCGCCAGGGTCTCCTTCTCCGTCGGCTGCATCATGAAGGCCGCCGGCGCGATGGCCGCGACCGCGGCCCACTGATCGGCGTGCTTCCGGCCGAGGAACAGCGCGCCCGCCCCGCCCATCGAATGGCCCATCAGGTAGGTGCGGTTGGGGTCGACGTTGAACTCCTTGCG
>Ga0310811_10012948_pt1 | contig 10849 bp, 10 predicted proteins | sample YCmetagenome_FD_207642 | JGI IMG/M metagenome (GOLD analysis project Ga0310811, IMG submission 207642) | Soil microbial communities from experimental microcosm in Duke University, North Carolina, United States - YC | ecosystem: Engineered > Artificial ecosystem > Soil microcosm > Unclassified ...
CGCTCGTCGGAGGCGAGCACGATGCGCCAGCCTCGGGCGATGAGGGCTTCGGCCAGGGCCTGGGCGGGGAACAGGTGACCGCCGGTCCCACCGGCGGCGACGACGGCGACTTTCCGCATGCCGGGACGCTTAGGCGAACGCGCCGGCCTTGGCGAGGCCTTCCGTGGGCGTGTAGGCGCCCGGCCGCCTGCGGGTCAGCGCGAGCGCCATGCCCAGCGTCAGGCCCATCGCCAGCATGGACGAGCCGCCATAGGAAATGAACGGCAGGGTCATGCCCTTGGTCGGGATCATGTTGAGGTTGACCGCCACGTTGATGAAAGCCTGCTGGCCCACCAGCACGAAGAGCCCGGCCGCCGCCACCTGCTCGAACGGGTCCGACAGCTTCATGGCCCGGTAGAGGCCGCGGATCACCACGAAGGCGAACAGCGAGATCAGCAGCAGGGAGAAGACCAGGCCGTACTCCTCCGCCGCCACCGAATAGATGAAGTCGGTGTGCAGGTCGGGGACGTGGCGCTTCATGACGCCCTCGCCCGGGCCGCGGCCGAACAACCGGCCGGCGGCGATGGCTTCCGCGGCGCGGTCCACCTGGTGGGTGTCGGCATTGTCGGGGCTGAGGAACCGGTCGACCCGGCTGGCCACGTGCGGGAACAGGAAATAGGTCGACGACAGGCCCGCGATGGCCGCCCCGCCCAGCAGCATGACCCACGACAGCGGCACGCCCGCCATCCAGAAGGCCGCCCCGAAGGCGATGGTGATCAGCACCGTCTGGCCCACGTCCGGCTGGATCAGCAAGAGCGCGATGGAGACGAAGTAGAGGGCGAAGGCGATGGAGACCCCGGGCACGCCCTGCCCCTTCTGGCCCTCGGCGAACATCCAGGCGACGAGGATGATCAGCGCCGGCTTCATGAACTCCGACGGCTGCAGGGTGAAGCCGCCGATCTCCAGCCAGCGGGTGGCGCCCTTGGCGTTATGCCCGAACAGCGGCAGGGCGATCATGATCGCGATGGCCACGATCCAGATGAAGAAGCTGGCCCGCCTGATGTTGCGGACATCGAGCATCGAGACGCCCAGCAGGATCACCGCGGCGCCGACGCCGAACACGCACTGGCGGACGGCGAAATGGAAGGGGTCGCCGATGTTCATCCGCGCCGCCGCCGCCGGGCTGGAGGCGAAGGACAGGCCCACCCCCACGGCGATCAGCAGGGCGACCACGCCCAGCATCCAGCGATCGATGGTCCACCACCAGATGCCGACCGGGGTGCGGTCCGATCTGGCGAAGGCGTGAGCCTGGGACGGCGTGGTCATGCCGCACCCTTGGCGGCCGGCGTGGCGAGGCGCTGGACGGCGGCCCGGAAGGCCTCGCCGCGCGCCTCGAAGTCGGCGTACTGGTCGAAGGAGGCGCAGGCCGGCGAGAGCAGCACGATGGCGTCGTGGCCGCTCGCCTGGGCGTCGGCGAAGGCCTGGGACACCGCGGCGTCCATCGCCCCGCACTCCGCGACCGCGGCCTTGCCCTTCAGGGTCTGGGCGAAGGCCGGCGCGGCCTCGCCGATCAGGTAGGCCTTCTCGATCCGCGGGAAGAGGTCGACCAGCGCGTCGATGCCGCCGGCCTTCGGCTGGCCGCCGGCGATCCAGTGGAATTTCGGATAGCTCGACATCGCCTGGCGCGCGGCGTCGCTGTTGGTGGCCTTGCTGTCGTTGACGAAGCGGACGCGGCCGATCTGGGCCACGGTCTCCATCCGATGCGCCAGGCCGGGGAAGCTCATCAGGTGCTCGGCGGCCTCGTCGGGCGAGATGCCCAGGCCCTTGGCGGCGGCGTAGGCGGCCGCCGCATTCTGCCAGTTGTGCCGTCCCGGCAGCGACTTGGCGCGCTTCAGGTCGGCCACCTCGACGGCGCGCTCCCCGGTGGCGTCATAGAGCAGGCCGTCCAGGGCGTAGACGCCCCGGCCCATCGCCTTCGAGGCGGAGACCGGCACGATGGTGCGGCGGTTGGCGGCGGTGATCTCGGTGCAGATCCGCTGGCCCCAGGGATCGTCCACGCCGATCACGGCGGTGTCGCCCTTGCCCTGGTTCAGCAGGATGCGCCGCTTGGCGGCCACATAGCCTTCCATGCCGCCGTGGCGGTCGAGGTGGTCGGGCGAGACGTTCAGGATGATCGAGACGTCCGGCTTCAGGCTGGAGGTCAGGTCGAGCTGGTAGGAGCTCATCTCCAGCACGTAGACGGCCCCGCCGTGCATGTCCTCCAGGCCCAGGATGCCCACGCCGATGTTGCCGCCGATGCGGGTGTCGCGCCCGGCCATCGAACAGATGTGGCCGATCAGGGCCGTGGTGGTGGACTTGCCGTTGGTGCCGGTGATGGCGACGATCTTCGGTCGCTTGTGCTCGGGCGCGGCGTTCACCGTGCGGGCGAAGAGCTCGATGTCGCCGAGGATCTCCACGCCCGCCTCCCGGGCGCGCTCCACCGTCCAGTGCGGCGCCGGATGGGTCAGCGGCACGCCGGGAGACAGCATCAGGGCGGCGAAGTCGGACCACTCGGCCTTGCTGAGATCGACCAGCGAAAAGCCCGCCGCCTCCGCCGCAGCCCGCGCCGTCGGGTTCTCGTCCCACAGCGCAACCTCGGCGCCGCCGGCCTGCAGCGCCCGCGCGGCGGCCAGCCCGGTGCGGGCCAGGCCGAACACGGCGACCGTCTTGCCTTCGAAGCCGCGGACCGGGATCATGGCTGAGCGCTGTCCCTCCCTATCGCAGCTTGAGGGTGGCGAGGCCCAGCAGGGCCAGCATGACGGCGACGATCCAGAAGCGGATCACCACCGTGGACTCCGACCAGCCGAGCTTCTCGAAGTGGTGATGGATCGGCGCCATCAGGAAGATCCGCCGGCCGGTGCGTTTGAACCAGGCGACCTGGATCACGACCGACAGGGTCTCGGCGACGAACAGGCCGCCGATGATGCCGAGCACGATCTCGTGCCGGGTCGCCACCGCCACCGCGCCCAGCGCGCCGCCGAGGGCCAGAGAGCCGGTGTCGCCCATGAAGATCTTGGCCGGCGGGGCGTTGTACCAGAGGAAGCCCAGGCCAGCGCCGATCATGGCCGCGCAGAAGACTGCGATCTCGCCCACGCCGGGGACGAAGTGCAGCTGCAGGTAGTTGGCGAAGACGTAGTTGCCGACGAGGTAGGAGATCAGGCCGAAGGCCGCGGCGGCGATCATCACCGGCACCGTCGCCAGGCCGTCGAGGCCGTCGGTGAAGTTCACCGCATTGGCCGCGCCGACGATGATGAAGGCGCCGAACAGCAGGTAGGCCCAGCGCAGGTCGATCAAGGCCTGCTTGAACACCGGGAAGGCCACCGAGGTCAGGAGGTGCGAGTCCTCCGGCGGCTTGGCGGCGAAGGCGATGATCAGGCCCACCGCGGCCATGGCGATGCCGGCTTCCAGCAGCAGGCGAAGCTTGCCGGAAACGCCCTCGGTCGATTGCTTGGTGACCTTGGCGTAGTCGTCGGTGAAGCCGAGGATGCCGTAGCCGGCGGTCACCAGGATGACGGCCCAGACGTAGACGTTGGACAGGTCCGCCCACAGCAGGGTGCCGACCAGCAGGCCGGCCAGGATCATCACCCCGCCCATGGTCGGGGTGCCGGCCTTTTCGATGACGTGGCGCTCGATGCCTTCCTTGCGGATCGGCTGGCCCTTGCCCTGCTTGGCCTGCATCCAGCGGATGAAGCGCGAGCCCATCAGCACGACCACCAGCTGGGCGGTGAACAGCGACATGCCGGAACGGAAGGTGATGTAGCGGAACAGGTTCAGCACGGGCACGTGCCCGCCGGCGGCCAGCTGTTCGTAGAGCCAGTAGAACATCAGCCCGCCTCCCCGCCGACGGACCCGCGCGCGGCGAGCGCTGCTGCCACAGCGCTGGCCTTCGATCCGTTGGAGCCCTTCACCATCACCACGTCGCCCGGCTCTATGGCCCGGCTGACGTACGGCGCGAGTTCGGCCGCGGTTTCGGCGTACGCGCCGCGCCGAGTCGGCGGAAGGGCGTCCCAGAGGGATTTCATCAGCGGCCCGGCGGCGAACACGAGGTCGACGGCCGCCGCTTCGAGCGGCTCTGCGAGGGCGGCGTGGAAGCTCCGGGCCTCGTCGCCCAGCTCCAGCATGTCGGTGAGCGCGACGATCCGCCGCCCGGCCGTTTTGCGCGCGCCGAGGGTGGCGATGGCCGAGGCCATGGAGATCGGATTGGCGTTGTAGCTCTCGTCGATCAGGGTGAAGGCGCCCGCGGCCAGCGGGACCTGCATCTCCGCCCCGCGCCCGACCAGCGGCTCGAAGGAGCCCAGCGCCGCCAGGCTGTCGCTGAGATCGACCTCGAGGGCTTCCAGCATCAGCAGCACGGCCATGCTGTTCAGCCCCCAGTGGAAGCCGGTCTGCAGGATCGGGAAGTCCACCGCCTTGCCGTGCAGGCGCGCCTGCACCACCGCGTGGCCCGCCGCCGCCTGGAAGTCGATCAGCCGCGCGTCGCATCCCTCGCCGGTCCCGAAGGTGCGGACCTCGGCGCCGGCCTTCGCGGCCTTGGCCTTCAGCAGCTCGAACCAGCGGTTGTCGGCGTTCAGCACGGCGATCCCGCCGGGCTCGAGGCCCTCGAACACCTCGGCCTTGGCGCGGGCGACGCCGGCCTCGGCGTCGGGGAAGTTCTCGGTGTGCACCGGCCCGACGGTGGTCACCAGGGCGGCGTGCGGGCGGACCATCCGGGTCAGCGGCCGGATCTCGTCGGCGTGACGAGTGCGCCCGGCCGGCCAGCTTCAGGCCCGCCATGATCGCCTGGGTGACGCTGGTCTTGCCCACCGAGCCGGTCACCGCGCCGCGCCGGGCGCCGGACGCCCGCGCCCGCGCGGCCTCGCCCAGGGCTTCGAGCGCCTTCAGGGTGTCGCCGACCATCACCGCCGAGCCCGCGACGGGCTTCGCAGCGAGCACGCCCACCGCGCCGGCCTTCAGCGCCTGCGCGACGAACTCATGGCCGTCGCGCACGCCGCCCAGGGCGACGAACAGGTCGCCGGGCTCGATGGAGCGGGTGTCGATGGAGACGCCGGTCGCCGCGAAGGCCGCGCCCGCGAGCTTGCCGCCCGTGGCCGCCGCGATCTCCTCCGAGGTCCAGAGCGGCTCAGCCATGGACCGCCTCCAGCGCCGCGCGGGTCTCGGTGACGTCGTCGAAGGGGTGGACCACGTCGCCGACGATCTGGCCCTGCTCGTGGCCTTTGCCGGCGACCACCAGCAGGTCGCCGTCGGAGAGCATCGCCGCGGCCGCCCGGATCGCCTCGCGCCGGTCGCCGATCTCCCGGGCCCCCTTGGCGCCGGCCATCACCTCGGCGCGGATCACCGCCGGCGCTTCGCTGCGCGGGTTGTCGTCGGTGACGATGGCCACGTCGGCCAGCTCCGCGGCGATGCGGCCCATCAGCGGGCGCTTGCCACGGTCGCGGTCGCCGCCGGCTCCGAACACCACCACCAGCTTGCCGCGCACGTGCGGCCGCAGCGCCTGCAGCACCGTCTCCAGGCCGTCCGGGGTGTGGGCGTAGTCCACATAGGCCTCGCCGCCGCGCGGGCCCGCGCCCACCCGTTGCAGCCGCGTCGAGGCTCAGGCCCGCGGCCAGGGCGAGGCCCGTCGCCACCAGCGCGTTGGAGGCCTGGAAGCCGCCCGCCAGCGGCAGGCGCACGTCATAGGTCCGGCCGTCGGCCTCGATCGTCAGCCGCTGGCCTTCCGGCAGCAGGGTGCGCGCCACCAGCCGCAGGCCCTGCCCCGCCTCGCCGACGCTCATGACCGTGTGGCCCGCGCCCACCGCCGCCGCCGCGAAGGCCGGATAGGCGTCGGAATCGGCGTTCAGCACCGCCACGCCGCCGCGGGGCAGCAGCGTCTCGAACAGCCTGAGCTTGGCCGCCCGGTAGGCGCCCATGGTGCCGTGGTAGTCCAGGTGGTCCTGGGTCAGGTTGAGGAAGCCGGCGGCGGCCAGCTTCACGCCGTCCAGCCGCCGCTGGTCGACCCCATGCGACGAGGCCTCCATGGCGAAGTGGGTCACCCCGCGCGCGGCGACCTTGGCCAGCAGCTCGGCGACGTCGGCGGCGTCCGGCGTGGTCAGCCCCGGCGGCGTCACCTGCTCGTCCTCCACGCCGGGGGCGGAGATCCGCACGCCCAGGGTGCCCATGCTGGCGGCCTTGCGGCCGGCGTGGGCGAACATCTGACGGCAGAAGCCGGCCACCGAGGTCTTGCCGTTGGTGCCGGTCACCGCGACGCAGGTCCGGGGCTGCGCCCCCCAGAACGCCGCCGCCGCCAGCGCGTAGGCGCGCCGCGGATCGGGCGTGGCGATGGTCGGGATCGCAAGGCCCATGTCGCGCGAGGCGATCACCGCCGCGGCGCCCGCCTCGGCCGCGCGGGCGGCGAACGCCGCGCCGTCCATCTTCGAGCCCGGCAGGGCCGCGAACAGGAAGCCCGGCCGCACCTTGCGGCTGTCGGCGGTGACGCCGGCGATCTCCGGGTCGCCCGGCAGATCGCGCTTCACCAGCTGGGACAGGCGCGGGCTCAATGCTCTTCTCCCGCGTCGTCGCCCGAGGCGGCGGCGATCTCGGCGAAGGGCAAGGTGTCGGGGCGGCGCTGCACGCCGACGAACGGGGCGATGCGCTCGATCACCTTGCCCACCGCGGGGGCGGCGACGATGCCGCCGGTCGGGTCGGCGCCGGTCTTGTCCATGAGGATCAGCACGAAATAGCGGGGCGTATCCACCGGCCCGTCGGTCGGAAACACGGCGGCGAACGACGAGACCTGCTTGGTGGTGCTGTAGCGCCGCAGGACCGGGTCGTACTTGTCGCCGGTGCCGGTCTTACCACCGACGTTGAGGCCCGGCACGTTGGCCGAGCGCCCCGAGCCGCCGGTGACGTTGGCGCGCATGATCTGCAGCAGGGTCATGGTGGTCCGTTCGGACACCATGCGCGGCCCGTCGACCTGGGCGCCCGGCGGCAGCTTGCGGATCGTCAGCGGCAGCAGCTTGCCGCCGTTCAGGAGGCCCGAATAGGCCCGCGCCACCGCCAGCGGGCTGACGTTGATGCCGTGCCCGAAGGAGGTCGAGGCCACCGCGTCGTCGTCCCACACCTTCGGCGTCAGCGGCCGCGCGCTCTCCAGCAGCTCGACCTTCGCCGGCTGCGTCAGGCCGAAGGCCTGGAAGTAGTGGCTGAGCCGCTGCGGCCCGATGGATTCCGCCAGCCGCGCGGTGCCGATGTTGGAGGAGTGCTGGAACACTTCCACCAACGTCAGGATCTTGTGCGTCGCATGGTAGTCGTGGATCGTCCGGTAGCCGAGCTTGAAGTCGTGGGTGGCGTCGAAGGTCGAGGTCGGCGTCGCCACCCCGGCGTCGAGGCCCGCGGCCACGGTGAAGCCCTTGAAGGTCGAACCCATCTCGTAGATCGCCGCCGCGGCGCGATTGAGGCGGGCGTCGAGGCTCGCCTTGCCCGGCTGGTTCGGATTGAAGGTGGGATAGTTGGCCAGGCCGAGGATCTCGCCGGTGTGGACATTGACCACCACCCCCACCGCGCCCTTCGGATGGAACACGGCCGAGGCCTTGTAGAGCTCGTCCTCCAGCGCCGCCTGGATGCGCAGGTCGATGGACAGCGGCACCGCGCCGTGGCTGGCGGCGGCGCTGCGGATGTCGTCGTTGAAGGCGGCCTCTGCGCCCGCCAGGCCCTCGCCGCCGGAATCCGCGAAGCCGATCAGGTGCGCGGCGGTGTAGCCCAGCGGATAGACCCGCCGCTCCTCGGGCTCGAAGCTCACCCCCGGCAGGCCGAGGTCGTTGACCTTGCCGCGCACCTCCGGCGTCAGGCCGCCGATCAGGAAGCTCCGCCGCGGCGAGCGCAGCGCCCGGTCCAGCCGGTCGACGGTGACGTCCGGCAGCGCCGCCATCAGCTCGCGCCGGGTCTCGTTGGAATCCCAGATCTCGCGCGGGTCGATGTAGAGGCCGTAGTGCAAGAGGTCGGCGGCCAGCATCTCGCCGTTGCGGTCGGTGAGGTCGGCCCGCGCCGCGCCGGCCGGGGTCAGGTAGCCGTCGCCCTTGCCGGCGTCGGAGAACAGCGCCGCGTGCGTCGCGCCGACCGCCAGGGTGATGAACCCCGCGGCGAACAGCGCCAGCACGAAGAAGATGCGGATGCGGGTGTCGTCTTCCGCCTTGCCCGACGCCCGCGCCCGCTCGAAGGCGTGCTCCAGGCCCCAGACGCGGCCGGCCAGCCAGCGGGAGATCGGCGACTCGCCCAGCGACTGCAGGCCCAGCAGGCTCATCGGGCGAGCGTCCCCGTGGACGCCAGGGCGGCCTGCACCGTGCCGCCGGCCGGGGCCAGCGGCGCCGGCGGCGCGGGGTCGACGGTCGGGTCGAAGGCCGGATCGCCGGCCTCGACCTTGACGGTCTGCTTGACGGCTGGCTCGCGGATCAGGGCGGCGAGCGCGTCGGGCGTCGCCTCGCGCTTGATCTGCACCGGCGCCAGGCCGAGGTAGGTCTCCGACAGGTGCTCGATCCGCGCCGGTTGCTCGAGGTGCGAGACCTCGGCCTGCAGCAGGCGGATGCGCGCCTTCTCGCCGACGATCTGCCGTTCCACGGAGGCGATCTGCGCGCGCTCGCGGCCGGCCATGGTCTTGGCCAGGTAGACGCCGAGGATCAGCAGCACCAGGAAGCCCAGCGCCACCAGGTCCACCAGACGGAAGCCGCGGACCCTCCGCGCCAGCAGGCTCATGCCGCTTCTCTCCAGACGGGCGCAGCGGTGCGCACCGCGGCCCGAAGCTTCGCCGAACGCGAACGGGGATTGGCTTCGATCTCCGCGTCCGACGGGCCCTGGGCCCCGTTGAACAGCAGCTGGAAGCTCGGCGCCTGGGTGGCTTCCACCGGGGGCGCGTGGCGCGATCCCGCTGGCGTTCTACCGGCCCGCACCTGCAGGAAGGTCTTCACGATTCTATCTTCCAGCGAATGGAACGTGACGACGCAGAGCCGCCCGCCGGCCTTCAGGCTGCGCTCGGCGGCGACCAGCCCGGCCTCGAGCTCCGACAGCTCCTCGTTCACCGCGATGCGGATCGCCTGGAAGGAGCGCGTCGCCGGATGGACCTTGGCCCCGCGACGGCCGCCCAGGGCCTTTTCGATGAACTCGGCCAGCTCGAGGGTGCGGGTGAACGGCTGCTCGGCGCGGCGCCGCGCGATGGCCCCGGCGATCCGGCGGCTCTGCCGCTCCTCGCCATAGACGTAGAGGATCCGCGCCAGCTCGGCCGGCTCAGCGGTGTTGACCAGCTCCGCGGCGGTCTGGCCGTGGTCGGCCATGCGCATGTCGAGCGGCCCGTCGCGCATGAAGGAGAAGCCGCGCTCGGGCTCGTCCAGCTGCATGGAGGAGACGCCGATATCGAGCACCACGCCGTCGACGGCCGCCTCGCCCACCACCGCGTCGATCTCGGAGAACCGCTGCTCCACCAGGCGGAAGTGGTCGGCCGGCAGGTCCTGGGCGAAACGCTGGGCGGTGGGGTCGCGGTCGAAGGCGATGACGCTGGCCCCGGCCGCCAGGAAGGCGCGGCTGTAGCCGCCGGCGCCGAAGGTGCCGTCCACGATGGTCTCGCCGGGCGCCGGCTTCAGGGCGGCGACCACCTCGTCGAGCAGGACGGAGACGTGCGGACGCTCGCTCATCCGCCAGATCCTTGGGAATTTGGCCCGAGGCGGGCGGCGCGCTGCTGGGCGCGCAGCTGCGCCAGGCCCTCGCGGGCGGCGTCGCGCTGGGCGGCGCGGTGGGCCTGGAAGGCCTCGCGGCTCCAGATCTGGAACCGGTCGCCCAGGCCGACCACGGCGACCCAGTCGGTCAGGCCGAACATCTCGCAGAGGCTTTCCGGCAGGGTGATGCGGCCGGCGGTGTCGAAGCTGAGCTTCGCCATCCCGCCCAGCACCGAGGTCTCCAGCGCCGAGCGCAGCGGATCGCCGAACTCCAGCTCCTCGATCACCGAATTGTAGCGGTCGAACAGGGCCTTGCCGCCGCCCTCGATGCAGTCGGCCTCGATGGAGGGAAAGCAGAAGACGCCGTCGAAGGGGCCAGCGGCCAGGGCGCGGAACTCCTGCGGCACGACGATGCGCCGTTTGGCGTCCAGCTGTTTCTCGAACGTCGAGAGAAACATCTCGCCCCAGCCCCAAAACCGCAGCCGGTCGGCCGCTCCGAACCCGCTTCGAAGACCGCCCGCCCCCAGGCGGCCCCGATTCATCAGCGGATGATGATTGGGTTAACATGGGACGAAATGGGAGACAATGACTCTGAACGACTCTTTCGCACGAAATCAAAGATGTCGCAGTTGTTCAGGGTGAAGGCGCGAAGACTATCCACAGAACATACATGGAACATGTTAAGCTTCTCGGATCTGCGGGGCGTCCGGTGTCAGTCGAGCCCATTTTGCGCGGCCGAGCGGATGGCGAGATGGCGTCAGCACCCCACCCTCGTCATCACCCGGCTTGTCCGGGTGACCCGTCCCATGGCCGATCGGCGTTCGCGGCCGCCGGCGTCTTGGGCTGGATGGCCCGGACAAGCCGGGCCATGACGAATAATGCGATGACAAAGGAGATGAACGGACCAGACGGCCTGTAAGCCGGGTTCTGTGCCGCCCGGATCCGAAGACCCGGACGCGGCGGCCATTCCTCTGGACCGCCCCTCGCGGGACGGTTCTCGCGACCTACCCGGACGCCCTCAGGCCGGCGACGGCCCTGCCCTCATTGCTGAGGGCGCGGTGTCCCTATTCGGTCTTGCTCCTGGCGGGGCTTGCCATGCCGCCGATGTTGCCACCGACGCGGTGCGCTCTTACCGCACCCTTTCACCCTTACCGTCG
>Ga0310811_10012949_pt1 | contig 10848 bp, 10 predicted proteins | sample YCmetagenome_FD_207642 | JGI IMG/M metagenome (GOLD analysis project Ga0310811, IMG submission 207642) | Soil microbial communities from experimental microcosm in Duke University, North Carolina, United States - YC | ecosystem: Engineered > Artificial ecosystem > Soil microcosm > Unclassified ...
TGCCGTCGGGATCGTGCCCCGAGAAGGCCGCGAACGGACGGGTCGACGGACGCTTCACGATGTTCGCCTTCGGGTGCTTCGCCTTCATCCGCTCGAGCACCTTCTCGCAGTCGTCGACCTCCATGCCGAAGTGATCGAGGCCGCCGACGTAGCCGTCCCGCTTCGGGATGATGTTGAGGCCGACGTAGCCGTCCCCGTACACGACCGAGCCATAGGGCGAGGTCTTGCCCGACGTCCTGAGGCCGAACACCGCCTCGTAGAACTTCCCGAGCATCGGGTACTGCGGGCTGATCATCGCCATGTGGTTGATCTTCGCGAACATCGCTGTGCTCTCCTGTTGATACGCGCGCTATTCCGTGCCGCCGGCGTTGCCGATGGCGGCCTTGGCCTTGTCGACAACGTCGGGCGGAAGGTCGACCGTCTCCTTGATGATCCGCGTCACCTGATCGCCGTCGATCGGACGCAGGTCGAACTTGAGCTTCTTTGCCTCGGCGAGGAACTCGGGATCCTTCATCGTCGCCGAGAACGCCGTGCGCAGTGCGGCGAGGCGATCGGCCGGAAGCTCCGGCGTCGTAAGATACGGCCGGCCCAGCGACACCGGCGACGACAGCACGCGCATGACGAGCTTCTGCTCGTCGGTCTTGCCGAGGTCGCTCATCAGTGGCACGTCGGGCAGCGACGGCTCGCGCTCGCCGCCGACCTGGAACAGGAAGTTGACCTTTTTCTCCGAGATCCAGTCGGGATGCTCAGTCGACAGGCTGCCGAGGCTGAAGCCCGCACGGACCACCACCTCGCCGCGCTCCATGGCGAGATCGATCTCGGTCGCCTTGCGGTAGCCGGCAATGATCTTGAACCTGGTGCCGACGACATTGTTGGTGATGGTGGGATAGAGCATCGTGCCGGAACCGGCGCCGGTGCTGCCTGCCGTCACCTCCTGTTTATAGGCGTCGTCGATCGTCTTCACGCCCGATGCGGCCCACGCCGCGGTCATCAGGTTGCTGATTCCGGTCGAGCCCAGCCAGTTGAACTTGCGAACGTCAAAGTGGACGCCCTTGCTTTCGAGCGACGCCTTCTCGAAGACCTGCGTCTGCGGGATCGAGTTGCCGATCGTCGCGATGTTCGTGCCGTCCTTGGTCGCGACGCTGTACATGTACTCGGTCGCCTTGATGTGGCCGGCGCCGGGCATGTACTTGAGGATCATCGTCGGCTCGCCCGGGATGTGCTTGCTCATGTAGCGCGAGATGCTGCGCGCCACCGTGTCGTAGGTGCCGCCCTCGCCCGTCGAGACGATGATGTTGATGGTCTTGCCCTTGTAGAAATCAGCGACGGGATCCGCCGCCGCCGCAGTCGTGATCGCCGTCGCCGCCATCGCGGCCAAAGTCAAAGCCCGCATTTTCTGCTCCCTGTTAGGCGCCGTTATCGTTTTTGTTGTCTTTCCCGGCGGCGATCCGGCTGGTTTTTACTGCCTCTCGCGCACCGCGAGGAAGTTGTAGTCAGGGTCCGACATGAAGTGCTCGGCGATCGGGCACTGCTTCTTGAGGAGCTCGAGCCGGTTCTTGCCCTCCTTGCCGCCGCCGAACGGGATCGGATTGAGCTGCGGGTTGATGCCCACCGCCTCGTCCAGGTCGTCCTTCAGCTTGTCGATGCTCTCAACGGTGAAGCCGACGTGGTCGATGCCCGGAAGCAGGATCTGCTGCTCGACGTAGTTGCGGATATCGTACGGCATCAGCATCAGCGTGACGTGCCCGTCCGAGAGGTAGTGGTTGGGATCGCCCGCCGCCTTGTTCTGCGGAGTCAACTCGAACACCTCGACGTAGAACTTCGCCATCTCGTCGGGCCGCATGGTGCGGATCGCTACGTGGCTGATGTGGCGCGGCGTCACCTGCCCGTCGTTCTCGGTGTAGACGTGGGCGCGGTTGCTCGAGTCCTTCTGCGACAGATCGAACACGTTGCCGTCGGGATCGTTGGCGGTGATCGCCGCGAACGGGCGCGTCGCCGGACGCTGGATCCAGTGCGCCGTCGGGTACTTCGAGCGCATGCGGTCGAACACGATGTCCATGTTCTGCACCTGGATGCCGAAGTGGTCGAGCCCCGCCCCGCGCCCGGTCCGACGCGGGTTGATGTTGAAGCCGACGTAGCCGTCACCGACGGTGACGGCGCGGCCCGGCCTCAGCTTCGGCGACGACTTCAGGCCGAACACCGTCTCGTAGAACTTGCCGAGCAGCGCATAGCGCTCGCTGCACGACGCAACGTGGTTGATCTTCGAAAACATTCGCGTTCCCTTCCCTCAGTCCGCCGCGCCGCCGACGTTCATCGCTTCCTTGGCGGCTTTCACCACCTCGGGCGGCAACGAGTAGGCTTCCTCGATGATCTTCTGCACATCCGGTCCGGAGATCTCGTCGATCTCGATGTGCTCCTTCTGCGCCTCGGCGATGAACGCCGGATCCTGCATCGTCTCGTGGAACGCCTTGCGCAGCGCGTCGACACGGTCCTGGGCCACGCCGGGCGGCAGCAGGATCGGCCGATCGATCTCCATCGGCGCGAGCACGAGTTGCAGGATCTGCTTCTGCCGGTCGTTCTTGGCGTACTCGAGGAGCGCCGGGGAATCCGGGAACATCGGGTCGCGCTTGGCCGAGATCTGGATCGGCACCACGACCTTCTTCTGCGGGAACCAGTCCGGGCGGGTCGACTGGATCGACGAGATCAGGCCGCCGCAGCGGCCCATCACCTCGCCTCGCTCCATCGCGAGGTAGACGTCGTTGCCGCCCTTGTAGCCGGAGATCACCTTCATCTTCGTGCCGAAGACGCTGTTCATCATCGCCGGCAGAGTCTCCATCTGCGAACCGGCGCCGGTGCCGCCGACGATGAACTCCTTCTCCCACAGGTCCTTGGCGGTCTTGATCGGCGACTCGTGCCAGGCAACGCAGATGCCGGTTGACTTGTTGATGCTGCCGATCCAGTTCATCTTGCGCGCGTCGAACCTTGCGCCCTCGAGGCCGAACAGCGGCGCGAACGGCACGCTCGAATGGACGAGACCGATGGTGGTGCCGTCCTTCGGCGCCACGCTCGAGAGATAGATCATCGCCCGGATGCCGCCGGCGCCTGGCATGTTCTGGATGATGATGTTGGGATTACCGGGGATGTGCTTCTGGAAATAGACCTGGAAGGCATGCGCGTAGCTCGAATAGCCGCCGCCCGCGCCCGCGCTCAGGATCCAGTTGATCTGCTTCCCCTTGTAGAAGTCCGCGATCGCATCGGCGTGGGCGGGCACTGCCGTCGCTGCCATCAGCGCCGCCAGAGCCACCGCATTCATAAGCCGCTTCATAAACGTCTCCCTATCCACTGAACTGATTGGCTTATGCTTCCGCGACGTCGATGAGGACGCCATCCGAATCGGCCATCCGGTACTGGCCCAGCGGGCAGCTCCGCTCGAACAGCGCCTCGAGGGCATTACCCTCGGAGCCGGTGGCCACCGGCTCCGGCGACAGCCGCGGGTTGTCGTCGGAAATGCGCTTTACGTCGGCTTTGAATACCTCGAGGCTCTCCACCTTGAAGCCGATGTGGTCCATGCCCTGGGTGATGATGCCGGTACCGTCGTAGTCGGTGATGTCCCACGGCATGATCACGAGGGTGATGTGCCCGTCGGTCAGATACTGGTTGCGGTCGTCGGCGCTTTTCTTGGTGTTGGCCGGGACCAGTTCGAAGACATCGCGGTAGAACTCGGCGCTCGCCTCCGGGTGCAGGGTGCGGAAGGCGACGTGATCGATGTGGCGCGGGTTCGCCTTGCCGTCGTTCTCGACGTAGACCGAGGTTCGGTTCGTCATGTCCTTCTGGGAGATGTCGAACATGACGCCGTCGGGATCATGTGTCGTAATGCCGGCGAACGGGCGCGTCGAAGGACGCTGCAGCCACTTCACCGAGGGGTATTTCTTGCGGATGCGGTCGAAGGCCGCGTTGGAGTCCTCGACCTGAATCCCGAAGTGGTCGAGTCCGGCGCGGCGGCCTGCCCGGCGCGGGTTGATGTTGAGGCCGACGTAGCCATCGCCCACGGTGACCGCGCGGGTCGGGCGGGTCTTGGCCGACGTCCGCATGCCGAACATCGATTCATAGAATTTGCCGAGGTGGGCGTAGTCGTCGCTGACGATGGCAACGTGGTTGATCTTCGCGAACATGCGTCCTCCCGGAACGGCCGCGCGCCGACCGCACACCGTCGGGCCCGCACCTGCTGATTGTATTGTTGCGCAATTGTAATGCGCCTCGTCACCCGGCGCCACGTGAAACGAAAATGAAACGCTGACGAAACGGGCAATATCTTGCGGCTTCGGGAACGACGCCGTTATCCTGGCACACGATTGGCGGTCTTTCGCAAAGCGTCCATGCTGATTCGCATTTATCGGGAAAATCCGCGCGGCTGGGTCGTCGTCACGGTCTGCTTTTTCGCCCTCAGCGTGGTTTCGGCGACCCGCTCCAGCCTCAGCGTCGTCATGCCGTCTCTGCAGGCCGATCTCGGCTGGTCACGGAGCTTCATCTCGTCGGTCGCAGCCTGGGGCTTGGTGACGATGGCGATCACCGCGCCGTTCTCGGGCAACCTGCTCGACAAATGGGGGCCGCGGACGATCTTCGTCGCCGGGCTCATCGCCACGTTCCTCGGCCTGACCGCCACTGCCTTCATCCAGGCACCGTGGCAGTTCCTGCTCACCTTCAGCCTGCTCGCCGGCATCGGCTTCGGCACCGTCGCGAAGAGCATGGTCGCGGCCACCGTTGCCTTCCACTTCACCGAGCGGCGCGGGCTGGCGATGGGACTATCCGCAGCGGGATCGACCGCCGGCCACCTCGCGCTACTGCCGGCATTGGCCTTCATTCTGACGACGCTCGGCTGGCGCTACGGCTACGTGTTCCTCGGACTGTCGTGCCTCGTGCTGATCCCGTTCGTGTGGCTGCTGATCGGCGACGCCGCCCGGCGGCGCCGCGCACAAGAGCCAGCCACCCCCGAAGGACTCGGAACGCGCCTCGGCTATCTGTTCCGCAACCCGACCTTCCTCCTCCTCTTGTGCAGCTACACGATCTGCGGCTTCACGACGGCCGGGGTGGTCGAGACCCACCTCGTCGCCTACGTCGTGACCTGCGGAATCCCGGTCGTGGTCGGTGCGACAGCCTACGGCGTGCTCGCCGCGTTCAACATGGGCGGCATGGCGCTTGCGGGCTATCTCACCGACAAGATGAACCGGCCGCTGTTGCTCGGCATCGTCTACATTGCCCGCGGCCTCTCGTTCATCCTGCTCATGCTTCTGCCGTCTGGCGATGCGCTGCCGGTGTTCCTGTTCGCGATGATGTTCGGCCTGTTCGATTACGCGAGCATTCCGGTGACGACGTCGCTCGTCGCCAGCCACATCGGGCTCCGCATCATGGGGCTGGCGCTCGGCATCCTCGGCATGTTCCACGCCGGCGGCGCGGCCGTCGGTGCATTTCTCGGCGGCTTCCTTTACGATCTCTTCCAGGCCTACGACTGGGTATGGATCGGTTGCATCGGCCTGTCGCTGAGCGCCGGCATCATGGCGTGGGCGATCCGGGAGAGCCCCGAGGCTGGTGACGCGGTGCGCGGGCCCGCGGTGGCCCCGGCGGCAAGCTGACGCCGAGGCCGGAGGAGAAGAGCGTTGTCGAATACCATGCGCATTTCGGTGGTGACCGCCGACCGCACCGGTCTGATCGCGGCCATTGCCGGACGCCTGTTCGATCTCGGCGCCAACCTGGGCGACACGACGTTCGCCGTTCTCGGCGAGGGCGCCGAGTTCGTGAGCATCGCCGACATGCCCGCCGGCGTGCGGCCGTCCGACGTCAAGATCGCGCTCGCCTCCCTGCCCGAAGTCGCGGGCGGCCAGGTCGACGTCGCGCCCTACGTGTTCAAGCCGCGGTTCGGACCGAGCGGCCACGTCACCCATCGCATCACCGTGTCTGGCGGCGATCAGCCGGGACTTGTCGCGCGCCTCGCCGAGGCGTTCGGGCAGTACGGCGCCAACATCGTCCACCTCGAGGCGCAGAAGACACCCGATCCCGCGCCCGGCCGCTATCTCACGCGCTTCGCCGTGTTCATTCCCGATGAGGCCGTCGAGCGCTGCGTCGCCACGGTGCGCAACACCGCCGAGAGCCTCAATCTCACGGTGACGGTCGAGAAAGCCTGATGCGCCTGTTCGTCATGGCGGCGTCGCTGCGCCGCGCGTCTTACAACAAGAAGCTTGCCGCCATTGCGGCGTCGCTCGCGAAGTCAAAAGGCGTCGAGGTTGAACTCGCGGATTTTCGCGACTTCGCCATGCCGGTCTACGACGGCGACATCGATGCCGCGACCGGGCTCCCCGACGGGGCCCGCGCCCTCTCCGCGCGGATCAAGGCCGCCGACGCGATCGTCATCGCCACGCCCGAATACAACAATTCGGTGCCGGCCCCGCTCAAGAACGCGATCGACTGGCTGTCGCGCGAGAAGCCGTATCCGACGATCGGGAAGCCGGTCCTGCTGCTCGCCACCTCGTCGGGGCGCGGTGCGGGCCTGCAGGGCATCACCGCCACACGCATTCCGCTGTCGTTCATCGGCGCCCACGTCTATCCGAGCTCGCTCGGCGTCGGCTCTGCGGCCACAGCCTTCAGCGACGACGGCGCGCGGCTCGCCGACGACGAGCTTCAGAAAAAGCTCGCATCGCTGATCGGCGAGTTCCTCGACCACGGCGCGCGCGTGGCTCCAAGCCGGGCTCCTGCGTGAACGCGCTGTTCCTCGCCATCGTCGTCATCGCCTTCGCGGCGGCGGCGTGGCGTCAGATCGCTTTCGTTCCGGCGACCGCCGATGCCCTCTCGCCGATGCAGGATCTCGCCAACCAGATGCTCGAGGCAGCGACCGGCGCTGTTACGCTGTCGATCGGCCTCGTCGGCGTGATGACGCTGTTTCTCGGCGTGACCAAGGTCGCCGAGGCCGGCGGGCTGCTGACGATCATCGCCAAAACCATTCGGCCGCTGATGGTGCGGCTGTTCCCCGATGTTCCGGGTGACCACCCGGCCATGGGGGCCATGGTGCTCAATCTGTCGTGCAACGTGCTCGGCCTCGGCAATGCCGCGACGCCGTTCGGCATCCGCGCAATGCAGGAGCTCGACCGGCTCAATCCGCGCAAGGGCGTGGCGACTGACGCCATGGTGATGTTCCTGGCGCTCCACACGACCTCGCTGGCGCTGCTGCCGACCGGCGTGGTCGCGTTGCGCGCGGCCTCGGGCTCGCGGGGCGCGGCAACCATCGTGCCGACGACGCTGGTCGCGATGCTGGTGGCGACGATCGCGGCGGTGATCGCCGCGATGGTCCTGCGGCGCTTCTATCCGGCCGATGCCACGGCCACCACGGAGCCTCCGAAGCCGTCCCAGACCACCGAGGTCGACCTTACGGCCGGAAGCGAGTCCTATCCGGCATGGATCGGTCTCCTGGCGCTCCTCGCCGTGCTCGCGTTCATTCCGCTCACCCTCGCCTACGGGCGCGCCATTTCGCCGTGGGTGATCCCGGCGATCGTTGTCGGATTCCTGGTGTTCGGGGCGGCACGCGGCGTGCGCATCTACGAGGTGTTCATCGATGGCGCCAAGGATGGTTTCGAGCTGGCGATCCGCATCATTCCGTACCTCGTGGCCATCCTGACCGCGGTCGCGATGTTCCGTGCCTCGGGCGCGCTGGCGGCGCTCGTCGCCGTGCTCGGTCCGGTCACCAACGCCGTCGGATTGCCGCCCGAGGTGCTGCCGATGGCACTGCTGCGCCCGCTGTCCGGCTCGGGCGCCTTCGCCGTCCTGGCCGCCCTGCTCCAGGCGCCGGTGACCGGACCCGACACCTACGCGGGACAGCTCGCCTCGACCCTGCAGGGCGCGATGGACACCGTGTTTTACATTCTCGCGATCTACTGCGGGGCGATCGGCATCCGCCGCATGCGCCACGCGCTGCCGTCGATGCTGATCGGCGCCTTCGCCGGGGTGGTTGCCGCCATCGTCGCCTGCCAGCTTCTGTTCGCCTGAGCCTTGCGCCCGGCGGGCGCGGGCTTAAGATCGCCGCCAAGAACAAACACAGGAGGCTCAGGTGGCGTTCACCAGTTGGCGCGGGCTTGTCGGCATGATCAATCCGACTCTGCGGCCCGGCATGACCGAAGAAGTGATCCGACTTCTGCCCGAGGGCATCGGCATCCTCCCGTTGTTTCTGAACATCCACCGCGGCACGGCCGACGAGTTCAAGACCCAGAAGAAGGCCTACGAGGCCAAGATCGAGGAGCTGGTCCCGCAGAAGCCGGACATGATCCACCCCAACGGCGCGCCGCCGTTCATGGTCCACGGCTACAAGGGCGAGGCGAAGATCGTCGCCGAGTGGGAGAAGAAATACAAAACGCCATTCTTCACCTCGGGCCAGAACCACATCAACGCGCTCAAGGCGCTCAACGCCAAGAGTTTCGTCGGTGCGACCTACTTCTCCGGCAAGATCAACGACGTCTTCGCGAACTACTTCGAGGATGCCGGCTTCAAGGTAAAATCGATGGCCGGGATCGACGTTCCGTTCGAGAAGGTCCAGCAGCTGTCGGGCCAGGAAGTCTACGCCCACATCAAGAAGAACTTCCTCAAGAGCAAGGGCGCCGACGCAATCTACATGCTGGGCTCCGGCTGGCGCACGCTCGACATCGTCGAGACCCTCGAGCAGGACCTCGGCGTACCCGTCGTCCACCCCGTCCCGGCCCGCGTCTGGGAGTTCCAGAAGCGCCTGTGCGTCCATGAGCCGCGCACGGGCTACGGCGCGCTGCTGGCGACCTTGCCCGAGCTCGGCTGAACGAGAACCGCCGCGGGATCATCCCGCCGAGGAGGACTTATGCGTCTTCGCGTTGCTTGCGCGGCCCTTGCCGCGCTTGGACTTGCGTTCGCCGGCCCCGCGCGGGCCGACGCCATCGCCGACTTCTACAAGGGCAAGACGGTGTCGATGATCGTCGGCTACGCGCCGGGCGGAATCAACGACATCTCAGCCCGTCTCGTCGGCCGCTACATCGTCAAGCACATCCCCGGCGAGCCCAACCTCGTCGTCAACAACATGCCGGCGGCGAGTGGTATCGCGGCGATCAACCACATGTACAACGTCGCGCAGAAGGACGGCTCGGTGATTTCGATCATCGGCCGCGCCATCCCGCAGCTCGCGTACATGAACGATCCCAACATCCGCTTCGACCCGAACAAGTTCGTCTGGCTCGGCAGCATCTCGTCGTACGCCGACGATGCCTATCCGATCTTCATCATGGCCGACCGGCCGATCAAATCGTGGGAGGAGCTCAAGCTGCCCGGCAAGAAGATCGTCCTCGGCGCGGTCGGACCGGGCTCGACAAACCTCACCTTCGCGCTGATCGCCAAGGACACGCTTCACCTCAACATCGACGTCATCCGCGGCTATACCGGCGCCGCTCCCCTCTTCCTCGCCATGCAGCGCGGCGAGATCGACGGCCAGGTGGTGGGGCTCGGATCGCTGAAGGCCGGACAGAAGACGCTGTGGGAGCAGCACAAGTTCCGCGGGCTGATCCAGTTCGGCCGCACCACGCGGCACCGCGATCTGCCGGACGCTCCGACCGGCCGCGAGCTCGCCGCCGGCGATCCGGACGCGCTGGCGCTGATCGCGTTCTCGGAGGCGCCCTTCTATATGGCGCTGCCATTCATCGCCCCGCCCAACGTTCCGGCCGACCGCGCCAGGGCGCTGCAGGACGCGTTCATGGCGACGATGAAGGACCCGGGATTTGTCGCCGAGGCGCAAAAGCTCGACCTCGACGTGAGCCCGATCGACGGCGCGGCCGTGGCCAAGCTGGTGCACGACATGGCCTCGACGCCGCCCGCGATCATCGAGGCGTTCAAGACCGTGTCGGGATTGCGCTGAGAGCTTCGCTTACTTGGCGCCTACTCGGCGGCGGTCGCGTGTCCGCGGGCCATGTCCTCGCGCTCGAGGCGTGAGATCGCCTCGGCGATGTGGCTGGTCGGCTTGGTGCGCGCCGAAAACACCAGGTAGAACACCGGTACGACGACCAGGGTGAGCGCGGTCGAGAACGTCACGCCGCCGACCACGACGATGCCGATCGCGCGACGGCTCTCGGCACCCGCGCCGTGGGCGAAGGCGAGCGGCACGGCGCCAATCGCGGTCGCGAGCGACGTCATCAGAATCGGCCGCAGGCGCGCGAGCGACGCCTTGTAGACGGCCTCGCGGGCATCCGCCCCGGCGGCCCGGAGCTGGTTCGAGAACTCGACGATCAGGATCCCGTTCTTCGCCACCAGTCCGATCAGCAGCACCATACCGATCTGGCTGTACACGTTGAGGCTGATGTCCATCACGTAGAGCGACGCCAGCGCGCCGGTGACTGCAAGCGGCACCGACAAGAGAATGACCAGCGGATTGACGAAGCTCTCGAACTGCGCCGCCAGCACCAGGAAGACGACGATCAGCGCGAAGCCGAAGGTCAGGTAGAGGGACAGGCTCGATTCCTTGTAGTCGCGCGACTCGCCGAGATAGCTGACGCGGGCGTAGGTCGGGAGCTCGCGCTTGGCGATCGCCTCGAGATAATCGAGCGCCTCGCCGAGGGTGTAGCCCGGGGCCAGCGCCGCCTGCAGCGTGATCGCGCGCATGCGGTCGACGCGGTTGAGCACGCCGGGGCCCGCGAAATCGCGGAGCGTCACGAGATTGGCGAGCGGAATCAGCTCGTTCTTGGCGGAGCGGACGAAGACGTTGCTGAGATCGCTCGGGGTCACGCGATCCTGGTCGCGCGCCTGGAGGATGACGTCGTACTGCTCGCCGCGGTCGGTGTAGGTCGTCACCTTCTTGGA
>Ga0310811_10012950_pt1 | contig 10847 bp, 11 predicted proteins | sample YCmetagenome_FD_207642 | JGI IMG/M metagenome (GOLD analysis project Ga0310811, IMG submission 207642) | Soil microbial communities from experimental microcosm in Duke University, North Carolina, United States - YC | ecosystem: Engineered > Artificial ecosystem > Soil microcosm > Unclassified ...
TGCTGCATCACATGGAGGATCCGGTGATCGGCATGCGCGCGCTCGCCGCCGTGCTGCAGCCCGAGGGCGGGCTGGGGGTGATGCTCTATGGCGAGTATGGCCGCAGCGGCGTCTACCCGTTGCAGGAGATGCTGCGCACCCTGGCGCCCACCTCGATGGCGCTGGAAGACCGGCTGGCCATGGCCAAGCGCCTGATCCGCTTCCTGCCGACCACCAACCTGTTCCGCCGCAACCCCTACCTCAACGACCACGTCACCGGCGGCGATGCCGGCCTCTACGACCTCCTGCTGCACAGCTGCGACCGTGCCTTCACGGTGCCGGAGATCGGCGAGATGGCGCGCGAATCAGGCCTGCGCGTCGTCGCCTTCCTGGAACCGGTGCGCTACGAGCCGGCGACCTACATGAGCGACCCGATCATCGCGCGACAGGCCAGTTCCCTGCCGCTGATCGAGCGCGCCGCCTTCGCCGAGCGCCTGGCCGGCAACCTGCGCACCCATGTCTTCTATGCCACGCGGGCCGGCTTCGACACGGTGGCGCGGCCGGAGGACACCTCGGCCATTCCGCTGCTGCGCGAGGTCGATGCCCAGAAGCTCGCCGCCGGCATGCAGCCCGGCGCGCCGCTGATCGCCAACCTCGACGGCTTCCCGTGGCGCGCCCAGCTGCCGCCGCTGGCGCCGCGCATCATCGGCCAGATCGACGGCCGCAAGACCGTGGCCGAGATCTACACCTCGCTCGGCGCCCAGGGCGGCCTGCCGCAATGGGAGGATTTCTACGCCCAGTTCGAGGACCTCTACCTCAAGCTGAACGGCGTCAATCACCTGCTGCTGCGCTTCAGGACGTGAGGGCCAGCCGCATCGCTAGCGCGGTACCCTGCCGACCGCCAAACTGAGCCTGCCTGTTTCTCATGGTGAGAACCCGACCTCAATCCTCGAGTCGCCGCTCCATGAGCCGCCGTTCCGGCTCGGTGCGCGCGAGCGCCAGCGCCTTCTCGAATTCGATTCTCGCCTCGACCGCTCGCCCCAGCTCGGACAGGAACACGCCCGCCGCCGCGTGCGCATAAGGACTCGCCTCGAGCGTCGGCAAGGCGGCAAGACCCGCCTCCGGCCCGCGGGCACGGCCGATCGCGACGGCGCGGGCGAGTGCTGCGACCGGCGACGGATCAATCTCGCGCAAGCGATCGTAGATCGTGGCGATGCGCGGCCAATCGGTCGCCTGGGTGCTCGGCGCCGTCGTGTGGAGCGCGGCGATCTCGGCGCGCAGATGCCAGACGGTCAGTTCGTCGCCCCGCGCCGATCGCTCGAGATGGGCGAGGCCGGCCGCGATCAGCCGGCCATCCCAGCGATCGCGCGGCTGGTCGTCGAGCAGCTGGGCGACGCCGTCTGGACCGACGCGCGTCGGCAGCCGGGCGGCCGTGAGGGCGAGCAGCGCCGCCAGCGCCTCGCTGGCCGGACCCGCCGTCATCGGATGGCGCGCCAGGGCGCGCGCCAGGCGCACCGCCTCGACGCAAAGCTCGGCCTGCACCAGCGCCTCGCCCGACGATGCCGAGTAGCCCTCATTGAACATCAGGTAGAGCGCCGTGCGCACCGATTCGGCGCGCTCGGCCAGCGCCTCGGGCGGCGGCGCCTCGATCGCGACCCCGGCAGCCTCGAGCTGGCGGCGGGCCCGCACCAGGCGCTGCGCGATCGCTGTCGGCTCGCCGAGCAGGCCGGCGGCGATCTGCTGCACTGTGAGGCCGCACACCGACTTCAGCGCGAAGGTGACACGCAGCTCGGGCGACAGGACCGGGTGACAGACCGCGAACAGCAGCGCCAGCTCGTCGTCGCTGAGCTCGCGATCGAAATGGCCTTGAGGCTGTAGCGGCGCCGGCTCGAACGGCACCAGCTCCCCGGCCAGCGCAAGGCCGCGCGCCTCATGGCGCAGGAGGTCGAGCGCGCGGTTCTTCGCCACCGTGGCGAGCCACGCTTCGGGCTTCGCCGGCACGCCCTTGAAGGGCCACAGGGTCAGCGCCTGCAACAGGGCGTGTTGAACCGAATCTTCGGCGACGGCAATGCGCCCGGCGCCCAGTCGCCGCGCCTGGGCGGCGACCTGGCGGCTCGTCGAATCGCGAGCCAGCTATTCGACGAGGCGCAGGACCGGACTGTCCAAGGCACCGTCCAAGGGGCGATGCTCAGCTCGCCGCAGCCCGAACCTGGGCCATGCTCTCGATCGGCCGGATCTCGACCCAGTTGGTCGCCGAAAGGGCGAGATGCGGGCAATCCTGAGCGATTGCCTCAGCCTCGGTGGAATCCGCGGCCTCGATGACGAAATAGCCGCCGATCACGTCCTTGGCCTCGGCATAGGGACCATCGCTGGCGACCGGCTTGCCGTCCTTGACCTTGATGTGGCGGACGCCGCCGGCCGCGAGCTTCTCGCCGCCGGCGAGCTTGCCCTTCTGGCGCAGGCTGTCGGCCCACGCCATGTAGCGCTTGGTCATCTCCAGCATCTTCTCGCGCGGCAGGTCCATGTTGTAGTTCGGCACCTGGTGCAGCAGCAGCATGTATTGCGCCATCTCGCTCTCCTTCGCTCCGACGGACGATCCCGTCACCTCATCGACGTCCGAGGGAAGCGGGAATCGACATGGCCCTTCAAAATCCTCCCCAACGAAGTTGGGGAGGTGGCGAGGAACGTGACTACCCCTTCACCGCCTCCGGATTGATCAGATTGATCGGCTTTCCGTCGAGCCAGGCTTCGATGTCCTCGATGGTGCCGGCATAGAAGTGGCGATAGCTCTCCTCGACGACGTAGCCGAGGTGGGGCACCAGGGTGACGTTGTCGAGCTTGGTGAAGGGATGGCCCTTGGGCAGCGGCTCCTTGTCGTACACGTCGAGGCCGGCGTGGGCGATGGTGCCGTTCTGCAGCGCGGCGAGCAGTGCCGCCTCGTCGACGATCGGGCCGCGCGAGGTGTTGATCAGGATCGCCGTCTTTTTCATCTTGGCGAGATCGGCCGCGCCCAGCAGGCCGCGGGTGCGCGCCGACAGCACGAGATGGATGGAGATGAAGTCGGAGGTCGCCAGAAGCTCGTCCTTGCCGACCAGGCGTGCGCCGCCCTGGGCCGCCTTCTCGGCCGTCAGGTTCTGGCTCCATGCCACGACATCCATGCTGAACGCCTTGGCGTAGCCGGCGACGCGGCTGCCCAGCCGGCCGAGGCCGAGCACGCCCAGCCGCTTGCCTTCGAGGACATGCATCTGCTGGATGCCGTCGTGCCAGCCGCCGTTGCGCATCAGGCGTTCGCCCTTGGCGAGATCACGGGCGCACGCCATCAAGAGCGCCCAGCACAGTTCGGCGGTCGAGGCATTGGAACCGCCGCCCGGCGTGTTGCTGATCGGGATGCCGCGCTCGGTCGCTGCCTTGTCGTCGAGGCTCGAGGCGCGGGCGCCGGTGAGCACCATGAACTTGAGATTGGGCAGCTTCTCGATCAATGCGCGCGGAAAGGCGGTGCGCTCGCGCAGCAGGCCCAGCATGTCGAATGGCGCCAGCTTGGCAGCGGCGTCCTCGACGGAAGAGAACGGCTCGTGGAATACCGTGATCTCGACGCCGCGCTTCTTCAACCGATCCCAGTCGGCCATGCGCATGGCGACCTTCTGATAATCGTCGAGCAGGGCGAGCTTGTTGGTTTGCGGCATGGCGTTTCCTGGGGGAGAATGGTGGGGTCTAGGGCGGAAACGCCGACTATAGCCGCAGGAGGCGGCCGTGAGCATCACCGTCCAGCCGACCCATCCCGACTTCGTCGCCGAGATTTCCGGCATCGACCTGGCCCGGCCCCTGGCGGCGGCCGATCGCGACGCCATCGAGGACGCCATCAACCGCTACGCCGTCGTGGTCTTCCGCGGCCAGACGCTCACCGACGATCAGCAGGTCGCTTTCGCCCGCCATTTCGGGCCGATCCAGTCGTCGGCCCAGAAGGCACGCCATACCGGCGTCAAGCATCGCATACCGGGCAACGACATCGCCGACATCTCAAATCTCGACGGCGATTCCAGGATCCTCGAGGCCAACAGCAAGCGCCGGCTGGACTGGCTGGCCAACCGCCTGTGGCACACCGACGCCTCGTTCCGTGCCGTGCCGGGCGCGCTCTCCATGCTCTATGCCCATGTCGTGCCCGACGACGGCGGCGACACCCAGTTCGCCGACCTGCGCGCCGCTTATGACGCCCTGCCGGAGGCGACCAGGCATCAGATCGAGGGGCTGGTGGCCGAGCATTCGATCTTTTACTCGCGCGGCCAACTTTCGGTGACCGCCTACATCCCTGAGGAGCTGGCGAGCCTGCCGCCGGTGCCGCAGCGCGTGGTGCGCACGCACCCCGGCTCGCTGCGCAAGACTCTGTATATCGCCTCGCACGCTTCGCATATCATCGGCATGCCGATCGCCGACGGACGCCTGCTGCTCCTGGACCTGATGGAGCACGCCACCCAGCCGCGCTTCGTGCATTCGCACCGCTGGCAGGTCGGCGACCTCGTGATCTGGGACAATCGCTGCACCATGCACCGCGCCCGCCCCTTCGACACCACCAAGGTACGCGACCTGCGCCGCGTCACGACGCGCGATGTCGCCTCGACCCTGGAGCAGGCGGCCTAGGACGTTCACGAGTGCGGCGTCCTGACCGATAGACTTGGTTGAACCTTTATCGAGTGAGCCCCATGGCCCCCATCAGAGGCCTAGATTGCGACAAGAACATCGAATGGTATGTCGACTCGTTGGCGGCTGACGGCCTCCAGGCAACCGCCATCGTCGCCTGCCTGCTGCGCTACGACGAAGCCGGCCCCTTGCTGGTGGAGTTGGTCACGCGGGCGGCCGACGGCGAGGCTTTCGACAACGGCGGCGAGCAGATCGACGACGAGGATGACGAGCCCGTCGACGACGATGACGAGCCCGTCGACGACGATGACGAGCCCGTCGACGACGATGACGAGCCCGTCGACGACGATGATGGGGCTGTCGACGACGATGACGGGACTGTCGACGACGATGATGGAGCTGTCGACGACGACCGAGCCCACCAGTTCTTCAGCGCGATCCACATCGTTGCCGGCGCACAGGACGTTCGCGCCTTCGCGCCCTTGCTGCGGCTGCTCAGGCGGCCGGAGGCCGAGCGTCAACCGCTTCTGGCGGGGCTCGACTTCACCCTGCCGCGCGTCGTCATCGCCACCTTCGACGGCGATTGTGAAAGCCTGTTTGCGGCGATAGAGGACCCTCGGATCGGCGATCTCAATCGCGCCGCCTTGCTTGCCGCTGCCACCTATATCGCATGGGAGGGCCGCATCGAGCGCAGCCGCATGGTCGATTTTCTCCGTGGTTTCGCGACGCCGGCAGGTTCCGAGGCAACACCGCATCTCTGGGGCACGTGGGCCATGGCGATCGCCCACCTGGGCCTCCGCGACCTCGAGCAGGCCGGGCGGGCCGCCTTCGCGGATGATCGGGTTGGCGACACTATCGATGAAGCGTACTTTGGGCAGGTGCTGGCCGAGGCCGAGCGGATGCCCGACGACACGGGCCGCTTCGTGATCGATGATCTGGGCTACATCGACAATGCCCTCGAAACGCTCCAGCGATACTACGAGCTCGACGAAGACGACATGGACGACCTGGACGGCCTGGACGGCATGGACGATATGTTCGGCGATCTCGCACCCGTTGAGCCGCTCGGAGGCGGCCGGCCAGTACCGTTCATGCCCCAGGCGCCTGTCATCAATCCCCTGCGTCACGTCGGACGCAACGACCCCTGCCCGTGCGGCAGCGGCAAGAAGGCGAAGCGGTGCTGCCTCGCCGGGTGAATGCTTTCGTGCTCTTGCTGCAGGAGTCCGCGGGATGATGAACATCGATTTCCTGATCACCACCTTGATCGTCGTCGCGTCGCCCGGCACCGGCGTGCTGTTCACCCTGGCCATGGGCCTGTCGCGCGGCGGGCGCGCCAGCATGGTCGCGGCCTTCGGTTGCACGCTCGGCATCGTGCCGCACATGGCGGCGGCGATTCTCGGTCTCGCCGCGCTGCTGCACACCAGCGCGGTGGCCTTCGAGACCTTCAAGTATATCGGCGTCGCCTACCTGCTCTACATGGCGTGGAGCACGCTCAAGGAGCATGGCGCGCTCAGCGTCGACAGCACTGCGCCCGAGCGCTCGTCGATGCAGGTCATCGTCCACGCCATCCTGATCAACATCCTCAATCCCAAGCTCTCGATCTTCTTCTTCGCCTTCCTGCCGCAGTTCGTCAGCACCGACGAGGTGCAGCCGCTGTTGCGCATGTCTGAGCTCAGCGCCGTGTTCATGCTGCTGACCTTCGTGGTGTTCGTCGGCTACGGCCTGTTCGCCGCCGCGATCCGCAACCACGTGATCTCGCGGCCGCGCTTGCTGACCTGGATGCGCCGGGTCTTTGCCGGCGCCTTCGCGGCGCTGGGCGCCAAGCTCGTCCTGGCCGATCGCTGAGGGGCAAGCGGACGGCCGGTTACGGCGACCGACCGCTCAGGGCCAAGGGTTCGCGGCGGTTCGCGAAAGCACGATGTTCGCCGGCGCGCGCATCGTGCTATGCGTCAGATGGGATCATCGGATTCACCCGCGACCACAGGATCTGGAGCCAGCGCGTGCCCCTCAGGACTCTCCGTGCTGCGATCGACACGCCGGCATGCCGATGACCCCGACCCGATTCCGCTGGTTCGTCGTCTTCATCCTGTTCGCGATCACCATCGTCAACTACGTCGATCGCGCGGCCATTGCCTATGCGATCCCGGCCATCCAGCGCGACCTCGGCCTGTCGCCGACCTTGATCGGCACCATCCTCGCCGCCTTCGGCCTCGGCTACGCGGTTGCGACATTGGTCGGCGGCGTCGCCGTCGACCGCTTTGGGGCGCGCATCGTCCTCGCGATGGCGGCCGTTCTCTGGAGCGTGTCGATCGGTGCGACCGCGCTCGCCACGAGCTTCGTCGTGCTCTACGCGGCGCGCGTGCTGCTGGGGCTGTCGGAAGGTCCCAACTTTCCCGCCCTGACTGGCGCCGTCACCCACTGGCTGTCGCCGCACGAGCGGGCGAGCGCGCTGGGCAACGCCCTGCTGGCGGTTCCCCTGGCGCTTGCCATCGGTGGCCCGATCGTCACCGCCCTGCTGGGCTGGTTCGACTGGCGCGTCACCTTCGGCCTGCTGTTCGTGCTGTCGGTCGCCTGGGTGCCGCTGTGGTGGTTCCTGTTCCGCGACGATCCGGCCGAGTCGCGTTTCGTCAACCGCGCCGAGCTCGCCCATATCCGCAGCGATCATCCGTCGATGTCGACGCGGCCCGGCGCCGTGACGCGATCGTGGCCCGAGGGTGGCGTGCTCCGCCTGCTGCTCGGCAACCGCACCCTGCTTGCCAACTACTGGGCGTTCTTCGTCTTCGGCTACTTCCTGTTCTTCTTCATGACCTGGCTGCCGAGCTACCTCGCACGCGTCTACGGCCTCAACCTGCAGGCGGTCGGCCTGTTCACCGTGCTGCCCTGGCTGGCGGCGGCCGTGCTGCTCGGCCTGATGGGCCGCTGGTCGGATCACTTGCTGAAGTCGACCGGGCGGCTGCGCGTCGCCCGCTCCTACCTGATCGCCGGCAGCCAGTTCGTCGCGGCGCTTGCGGTCGTGCCGGTGGCCCTGACCAACGACCTCGCCGTGGCGATTGCCGGCATCACCGTCGCGGTCGCCGCCTCGATGGGCGCCAATGCCGCCTACTATGCCGTCAACGTCGACATCGTGCCCGGACGCGCGGCGACGGCGCTCGGCATCATGGACTTCGCCTTCGCCGTCGCGGGCTTCCTGGCACCGGCCATCACGGGCTGGGTGCTCGACCTGCGCGGCTCGTTCGTCGACGGCTTCCTGCTGATGACCGTGCTCGCGCTGTCGTCGGTGCTGGTCGTCCTCTTGTTCCATCATCCGGACCGGGATCGCGACAATGACCGACATCGCTGACGGAATGACCATTCCCGCCGCCTTCGAGGCGGCGGTGGCGGCGCATGGCGAGCGGCCGTTCTTTGCCGTGCCGGCCAGCCCCGACCGCGGCTATCTCGAGCAGGGCTTCGAGATGTCCTACCGCGAGGCGGCCGAGCAGGTCCTGGCGCTCACCGCGATCTATCGCGCGGCGGGCTACGGGCTCGGCCACCGCGTGGCGACGCTGCTGGAAAACCGTCCCGAGTACGTGCTGCACAAGCTCGCCCTCAACAGCCTCGGCGCCTGCTGCGTGCCGATCAATCCCGAGTATCGCGGCGGCGAAATAGCCTATCTCCTGGAGAACAGCGAACCCGAGCTGGTGCTCGGCCTGACGCCGCATCGGCAACGGCTGATCGACGCCGTCGCGCAGAGCGGCCAGCGACCGCACGTGGTCACGCTCGATGCCTTCGCGGCGAGCCTGCCGAAGCCGCTGCGTGCGGCGCAGCCCGGCGTGCCGGCGCCGGATACGCCGTCCTGCGTGCTCTACACGTCGGGCACGACCGGCCGGCCCAAGGGCTGCATCATCTCGCACGGCTACGAGGTGGCGTCGGGCGCCCGCTACGTCTCGCTCGGCGGTCGGGCGGCGATGCGCGTGGCTGAGGAACGCATCTACAATCCGCTGCCGCTCTATCACGCGAATGCCGGCATCGTGTCGCTGGTCGGCGCCATCCTGACCGGCAACTGCCAGGTCCAGCCCGACCGCTTCCATCCGCAGCGCTGGTGGCGCGAGATCGCCGAGACCCAGGCGACCATCGTGCACTATCTCGGCATCATCGTTCCCGCCCTGCTGGCGCAGCCGCCGTCGGACATCGAACGGGCGCACCGCGTGCGCTTCGGCGTCGGCGCCGGTGTCGAGCCGGAGCTTCATCGCCCCGCCGAGGAGCGCTTCGGCTTCCCCCTCGTCGAGCTGTGGGGGATGACCGAGATCGTGCGCGTCCTGGCCGACAGCGAGGAGCCACGCGCCGTCGGCACGCGCGCCTTCGGCCGCGCCATCGCCGGCGTCGAGGCCCGGGTCGTCGACGACGACGGCCGCGATGTCGCCGATGGCAGCCCCGGCGAACTGCTCGTGCGCCATTCGGCAGCGACGCCGCGCCGCGGCTTCTTTTCGGGCTACCTGAAGGACGAGGCCGCGACCGAGCAGGCATGGCGCGGCGGCTGGTTCCACACCGGCGATGCCGTGTGGCGCGGACCGGACGGCATGCTGCATTTCGTCGACCGCAAGAAGAACATCATTCGCCGCTCGGGCGAGAACATCGCGGCCGCGGAAGTCGAGGCCCTGCTGCTCACCCATCCCGACGTCCAGCAGGTCGCCGTGATGGCGGTCAAGGACGAGCTGCGCGAGGAGGAGGTGCTGGCCTGCATCGTCCTGAAGCAGCCGGCGCCGGCGCGCGACGAGGCGGAAGCCCTGGTGCGCTTCTGCCTGGAGCAGGCCGCCTACTACAAGGCGCCGGGCTGGATCCATTTCGTCGCCGACCTGCCGACGACGGGAACGCAGAAGATCCAGAAGCACAACATCTATCCGAAAGGCAGCGATCCGCGCGCCAACGCCGGGTTGCTCGACATGCGGGCCCTGAAGCGCCGCCAGAAGGCCTGACGGCAGGCTCATCGCGGCGACGCGCGCCACGATCGACGGGTCGTTCCCGGCCGGCAGGGACATGGACCGCCCTCCTTGTCGAGCCGCTGGCGCACGCGACGAACCGCTCCCGCAGGGGACCCGCGCCGCGGCGCTTCTTGCCGGAATGGCCTTTCAGAGGATATCCTGGAATGATATCTTGTGGGCCAAGGATATCACAGGTGCCCGATGCGGGTTTCGAAGTGGGGTAACAGTCTTGCGGTTCGGCTACCCAAGAAGCTCGTCGAACAAATGGGCCTTGCCGAGGGGGACGAAGTCGAAATTGTCGCCACTCGGAAAGGAACGTTGGAAGTCGAGAAGATCGACCGCCGCGCCGCGTTCTTGAAGGCGATGGAGCGATTCCGCCTGCCCTTGCCGAAGAACTACCGGTTCGACCGCGTGGAGGCCAACAAGCGGTGAGGGCTTTCCTCGACAGCAACGTTCTGGTCTACGCATTCTCCAGCGACAGGCGCCGCGACCGAGCATTGTCCATCGCGGCGCAAGGTGGCGTCATCAGCGCACAGACCTTGAACGAGCTCACCAACGTATTGCGTCGCAAGCTCCGTCAAGAATGGCCGACAATCGAAGCCGCCATTGAGACCGTGCGCAGTTTCTTCGATGAAATCGTGCCCTTGACGGCCAGCACGCACGCCGCCGCGCTTCCACTGGCGCGCGATCATGGCTTCTCTTTCCTCGACGCCCTGATTATCGCCTCGGCGCTGGAAGCGGACTGTGACACGCTCTATAGCGAAGATATGCAGGACGGCCAGGTGATTGGTGGCCTGATGATACGCAATCCGTTCCGCGGACCGGCGCAATGATGCCCGGTCGGCCCCCATGGAAGTGATCGGCGTCCATAGCACTCGATCGAGCTATCCCGCCATCGTCTCCTGGATCATCGCCGCGCCGGCCCGGATCTCGTGGCTCGAGCCGTCGAAATCCCGCCCGACCGGCTCGCAGGCGCCACCGAGATGACGGGCGAAGAAGGCCTCCGCCATGGCGATGTACGACAGCCGGTTCGGCGGCTTCTGGAAGCCGTGTCCTTCGTCCGGGTAGACGACGTAGCTGACGGGGATGCCTTTCGCCTGCAGGGCGGCGACGATCGTATCGCTCTCGGCGATCTTGCAGCGCACGTCGTTGGCGCCGTGAAAGATCAGCATGGGCTTCTCGATGCGCTCGACCTTGTGGATCGGTGACGCAGGAAGGATCCCTCGCGAGGCTCGGGATGACAGTTTTGTTGTCATCCCGAGCCTCGCTAGGGAT
>Ga0310811_10012951_pt1 | contig 10847 bp, 6 predicted proteins | sample YCmetagenome_FD_207642 | JGI IMG/M metagenome (GOLD analysis project Ga0310811, IMG submission 207642) | Soil microbial communities from experimental microcosm in Duke University, North Carolina, United States - YC | ecosystem: Engineered > Artificial ecosystem > Soil microcosm > Unclassified ...
ACGAGCTGCGCGCGCGCATCCGCGACGCACGGGCAGCGGGCTCGGTGCAGCGCGAGCGCCTCGCGCTGCTCGACGCGCAGGTGAACCAGATCCTCAACGACGTCCTGAAGTACAACCTGTTTCCGGATGCCGGCTCGGCGCAGCTGATCGATGCCGCGCTCACCGGACTCGAGCCGGCCGATGCCGCCTTCGATCCGGCGATCGTCGCGTCGGTGCGCAACTTCATCAACCACACGCGCACCATCCTCCGCCAGCGGACGATCGAGAACGACCTGCTTGCACACCTGTCGCGGATGCCGGTGAGCGAGACGATCGATCGGCTCGGCGCCGTCTTCGAACGCGATTTCCAGGCGGCGATCGACGAAAGCAACCGTTATCGCAATTACCTGCTCGCCTACGCGAGCGTGCTGCTGGCGCTCCTCGCCTACATCGGCAGCCGGCTCTTCCGCAGCTACCGCATCATCGGCCGCGTCAACCGCGAGCTCAAGCACGCCAACGAAACGCTGGAGCAGCGCGTGCGCGAGCGCACCGAGGAGCTGTCCCATGCGCTGGTCGAGCTGAAGGAGTCCGAGGCGCAGCTCGTGCAGTCGGAAAAAATGGCCTCGCTCGGCCAGATGGTCGCCGGCGTCGCGCACGAGATCAACACGCCGCTCGCCTACGTGCGCAGCAGCCTGGAAACGATCCAGTCGAACTGCAACGAGGTGCTGCGGCCGCTCATCGATGCGATGACGCGGCTCGTGGTGCTGATGCGGGGCAACGACGCCACGGAGGAGCAGGTGGCGGAGCAGTTCGAGGTCGCGTCGCAGCTCGTCGACGACTTCGGCGAGCGCCCGCTGGCCGACGACATCGTCGCGCTGTTGAAGGACGGCATCTACGGCGTCGACGAAATCGGCGCGATCGTCGTGAACCTGAAGGACTTCAGCCGCCTCGACCGCGACCACGTCAGCCGCTGCCCGGTCGAGCAGTGCCTGGAAAGCACGCTGCAGCTCGCCAAGACGGTCATCGCCGGCAAGCGCGTGCGCAAGCTCTACGGCGCGACGAAGCCGATCACCTGCGCGCCGTCGCAGATCAACCAGGTATTCCTCAACCTCGTCACCAACGCTGCGCAGGCGACCGGCGAGGCGAACGGCGTGATCACCGTCGTGACGCGCATGCAGGACACCGACCACGTCGCAGTGGATGTCATCGACAACGGCGTCGGCATGGCGGCCGACGTGGTGCCGCGGATCTTCGATCCGTTCTTCACGACGAAGGATGTCGGCAAGGGCACGGGGCTCGGGCTGTCGATCGCCTACAAGATCGTCACCGATCACGGCGGCAGGATCGTCGTGCATTCGAAACCTGGCGTGGGAACCAAATTCACCGTGGTATTTCCGGTCGACGCGCACGCCGCGCAGCCGGTGGCGTCGAACAATGGGTCGGCGATGGCGATCGCCGCATGAGGAACGGGCAGGCTCCGGAGGCACGATGAACCGATTCGATCTTCGCCGGCTGCGCGAGCAGCATCAGGCCCGCCATGCCGAATCCTCGAGCAAGCGCCCCGCTGCGCCGACGCCCGCCGCTGCGCCCGAGCGCGTTGCGCCGCGCGCCGTCGGGCGGCCGACGATCCTGTTCCTCGACGACGAGGACCGAATCCTCAACGCTCTCGCTGCGCTGTTCCGCTACAAGTACCAGGTGTTCACGGCGACGACGGGCGCGCAGGCGCTCGCGATCCTGCGCCAATGCCATGTGCACGTCGTGGTGAGCGACCAGCGGATGCCGGGCATGACGGGCGTCGAGTTCCTGCGCCAGGCGAAGGCGGCGTCGCCCCGCACGGTGCGCATCCTGCTCACCGGCTTCTCGGACCTGTCCGCGATCATCGACTCGGTGAACGACGGCGAGGTGTATCGCTTCCTGAACAAGCCGTGGGGCAACCAGGAGATCCAGGCGGTCATCGCCGACGCGCTTGCGATCGGCCTCGCGCTGGAAGCGGGCACGCCGGTCGCCGACACGGGCGCGGAGCTGGTGCGCGAGGCACCGGCAGCGGCCCCGAACGACAGCCGTCCCGCCGTGCTGATGTTGCACGACGACCGCGAGACGTTCGAAAGGATCCGGCCGCTGCTCGACCCGAAGCACACGCTCGTCCATGCACGAACCGTCGACGAATGCCTCGAGGCGCTGCAGACGAAGACGGTGGCCGTCGTCGTATCCGACCTGCAGGTAGGGCGGCGCGACACCTCCGAGCTCCTCAAGGTGCTGAAGCAGGAGCATCCGCAGATCCTGACGATCGTGCTGGCCGAAAGCGCGGACGCCGACCACGTCGTCGAGCTCATCAACCAGGCGAAGATCTTTCGCTACATCCTCGCGCCGTTCAAGCCGCAGAAGCTCAAGTTCTTCATCGATTCGGCGCTCGCGCAATTCCATCGCTACCGCGCGGCGCCAGCGCTGCTCGGCGATCAGCGAACGGACGTTGCGGCCGCGAAAGCCACGTCGGGCACGGCCGCGTTGATCCGCAATCGCCTGCGCGCGCTGCGCGTGCTGTTCGCGCCGCGTGTCGCGGCAGGGCGTTGAGCGCCGCACGCGCGGCGCGCACGCTCGATCGAGCGAGTGCCACAGGGAGGCACGATGACACCAATGCTGCGCATGGCGCTTCTGGGCCGCCGCGCCGCGAGCCTCGCCGGTGCGTTGCTTGGCGCCGTCGTCGCGATCGCGCTGCTCTGGCCGCTGCACGGCCCGGGCAAGCCGGGCGAATCATGGCTTCGTGGCACGAGCACCGCCGAGGATCGCGGCGCGCAATCTGCGCCGCCCTTCGTCGGCCGCGTGCAACAGCGGCCCTCCGCGCTGCAGACGCGTGCCGATCTCGCCGGTGAAATCGACGCGCTCGCGCGCATCGTGCGCGCGCTCGGCATGCGGCGCATCGCGTTGTGTGGTGCTCCGGATGCTTCTCACCGCACGTCGAGCAGTGCACAGTCGTACGTCGCGTCGCGCGGGTGCGCCGGGGATGCGGCAATCGCCGACGCGCGCGATATTGCCGCGCTCGAGCCGCAAGCGGTGATCTTTTCGGGCACGGCCGGCGACGCTGCCAAGTTCGTCGCGACGCTGCGTGCCGACCGGTCGTTTGCGATGGTCGTCCTCGCATCGCCGGTCGATCGCGAGTCATTTGCTCGCGCGCTGCCGGCGCAGGCGCGAACGTGGATCGCGGTCGCCGACGCTCGCAGCGAGCCGGGTGACGCCGTTCCCGGCCCGCGGGCGCTGACGCTCGCGCTGCTGACGCCGGGCGCGCATGTCCACTGAGCGGGCGCGTGAAACGTTCCCCCACGCTCGCTCCGCTCGCATGGGCGTGCCGGCGCGGCCCTTCGCGACTGCCATGTCCGGCTTGACGCGCGCTGCAGCCGCTCCGGCCGCCGTCATGGCGGTCGTCGTCGGCGTCGCGCTCGGTGTGGCGTTCGATCCCATGCGCAGCGCGGACGCCGTGATCCTCTTCTGCGGCATGTGCGCTCTGTGTGCGCTCGCCGCACTGCAGATCAAGCGTACGACCAAGGCGGCCGCCGAGGCGAGCGCCACTGCGAGCGACGCAGCCTTCTACGCTGGCGCACGCGCGGAGCGCGAGCCCGCCGGCAGCGACTCGCGCCCAACGCACGTCGCAACGGCGCAGCTGAGCGCCGACGAGGTTCACTTCCGCGCACTCGTCGAGACGTCGGGCGACATCGTGTGGGCGGTCGACCGGGCCGGTTGCTATACCTACGTCAATGGCGCCGCGCTCGAGGCGATCCTCGGCTATCGCGCCGAGGAGGTGATCGGCTTCCCGATCACCCAATTCGCCGACCCCGCGGCCGCGCAGGCCTTCGACGACGAATTCTTCCGTCTGAGCGAAAGCGGCGGGCAACTCGACGTGGCAGGCGTGTTCCTGCGGCGCGACGGTCACCCGGTGCACCTGTCGATCCGCGCGATCGCGTTGCACGACGATTCCGGACGATTCATCGGCGCGAGCGGCACGGCGGTCGACGTGAGCGGACTGAAGGCCGCCGAATCGCGGCTGCGCCAGTCGCTCGCGGAGCAGGAGGCGATCCTCGACTCAGCGACCGTCGGCATCGCGATCGTGGATGTGCAGTCGATCGTGCGCGCCAATGGCGAGCTTGCGCGCATGTTCGGCTACGCCGCGGGAACGATGACGGGCCTTCCGGTCACGGCGCTCTTACCCGAGGGCAGCGGATCGGCGTCGCAGGTCGCCGCGATCGAAGACGCCATCGCGACCCGCGGCGTGTACGACGACGACGTCGCCTGCCGCAGCGGAGACGACGCGCCGTTCTGGTGCCGCGTTGCCGTGCGCCGGTTCGATCAGGCCGGTGCGCGGGGCGCGACGATCTGGATCGTCCAGGACGTGTCCGACCGCAAGCAGAAGGAGCAGGCGATCATTCGCGCCTCGCTGCACGACGCGCTGACCGACCTGCCCAACCGGGCGCTCCTCAGCGATCGCCTCGAACAGGCCATTCGCCACGCGGCGCGCGCGAGCACCCGCTTCGGCGTGCTGTTCCTGGATCTCGACCGGTTCAAGGTCGTGAACGATACCGTCGGGCACGAAGGCGGCGACGAATTGCTGCGCGTCATCGCCGAGCGCCTGCGCAGTCGAGTGCGCGCGAGCGACACCGTCGCGCGCCAGGGCGGCGACGAATTCATCGTCATGCTGCCGGACGTGCGCTCCACGTCCGACATCGAGCGCGTGGCCGAGGACCTGCTCGCCGAAATCGCAAAGCCGATTCCGATCTTCGGCACCGATTACGTGGTAACCGGCAGCATCGGCATCTGCATCTATCCGGAGCACGGGACCGACGCGACGTCGCTGCTGCGCAACGCCGATGCGGCGATGTACCGTGCGAAGGACCTCGGCAAGAACACGCACCGGATCTTCAGCGAGGAGCTGCATCTGCAGGCGCTGGAGGACATGCGGCTCGAGAACCTGTTGCGCATCGCGATCGACGCCGAGCAGCTCGCCGTGCATTACCAGCCCCGCATCGACCTCACGAGCGGCCGCGTATCGAGCCTCGAGGCGCTCGCGCGCTGGCATCATCCGGTGCTCGGCTGGATCGAGCCCGGGCGGTTCATCGCGATAGCCGAGCGCGCGGGCCTCGTCGGCCGGCTCGGCGAATGGGTGCTGCGCCGGGCGTGCCGCGACCTCGCGGAGTTGTCGCGGCTCGGCTTCCGGGAATTGGGCCTGTCGGTCAACGTGTCGCATTGCCAGCTCGCCGAGCCCAACCTCGCCGCGAGCGTGCGCGCGATCCTCGCGCAGTTCGACATCGAGCCGCATCGCCTCGAGCTCGAGCTCACCGAGACCGCGCTCGCGCGGAACGCCGAGCAGGCGGTCACGATCATGGAAAGCCTCGACGCGAGCGGCATCGGGGTCGCGATCGACGACTTCGGCACCGGCTATTCGTCGCTGTCGCGCCTGAAGCGGTTTCCGGTGCGCACGATCAAGATCGACCGCTCGTTCGTCGAGACGCTGCCAGCCGACCAGGAAGACGTGGCGATCGCGCTCGCGATCATTGCGATGGCGAAGCGGTTGCGCATGCGCGTCGTCGCCGAAGGCGTCGAGACTGCCGAGCAGCGCGATTTCCTGCGCCGCAATCAATGCGACGAGGCGCAGGGCTTCCTGTTCAGCCGCGCCGTGCCGTTCGCGAAGATCGTCGAGTACCTGCGGCCGCAGTCGCCGAGCGTTCGCGGGACGGTTACGCCGTTTCCGCGCCGCGTCGCCTGACCTTTCCGGCGTCGCGCCCGCTGCGCCGGCAGCTCAGTCGGCGCGCTCCGGCGGCACCAGCACGACGCCGTGCTGCGCGAGCTCGATCGACACCACGTCGCCGACCTCGTGCGGCCGGTCGACTGCCATCGATACGGCGAACAGCGCCCCGATCCCGGTGTCGAGCGTGTATTCCATCGAGCCGCCGAGATAGGCGGCCTTGCGCACGGTGCCGGCGAGCGATGTCGCGCCGGGCGTGCGCAGCACGATCGCCTCCGGCCGGATCGATACGTCGACGTCGCCTTCGGGCAGGCCGCGATGTGGCAGCGACAGCGTCAGCGCCCCGAGCCTGACGTCGCCGTGCGTGCCGTTGCGCTGCGCGAGCGTGCCGTGGACGCGATTCGCATCGCCCATGAAGCCGGCGACGAACGGATCGCGCGGCTGCTCGTAGAGCTCGCGCGGCGCGCCCTCCTGCGCGATCGTCGCGCGGTTCATCACGATGATGCGATCGGACACCGCCATCGCCTCCGACTGATCGTGCGTCACGTAGACGACGGTGAGCGAGAGCCGTTGCTGCAGTTCGCGGATCTCCTCGCGCATCTGCCGCCGAAGGCGTGCATCGAGGTTGGACAGCGGCTCGTCGAACAGCAGCACCGACGGCTCGAGCACCAGCGCGCGCGCAACGGCCACGCGTTGCTGCTGGCCGCCGGAAAGCTCGGAGGGCAGTCGCGCATCGTAGCCGGCGAGGCCGACGCTCGCGAGCGCGGCGCGAGCGCGCTCGTCGGCGCGAGTGCGTGGCATCTTCGACACGACGAGGCCGTAGCGCACGTTCTCCAGCACGCTCATGTGCGGAAAGAGCGCATAGCTCTGGAACACCATCGACACGTCGCGCTCGGCCGCCGGCACGTGCGTGACGTCGCGCTCACCGATCAGGATCCGCCCAGCACTCGGCAATTCGAGCCCCGCGATCAGGCGCAGCGTCGTCGTCTTGCCGCAGCCCGAAGGGCCGAGCAGGGTCACGAGAGTACCCGGTGCGACCGTGAACGAGACGCGATCGACGGCGACCACGTCGCCGAAGCGCTTGGTCACGTCGCGAAATTCGATGGAGGCGGCGGGCATGGATGACCCCGGGGTCCGGGGAATGGGGGCGGGATTAGGGGATCAGCAGCCGGATGGACATTCCGCTATGCGGTCGCGCCGAGCGGGGCGGCCGCAGGTGCCGCGGCTCGCATGCCGGCGACGGAGCGCCGGCCGAGCCGACGCTCGCCGACGAGCCACTGGATGAGGCCGATCGCGACCAGCATCAGCACGATCAGCGCCGAGCTGTACGCGATCGCGATGCCGTAATCACCGTTCACGACGCGATTGATGATGTAGGTCGTCGCCCATTCGTACTGCGCCGAGACGAGGAAGATCACCGCCGACACCGTCGTCATCGCGCGCACGAAGCTGTACACGAGCGCCGCGGCCACCGCGGGCCGTGCGAGCGGCATCAGCACCGTGCGCAGCACGGTGAAGCCACGCGCGCCGAGCGTCGCCGACGCTTCGTCGAGGCTGCGGTCGATCTGCGACATCGCGGCGATGCCGGCGCGAACGCCGACCGGCATGTTGCGAAAGACGTTGCACGCAACGAGGATCAGGGCGGTGCCCGTGATTTCGATCGGCGGGACGTTGAAGGCAAGGATATACGAGACGCCGATGACGGTGCCGGGAATCGCGAACGACAGCATAGTGCCGAACTCGAACGCCGCCTGGCCGGCGAAGCGATGTCGCGTCAGCAGCCACGCCGCGAGCAGCCCGAGACCCGCGGTCAGCGGTGCAGCGATGGCGGAGAGCTTCACGGTGGTCCAGAACGAGCTCCAGGCGGCCCCCGCCCAGATGAGGCCGTGCGGGCCGCTCTCGATGCCGAAGGCTTTCACGTAGTGGCGAAGCGTGAGCGTGTAATCGCGGCCCCACGTCTCCACGAAGCCGCCCGCGAGGGCGAGCGCGTAGATCACCAAGGTCAATGCGACCCAGGGCAGTGCGACGGCGTAACAAACCGCACGCGCGCGTGACGGCAGCGATATCGGCACGCCGGCATCGCCCTTGCCGGTGAGGGTCGTGTACGAGCGTCCCGCGAGCACGCGCCGCTGCAGCACGAACGCGGCCAGTGCGAAACCGAGCAGCACGATGCCGAGCGTCGCCGCGCGCCCCGGGTCGAGTTGCGCACCGACCACCGAGAAGAAGATTTCGGTCGCGAGCACGCCGTAGTTGCCGCCGAGCACGAGCGGATTGCCGAAATCGGCGATCGATTCGATGAAAGTCACGAGGAACGCATTGGCCAGCCCCGGGCGCATCAACGGCAGCGACACGTCGAGGAACGTGCGCCAGCGATCGGCGCGCAGCGTCTGCGCCGCTTCCTCGAGCGATGGCGCGACGCCCTCGACGACGCCGATCAGCACTAGGAACGCGATCGGCGTGAATGCGAAGACCTGCGCGAGCAGCACGCCGGGCAGCCCGTAGATCCAGCGCGTGGGCTCGATGCCGAACGCCCATGCGGCGAGATCGTTGACGAGCCCCGCGCGGCCGAAGAGCAGGATCAGCGAGAAGCCGATGACGAACGGCGGGGTGATGATCGGCAGCACCGACAGCACGCGCAGCGCGCCCCGCATGCGCAGGCTCGTGCGCGTGATGATCAGCGCGAACGCGAGGCCGAGCACGGTTGCGAGCGTTGCCGACAGCACGGCGAGCAGCAGCGTGTTCCACGCGACACCGCAGCGCGCGTCGCCGACGAGGCACCCCAGGCCCCAGACGCGTGGCGTCGAGAGGCGCGTGAGGAATGCCGCCGGCGAAAATGCGCCGGCTCCATCGACCACGGCTTCGCGCAGGATCTTCACGACCGGGAAGAACGTGAACGTCGCGACGAGCACCGCCACGCCGACGACGCTGCACGCGACGAAGGCATCGCCCTTGAATGCGCCGCGCTCGGCGAGGCCGACCGCGAAGGTCATGGCGAACGCGCTCGCGACGAGTGCTCCGCCGAGTCCCATCCCGGGCTGGCCCGCGGGGACCGAGCCGAGCCATGTCGCGATTGCCGGCGAAGTGTAGCCGCGCGCGCCGATCGCAAAGCCCTGGAGGGCGAGCCATGCGAAACCGAGCGCGCCGATGACGATGAGCGCATTCGCACGCGCGCGACGCGTGCGTACGCCCGCGAGGGGCGCCGCGAGCACGAGCAGCGTGCCGAGCGGCCACAACCACGTGCGTCCGTAGTGCGACGCCTGCAGCCACGCGGGCGCCGCGGCGGGGCCGGTGTATTCGCGCAGCCATTCCGTGCTGAACAGCGTGTCGGGCAGCGCGTACCACGGTACGAGCAGGAAACCGGCGAAGCCCGCGGCGATCCACCCGGCAAGCAGCCTTCCCGCGCTCACGGGGACCGGGATCATCGGGGCGCGGCGTTGATTTCCCTTTCCCAGCGCTCGAGCAGCCGCTTGCGCTCAGCGGACGACCCGTACTTCGCGAAGTCGTAGTCGATCACGTTGACCGACGTGAGCGGCGGCACCTGGGGCGGCAGCTTGACGTTGCGATTGGTCGGTATCGCGTATTCCTTCACGTCGAGGCCGACCTGCTGTCCTTCGGCCGACAGTGCCCAGTCGACGAACTTGCGCGCGGCCTCGGCATTGCGCGCGCCCTTGATGATGGCGATCGAGCCGACCTCGTAGCCGACGCCTTCGCACGGCAGCACGGGCTCGACAGGGAAGCCGCGCATGATCTCGTTGATGACGCCATGGAGCACCGTGCTGCCGAGCGCCGTCTCGCCGCGCGTGACGGCGGTCATCGGACCGATGCCCGAGCGCGCGTACTGGTTGACGTTCGGGTGCACGGCGCGCAGGTACCGGAACGCCTCGTCCTCGCCGAATACCTGCACGAGCGTCGCGAGCATCAGGTACGCAGTGCCCGACGAATTCGGATTGCCGAGCATCACCTCGCCCTTGTAGACCGGATTCGCGAGGTCCTTCCAGCACTTCGGGATCGGGAGCTTCTTGCGCGCCATCACCTCGCTGTTGTAGCCGAGCGCGATGATGCCGCCGTACACGCCCGCCACGCGGCCTTTCGAGATGTCGCTGATGCGCTGCGCCCATTCGTAGAGCTGCGCGACGTTGGGCGACCGGTATTGGTCGAGCAGGCCCTCCTCGGCAGCCTGCAGGTACGCGTCGGCCGCTCCCGCCCACCAGATGTCGCCTTTCGGGTTGGCGGCCTCCGCCTTCACCTGCGCGAACATCTCGCCGGTCGCCTTCTGCACGACGGCCACGCGCGTGCCGGTCGCCCTCTCGAAGCCGACGGCCATGCCTTGGCACCACGCGGTGTTCGGCGAACTGCAGTACAGGTTGAGGTGCCCCTGCGCCCACGCGCCGAGCGGCGCGAGCAGGAGCACGGCGGCGACGCGGCGAACGATCGACATTGAGGATGGCTCCGGGTGCCGGTCGCGACGAACGCGGCGAGGGCGGTAATATTCCGCATGGCGTAAACAACGTCAACCGACTGTCATGGCTCACCCACTACCTTCCCACACGTCTCGCTTCGAAACGCTCGTCGATGCGATTCGCGGCTATCTCGCGACTCATCCGGCTTCATCCGATACCGTCGAAGGCATCGCCGGATGGGCGGTCGCCGCCGTTGCCTCGGCCACCGCCGACGAGGTGCGCGGAGCGCTGACGCATCTCGAGGCTCGCGGGGAGGTCGCGCGGCGTCGCGCGGCGGGCGGCGCCGAGGTGTATGCGCGGATGCGCGGGCCGCACGAGGCGGCCACGCTGCGCATCGGCGTCGACCTGGGTGGAACGAAGACCGAGATCATCGCGCTCGACGCCGACGGCGAGGAGCGCCTGCGACGCCGCGAGCCCACGCCGCACGAGGATTACGACGCGATTCTCGCGCTCGTCGCGCGGCTCGTGCACGAGGCCGAAGCCGCGTGCGGGGTGCCCGAGGGCAGCGCGCGCGTCGGCATCGGTACCCCCGGCTCGCTGTCGCGCGCAACCGGACTGTTGCGCGGCTCGAATTCTGTGTGCCTGAATGGCATGCCGGTTCGGCGCGATCTCGAAGCGACGCTCGGGCGGCCGGTCGCGCTGGCGAACGATGCGAACTGCTTCGCGCTTTCCGAGGC
>Ga0310811_10012952_pt1 | contig 10847 bp, 12 predicted proteins | sample YCmetagenome_FD_207642 | JGI IMG/M metagenome (GOLD analysis project Ga0310811, IMG submission 207642) | Soil microbial communities from experimental microcosm in Duke University, North Carolina, United States - YC | ecosystem: Engineered > Artificial ecosystem > Soil microcosm > Unclassified ...
TACGGAACTGCGGGAAGCGCTGCAGGCGCTGCCGCGTAACGCCGGCGAGGACGAGATCTACGCCGTGCTCGCCGCACACATTCCCGGGGCAGCCGCGGCGGACGGCAACGACCAGGCCCCCGTTCGGACCACTAACCTCCGCGGGACCTGCACACGCACACCGACCTCACCGACGGCATAGTCTCCCTGGAGGGGATGGTCGCCGCCGCCGAGGCCCGTGGCTATGAGTACTACGCGGTCACCGACCACGCGCCCAACCTGGTCATGCAGCGGATGACCGACGAGAAGATGCTCGCCCAGCGCGAGCGGCTCCGCGCGCTCGCGGACACCGCCGGCATGGCCCTGCTGCACGGCACGGAGTTGAATATCGCGCCCGACGGCAGCGTCGACTGGGACGAGGACTTCCTGAGCGGGTTCGACCTGTGCGTCGCCTCAGTTCAGACCGAAACCCCGAATCCCAAACATATGGATCTGCTGGTCGCTGAGTGAGCACGCAGCGGCCCTCGCTGGGCCGACTCCCTGGGCCAGTCAGCCCGGCGCGATCCAGCGTAGCGGGCTGCCGCTGGCCCGCACTCAACCCTTCACGGTCGCATGGAGTCGGTTCCTGGTCGTCCGCGAGCACGACGCGGGTCATTCGGCTTCCGGGATGGGCATCGTGGCGGTAACGAAGAACCCGCCGTCGGGGGTCGGATGAGCGTCGAGGCTCCCACCGAACAGCGAAACGCGTTCGCGCAGCCCGGTGATCCCGTACCCGCTTGGCATGGCTGGCGGTCGGCGGACAGGTGCCGGGCCGTTGCGGATCTCGGTTGTAACGTGGGAGGGGGTCCGGGCGATGCGTATGCGAACCGGGCTGCCAGGTGCGTGCTTGAGCGCATTAGTGAGCGCCTCCTTCACCACGTGGTAGACCGACAGGCCGATTCCGGCTGGCAGGGGCTCGTCGCTGTCCATCTCTGTCGCTATCTCCAACCCCGCCCGGCTGTACTCCGCAGCCAACGCCGGGATGTCTGTCACGCTGGGTTGCGGATGCGCGACCGCGTCGCCGCCCCTGGCGCGGATCAGGTGCAGGAGCCGTTCGGTCTCCCCGAGGGCGCTCCGGCCCGATCGCTCTACCTCAAAGGCGGCATCCGCGGCGCGGGCGGGGTTCCCGACGACCACATCGGCGGCAAGTGAGGCCTGGATGACCATGACATTGAGTGAGTTGGCGAGTGTGTCGTGAAGCTCGCGGGCGATCCGCCTGCGCTCTTCAGCCGCGGCCCGCTCGGCCTGCAACTCCTGCTCCAGCCGGGCGCCCTCGGCCGCGGCGGCCAGCGTGCGCGTGCGCTCCAGCGCCGCTCGTAGCGCGACGCCGGCCGCCCATGGCCCGATGACGAAGGGGAAGACGAACGGCAGGTCCGCGGACACGCCTTGGACCGGCACGAACAGCCCGATCAAGGGGAGTAGGCTCGCGAATCCCAGCGCCGCCCGATTTCGGGGTATGTACCTGCCTGCCGAAAAGCTGGCCAGCACCCAGAAGAGGATTGGCGAGGCGGGTTGGTCCGGGGCGGTCTCGAGTAACGTGCTGCCAACCGTGATCACGGTCATGCCGAGGGGCATGAGCAGCGGGAACCTGCGCCACGCACAGAGCAGGCCGGCCGCGAGCCATTGCGCGCCGAGCGTCACCCAGAAAGACCGGTAGTCACTCGACACCGCCTCGGCGGTGGCAACCGCGCCGAAGCCCGCCGACAGCAGCATATCTACACGCCGGATCTTCGGCCCGGACGCGGGACGCGCCAACGCGCTGGGATTCCCCGCGATTGTCGGTGGCACCAGCCGTTGCCTGTGTTCGTCCATATCGTCTCGCAGAACATGCAGGAGCCTTCCGGTCGTGGCGAGCGCTTCCCGTCCGGCCTGTGCGACGTCCCTCAGTGCGCGGGCCGCTGCCTCGGGCTCTCGCCGCAGCAGATCACCGGCGGCCGACGTCTGGACCACCATGGCCCCCAGCGAATGGACGACGAGATGGGGAAGCTCGACGGCTATACGTTCACGCTCCCGCAGCACCGCCCTATCGGCGGCTAGGGCAGCCTCGACCCGCGCGCGCTCCGCATCCGCCCCGGCACGGCGGCTGTGGTCCAGTGCCGCGCGCAGCCCGAAACCGAGCGCCCAGGCGCCGACGCCGATGATCAGCCCGAACAGCAAGTTCGGCTCGAAATCGGTAAGCCAGGCAAGGCCGACGACGCTGATCGTCACCGCCAGCAGGACGCACGCAATCCCTGCGGCCCACCGCGCCGGCGACGGATACAGCCCGGCGCTGAAACAGCCGAAGGCGAGGAACAGCACATACGAGGCCGCCTGCCAAACGTCAAGGCCGAGCAGCGGTGTCAACGCGAAGATCGCGGCCGTGAGCGGGGGCACGACGAGCGGCGCTACCCGTGTGCGCGACACAACGCCCGCGGCAAGCACATATGCCCCGACGTCGGGCCACCGCGGCTGATATCCGACGACGATGATCTCCACCGTGCCAGCCAGGGCGATCAGAGCGGGCAGGAACAGGTCGAAGCGGACCGGGCGAACTATCCCCACGAGAGGTAAGTTACCCGTGCGAGGGGCAAGGGATCGTCAACCCAAGGGTTGACTGCGAACCGACCCGGGCCGGACGATGCCCGATGCGGCCGCGGTAAGGCCATCGAGCCGGCGAGCGCGGGCCAGCTCATCGGTCCCGGCGCTTATGAAACTGGCGCTGGAGGGGTCAGGTGGGCGTCATACCTTGAGTGCCCGGGCTGATCAGGCCGCTTTCGTAGGCGAGTACGACGAGCTCGACGCGAGTGCGCAGGCTGAGCTTGGCGAGGATCCGGTTGATGTGTGTTTTCACGGTGGCTTCGCTGACCACTAGGCGCGCGGCGATATCGCTGTTGGACAGGCTGCGGGCGATCAGGGTGAAGACTTCGATTTCCCGCTCGGTCAGGCTGGCCAGTGCGCGTGGCACGCCCTCGGTGGGCGGTGGCCGGCGGACGTGTTCTTCGATCAGCCGCCGGGTCAGGGAGGGGGCGAGGAGCGCCTCGCCGTTCGCCACGGTGGTGATCCCGTCCACGAGGCGGTCGGGAGGGGTCGTCTTGAGCAAGAACCCCGCCGCCCCGGCTTTCAGCGCCGCGTAGACGTAGGAGTCCAGGCCGTATGTGGTCAAGATGAGTACCCGGGTGGTAATCCCTGCCGCGCTCAGGGCGCGGGTGGCCGCGATCCCGTCCAGGACCGGCATCCGGATGTCCATCAGCACGACGTCGGGCCGGGTGCGCCGGACCACGTCCACGGCTGCGCGCCCGTCTGCGGCCAGGCCGACGACATCGACGCCGCGGACCTGCAGGACCATTTCCAGCCCCGACCGGACCAGTTCCTGGTCGTCGGCGATCACCACCCGCAACGGCGTCATGGTCATGACATCACCGTCGGCAACGTGGCCGACAGCTCGAAGTGACCGTCGCGGGTCCGGCCGTGTGTCAGGTTCCCGCCCAGCAGCGATACCCGCTCGGCCATGCCCAGCAAGCCAAGACCGCCACCGTTGCCGGTGCTGGCGCTGGCCGGGTTAGACGCCTGGATGAGTAGGCCGCCAGCCGTTATTTGCAGTTGCAGCGTGGCCGTGCCCGGGCCGTACTTAAGCGCATTGGTCAGTGCCTCCTGCGCGATGCGATAAAGCGAGACGTCCACGGCCGCGGGCAGCACCGGCAAGGGATCAGGGACTTCCAGGTCGATGCGCAGGCCGCTGGCGCGGAACTCATCGACCAGTGTGTCCAGGTTCGCCAGCCCCGGCGGGCGCTCCAGTTGCAGCCCATTGTGCTCGTCGCGGAGCACGCGCAGCAGCCGCACGGTCTCGGCCAGGGCGTGTCGGCCGGTGTCGGCCACGCCGCCGAGCATCTGCTCGGCACGGGCGGGGTCGGAACGGACGAGGTCTTGGGCGGCGGCGGTCTGTACCACCATGGCACTGACCGAGTGCGCGATCACGTCGTGCATGTCCCGGGCGATCCGGCCCCGCTCTTCCCGTACCGCCTGCTGCCGGACGAGCTCCTGCTGCCGCTCAAGGTCGGCGGGGAGCGCGGCTGCCGGAACGGACCGGCGCCACCACCTGGTCATGGCCTGAGGCTACGTCGCGCAGGCGGCGCAGGCCATCAAACCAAGGGTGGACACAGGTCCCACCGTACGATTGACGACGAGGCACGCGGCGCAAGGTGACGATAGGGGTAAGCGGGCTACATAACCCGAACGACAAGAATAGGAGGAGGGAAAATGCCAGCATACCTTCGAGCCGAAGTAGGCCCGTGCGATGATGACGCCTATCTTTTCATGGACGGCGCGCCGATCATCTCACTGCGCTTCAACCAATCGCGGACGGTACAGCGTGAACTGGAAGATGGTTCATACGACTACCGCTTCATGGTAATTAACAGCGGTGGATGGGCCTGGGCGGCGAAAGTGCGGCTGCTCGTTAACGGGCAGGAGATCTACAGCGTGGACCGAAACGGGGGGTCCGGGCTTTACACAGGGCCGGTCTATGACGAGTCTAGGCAATTTACAATTCGTGATTCAAAACTCGTGGAGTTCTGAATCGACTTCAACAGCGCCCGCCCCGGCCTGCGAGCCGGGGCGGGCGCTGTCGTGCATGGGGGAGCGCTACCCGAACCGCTCTGGACCGCCTCGCCGATGACGGGGAGGCAGCGCCGGCCGGGGCCTGTCGGGGGACAATGGGCCTATGGCGTCGATCAACACCGAAGCCGCCGCGCTGCTGCGCGAGTACGCCGAGCTGCTCGGCCTGGCCGGCGGCGACCCGTTCCGGGTGCGGAGCTACGAGAAGGCGGCCAAGGCCGTCGGGGGCTACCCCGACGACCTTGGCGCACTGCCGGAGTCCGCGCTGACCAAGGTGCCCGGCGTCGGCAAGTCGGTCGCCGCGAAGATCGCCGAGTACCGGCGGACCGGGACGATCAAGGCGGTGGACGACCTGCGGGCCAAGCTTCCGCCGGGCGCCAGGGAACTGTCGAAGGTCCCCGGCGTCGGCCCCCGGCGGGCGCTGCAGATCGCCGGCGAGCTGGGCGTCAGCAGCGTCGGCGAGCTGGCCGAGGCGGTCCGGGGCGGCAGGCTGCGCGGCGTGCCCGGGTTCGGCCCCAAGACCGAGGAGCGCATCCTGCGCGGCATCGAGGTCGCGGCCAGCGACGCCGCGTTGCGCGACGCCCTGCGCGCGCTGCCCTCCGACCCCGGCGAAGACGACATTTACGCCGTGCTCGCCGCCCACGTGACAGCGGGCGGGGAGGGCGAGCGGGAGCGGGCGCCCGCACTCGTTCGGACGCAAGACCTGCGCGGCGACCTGCACACGCACACCGACCTCACCGACGGCGTCGTCTCCCTGGAGGGGATGATCGCGGCGGCCGAGGCCCGGGGCTACGAGTACTACGCGGTCACCGACCACGCGCCCAACCTGGTCATGCAGCGGATGACCGACGAGAAGATACTCGCCCAGCGCGAACAGCTCCGCGCGCTCGCGGACACCGCCGGCATGACCCTGCTGCACGGCACGGAGCTGAACATCGCACCTGACGGCAGCGTGGACTGGGACGAGGACTTCCTGAGCGGGTTCGACATCTGCCTGGCATCGATTCACTCTGCATTTGAGCAGGACCGGGCGACCATGACGAAACGGTTCATCGCCGCCGCCGAGAACCCGCAAGTGAACATCATCGGGCACCCCCTGACCCGCAAGGTCGGCCGCCGTCCGCCGGTCCAGGTCGACCTGGAGGCCCTCTACGCGGCGTGCGCCCGCACCGGAACCGCGCTGGAGGTCAACGCCTCGCCGGACCGGATGGACCTGCCGCCCGAGCACATCGCCGCGGCCCGGGACGCGGGCGTGAAGTTCGCCGTAGATACCGACGCGCACTCTCTTGTGGACCTGACCCACATGCCCTACGGGGTCGCCGCCGCCCGTTTCGGCGGCCTGACCACGGAAGACGTGATCAACGCATGGCCGCTTGGACGGCTGGAAGAATTCCTCCGCAAGGACCGCTCGTCCTTACTTAACTACATGTCGTCGTCTTCGGTGCCCTCGTCGGCGATCACCGAAAGCAAGTCCAGCGTGTCCTCGGGATCGTCGTAACCTCCCTGGTGGGAGGCGAGGGGGCGCTGATGTCTTCGGGCACCTCGCTAACGTCCCCGCCGTCGTTTGCCAGCACTTTGGCGATGGCCGCCCGGAGATCTTCGGCCGACTGCGTGTTAATCACTGGCTCACGCCGAGCGGCCCAGCTCACCGCGCCAGGTCGGTACACGTACCAAATGCGCCAGCCGGGGAACTCGCTTTGAAGCTCCGCCTGGGTCCGGTCGAGTTCTGCTAGCACGCTCATCACGGCGGAGATTACGCCGGTTCCCTCTGTCTTCACAGGCCGCTTTCCGCCCCGCTGCTCACCGCTCGGCCGCTCATACTCCGGTCGCAGTCGGCTGCGACCGGAGTATGAGCGCGGCGGCGGAAGGTCTGTCTTGGGGTCTGTCGACGGCGGTGCGGGGTGTTTATACGGTCACTGGCATGATCTGTGATGGAGCGAGCCGGTGATCGAGGCCGTGGGTCTGACCAAGCGGTTCGGCGCTAGGACGGCAGTTGACGACCTGAGTTTCACGGTGCGGCCGGGGCTGGTGACCGGGTTCCTCGGGCCGAACGGGGCCGGGAAGTCGACGACTATGCGGCTGATCCTAGGGCTGGACCGGCCCACAGCGGGTTCGGTGACCGTGAACGGGAAACGCTATGCCGAGCCTGCGCGCCGTTGCATGAGGTGGGGGCGCTGCTGGAGGCCCGGGCCTTTCACACCGGGCGGACGGCCCGTAACCACCTGCTGGCGCTCGCCGCCACGCACCGGATCCCGCGTTCCCGGGTGGAGGAGCTAATCGGCCTGGTCGGGCTAGAGGAGGCGGCCGGGCGGCGCACGGGCGGCTTCTCGCTGGGGATGGGGCAGCGGCTGGGCATCGGGGTCGCGCTGCTGGGAGACCCGGCCACGCTGCTGCTGGACGAGCCGGTCAACGGGCTGGACCCGGAGGGCATCCGGTGGGTCCGTGGCCTGCTGAAGGGGCTGGCCGCGCAGGGCCGCACCGTGTTCGTCTCCAGCCACCTGATGAACGAGATGGCCGTCACCGCCGATCACGTCATCGTGGTGGGCCGGGGCCGGCTGATGGCCGACCTGGGCATCGGGGAGTTCACCCGCAGCGCGCAGGGCAGCCTGATCCGGGTGCGCACCCCCGAGGCGGTGCAGCTGCGCGACCTGCTGAGCGTGCCCGGCGTGACCGTGAGCAGCGCGGGCGGGGGGGTGCTGACCGTGCGCGGCTCCTCGCCCGAGATGGTCGCGAGGTTGCCCGTGAGCACGCCATCGCGATCCGCGAGCTGGTGTCCGAGACCGCCACTCTCGAGGAGGCCTTCATGGAACTCACCGCCGACGCGGTTGAGTACCGCGGGAGCGCGGCGTGACCGGCCCGGCCGCGCTGAGGGCCGGGCCGGTCACGCGGGGCGGGGTGATCCGCTCGGAGTGGATCAAGGTCCGTTCGGTCCGATCGGTCGGCATCGTTGCCGCCTTCACCGTGGCGCTCATCGTGGCCGCTGGGCTGATCGCCGCCGCGGCTACCGACTGGCTCGCGATGACCGCCGCGCAGCGGGCCAGCTTCGACCCGATCGGGCAGAGTCTGCTCGGCGTGCGCAACTTCGCGGACGTCCCGGTCGGCATCCCGGGCGTGCTGATGATCACGGGGGAGTACACGACCGGCATGATCAGGGCCGTCTTCTGCGCGGTGCCGCGTCGGCTGCCGGTGCTATGGGCCAAGGCGGCAGTGCTCGCCCCGGCACTGTTCACCGTCGCGCTGATCGCGTCGCTCGGCGCCTTCCTGGGTGGGCAGGCCCTGCTCGGCCGCCACAGCGTCTCGCTGTGCGCGCCGGACGCGCTGCGGGCCGTGGCCGGGGCGGCGCTGTTCCTCACCGTCGCAGGGTTGCTCGGGATGGGCCTGGGCTTCCTGACCCGCAGCACCGCGGGCGGGATCGCCGCGTTCGTCGGTGTCCAGGACGTGCTGAGCCAGCTCCGCCTCGCGCTGCCGGCAGGCTGGCAGCCGCGCGTCGGCCCGTACCTGCCGGGCGACGCTGGGACCGCTATCTTCGCAACACCCCCATACGGTGCGGATACCCTGCACCCATGGGCCGGCTTCGCCGTCTACTGCGGCTATGTGGCGGCCGGGATCGCCGCTGCCGCGATCGCGCTCCGGAAGTGGGACGCATGACAATCCTGACGCGCGCGATCACCTGGCTCAACACTGAAGATGCCTCTCCCGAGAGTGCCGCGCCGCCTGCCTCCCCACCCTGAGCCAGCGCGTAATGGCGCTGGCCGACTGCTATCCGCTTGCCGCCGACGCCGTGCTGGCGGCTGGGGTCGCGGGCCTTGGCGTGGACGCGCTGGCGGGCGGCGGCAGCGGCAGGACGGCGGTGCTGGCGGTTTTCGTGGCCGCGCTGGCGCTGCCGCTCACCTGGCGCCGCCGGCACCCGGCGGGTGTGTTTGCCCTCGTCTGTGCGGTGGCGCTAGCGCAATGGCTCTACGCGCAGCGGGTCCTGGGCAGCTTCGCGATCTTGCTCGCGCTGTACTCCGTGGCCAGGCACGCCCCGCGCCGGATGACGCTCGCCGCCGCCGTGGTGGCCGAGGCCACCGGCGCGCTGGCCGCGACGGCGAACGGCCGGAACTGGGCTCAGTTCATCGCCGTGCTCACGGCGATGATCGCCGCGCCGGTCTTCCTCGGCAGCTACCTGCGGACCCGTCAGGCATACCTGTCCGCGCTGGAAGAGCGGGCCAGGCGCCTGGAACACGAGCGCGACCAGCAGGCCCAGCTCGTCGCGGCCGCCGAGCGGGCCAGCATCGCCCGGGAGATGCACGACATCGTGGCGCACAGCCTGGCCGTCATCATCACTATGACCGAGGCGGCGTCCGCCAAGCGCCGCTCGGACCCCGAACGTGCCGCCGCGGCCATGGAGCAGGTAGCGGAAACCGGCCGCGAGGCACTCGACCAGACCCGCCGGGTGCTCGGCGTGCTCCGCCCCGGCTCCCTCGCCGCCCTGTCCCCGCCGCCCGATCTTAGCCAAGTCGATGCCCTGCTAGGACAGGTCCGGGCCATCGGACTGGCCGCAGAACTGAGCGTCACCGGACGCCGGTTCCCCATGCCCGCCGACGCTCAGCTAGCGGTCTACCGCATCGTTCAGGAGGCCCTCACCAACACGATCAGGCATTCCCGCGGCGCCACCCGCGTCCAGGTTCGGCTGGAATACGCCGAGCCGGTGATCGAGATCGACATCACTGACGACGGGCAGCCGGGCACGGGCACCAGTCATCACGAGCCCACGGGCCACGGGCTGGCCGGGATGCGCGAGCGGGCCGCGCTCTACGGCGGCGCCCTCATCGCCGGGCCCCGCCCTGGCGGCGGGTGGAGAGTCAGCGCCGGCCTCTGCCCGGCGGCCAGGGCACTGCCGCAGTCCGCGCCATGAGCGTCCGCGTCCTGCTGGCCGACGACCAGCCTCTCATCCGGGCCGGGTTCCGCATGCTGCTGGAGGAACAGCCGGACATCTCCGTTATCGGCGAGGCCGCCGACGGCGCAGAGGCGGTCCGGCTCACCCGCCAACTCCACCCCGACGTGGTCCTCATGGACGTGCGAATGCCCGGCACCGACGGCATCGAGGCCACCCGCCGCATCGTCGCCGAAACCCCCGAGTCCAGGGTGCTCGTGCTCACCACCTACGACCTCGACGAGTACGCCTTCACCGCGCTGCGCTACGGTGCCAGCGGTTTCCTGCTCAAGGACGCCCGTCCCGCCGACCTCGCCGACGCCATCCGCGCCGTCGCCAAGGGCGATGCCATCATCGCCCCCGGCGTCACCCGTCGGCTCCTCGACAACTTCGCCAGCCTCCTCCCAGACCTGCGCAGTCACGAGCCACCAGGCGGCCCCGGGCTGGACCAGCTAACCAGCCGCGAAAGGCAGGTCCTGATTCACGTCGCCGAGGGAATGTCCAACAGGGAGATCGCCGCAGCCCTCTTTGTCAGCGAAGCCACCGTCAAAAGCCACCTCGGCCGGGTCCTCGCCAAGCTCGGGCTAAGGGACGGGTACAGGCCGTGATACTCGCCTACCAGGCCGGACTGGTGCACCCCCGCCGTCCCTGATTCCCGGCGGCCACGGCATAAAGGGTCACGCCCGCTCACTGGCCAGCCCCCGATGCGCCTCCGGGCGTTCCTCGCCCGCGCCTATGCGATGCGCAAGCAGGACGCCGCAGTCGTGAACTCGCTGCTGGCCGCCGAGCGGCTCAGCCCGCAGCTCGTCCGCTACGACACGAGATGATGTACGCCGTGGATAGCAGCTTCATCCTCAGCGCCGCGACTTTCAGAAGCCACAACCCCCGGTTCCCGGCTGGAGACCTCGCCGCCTTCTTCCAGCACGAGCTTGCCATCGCCTAACCAGACGAACAGGACAGCCAACGGCAGGCTCTCCCTGTCCGCCCCTGCTCCGCTGGCTGGCTATTGTCCGCTCAAGCAGTGTCAGGCTCTGGGAGCACTGCGGGAACCAGCGGGTCTTCTGCGGCTGCCTGGTCGGCGGGGCTGAGCCTGCGGGGGATGACGAGTCCAGCCAGAGCGGCGCAGGCAGCGCAGGCGGCGGTGATGAGGTAGGCCAGGTGATACGGCTGGCTTGTGTAGTCGCTGTGGGCACCGCCCGCGGTCACCACCGCTGTGGCGATGCTCACTCCGAGTGCCGTGGCCACCTGCCGGTTGACGTTGAGCAGGGTGGCGCCGCCGGAGATCGACCCCAGGGGAATGTGCGCGAACATCGACGCCTGC
>Ga0310811_10012953_pt1 | contig 10847 bp, 8 predicted proteins | sample YCmetagenome_FD_207642 | JGI IMG/M metagenome (GOLD analysis project Ga0310811, IMG submission 207642) | Soil microbial communities from experimental microcosm in Duke University, North Carolina, United States - YC | ecosystem: Engineered > Artificial ecosystem > Soil microcosm > Unclassified ...
CGAGTGAAACCAGTTGAAGGAACTAGACAAACTAGCCCCGTAACTTCGGAAGAAGGGGTGCCTTTGATCGTCAGGGGATTTACTCTCTAAAGCGATCGAGGGTCACAGCAAAGCGGGCTGGGGAACTGTTTATCAAAAACACAGGTCTGCGCAAAGTCAATTAAGACGATATATGCAGACCGACGCTTGCCCAATACTGGAAGGTTAAGGGGTGAGGTCAGCCGCAAGGCAAAGCTTCTAACCGAAGCCCCAGTGAATGGCGGCCCTAACTATGAGGGTCGGGCACTTCAAGGGCCCTCAGTAAATCCGGCTGTATGCTGGAACATCCGTGAATCCTCCCCTACCCTGCCGCAAGGCAAGGTGACAATGGGCGAGGTGCGGACTATCAGCAGGAAACCGAAGGCGCAAGCCCTAGGGATCCTCAGAGACTGTACGCCGGAGAACCGTGCAGTAAACAGTTCACCGTCCAGGGCTGGAAAGTTCTAGATTGCGTCAAGTCGCTATCAATCCGTCGAACCCGTCTTATCGTTGCACGGATTCAAGAGCCAGTCCGATCACCAGGGCGACCTGGTTCTCGGCATGCCTAAGGTAGCGAAGTTCCTTGTCGGGTAAGTTCCGACGCGCATGAATAGCGTAATCACTTGGCCATTGTCTCCAACTGGTACTCGGCGAAATAGAAACGGCGGTGAAGATGCCGCCTACCCGCCACAAGACGAAAAGACCCCGTGAACCTTCACTGCAGCCCTAGTATTGGGTTTAGACTTGCGTTGCGTAGGATAGGAGGGAGACTTTGAAGATCCGGCTCCGGCTGGGTCCGAGTCGACGGTGAAATACCTCTCTTCTCTAGTTTGAATCCTAACCCCGACCTCGTGAAACCGAGCGGGGGACAGTGCTAGGCGGGCAGTTTTTCTGGGGCGGAATCCTCCCAAAGAGTAACGGAGGAGTCCTAAGGCACCCTCAACGCGGTTGGCAATCGCGTGACGAGCGCAAGGGCAGATGGGTGCTCAACTGCGAGACTGATCAAGTCGAGCAGATGTGAAAGCAGGGCCTAGTGATCCGGTGGTTCCGAATGGAAGGGCCATCGCTCATCGGACAAAAGGTACTCCGGGGATAACAGGCTTATCGCGTCCAAGAGTCCACATCGACGACGCGGTTTGGCACCTCGATGTCGGCTCATCGCATCCTGGGGCTGGAGAAGGTCCCAAGGGTTCGGCTGTTCGCCGATCAATAGCGGTACGTGAGCTGGGTTCAGACCGGCGTGAGCCAGGTCGGTCTCTATCTGTGGTGGGCGCAGGACACTTGAGGAGAGCTGCTCTTAGTACGAGAGGATCAGAGTGGACGTACCTCTGGCGTGGCTGCTATCCTGCTCAGGGTAATCGCAGCGTAGCTATGTACGGCACGGATAACCGCTGAAGGCATCTAAGCGGGAAGCCGCCTCCAAGATAAGGTGTCCCTGAAGGCCCCTCGAAGACCACGAGGTTGATAGGCCGGGGGTGTACGAGCTGTAAGGCTCTCAGCTTACCGGTACTAATCGGCCGTTCGGCTTGTCCGCATATATTAGAATACCAATTCTTCTAAGCGGCTGGACGAACCTAACGCCTTGAACTGCGAAGCTCCTCACCGGAGCTGCGGATGTCCCTCGGTCGACATCCCCCTTCCCTTTTTCACTCCCCGTTCTGACGGTCTGCTTTTGAACAGGGGGGCTGCTCCATGGTCACCCGACTCCTCGGGCGTAAGCTCGGCATGAGCCAGATCTACAACGAAACCGGCCAGTGCTTCCCCGTCACCATCATCGAGGCCGGCCCCTGCACCGTCACCCAGCTCAAGACCAAGGACAAGGACGGCTACGCCGCCGTCCAGATCTCCTTCGGCACCCGCCGCAGCAAGAACATCTCCCGCGCCGAAATGGGCCACATCATCCCCAAGGGGGAGCTCAAGGCCGAGGAGCGCAAGAAGGCGTTTGATCGCCAGCTCAAGGAAACCAAGTCCGCCCCCGAAGTCCTTCGCGAAATCCCCTGGGACGGCAAGGAAGACCTCAAGGTCGGCGCCAAGCTCGACGTCGGCATCTTCGAAGGCTACAAGAAGGTCGACGTCATCGGCACCTCCAAGGGCCGCGGCTTCATGGGCGTCGTCCGCCGCTGGGGCTTCCACGGCCTCCCCGCCACCCACGGCCAGTCCGACCGCGAACGCGCCCCGGGCTCCCTGGGCCGCCAGCACTCGATCTCCCAGGGCGTGCCCCCCGGCAAGAAGATGGCCGGCCACTGGGGCGTCGAACAAGTCACCAGCCGCAACCTCGACGTCGTCAAGGTCGCGAAGGACAAGAACCTGATCTTCGTCCAGGGCTCCGTCCCCGGGCCGACCGGCGGCCTCGTCCTGGTCAAGGAATCGACCTGGACGCCGCCGAAGCCGTCCACCGTGGTCTCCAAGAAGACCAAGGCCGGCCAGGTCGTGAAGAAGAAGTAGTCCCCCCAAAATTCGGGGAACTTCTTGCCAAGAGCCCTTGGCTAGTGCTTAATTAGACCATGCCCGTCCGCCATTGCGTCTTTGTGGCCGATCTGGCGGAGATGGAGAAATCCTTCCAGCTCCCCCTCTCCGTCTACGTCGACGAATTCCTCGAGCGCCCCACCCCCGGCGACCGCCTCCGCGAATACGCGGAGCTCGCCTTCGCCGACGAACAGCAGATCCAGACCCTCCGCAAGGCCGACCGCGAAACCATGGTCATGGCCCGCCGCCTCGTCGCCAGCGGCCAGGGAGAGCCCCGCAAGGAGCTCCCCGCCCACCTGAACGACGTCACCGGCGATTACGCGAAGACCCGCACCACCAGCCAGTTCAAGTGGTTCCTCCACGCCTTCGCCGCCTCGGGCCGCACTTGGATCAAGGAATTCGTCTGCAACTCCGGCCGCGAGTGGGTCGCCGAAACCGTCAACCTGCTCTTCACCCAGCGCGGCTTCTCGTCCACGCCGGAGGAGGGCGAGGAGTTCAAGCTCACCCGCGAGGCCCTCATCCGCCTCAGCGGCCCCTTCCCGATCAACGAGTCGGGCCGCGAGGTCGAGGACCCCGAGCCCGTCAGCGAGGCCAACTTCCAGTGGGTCCCCCGCGAGGACGGCGTGATCAACTTCCGCCTCACGCCCAGCTTCAGCGTCCCCACCGTCGCGCGCACCCTCGCCGGCCTCGATTTCTCGGCCCAGGCCTTCACGGACGCCGGCCGCCCCGACAACCCGCGCCTGCGCGAGCTCACCACCCAGATCGCCGGCAAGTTCCGCGCCGCCCTCCAGTCGCCGATGGCCCGCCCCGCCGTTCTGGCCTTCATGGGCGCCTGATCCTCGGGTACAGTACCGGTAGATGAGTCGTTTCCGCCTCTGCCTCGCCGTCGGCCTCTCGGCGGCCTTCGCGCTCAGCCTCGTCGCGTCGCTCCGGCCGCCCGCGCCAAGATCCGCCGCTTCCTCGCCCACGATTCCTCCGTCGCTCCCCGCTCCGCGCGTGAACTGCGTCCTCACGGAAACCACGAAGCCCCTCCTGACCCTCTGGGGCCAGGCCGCCTTGCCGGACGAGACCATCCTGCACATGACCGTGAAGCGGCTCGTGGAGCGGGATGTCCGCGGCCGTCTCGAAGCGCACGGGATGCCGATCGGCGGGGACTACGTGGAGGTCCGCGGCGGAGCGTTCAAGGCGGAATACGCGGCTCCAGCCCCCGGCATCTACGTGGTGGACATCGAGCTTCGGGACGAGCTCCAGACGCGCCACGTGCTTGCGAAGCTCTCCCCGGCAACGACTAACCCACGCTGGAAGTTTGAATATTACCGCTGGTCGGGAAACGACTTTCTCTCACGCCTGGCGGAGGAGCTCCTGGAGGTCGAGGCCGTCCTCGAGCGAGTCCGCCTACTCAGCCGGAAGATGGATCAGGAGACCTCATCTCAAGCCGGATGGAGGCGCGCCTCGGATGCCTTCCTGGGACAGGCATGGTTCCTTTGCCGGGAACTGGAATCCGCCCGCTTCCGCTTCCTGTATCCCGCGGTCCATCAGGACCTCCTGGACGCCGCCTGCGCGCTCCGGGACGCGCAACGCCACTTCTACTGGCGGTCCCCCGACGACGGAGGTGGCTTCGGCGGAGCCTACAACGTCTCCTCGAAGACGTGGGTGTTTGGGCCGGACGAGCGTCCCTTCAATTTCCTTCGGATGGAACATTTCCTCGACGCCGCGCGCCAGGTCGCACGCCGAGAGAATGCCCTCTGGATTCTCAAAGACCGTCGTCGGGACAGGCTCCCGGAGGATGACCCCAACGTCGAGAGAAGCCTTCGAGGGGAGGTACGGCCAATCGCGCTCGAACCCGCGCCTCTCCCGCCTCAAGCCGCCGTCTCGGCCGAACGGAAGAAGAAGATCGAAGAAGCCCGGGGCATTCTGCAGAACGCGGACCGCCTCTGGGACGAGGTCGGCGATAAGCAGGCCCCGATCCTCTACCGGAAGCTCCTGGCCGATTTTGCCGACGTCCTGGATGATCTCCAGGCCCGGGCGCGGGTGGGCAACCGGGCCCGCGAATAACCCGTTTTGCACACACTGAACCCCGGGATTTCGTAGCATAGACGAAGGGGCGAAACGGGGGTGTCTAAGCCACATATGGAGCGGACCCTATGAACGCCGTCCTCGCACTCCTTCTCGTCCTCGCGCACGACGCCGAACTCGACAAGGCCAAGGCCGAGTTCAGACAGGCCCTCGTCGACCTCTACCCGACGGCGCTCCAGCAGGCCGGAGACAGGCTCGCCGCCCTCGACCAGAAGTCCGCCACCGACACCCTCATGGACGGCTACGGCAAGTGCGCCGGCGCCATCAAGGGCCTCTGGGTCGAAAAGGTGAAGTGGCTCCAGCTGCGCGAGAGCAACAGCGACTTCAAGATCGACTACAAGACCAACCCGCCCTCCATCCCGCCGGGCGACGTCAACAAGTACGAGAAGTACGTCGCGGCCGACAAGGAGTCGAAGGCCGTCGAGATGAAGATCCTCTCCTTCGAGGCCGCCAAGGGCGCCATCGTCAAGTCGCTCGGGAAGTCGAAGGGCGAGGCGGCCGCCAAGGTCCTCATCCACGAGGTCACCGCCGGTGCCGACTGGCAGCGCCGCGCCGCCGCCGCCGAGGCCCTGGGCCAGATCGGCCACAAGGACGCCCCCGCCGCGCTCCTGGAGGCCCTCAAGAAGGACAAGGAAGCCGCGGTCTGCGTCGCCATCATCGACGCGCTCCGCGAGCTCAAGCTCTCCACCCCCGAGGTCCTGGCCGCCGTCGCGGCCCAGCTTCAGAACGACTTCTGGCAGCTCAAGATCTCGGCCGCCCACGCCCTCAAGGCCACGGGCTCCCTCGCGGCCATCGAGCCGCTCGTCGAGGCGATCGCCAAGGCCGACGGCCGCCTCAAGGTCGAATTCAACGACGCCCTCACGATCCTCACGGGCGTGAACAAGCACGGCGACGGGGCAGCCTGGAAGGCCTGGTTCGACGCCAACAAGGACGCCATCTCGAAGGGCAGCTACTCACCCAAGGCGACCGAGCCCGGCGCGCCGCCCGGCCGCGCCCAGACCACGACGAGCTTCTACGGCATCCCGGTCGAGTCGAAGAGCATCATCTTCGTCCTCGACCGCTCCGGCTCGATGATGGAGCCCTCCGACTGGGAGGAGCCCAAGGACGCGACCCCGAGCGGCCCGGGAGCGGACATCCCCCGGAAGGGCGACCGCAAGATCGACGTGGCCCGCTGGCAGCTCAAGAAGGCCATCGCGCAGCTGCCCGAGGGCGCCGAATTCAATCTGATCTTCTACAGCCACGAGGTCGTGGTCCTCTCGGAGAAGATGCTCAAGATGTCTCCCGCCACGAAAAACCAGGCGTTCACCTGGATCGACAAGATGGACCCCTTCGGCGGCACGAACACCTACGACGCGCTCGAGAAGGCGCTCGCCTATACCGCGGGCGGCACCAGCGGCGAGAAACTCCAGAAGGGCGGCGGCGTCGACACGATCTGCCTCGCGACGGACGGCCTCCCCACGGCGGGACAGGCGGCGAAGCCGGACGAGATCCTCGCGGCCATCCGCGCCCTGAACAAGACCCGCAAGGTGAAGATCCACACCGTCGGCATCTTCACCGTCGACAAGAGCGGCGACGTGGCGAAGCAGCAGAAGGAGAAGGAGGAGGGCCTCAAGTTCCTGAAGCAGCTCGCCGAGGAAAACGGCGGCAAGTTCACCGGCAGCGGCATGATCCCCGCCGACAAGCCCGAGCCCAAGAAGCCCGAAAAGCCCGAGAAGCCGGACGACAAGTAGCCTAGAGCAGCTTCGCGATCACGCTGTCGGCGACGCACTTCCCCGCCCGCGTGAGCCGGACCCGGCCGCCGACGCGCTCGAGAAACGCCTCCAGCCCCGCCGGGATCGTCTCCATCTCGACCCCGACATCCTGCCGCAGGCCGAGGAGCATCCCTTCGATCCGCACCTGCTCCGGCGTCAGCGTCTCGCGGCCCGCGACCACGTCGTCGCGCTCCAGGTACTCGCGGACGTTCGCGAGATTCCACCAGCGCTCGGGCGGCGCGAAGCTGTGGGCGCCCGGGCCGAAGCCGAGGTACGGCCGCCCTTCCCAGTAGGCGCGGTTGTGCCGCGACTCGAAGCCCGGCCGCGCCCAGTTCGAGATCTCGTAGTGATGGTAGTCCGCGAGGACGTCCATCGCCGCCTCGTACATCGCGCGCTCGGCCGACTCGGGCTGCCGCTCGCGGATCTTCTCGAAGGGCGTGCCCTTCTCGTAGGTGAGGCCGTAGAGCGACACGTGCGCCGGCGCCCAGGAGCGCACCTCCTCGAGCGTGCGGCGCCAGCCCTCCAGGGTCTGGCCCGGGACGCCGAAGATCAGGTCGACGCAGATGTTGTCGAGGTGCCGCGACGCCTCGCGGTACGCGCGCCGCGCGCCCTCGGCATCGTGCTCCCGCCCCAGCAGGCGCAGCAGCGCGTCGTCCAGCGCCTGGATCCCGAGGGTGATGCGGGTCACGCCGGCCTCGCGGAGCCCCTCGAGCCGCAGCCCCTCGGGGTTGCACTCGACCGTGATCTCCTCGGGGGCGCCGCCGACGGCCTCGATCATGCGCCGGATCGGCTCCGCGCCCAGCATCGACGGCGTCCCGCCGCCGAAGTACAGGGTCCGCGCCCGCGGCGCCGCCGCCCGGATCTCGCGGCAGACCTTGTCGACGAAGCGCTCGTGCAGCGAGCCGTCGGATTCAATCAGAACGAAGGCGCAGTAGGGACAGCGCTTGCGACAGAAGGGAACGTGAATGTAAACGCCGACGTCGCCGGTCACGGGTAAATCTTGTGCAACATCCTCGGGAAGGGAATGCATTCGCGGATGTGTTCCGTCCCGGCGATCCAGGCGACCGTGCGCTCGACGCCCAGCCCGAATCCCGAGTGCGGCACCGAGCCGTACTTGCGGAGGTCGAGGTACCACTCGAAGGCCTCGCGCGGGAGCTTGTGGTCGGCGATCCGCTTCTCGAGCAGCGCGTAGTCGTGGATGCGCTGCGAGCCGCCGATCAGCTCGCCGTAGCCGTCGGGGGCGATGACGTCGACGCAGAGCGCGTGCTTCGGGTCGACGGGGTCGGGCTGCATGTAGAACGCCTTGATCTCCGCGGGATAGCGGTGGACCATGACGGGACGGTCGTAGCCCTTGGCCACGGCCTCCTCCTGCGGCGCGCCGAAGTCGTCGCCCCAGGGCATCGCCACGCCCTCCGCGTTCACCTTCTTGACGGCGTCGTTGTAGTGGAGCCGGTGGAAGGGCGGGAGGATCTTCTCGAGCTTCGAGAGGTCGCGCTCGAGGACCTTGAGCTCCTCCCTGCGGCGCTCGAGGCAGCGCGTCACCAGGTGCGCGATGAACTGCTCCGCGAGCTCCATCAGGCCGTCGAGCTCGAGGAACGCCACTTCCGGCTCGACCATCCAGAACTCGGTGAGGTGCTTGCGGGTCTTCGACTTCTCCGCCCGGAAGGTCGGCCCGAAGCAGTAGATGCGGCCCATCGCCATCGCGGCGGCCTCGCCGTAGAGCTGCCCGCTCTGGGTCAGGAACGCCTTGTCGTCGAAGTAGTCGACCGGGAAGAGCGTCGAGGTGCCCTCGCAGGCCGCCGGCGTGAGGATCGGCGAATCGACGCAGATGAAGCCGCGGTTGTCGAAGAACTCGCGGATCGAGCGCACGATCTCGGCGCGGACGCGCAGCAGCGCGGACTGCTTGCGCGAGCGCAGCCAGAGATGCCGGTTCTGCATCAGGAAGCCGACCTCGGGGGCGACGTCCTGGATCTGGATCGGGTAGTTCGGGGCCGCCTCGGTGACCACGCGGACGGACTTGAGCCCGACCTCGACGCCGCCGGGCGAGCGCTCGTCGGCCCGCACGGTCCCGACGAGCTCCAGCGAGCTCTCCTGCGGGACGTGGTCGCAGAGCGCGAAGGCCGCGTCGCCGACTTCGTTCTTCACCGCGACGCACTGCACGAGGCCGGACCCGTCGCGCACCATGAGGAACGCGATCTTCCCCTTCACACGCTTGTTGTAGAGCCACCCCCGGAGGGTGACCTCCTGGCCGACGTGCTTCTTGAGGTCTTCGACGTAGGCGAGCATGGAGTCGAAGCTACTCAGGTGCCGAGAATGTGTCAAACCAAAGTGGAGAAAATAACCAGGATGCTTTCTCCACTTACTTGCCGAGACGGTCCAGGATCTCGACCAGGCCGCGCTGCAGGACCTTGTCGGTCTGCAGGTCGCTCATCCACACCTTGCCCTCGTCCTCCATGCGGCGGCGGACGGAGCGGCGGATCTCCTCGCGGACCTGGTCGCGCGTCAACGTCGTCTTGAGGCGGCCGACGAACTCGTCGAAGCCCTCGTAGCCGGCGGTCTCGAACGCATCGTTGTCCGCGAGCTTCCGCAGCGCGGCGCTCCAGTGGGCGTCGCGGTACTTCTCGATCTCGCCCGAGCGCCGCAGCGACCACTCGGCGGCGAAGAGCTCCGCCGAGGGGCGGCCGTCGTCGAACGCGAGGTCGGGCACGACGCCCTTGTGGTCGACCGGGGTGCCGTTGGGCGTCGTGTAGCGCATCACCGTCAGGTACAGGTAGCGCTTCAGGAGCATCGACGAGAGCAGGATCGGCGTCTGGCCGACGCCCTTGCCGTAGGTGGTCTCGCCGATCAGGGTCGCGCGCTTATGGTCCTTGAGGGCGCCGGCGAGCAGCTCGCTCGCGGAGGCCGACGCGCGGTTCACCAGCAGGACCATCGGCATCGACTCGTACTCGCTCTTGACCTTGGTGACGAAGTCCTCGTTGCCGCCCATGGACGGGAGCCGGAAGCCCCCGACGCTCGGCTTGTAGTGCGAGACCGTATTGGTGATGGTGAGCCCCTGGGGCAGGAAGAGGTCCGCGACGCCCGTGGCCGCCGGCAGCGCGCCGCCGGGGTTGTGCCGCAGGTCCAGGATCAGCCCCTTCATGCCCGCGCGCTTGAGCGCGTCGAGGGCCGCCTTGGTCTCCTTCACCAGCTGCATGTCGAAGATGGTCAGGCGCAGGTAGCCCACGCCCTGGCCCAGGTACTCGTAGCGCACGTCCTTGACCGAGGTCTTGCGGGCGGCGATCTTGAAGTCGTACTCGCGGCCGTCGCGGCGGAGCCTGAGCTCGAGCGTGTCGCCCTTGGGCAGGCGGCAGAGCTCGTTGAGCTCCTCGGGACGCACGCCCGCGGCCTTGCGGCCGCGGATCTCGAGGACTTCGTCGCCGATCTCGACGCCCTCCTGGTAGGCCGGGTAGCCGTACTGGACGTAGGCGACGACGACGACGCCCTGGCGGTTCTGCAGCATGATGCCGGGCGATTCGTCGCGGCCCTCCCCCTGCATCGCCTTCGCGAGGCGCTGCATCTCCTCTTCGGTGAAGAGATGGGAGTAGGGGTCGTTGATCGTCGACACCATGGCGCGGGCGGCCAGGTCGGCCAGCGCGATCAGGTCCAGATCGGGGTCGGCCTCCTCGGCGGCTTCGAGGGCGCCCTCCAGGCTGGCCGCGCCCAGGACCGCGTCGCGGACCGCCGGCTTGGCGCCGACGGACATCGCCTTGATCCCGGCGACGATCAGGTCCTCTTCCTTCACGCGCTCGGAGTCGATGAACGACTCGAGCAGGTGCTTTTTGACTTCGCGGAGGTACGCTTTCGACTTGCGGAGGTCGCCCGTCTCGGGCGCGGCGGCGACGGCGTTCGCCAGGACGGCGAGGATCAGCAGGGCCCGGGCCAGCATGCTCATGGAACCCTCGGAACTACGGCTCTTCAGAGTATACGTGCTTCCGGGCCTTTCGGGGAGGGCGCGGCCGCGCGCGGCCCATTTTTGACTAGATTTCCCCGGGGGTTCCGATATGATTTTGACCGATGGATCGGACCTGCCAGCTCTGCAAGGGGCCGGCGGTCCGGGACGACTGCTACGTGCGCCTGGAGGGCGGGGACCATCCGGCCTGCCGCGCCTGCTGGGAGCAGCTCTTCCTGGACCCTCGGAGGGTCTTGCGGACCCTCCAGAACCCGCCCCTCGACCGCACGCCCCCGCCCTTCCGTGCCGTCCGCTAGCGGGCGGACAAAACCACCCTGGACGCTTTTGGCCACGCGGGCCGTTTTATGCTTGAAAATGCATATGCAATGGGTGTACGATTGGTCTGGGCGCGCAAGGAGGAATCCATGTACATCCGGTCCAGGGACGAAGCCCTGCAGTACCTCGCCGAGATCCTCGACATTCCCGACCGCCGCGAGCAGATCATGCAGTCGACCATCTGCACCCTCCTCTGCCTCGAGGTCGAGCCCCGCCTCTTCCTCGCCGACTGCCAGGCCTTCCTGATCGAGGGAGGCCTCGAGAGCCTCCGC
>Ga0310811_10012954_pt1 | contig 10847 bp, 11 predicted proteins | sample YCmetagenome_FD_207642 | JGI IMG/M metagenome (GOLD analysis project Ga0310811, IMG submission 207642) | Soil microbial communities from experimental microcosm in Duke University, North Carolina, United States - YC | ecosystem: Engineered > Artificial ecosystem > Soil microcosm > Unclassified ...
CTTGGCGCATATGCAATGTACGGCGTAGCTCCGACCACCTACCTGACCAGCGGAGGTGTTCCCATCCCGGGCTCCGGCATCGGAAACAAGACGTTCAGCCGCGTCGGGTTCGAGGGCCTGTTCTACCTTGGTCCACATCTCGACTTCCAGGTCTTCACGCAACATGGCGAAGACAGTGCCTGGTTCGGCGCCTGCTACGGCGAGATCATGGCGGGGACGTGTCCGGACACGAACAACAACACGACGGGCATCCTCCCGGCCGGAGCTCGCAATCCTACGTGGAATGGAGCGTTCGTCGAAACGCATTACGTCTACAGTCCTCAGCTTACGATTTTCCAGCGCTCAGAATGGGTTCGGATGTCACAGCAGGCATTTGCCACCAATCCATCCCATCTGGGTGATATCGACAATTATGTCGTGGGCTACCGGTATAACCCCTTCATGACGAGCCGCGCCGGGTTTGCTTTCCACAACGAGTATTCGTGGATTCGGCAGCGCGGTACGTCGCCCGTGACCGGAACCGACTTGAGCAGCAACAGCCTGCTGCTCGGATTTGATTTCGACTTCTAAGAGGACGGCATGCGAATAACACTGCACAAATCCTTGCTTTGTACGGCAGCAGTTGTGATGGTGTTTCCACTGGCTTCGCTGGCGCAGCAAACCAAAGCTGACTTCGAGGCTCGCATCGGGATGGAGAGCCACATCGGTCACGTTACCGGCCATGCCAAGAGCGCGCAGTACGACTACCGCCGTTACTGCGTGGGCTGTCATGGTGACCGCGGCGATGGGATGGGGGAGAATTTCCCCTGGGTAGATCCGAAGCCCCGCGATTTCCAGCTGGGCATCTTCAAATGCCGCTCCACTCCGACCGGCACGTTGCCTACCGATCAGGATCTTTCGGACACGATCAGCCGGGGATTGGATCGCTCCAACATGCCGCCGTGGAATGTTTTCACGGACCAGCAAAAAGCCGACCTCGTGGCCTGGGTTAAGCACTTCTCGCCGCGTTTCGCGAGCGAGAAGCCCGGAACGCCGATTCAGATTCCGGCCGAGCCTGAGGTCACTGCTGACCGCATTAAAGCCGGCCGCGAAGTTTTCGCGCGGGTGCAATGCTGGAAGTGTCACGGGGTGACGGGCGAGGCGAATGGCCCGTCCGCGTCTACCCTGCAAGATGATCTGGGCCGGCCTATCGCCGCGTTCAACTTCACTGAAGGATCGCGGCCGAAGTGCGGTTCTTCGGACCAGGACCTCTATCGCATTTTCATGACAGGTTTGGATGGTACCCCGATGCCTTCGTTCGCCGACAACATTAAGCCGGATGAGGCGTGGGATCTGGTTTTCTATCTCCGCACACTGATGTCGGAGCCGAGCAAGGAGAAGGCGATCGCGAAGCAACTTGGCCTGAAGCCGGTTGATACGAACGCTCCTGCCCAGCCCTCCGGGCAACAATAACGTGGGTACTTACAACTCGATGTGGTTCAAAGTTCTGAGGGAGAACTATGAAAAATTTGCAGAAGCTGGCAGCTGTTCTGATGGTAGTGATGGTAGTCCTGTGCGGCGCATTGCTCTTGACTCTTGAGGTTAGCGCAGCAAGTGAAGGCAAAATCAGCGGCACGGTGAAGTACGAGGGAACGCCTCCTCACATGCGTGGGATTGATATGTCGAAAGATCCCTACTGCGCGAAGGCGAACGCGAGTACCTCGCCGCACATGGAAAACGTCGTCGTCGGTTCGGGCGGCGGTCTGGAGAACGTGGTTCTCTACATCTCCGAAGGCTTGAGCGGCGCAGCTTTGAGTCAGCCCGCTACTAACGTGCCTGTATTCGATCAGAAGAACTGCGAATACACCCCGCACGTGCTGGCGATGGATGTAGGCCAGACCTTTAAGGTGACGACAAGCGATCAGACGGCGCACAACATCCACCCAAATCCGAATCCGATGACCGGGAACATTCCGTGGAACCAGTCGCAGCCTCCGGGCGCGCCTCCGGTCGAAAAGAGCTGGAAAGCGCCGGAGATGATCGAGGTGAAGTGCAACATTCATCCCTGGATGCATGGCTGGTTCGCAGTGGTGAAGGGGCCCTACGCAACGACGGATGCCAACGGCAATTACACGATCAGTAATGTGCCGCCGGGAAACTACACCGTGACCGCCTGGCAGGAAACCTTGGGAACACAAACTGCCAAGGTAACCGTTGCGGGCGGCGCGCCGGCAAAAGCCGACTTCACCTTCAAAGGGAAATGAAATTGTGACTCGTGAGCCGCCGTGTCCGGCGGCGGCTCGCACAGGCACTCCCAGCCAGCAATAGAACCGTTCCAGGCGAGGGCAACATGGCGAAATTGTTCGCGGTCACGATATTTGTAATCGCAATTGTGTCAGCGATTCCCATCCTGCGGCACACATGGTGGATGGCGGAGGACATTTCCACTCACGGCGCCCCCATTGACGAGCAGATGTCCGAAACCATGGCCGAAGCCGGGATCTCGTTTCTGGCATCGCAATTTATCCTCGGCTACTTCATCTGGAAGTTTTCCAATCCCAAGCCCGGGGACAAGATCAAAACTTTTCCTGGCGGAGCGAAAGCGATGGTCTGGGCCGCGTTCCTGCTGGTGGGAACCGAGGTCCTCGCACTCGGCGTATTTGGGGTCAAAGCCTGGGCCAATGTGTACTTCACGCCCCCAGCGGCGAATGCCGTCCCTGTCGAGGTGCAAGCAGGGCAGTTCGCGTTTTACTTCCGCTACCCCGGCCCGGATGGAAGCTTCGGTCCGATCCATCCCGACATGATCAGCGAAGCCAATCAGAACTTTTACGGCTTGGACACCGATCACGATGCCGACTCGAAAGATGATGTCGTGACCGCCGAGATGGCCGTTCCCGTGAATCGGGAAATTCATCTCATCATGCATTCGAAAGACGTGGGGCATTCGTTCTTTGTGCCCGAACTGCGGGTCCAGCAGGATTTCGTTCCCGGCATGGACCTATCTGTGCATTTCACGGCTACCAAGATTGGGCGCTACGAGATCGTGTGCACGCAACTTTGTGGTCTGGGGCACTACAACATGAAGGCGTACCTTTCGGTGCTATCGCCGGAAGACTTTGATGCGTGGATGAAGAAGGAAAAGGCAATGCAGTGATGCAGGAGCGCCGCAATGCCTGCGGCGATGAGATCTTTGTTTTGAGGTGACCCAATGCACGATACAGCGCACGCTCACGTGGGACAGCATGCTGCGCCAACCAGCTTTATCCGCAAGCACGTCTTCAGCCTCGACCATAAAGTCATCGGCAAGCAATATTACGGGCTCGCCTTGGCGGCGGTGCTGATTGGGATGTTCCTCTCCTGGCTCATGCGCCTCCACCTGGGCTGGACGAATCTGGCTATCCCGGGACTGCACCTGCTGACCAAGAACGGCGCTCCCGGCGACGTAATGACGCCGGAGTTCTACCTGCAATTGATGACCATGCACGCCACCATCATGGTCTTCTTTGTGCTTACCACCGCTCCGTTCGCGGCCTTCGGCAACTATTTCCTGCCAATCCAGGTCGGTGCCGAGGACATGCCCTTCCCCCATTTCAACATGATGTCGTTCTGGGTGACTTTCGTCGCCTTTCTAGTGCTGATGTCGTCCTTCTTCGTTTCTGATGGGCCCACGCTCGGAGGCTGGACTCAGTACGCTCCCTTGAGTGCGGTGGGTCAAGTTGGCGGACCGGGAGAGGGAGCCGGGGTTGTCCTGTGGGCCCTGTCGATTGCTATTTTTTGCGTCGGGCAATTGCTGGGATCGCTCAATTTCATCACCACCACGCTCGACATGCGCACGCGCGGCATGAGTCTTTGGCGCCTGCCTCTCAGCGCCTGGGGATGGTTTATCACATCGGTCATGGGTCTGACCGCATTCGCGGTGCTGATGCCCGCCTGCATTCTCTTGATTCTGGATCACGTCGCGGGAACCAGCTTCTTTGTCCCGGCGAATACTGTCATGAATGACCAGATGCAGCCGCACTCCGGAGGCTCAACCCTGCTTTGGCAGCATCTGTTCTGGTTCTTTGGACACCCTGAGGTGTACATCGCGATTGTCCCTGGCATGGGCATCGTTTCCCACGTACTCGTTACCAACATGCGGAAGCCTATGTTGAGCCATCGTGTACTGGTCTATGCCATGGGTGCGCTCGCCGTCCTCAGCTACATGGTGTATGGGCACCACATGTTTGTCAGCGGCATGAACCCGGTCTCGTCGCTGGTCTTTTCGTTTCCCACCCTGGTCATCACGATTCCGTCCACTATCGTAGTGCTCATCTGGATGGGCAGTTTGTATGGCGCGAAGCTGCGAATCAATTCGGCGTCGCTGTTTGCCCTGGGGTTCATTTCGATGTTCATCGCCGGTGGCGTCAGCGGCTTCTTTCTGGCGCAACCCTCGATCGACATCATGCTGCACGCGACCTACTTCGTGGTCGGCCACTTCCACCTGGTGATGGGTGTGGCGGCGATGTTCGGCATCTTTGCGGGAACGTATTTCTGGTTTCCCAAAATGTACGGCCGCATGATGAATGAAACGTTGGGCAAGATTCACTTCTGGTGCAGCTTCGTCGGTGCTTACGCCATCTTCATGCCCTTCCACTACCTTGGACTTGCGGGTAATGTTCGCCGCTACCAGTCGTTTGCACCCGAATATATGCAGCACCTGGTTCCTCTCCACAAATTCATTACCATTGCCGCCCTGTTCACCGGCGCGGCACAGCTGATATTTGTCTACAACCTGTTCGTCAGCCGCTACAAGGGCGAACCTGCACCGGATAACCCGTGGCAGGCAACGTCACTGGAGTGGAGTACGCCCACGACTCCGCCTCCGCACAATAACTTTGGGGACACGCTGCCGGTGGTCTACCACGATCCATTCCAGTACGGCGTGGAGAGCTCAACCGGAGATTACGTGATGCAAACCTCGCCCGAAAAAGCCGGCCCGGATGACGAGGCATAAATCTTTTTGGGGAAATGGAGTCTGTAGTTTATGGCAACGACAGTACATGAACCGCCGAAGATCGAAAGCCAGCGAGATCCCTCCAAGTCTCACCGGGGATTCAACGGCGGAGGTCAGGGCCCGGTTCCGGGCAATGGTAACCTGCCGGCGGTGAAGCATTACTCTCCGCCTCCGGCTTCTACCGGGATATGGGTGGTGCTCGCGTCCATTACTATGACGTTCGCCGCATTCACCAGCGCCCTGATTGTGCGACAGGGGTCGGCGCTGGACTGGCGGCATCTGACGCTGCCCAACATTCTTTACGTCAACACACTGGTTTTGTTCGCCAGTAGTTTTGCGCTGGAGATGGCCCGTCGACGGATCCGCGTGATCGCCGGTGGCCTTAAAGCGGACTCCGGCGATGCATCTCGTTGGTTGTATGCTGCGCTTGCCCTGGGTCTCTTGTTTGTTGTAGGCCAGTACATAGCGTGGGCGCAGTTGCGAGCTCAAGGTCTCTACCTCGCGACCAATCCGAACAGTTCGTTTTTCTATGTGCTGACGGCCGTGCATGCTCTCCACGTGCTGGGCGGCCTTGGCGGCTTGCTGCGAGTAATCAGAAAAATGGGCAACTCCACGCTGCGAAGGAGCACTCTGGACGCGACCGCCTACTATTGGCACTTCATAGATGGATTGTGGGTATACCTGCTGGTTCTGCTGTGGATGAAGCTTTAGCAAGCGTGATCGAGGAGAAATTATGAGCACGACGACGCGCGGGGAGATAACAATGCCAACGCCAACGCCGGCCCCGTCCAGTTTGATGGAGAAGCCGGCCTTTTCGGTTCCCGCCAAGAAGATGGCGATGTGGCTGTTCATCATTGCCGACACGGCGACGTTTGCCGGGTGTCTCGTGGCCTATGGATTTCTGCGTAACGCAACCCCCAATTGGCCGAGACCATTTCACAGCATCACCAACCTGGCCATCATGACTTTCATCCTGCTCACCAGCAGTTTGACCATGCTGAATGGACTGAGGGCCGCCAGGGCAGGCAACAAAGCGGGTGCTCTACGATGGACCCTGATCACCGCCGCTTTGGGTATGGCATTTGCCTTGCTGCACATCCGTGAGTGGATGGCCCTCATCGATGAAGGCATGACACTGCTGAAGAACCCCTGGGGTACGGGTTTATTTGGCGCCAGTTTCTACAGCATCACCGGCCTGCACCTCACGCACGTGACGGGCGGAGTCATTGCGCTCATCGTCGTCGGCCTGCGCTACAAAGGCGGGCGGTATAACGCCGACGATTTGGAGGTTTTGGGCCTCTACTGGCATTTCGTGGACCTGGTCTGGATGTTCGTAGTGCCCTTCGTATATCTGTTGAACTTGGCTCACTAACACTTAAGGCGTGGAGCGCATCCTATGGCTACGGAAGCACCAAAAAGCGGAGCAATGAGCAAAGATCTGATCGTCTACGTCTGCCTGCTGGTTTTGGCAGCCATCCAGTTTCTGATTGCTTATCAGAGCATCACGCCCACCCAGATGTTCACCCGCATGATCGTCGTAGCGGTCATCGAAGCCAGTCTGGCATTACTGTTCTTCATGCATCTGGCGGATAATCGCGGCTTGCTCTGGTTCGTGGTGATCTTCAATGGATTCGTGCTTTTTGCAATGCAATACAGCTGGACCGACAGCTTCCGTATTTCAAACGGAGTACCCTGGGCAAAATAGGGTAGAATCCACGCTCGTGTTGGAATTGAGAAAATCATGCGTTCCCTGCTAAGGTCGATTGTTCTGCCGGGCGCCGCGCTCATTCTGGCGCTCAGCGCGGTTCCGGCGTTTTCGCAAGGCTGCGCGTTGTGCTACACCCAGGCGGCGTCCTCTGGAGCCCGCATGATCCAGGCGTTGAAAAGCGGTATTCTAATATTGATCGTTCCTCCGACGCTGGGGTCCGTGGGCATGATTTTTGTCATGTATAAGAAGCGTGATCGGGTTCGCCATTCCGATGAGGATGGCGACACATTTCGAGACTAATTATGGCGACCACTGTGGGGATGCCGGAGATGGCGCGCGAGACTTGGGCCTCGAAGCTGCGCTGTTATTACACGCTCAGCAAGCCGGAAGTAAACCTGCTGATCCTGATGACCACGTCCGCAGGCTATTACCTCTCATCCCGCGGACCAGTCCGCATTTTGGGGCTGATTAACACCCTCATTGGCACGCTCCTGGTCGCGAGCGGAACCGCGACCCTCAATCAGTGGATGGAACGTGTGTGGGACGGGCAAATGCGCCGCACGGCGTCGCGCCCGCTACCATCCGGGCGACTCAGTGCAATAGAAGCGCTGGTCTTCGGAGTCATGCTCAGTATCACCGGCGGAGTTTATCTATTCTTTACCGTGAATGCCCTGTCGGCGGCACTCGCAGTCTCCACGCTGCTCTCCTATCTGCTCATCTACACGCCGTTAAAGCGCGTGACGCCACTTTGCACCGCACTGGGTGCCTTCCCGGGTGCGATGCCTACACTGATCGGCTGGGCAGGCGCCTCAGCCACAATCGACCGGAACGCCTGGCTGCTCTTTGCCATCCTCTTTCTCTGGCAGTTCCCCCACTTCCTCGCGATTGCGCTGATGTATCGCGAAGACTATTCGCGTGCCGGGTACCATATGCTGCCCGCCTTCGATGAAGACTCGCGCTTCACCCGCGTGGAGATTTTGAGCTTCGCCATCGTGCTGGTGATCGTCACTATGCTGCCGGTTGGAGAGCACGTGAGTTCGCTGTACTTGGCCGGCATGGGCGCTGCGGGGGCGTTCCTCCTCTATTATGTGGGGAAGCTCTTCCGATCAAATTCACCCCGAATGGCAAGCCGCTTACTGCATGCATCGGTGCTCTACCTGCCGGTCGTTTTAGGGATCATGGTCGCAGGAAAGCGGTAGGCTTCCCGGCTGTGGGGCCCTTTCCAGTGCATCCTCACCACGGATCGCCGTTCACCGGAACTCACGGGCAGCGAACTATTCGCCTGTTGATCCTGCTTTCGCTGACGCTGCTAGTCGGGTCATCAGCCATCGGACAGGCGCAACCGTCAAGGAAATCACAGGTGCGCACATTGAGCATGACTGGCTTCTACGATGCTCCTCAGCCGCTGCCAGCGGGAAAGCCGGGAGACTTGATCCGCTCGGAATCCTTCGACGACTACGATCTACCGCTCTCGGTGAACGTGGTTCGCATTTTGTATCACTCGCGTTCCGCAAGCGGACAAGACGTAGCGAGTTCTGGAGTGGTGCTATTGCCCGCGGAGAAGAAAGCGCCGAGTGGCGGCTGGCCCGTAATCGCATGGGCTCATGGCATCACCGGAGTGGCACGCTCTTGCGCTCCGTCGCTGCGCCGCAATCTGGGCCATGGCCCTTTTCTCTCCATGTACGTGAACCTCGGCTATGCCGTGGTGGCCACGGATTACACCGGCCTGGGGACAAATTTTCGAAACGCATTTCTTGATGCGCCCTCGAATGCGACGGATGTGATCGCCTCGATTCCGGCTGCGCGCCAGGCGGTTCCGCAGATCGGCTCGAGCTGGATCGTCATGGGAACCGCGGAAGGAGGACTGGCGGCCATTGCCGTAGCCCAGAAGGAGAACGAAATTCGCGATCCTGGATATCTCGGAGCTATCGTCATCTCCGATATTGCCACTGCGAGAGGCATGCTTGCGCCGCAGCCTTCTTCGAGTATCAAGCTCACATCCCTCGCATACGGGACGAAGACGGTGTACCCGGATTTCCAGCCCTCGGACGTACTGACGGAAAAAGGCATGACGCTCTACCATGCGATTGAGCAAACCTGCTCGGATCTGGGCTCGATTTCCGAGCCATCGGTGACGGAATCGGTCAAGTCCTCATGGCATGAAAACAAATTGTTGCTGCAGTATCTGGATCGCAGTACGCTGGCGGCGAGTCAAACTTACGGGCCGGTTCTGATGATCAGCAGCGATCATGCGCCGTCAACCGCAGAGGCTATATCGAATATGTGCAGTCTTGGCGATCAGGTGCAATGGCTTCACTACCCCGACGTCGATCCGGGACGAGTCATCGGCGACTCGGTCCGGGACCAGATCGCCTGGATCGAAGCCCGATTTGCAGGTCGCAAGGCCGCTCGCACCTGCGCCGGAGCGCCGTGAAGCCCTCTCCCTCCGAAATCAATTACTGAATAATTCTCTTCCTCGAGCACGGATCGCATCCAAGAGGGACACATGAGTGCAAACCAAATATCAGCCAGTCAGGCGGGCCAGGTTTCGTTTGGCCCGGAACTCACGGTAAATCGGCTAGGCTTCGGCGCCATGCGGCTCACCGGAGAAGGCATTTGGGGCCCGCCCAAAGATCGCAGCCGCGCGTTAGCTGTTCTGCGCCGCGCTATCGACTTAGGGGTTAACTTCATCGATACGGCCGACTCGTATGGTCCTTACGTGAATGAAGAATTGATCGCAGAGGCTCTATACCCGTACCCTGCCGGGCTCGTCGTTGCGACAAAGGGCGGATGGAACCGCCCAGGGCCGAATCAATGGACCCACAACGCCACTCCGCCGCACCTCCGCAGCGCCGTCGAAGGCAGCCTAAAGCGACTGCGTCTGGACCGCATCGATATTTACCAGTTGCACGTTCCTGACCCGGTGGTCTCCTTCGATGCCTCCGTCGAGACCTTGGCTGAATTAAGGGCGGAAGGAAAAATTCGCTGCGTCGCCTTGTCGAATGTGACACAGGAACACATCGAACGCGCCCGTAAGATCGTGCCCATTGTTTCGGTGCAGAACCGCTACAGTTTTGCGGATCGTGAATGGGATTACGTAGTGGACTACTGCGAGCGAAGCGGAATCGCATTCATTCCTTGGGCTCCGCTAGGATCGGGCAGGGTCGCAGGAGATGTCCTGCGGGAAGTGGCGGACGCGCACCAAGTCCAACCCATGCAAGTTGCGCTCGCGTGGCTGCTGTGGCGCTCACCCATCGCGCTTCCCATACCCGGTACTTCCTCATTGCAGCATCTCGAACAGAATGTTGCAGCAGCGGCGCTCAAGCTCAGCGATGATGAATGCGAGCGCCTGTACGGTGTCCCCGAACTGATTGGAGCACGATAACAGTTCCGGAATCTGGTCTTGGCCTTGCTGCAGCCAGTTCAGTTGCGAGCGTCAGTTGACACGGCCCCTCGCCAAGTGAAAACATCCCCGCGCATTCATTCTGCCCGCGATTATGCGGTCAATTTCCCGCTCAGTGGTAGAGACGTTGCTCGCAATGTCTCTACGCGAGTGGGATCTTCGGAGGCAATCAGGTGCGACCTCGGAGACTTCTCGTTGTGCTCATGTTCCTGGCAGGCATATCCGTAACCGTTTCGGCAACTCCCGTTCACTTGCGCTGCGAATACCGGCAGAACCCGTTGGGCATCGACGCCGCCGAGCCGCACCTCTCGTGGCAGAGCGACAGCAGTGAGCGCAACTGGAAACAGGCGGCATACCAGATTCTGGTGGCCAGCAGCATCGATTTGTTGCGTGCAGGACACCCGGATCTCTGGGACAGCGGAAAATTGGAGTCCGACGAGTCCGTCGGAATTGCTTACAAAGGACCGTCGCTGGAGTCTCGGAAACGATATTACTGGGGCGTCCGCGTCTGGGATGCGGCCGGTCAGATGTCTGAATCGACAGAGGAGGCCTGGTGGGAAGCGGGCCTGCTGCATCCGTCCGACTGGAAGGCTAGCTGGATCTATTGGAAGAATCCCGAGGACGAAGTGGATCGGGCAGGCATTCGCTGGATCTGGCTTGCCGGGGAAGATGCGTTTGCTGCGGAGCCGAAAAAGCTTGCGAGTTTTCGCATTTCGTTCAAGCTGTCGGAAAAGCCGAGAACGGCCGATTTGAGTCTCGCTGTT
>Ga0310811_10012955_pt1 | contig 10846 bp, 7 predicted proteins | sample YCmetagenome_FD_207642 | JGI IMG/M metagenome (GOLD analysis project Ga0310811, IMG submission 207642) | Soil microbial communities from experimental microcosm in Duke University, North Carolina, United States - YC | ecosystem: Engineered > Artificial ecosystem > Soil microcosm > Unclassified ...
CTTTAACACCGATGATAAAACTTTGTGTCCATACCATTGTGCAACCTCCATTCACTCTGAACCGCTAGATTGTTTTCCCGAAGGCCTTAGATGAACCACCATACAACCATGTTTCCTTCTCTGGAACCGACGAACACGCCTGCAACTCCTTCAATGAAGCTCTTGAAGTCCACTGGACTTCTAGGCCGAGGAAGAATCCATACCTCGAGCTCGACATGCCTGAGTATTCTGGGGCAATCCTCAGTAGAATAGTGTGAAGATGGATTAAAGCTCATACTGAGAACATGGGGATGATATTGTAACGGATGAAGCTGTGATGTTCTGATATTTTGACATACTGGGCGATCGTTCAATTCAATCCTCGTTGCTTTCGCGAGGAGTGGAGCGAAGATGTGACGGCGCGTGAGTGGGATGTCGCAAGGAATCACAGAAAGAATGAAACAAGATGATTAGCATTAATCCTCACACATCTGCGGGGCAATTAAGATATGTATCGTCCTACCGTAGGACTGTCGGAAATTGAAAGTTTGCGGTCTGATGTATTTTTTTGCCCCAGCCTAAACGGCGGAATGCAAACGTTTTCCTCGACACCCTTCATTAACATTATGTAATCCTCACATCTTCCTCGTGCAAGGAGCGTTCCGCGGATTCAATCTCGGATAAATGTGCTTATATTCGTTAGAAATAGCCGCTTCAACTTGCTTGGCAAAAAACCATCCCTAGCAGTGCCACTACACTCGGCACCGTGACATCGCCACATGCAAATTTCAAATTTCAAACTTCACAAGCTACTAATTAAAGTATATCCTACATTTTACACAATCACAGACAATGACGATTCATTGCATAGCGGTACCGCGATGACCTTTGCATGTCAGTGACATGATACCCTCCCTTTGTCTACACTCTTTCATACCTAATCAGGTTTTGCGCCTTTGTTTTTGAAGTGACAACCTGTTTGCGTGCTTTTGACGACGACGATGGGCGCCCACAGCACTCCTTGGTCTTTCTTAAGTACCACTTGTCATTCAGAACCACTCATTTTCTATATCGCCAATATGGTGGGAAGAACAACTCGTGTCGAACGCGCTGCCTCAAACGTAGATACTGCGTCATTTACCTCATCATCAACAACCCTTCTCCCGGATAGCGAGGATGAGGAATACCAGCCTGTCGTTAATCCTATATCAGTACCACCCATCACCGGAACAGATTCAAATTACTTTTACGGTCCTTCCGATGCCACAACGTCAGCTCTCGGTGGCATGTATGACGATGCATACTCTACTACTCTTCCTGAACAACTGTCGGAACTCTTGCCTGGTGGCATAGTTTCATCTACTCGGAGCTTACCATCGACCATTGCCCCACCATTGTTGCAGCCCACACTGCAGGAGTTTGTTTCGCCGCATGAGAATGCTGACGGGAGATATTCTGCTGCCGCACAAGGTAAGGGAAAGGCTTTGACAGAAGACCAACATTTTCTGGTCAATATCCAACTGATCTTGGCCCAGTGGACGATGAAGATATATTATATCCATTACCCGATTTTTCTGTGAGTTGCGGCGTTCCGTCTGATCGTTACATCTCATGACTCGGTTTCTAGTCAACCGACGAATGGGTCGCACACACTCGGCCTATCCTACAGGATTATGCCAACAGGCAAATTCCTCTGCCGCTTGGTCAGAGGGTTAATGTATCGGTAAGTTCTTTCTTTTCATGGAACATGAACACCACATTGATGTTTGTATAGCTTAACGAGCCTTCTCAGTTCATCCAGGGGACACTGCAATTACTTGCCAATCGCGACCACCCTAAAAATCCTCCTATTGGTTCATCCCGTCAACTTGGTCCTCAGCTGATCGAGAACTTCACGGACGTACACAGATGGGCGACAGAGTACTTTCGCGCACGTTTTGGGATGTCAACTGTGGGAAGCGATATACCTGTGGTAAGAGTCACTCTAAAGAATACCCAGAGTTCTCGACATCATCGCCCCCTTTAGCTTTTGACGATCATCACGAACACTTTCTACGAAGCCCACATACAGCTTATTGATAGTATTGCAGATGCAGCACTTGCAAACATGCGTGGTCGTGGAGCCGCTATTCTGGATATTGAGGACTTTGCGTTTGGATACGGTTGGGTGGCTCGATCAGTGCTCTAAGTCTATGCCTAACTGCTTTTCATCAGACTTCGAGATGAGCCAACAATTACCTTTTGCTGTGGAATCCAGCTCTCGTATTCACGATACCCTTGAGCAACACCGGCGTAAGTCATCTTTGAGATACTGATTGTGTGGCGGTGATTTATGACCTTGCATCGTAGCTCGGTCACCATTGAAACTTCCTGTGAACCTTCCTGTGACGACGAGATCTGGCAGACAAATCAAGGTTTCCAAGCAAGCGCAAGCAGCGGCACTGGCTGAAAGTGAGAAGCAAACCAAGGCTCTCCAGCGCAAGAAAGAACAGGCGAAGAAAGAGCAGGATTTGACAATTTCGAGACATGGAACGTATGAGTCTGTCTCTCAAGTTATACAGAAGAACACAACAACTCTCAACCCTTCTGCAGCGGGTGTAGTGGTGTGCACCCCCTCTGCCAGTGTTTATCATACGCCTAACAATGGGATCTTACGCAAAATGGAGGCGAATATAGTCACATGTACAGGCACCAAGTGTCACGCGTGCGGCAGAGTGATGCCTCCTCGCATGCCCATGACTCCCACTAACAGCCGTTCTGCATCTCAGTCTACAGTTAATTCAAAAATCTCGACCGGTTGGAATTCGGAGCGAGCTATCACTGACCCTGCCGTTAGCTCGAATCTGAGGCTAGCGCCCGTTACCGTACGGCACCCTCCTTCGACTGTGCCCTGGCCCACCGGACTCCCACCCTCCAAGTTTCAATCATCAGCACGTTACACTGCCGAATATGTGAACACTACTGCCACGCTGTCAGGAGTCACGGCTGGCACTCAGGACTCAGCACAGGCACAGGCAGCCTCGGTTAGAGGCCGTCGCCTCTATTTGCGTGCTAAGGGTACGAGGGAGAATGGCGACGGACAAGGGCATGGCCAGGGTCGGGATAGTGGCTCGTTGGCTCCCCTCACTATCGTTATACCTGCCTGCCCGCGCCCTGTTGCCCCGGTTCTACCCCCGAGCGCATCAATGGCAGCCATATCCCCCAGTAATAAAAGGTGCGACCCTTCGGGTAGATCTGCTGGAGGCTCTGGTAGTACGTCCACGCACACGGCGAATCTAATTCAAACTACCGCTGCATCCACAGAAGCACGCATCCCCACTGAAAGTGTGCGACCTGGACCCATGAACACAACGGGCGGTGCTAATCACGGGGTGGCAGTCGCTGCTTTTGCACACGCGTACTACTCGCAATATAATAGCAACCAGACCACCACTTCGGGAAGCGATGCGAACGCCGCCGTGAACAATACTGCATACATCTATACATGTACCTCTGGCCCATCTGGTACATTCATTCTTGGTGCAACGGGCCCTACTGGGGCATACTACCCTTATTACTACCCTTTCACCACAGACGCCTCAGCCAAAATTGCTACAAACGCTGCTGCTGGTCCTTCGCATGGCAGGGCGATCGATTTTCCTGATCCTGAAATTCGGGTAACGCACACGCGCTCTGTAGGCGACTTGCCTGGCTCTACAGCACAGGTACCGGACGGCGTCGCAAAGCCAACTGTCGCAGCGAATGACAATAGACTTCGTACTACGGTGGTATCGAGTTCTCAAGTCAAAGCTAGGCAGACCAAGAGGCGCAAACTGGATAGTGGTGAATAGACGAACAAGAATTCAGAACTGAATCATCGTCGGTTCGAGGTTGTTAGAGGAGTTGTATGTTGATTTAGTACGACCCGCCCAAAATAAAAAAGAGCTTCCCAAAATAAAAAAAACTGAAGGGATGAACGCTATGTAGTATCCTAAGTAGGTGGGAGCGGTGGGTGACACGTTACTTGGAACGGATTGATGATTGTTCGAACGTTTCACAAATGATAATCCGATATCTAATCAAAAGACCTCAACTTGATAAATTAAATTGGGTCCCAAATGGTCATTAGACGGTCATTGAATAAAAAGAGATTGGCATGATGGAAAATGATCGTCTCACAAGTACAGTTAATAAATTATTTTCTGACAGAGGTAGAGTTACGTAATATTTTATGCTCTCCGAAATTACCACAGTGCCAGTGCTGCTCGACGAAAGTTACTCACACCCCAGACTACGTCAACCCCAGTTCTGATCCAGAAATCTTCGTTCGAAGGATGTTGTGGCTTGATTCCTCAAATTCAATCATCCCTTAGGTAGATCATCCATTTTTAGTGGCACAATTAGCACGCTCTGGTATGAACTCGACAGGCGTGTACTTATTTTGGTATGTCCATCGTGATCACTGTCAGACTCACATGGGTTGTCACGTTCAAGTTCCGTCAAGCTGGAGATCCGAAAACGGCGGTTGCGAGTCGAATGAATTGTCTGTTGTACAATCAGAAGGTCTGTCACCGGTCAGCCATGGGTACTCATGAGTCTGCAGCCGGGTGGATCAACTGAACGACTAGCCAGTCACAGGGCCTGGGCTCATGCATGACTCATCAACAATGAGGTGCCTTGTTAGATTTTCTTTCCGATCCTGACAAGGACGTGGTCATCCTTATCCTACGCGCTTATAGTGACGTCGGTCCTGTCGGGATTCTCCTGAAGATTCTGAAGGTGCTGCTGATGTCACAGTCCATTTCAGTAGTCCTTGGCCTCACTCCTGATACTATTATCAGACACGCATCAAATACAGAGCTATGCAGACGAACGTGCTGTAAACGAGTACTTGGGAAGAACACGGGAGTAAGATGATGCATTTTTACGTTCTGGGATGTAAGTGAACTTTCAAAACTTTCAAGTTTGTCGCAGCAGAGCGGAACTCATTGAGATTGAATTTGAGCTCCGCGGCGACAGTTCTTTAAAACAATGTTACTATCTATGTTGGCAAACGTGCGTCAATTTAACATTAGCACGTTTGGTGCACCGACCCTGCACCGACGCAGTACAGGACCGGTCCCGGTCATCTGGCAAGCTGTGGTAACGTTTCAAATCGCTCATAAACGTTGATGGGTAATCCAAGCGCTCCTGGCTTCGCTGGCACACTTTCCTCCCTACTATATCATACCACCCACTTCCATCAAATCCGCTACATATTAGTAAAATGAGCACTATCTTCAATGGTGATTCCCAAATGGAGGTGAGTTATCTTATTCCGCTCATATGCATACATGCTTACTACGTCAGGTCATTACTGTGCTTGCCAATTGCGGGACTGATACTGACAGGGCTAGGCAAGCTCTTACGAGGTACATAGCACGAAAACAAGAGAAAGGACGGCCGACAGAACACATCTTGAAAAAATTGCGACAACTGGAATCGAAAGTTGGTGGCCTTGGGATTTTCACCGTCACCGGCTCATATGTTAACGCAACTTCCTGATGTAGTTCATTAATGACATCACTTTGCATGCCGCTTTCCGAGATGCTAGAGCATCTACGTGTCTTCCACGATCACCAGATTTACCCCTGCCTGACTTTGTCCTCCGTGAAACGACTAGGAGGCCTAGCCTGGACACTCATCAGAACGTGTCGGTGCCGCGAGACTTTACAACTCCAAGTCCTGGCCCCTCTACCCCAAAAAGCTGGTCACAACCGTCTTATTCGCCCGTTCAACACGTATACCCCTCAATAATGGAAGAGAATCGGGTGCAACCCGTGGAGGCTTCGTTGAGAGGCCCTTCACTGTCATCCACCAATGTCAGAGGAAAGTTGCCCGCACTGTCACCGTATGCTTTTCAAGACAACTCTGCTCGCTCTCGCTCCTCCACCCTCCCATCATCGTCGATATCATCACCACTTATCCACTTCCAGAAAAAACTACGAACTTCATACAATTCTCCACCCCCGACATCCCCCCTCCCTGATCTTCCAGTAGATGCAGCTGACGACTATGATTCGCACATCCCGCGATTTAACTTGCCGCCGCCAGCCAATTCTCGTCCTTTTTCGTCTATCTCCAAAAGCTCTTCTAGTTCGCATTCTAGTTTTGCAAGTCTTCGCACACCCGAGGCTGTTCCATCACTCTATCATGGATTCTCTTCGCAATCAGCTGCGATCACCCGAGGCGACATCGGTTATTCACAACGAAAAGAAGAAAATTTCCCCCAGCAACCCCTTGTCGTTGTAGAACATTATCCTTCGGAGACGGATATCCCCAGCATGTTTTTACCCAGCCGAGAAGGCTCTCTAAACGCATCCGAGAGCTCAGTGGGTGACTTCCCCAGTCCGTATCGCGATTCGCCGATACTCCGCGAACGTTCTACCAGTCAAAATCGTAATTTCAGTTTTCCGCTAGACAATGCTCTGCGGCTGTGCACTGCTTCTCCTATCGTTCGTCGTGAGGTGATCCAGTGCCTCCAGCAAAACCAAGGCTACGAGCAATATAACTGGCCGACTGTTTTGCAGGGATGTGGTATAGCCGAAGATGATATTCCATTCCTTCTGAACGAGATGGCCCGGGAAGTAGAGTTCACAGTATCTAGGACGTGATCCATTGTAGTTATACCACTTATACCAGATATACCGGATATACCCTTTATTTTTATTTTGCCGGGTTGCTGGTGTTTCGCTGATCTGTATTTGATTTGGGGTCTGTAGTACTTTTGGATTTGGGATTGTGATGATTGGGTGGACTGAGGTTTGACTGTATGTTGCATCTAGTTGTAGTAAATATTAGTTCCGTTGGCTGAAAGCACTGATCATACGCTGTATTTCTGAGTACTAGTGGTGAATTCAACTTCGCCCGATAGCCAACCAAGACTCGGAAGTATAGCAAGGCAACATTTCGACTGCGCGATGAATCTAATCACCTCGAGGCAGCCCAAGAACTAGTCACCGAGATTATCAACAAGTCCATAGTCAAAGGCGATGGAATGCGGCACAACTGGCAGGAACTTGGTGTCGACGAACGTGTGTTGTTCAGTTTCGTCCAGCGTCTCCGGATAGAGACGATGTATGTAATTCAAGACATACCGTTTCCCAAGCTCCTAGAGTTCAGGTCCCCGGTCGACTCGCTGTTCACAACGTGGGCAAGTTCAATGTTGGGTGCTGGGATAGTGGCAGTAACTAGGCGATTGCGTCAGGGGGTTGTACGACTGAAAATAGATCACCGATCGCATTGATGTCCTGGAGGGATTTTGTATATATAGAAGCAGTGATGCCACCGGAGCAGGGGGGAACGACCAAAGTACCACCCTGAGAGCGATTGTCGATGATGATGAGGCCAAGTTAAGTACCTAACCCCGGACATTTTAGACTTTATGCTGACTAAGTGGAGACCCCGAATGAATGCCCTTAGGACCCCTATTAGCCTGAATCTCGTGCAGCGGATGGATCATATACCATTTAAACGGCCATGAGGTACCCCGGATGGTAAATTGCTTGATGTACCCACACTCGCACCCTGTTAATGGAGGAAATGCTCACAGATGTCAGTAGTTCGTGAGAAGGACATCTTCAAGCAAGTGAAAGATTCATTCGCCAGTTCACCATCTGGACAATATCGCCAAATAAGAAATAAAATAAAAGTCTAGTAGATGAGAAGGAGGTGAGGTTCACACTACTATTGATGCGGCTTCTGTATTATCCCAAGACCCGGTCCGTGTGTGGCCGGCTCTGTAAAGGCCGTACTATATTGTTGTAAATGCTCTTCCCCAAGTTTGTCATAAGAAACTGACGGGTATATTTTGTCCCAGACGTCATGCACAGTCTTGGGCGTCCATATAGGATGAACTGTGTATCATGTCCATCATTCAACAGGTAAAGTTCAGAGCAAAAAACTCACGTGGGCAGTGTCAGCATGGTGGTAAGTGGTACATCTCGACTACTTGTCTCGTCCGTGGAGGCGCTGGAAATGTTGAGAATATGACTGAAAAATCATTTTGTTACTCTTACCTCGACTGTACGTCCAGGAAAGCAACAACTATCCGACTCGATGCGATAGTGCTGTAAAGTAGCTGAATAAACTGCGAGCGTGATAACATATGTAGATCCAAACCTGATAGCAGATGCTGGTATAACAATAATCAGATATTGATGGGAAGGCTTCTGCAACAACTTACCCGGCATCGCAAATACAACGTTCATGGCAGCTAGCGTAATATAAATTTCAAAATGACATCAAAATGGCAGAAGGCAACTTACAATTCAGATTCAACGAAGCCACAACCTTTACAGGAGACACAGAATCAGATGAATCTTGGATACTGTCCAGTAGCACGCACGGATGGTACCATATTTGCCAAGCAGGTGATCAGGACATATGTTATCCCCTGTTTGCGCAATATTCTCCACATTGCATTAGAGGATGGCGTATTTCGAAGGCCAATTATGGTCAAAATAAGGGCCATTATATCATAACCCATCGCTGTGCAAGGCATTAGGGATAAAATGGAACACTGTCTTCGGGACGTACTGTAGACAAATATAGTGGTCATATAATTATGATCAACAACCATGAAGCCACAGCTACCGTTCACCTCCATGACGGAGAAGTCAAGCAGCACTGCGATGGCAGTGTTAAAGATTAAATTATGGTACTGCTTCAGAAACTGACCCCGTAACAAGACGACCCAGTGCCCAACCGTGGCCAATACCAGAAACACACGGATCCATTTGAACTCTTTCCATATTATGAATCTGTATATGTTGAGAAAGGGCTTCGACGATCGAAATTACCACTGAAACTTACGGTCGCAACATTAAGTTCAAGGAAGAGCAACCAATGGATGCATTTCCTGCAAACTGTTACACCAATTTAAACAATGAATAGGCGATACATTATTACACACTCACAGTAAAGGCCACAAAAGCGCCTGTTATGATGAACCTGAGCATGCCTCTAGCAAGTTAAAATTCAATGAAGAATTCACTGTGGCAATTCGCGTTTTGGGAGGTCGGCGTGCTGAGCCAGCAACTAATGTTCATGAGAATCTGCTGCGATACTTAATTTATAAGATACGCACATCAAAATCATGGACGTCAGAAGAAGAATTCGACCGATGATATACGGAAGCTGATAAGATTGGCACTCCTATGACAATGCACGAGCATACAAGCTGCTACTCACTAGAGGCCATCGAGGCGATATGCGTCTGCCAATCAAAGCGAGTTCGACTTGCCATGATCTTGCGTACTCCCACCTACAGGGCATGGACATGAGTAGGAGCTTTTGAACATGAGAAGTGAGAATACCCACATGTACAGACCGAGACATAGGTAATTAAGGTGTTCTAGAATATTGCTGCATTGCACGATGACATTGGGATCCGACCAGTTCACCATTCACCTGCTGTATCTGGGTCCCAAGTAGTCTAGGCAATGATATTCTGTAAATCGGCACTGGCCACTTGTGTGTTGCTTTGTCTCGGAGAGAAGTGAGAAGGAGAGTTGGTTCCAGAAGATATGAAAGGAGGATAAGCGAAAGGGAAAGGGCTACTACTAGCATAACCCTGGTTGATATGATAATATCTAAGGGGCAACTTCGGCAGTGTGGAGAATGGTGACAGTACTTCGGATTTCGCAACGGTAAATATTCCCAGTCAGAAAAGAGTATCTTAGTGCAACTGGGGGCGTAGACTGAATGGAAAAAAATTGTGGCAGTAAAGATGAGCCTACTAGGTGTGGACGGAAGACGTAATTGGTGCGTCTGAATTGAAACTATGGCAAAACGATCTTCATGGAGAGTCGGATCACCATTGGTAGTGCTTATGATATACATGAGAACATACTAGTACGGAGACTAGTGGCTGTTGCTCGTGACAGTGTGTGAATTAAATGTCTCAGGCTCTTCATATCGTGAGAATTTCAGCATGGCCGCCAGTCTCTCGGAGATCTATTCAACCTGGATTACGCTGCAAGATTTACATAAATCTGATAGCTATAGCTAGACTGTGCAATGGGCGCTTATTATAGGTGTGTTTCAATTCGTTAAACATGTCGCAACTTGTCGTTTAAACATTTACGAGTCAGCGAGCACCCCACTCCTTACAGTACGCAGCGCCAACACATGCAGTCTTGTTAAAGCACATCCTAAGTACTCCTACTGCCAGGGATGTGTTTGACTTTCAAAAGTTGCGCAGCTGTGACCTGGGCTGATGCCGCACCTTTCGAGTTCTTACCAGTGTTTCTCGCTTCTTCACATTAATTGATAACACATCTTTCCGCCGTAGATGTGGCGCTTGCTGCCACCCAGCACTGTATAATGCTCTCCTGCTGCAACCCGCCGTCCATCCAACTAGTGCTGCCTTTGCACCACCCTGCATCACTTGCTACTAGATTCCCGCCAAATTTCGGATCCAGCATCTGGTAGTTCGTTATATTTCATGTTTTTAAATAGCGATGCTATTATTATGCAGGCTATGACTCCCGCCATTCACACCCTTCTCCGTGTTTTTTTTTTTTGCCTTCTTGCACTATTCAAGCTATGGGCGTTGGGTGCTGTCGAGTCTCTGCACCCTCCTCATCCTAGTATCTACTATCCGGATTCCACCACTAATATAATGCTGTAAGTTGTTAAATTTTGCCTTCATGATGTCGCCCTCATTCCGTGCCGCAGACTTTATAGCACTGATTGTCTCAAGGCCAGTGATCCCACCCGTGGTAAATATTTTGCCTGATAACACATTTCTGATGCTTTTGCAATAAGTGTTTTCTCGCTTCCACGTTCGTAAAGTTGCTGATCTCATCTCGAGTAGGTACGTACTGTCCTGCTGTTGATTTGTCAG
>Ga0310811_10012957_pt1 | contig 10844 bp, 7 predicted proteins | sample YCmetagenome_FD_207642 | JGI IMG/M metagenome (GOLD analysis project Ga0310811, IMG submission 207642) | Soil microbial communities from experimental microcosm in Duke University, North Carolina, United States - YC | ecosystem: Engineered > Artificial ecosystem > Soil microcosm > Unclassified ...
TGACCGTGGTCAACCTGGGCAACGTGTCCTCCGGTGGTTACCTGTACATCTTCTGGCTCTACCAGAACCCGCTGGACTTCCTGTTCTCCCAGATCAAGATCATGGCCATGGGCACGGTCATCGTGTTCGTCGGCTGCTACTACGGATTCACCGCCTCCGGAGGTTCGGTCGGGGTCGGGAAGAACACCGCGAAATCGATGATGCTCAACATGGTGCTGGTCCACCTCGTGGGTCTGATCGGGACCCAGGTCTTCTGGGGTGCAACACCGAACGCACCGATCTCTAACTGACCAGCCCCTTCACCACCTCAGGAGACACAGTGTCGTACAACTCGACCGTAGGCAGTCGGGACTCCCGGCTGCCTGCGGGCGGCAACGGAAACGCCGTCCACAGCATGGAGTGCCGGAACGTCCACAAGGCGTTCGGGTCGTTCAAGGTGTTGCAGGGTCTTGATCTGGACTTCAAGGACGATGCGATCACCACGATCCTGGGCCCGTCGGGTACCGGTAAGTCGGTCCTGATCAAGCACCTGGTCGGGCTGCTGGAGCCGGACGAGGGTGAGGTGCTGATCTTCGGGCAGGACATCTGGAAGATCTCGGAGAAGGAGCGCTACGAGCTCCGGACCAAGATGGGTGTGCTGTTCCAGGACGGTGCGTTGTTCGGTTCGCTGAACGTGTACGACAACACGTGCTTCCCGCTGCGCAAGCACACCGACAAGTCCGAGGACGAGATCCGGGAGATCGTGACCCGTCGTCTGGCCGAGGTCGGTCTGGACAAGGCGCACAACAAGCTGCCGAACGAGATCTCCGGTGGTATGCGTAAGCGGGCCGGTTTCGCCCGGGCGCTGGTGATGGACCCGAAGATCGTGTTCTTCGACGAGCCGGACTCCGGTCTGGACCCGGTGCGTACCTCACTGCTGAACGACCTGATCCTCGATATGCACGCCGAGCACAAGGGCACCTACCTGCTGGTGACCCACGACATCCGGACCGCCCGCAAGGTCTCCGACTACGTCGGGCTGATCTGGAAGGGCAAGGTCGTGCACTACGGCGAGGCCGAGGAAGCCTTCGCCAATGAGGACCCGTTCGTCCGTCAGTTCCTGGCCGGAGAATCGGCCGGCCCGTTGGGAATGGACTAAACAGCGATGCGTTTGTTCGCGGTGCTCGGAGGAGTCATAGCGCTGGTGATCGCCGGCGTATGGCTCCTCACCGGGCAGAGCTACACGGTCAACGTCGCTTTACCGTCAGCCACCAACATCATCAAGGGTGGCATCGTCACGGTGAACGGCTTCAAAGCGGGCAAGGTGAAGGAGATAAAAGCGGTCGATGGGCAGGCGCTTTTGACGCTCGCCGTTGATCGCGACTATGCCCCGCTCCACGAAGGAACGGTCGTCACAGTCCCGTTCAAGGCCCTACTGGGCGAACGGTACGTCGAGATCAAGGATGGTCCCGCGAACGCCGCGACCATCCCTGAGAACGGCACGATCCCAGGGGCCATGCCGTCACCGACCGAAGTCGATCAGGTCCTTAATTCACTTGATCCACCCACGCTAGCGAACGTCCGAACTCTGGTCAACGAGTTGGACGCCACAGTTCGTGGTCATGAGGGTGATATTAACGCTTCCGTGTCAGCCGCTGGGCCGGCATTGAATGCGCTGGGTAACGTCTTGGATGCGGTGGGTACTGATGGTCCGGCCATCCGTGCTCTGGTCACCCGTCTGAACGGCATGGTCGGCACGTTGTCCGACCGCCAGCAGGACATCCGCACCATCGTCACCCAGTTCGCCAGGATGAGTGCGCTCGCCGCCAAGCACGAGAAGGAGCTCCGGCAGGGGCTCAAGCAGCTCCCTCCGACGCTCCAGACGGCCCGCACGACGCTGGACAAGGTGCCGGGTGTGGCTGACAAGGCCGTACCGCTGCTCGAAGACCTCCAGGACCCCACGCACACCCTGGTGTCGGTCGGCCACAACCTGAAGCCGCTGTTCGGTGATCTGAAGCCCACGCTGGACGACCTCAGCCCGATGCTGACGTCCCTGGACAAGCTCCTGGACCACACCCCCGGGCTGCTGGACTCCGCCCACGACGCGCTCCCGGATGCGACCGACGCTGTCGGTTACCTGGACAAGCCGCTGAACTTCCTTCGCCCCTACACCCCAGAGGCGATCGGATGGCTGTCGAACTGGAACTCGATTCACTCGTCCTACGACAGCAACGGGAAGTACGCCCGGATCTACGTTCAGGGCGGCCCGTCGACCTTGGCTCCGAATCCCGGCCTCGTACCGCCTGGGACAGCTGAGAACCCATACCCCATGCCCGGCCAGAACGGTGGTACGCCATGGGTCGACGCCTACGGAAGTGGTATCCGATGAGCCAGCCGAGCACCCCCATCCGGGTGTCCAAGGCCTCGATGATCGCGGTGGCGGCGACAGCGATCCTCAGCTGTACGGCAGCTGTCGCCCCGCTCGCGGCCTCGGCCGCGGACGGCAAGACCATCGTCGTCGCCGAGTTCCGGGATGTCTCCCCGATCCTGGTCGGTAACGATGTGAAGCTGACCGGTGTCCAGGTCGGCAAGGTCGCCGACATCAACCTGGTCAACGGGGTCGCCAAGCTCGTCCTGGAGCTGGACGACAAGGCGATGCCACTGCACGCCGACGCACAGGCCACGGTCAAACCGGTCTCACTGCTCGGTGAGCGATTCGTCGATCTGAACCCGGGTTCCTCCGACGCGCCGTTGCTCCCCGCCGGCGCGCCGATCCCGATCAGCCAGACGCATCTGCAGACCGACCTCGACCAGGTGCTGAACATCTTCGACAGCAGCACCGGCCAGGGCCTCGGGGCCATGATCGCCACCCTCGGTGAGGGCCTCAAGGGCAACGGCGCCGATGTCGACGCCGCCCTGAAGACCCTCGCTCCGTCGATGGCCAAGACCGACCAGTTCGTCAAGGTGCTGCAGGACCAGAACCAGATCCTCAACTCCCTGGTCGAGAGCGTCGAGCCGGTCGCCCGGTCACTGGCCAACGAGGACGGTGCCACCCTGGACCACCTGGTCGACTCGACCAACTCGCTGCTGACGACCACGGCGAACAACCAGTCGAACTTCCAGGACACCCTCCGGGAGCTGCCGGGCACGCTCTCGTCGGCCCGCTCCACGCTGGGCAACCTGGCGGACGCGGCGGACCCGACCCGGGACACGCTGCACTCGCTGCGGCCGGTGACCGACGACCTGAACAACATCAGCCGAGAGGTCATGGACTTCACCGACGCGGCCGACCCGGCCTTCGAGAAGCTGGTCCCGGTGCTGGACAAGGGACAGGACCTGCTGGTCAAGATCCAGCCGGTGGCCCGGCACCTACGTGAGGCGGGGCCCGACTTCGTCGACACGGCCAAGGGCGCCGCGCCGATCTTCAAGCAGGCCAGCAAGAACATCAGCTCGGTGCTCGACTTCGTCCGCAACTGGGCGCTCACCACGAACGCCAAGGACGGCCTGAGCCACTACTTCCGGGCGCACGTCATCGCCAGCGGGCTGACCGCGACCGGACCGCTGCCGATCGGTGGCACCGGTGGGATCGCCGGTCGTGATCCGGCTCCCGACTCCGGCCAGCCGAACCGTGATCCGAACATCCCTGGCCTGCTGGCGCCGAAGTCGACCAGCGACGGTGGCATGACCGGGCTCAACCCGAAGCAGGAGAGCGGCGCTCTCGGCTACATGTTGGGAGGCGGCAAGTGAGCACACGTACCGAGAGGCGGGCGCGCCGGGCGAAGATCTACGGCGCCGGTGTCATCATCTTCTTCGTCGCCCTCCTGGTCCTGGCCCTGAGCGCCACGCACGGTCTGCCCTTCGCCAAGCGGACCATCGTCAAGGCCGCGTTCGTCGACGTCGGATCGTTGATCCCCGGCGACGACGTGCGCATCGCCAACATCCGGGTGGGCTACGTCGACAAGGTCGACCTGGTCGAGAGCAAGAACCCGGTCAACGGGGCGGCCAAGCAGCCGGTGCTCACCCTGAAGCTGGACAACGAACGCCCGGTGTACAAGAACGCACAGGCGATCACGGCGACTGTCGGGGCCCGGTCGGCCCTGGGTCAGAAGTTCGTCGAGCTGAACCCGGGCGACCCGTCGGCCGGGCCGTTGCCCGGGGGCTACGTCATCCCCGCGACCACCACCGTCGCCGCGCAGGAGATCGGTGACCTGCTCGCCGTGCTCGACCTGCCGACCCGGCAGTCGATCGGATCCTTCTTCCGCAACTTCGGTGGCGGTCTGGTCGGACGCGGTGGTGACTTCCAGGACGGTCTGGGGGCGCTGCCCGACATCCTGCCGGACCTGGCGACGGTCTCGACCTCGCTGGCCGCCGACAAGGGACGCGATTTCGCCTCCCTGCTGCACAGCGCCAACGATCTCTCGACGGCCTTCACCGGTCGCCAGGAGAAGATCGGTCAGCTGCTCGGAAAGCTTGACGCCACCTTCGCGGCTCTGAACGCCGACAACGGTGGCGCGCTGGCCGACACGTTGAAGACGGCGCCGAGTGCGCTCCGCAAGACCAGGGGTGCGCTGCAGAGCCTCGACGGTCCTCTTGCCGACACGAAGGTGGCCATGACTGAGTTGAAGCCGGGTGCCGACGATCTCGGCACGGCGATGCCGCAGACCCGCGGCTTCCTGAGGGACAGCCCGAAGCCGCTGGACAAGGTTCCCTCCTTCTCCGACTCGGCCGTGCCGGCGGTGAAGGACCTGACGCCCACGTTCGACGACCTTCGCCCGCTGTCCGACCAGCTGACCCGCACCTTCAGCGGTGCTGGTCCGCTCGCTCAGCAGGTCGCGCCATATGCGCCCGAGCTGGTGATGTTCTTCATCAACGCCAAGGACGCGCTGAAGAACGGCAACGACAACTTCCACTGGCTGCGGTTCTCCGCGATCGTGGAGACCTCGTCGCTCGACAGCTCCTTCCCGGCGCGTGACGTCACGAACTCCCGGGATCCGTATCCAGCGCCCGGACAGGCGGCGAAGCAGCGCCAGTGGGGCTCACTCATGGGGGGTATCGGCAAGTGAAGAACTTCCTCATGAACATCTTCGGTGGCGAGGTAGTGCACGGCCACCGGACACTGTCCTCGGTCCGGATCGGTGCCGCCTTCCTGGTGTTCTCCGCACTGGTCGGCTGGGCCGCGTTCAACAAGATCGAGGTCAAGCAGTGGTTCACCCCGAGTGAGACCATCAAGGCGAACTTCGCGTCGCAGAACGTGATCGTTCCCTACTACAGCAAGGTCAAGGTCAACTTCGTGCCGGTCGGCATCGTGACCGGGGTCGAGAAGCTCGACAACGGCTCGGCCATGATCACCATGGAGGTCGACAAGGACATCCCGGCCAAGCTGGGAACCGCCCCCACCGCCACGATCCGTCCGACCACGCTGCTCGGTGGTAACTACTTCGTGGATCTGAAGCCGGGCGGCGACCCGGGCGAGTTCCACGACGTCATCCCGGTGGACCACACCACGCTGCCGGTCGAGCTGGACAAGCTGCTGCGCTCGTTCCAGCCCGACGCGATGGAGGGCACCCGGGGCTTCGTCAGGGAGTTCGACGCGACACTGCAGGGTGGCGGCCGCGAGGCGCTGCAGCGATTGGTCACGGACGCCCCGGGCTCGCTCAAGCCAACCGGTGAGGTGCTCGACGCGCTGCGCGGCACTCGGCCCAACCGGGACCTGACCGACTTCGTCTCCGGGTTCGAGGCGACCTCGCGGGCCCTGACCGACAAGCCGGGTCAGCTGCGGGACGTCGCCCGAGATCTGGCGGTGACCAGCAACGCGTTCGGCAACCAGGCGCCGGCGTTCTCCCAGGCGCTGCAGGAGCTCCCGAGCGCCCTCAGCTCGGCGGACAAGGGCCTGAAGCGGTTGAACACCACGCTGGACACCCTCCGCGACACCGCGGACGACATCCGGCCCGAGGCCAAACAGCTCGGCAAGACGCTCGACCGCCTCGATCCCGTCCTCAACCACGCGATCCCGGTGGTCCACGACCTGAAGGACGTCGTCCACGACGGCCGACCGCTGATCGAGGACCTCGTGCCGGTCAGCAAGGACCTGACGGACGTGTTCGACGATCTGAGCGGCCCGGTGCTCAACCGGACCAACGGCAAGATCAAGGACTTGATCATGCACGACTACCACGGTGTCGGGCCCTACGCCCAGACGCAGACCCCGAAGCCGATCTTCCAGGAGCTGGCCTACATGGCCGCCGACCTAGACCGGGCGACCATGATGGACCGCAACGGTGGCGGGCTGGCGTTCCAGCCCTCGCCGACCGGCTTCGAGTTCCTGGAGAACCTGGTCGCCAACAACGGCCAGCCCCGGGTGGAGACGCTCCCCCGGATCGTGGCCGACCCGCAGCGCATCAGCCCGCCGATAGGTGCCCCGCAGCCGCTCCAGCCGCCCCACCCCGGTGGCGACAACCTGGGCACCGGCCGGCAGCTTCTCGGTGGTCTGAACCATGGAGGTGGACGATGACCGGTCCTAGCCGCGCAGAGCGGATGGGCCGCACCTGGGAGCGGGTGCGCACCGAGCCGGGCCTGGCTCGCAACACCTTTGTCACGGCGGCGCTCGTCGTGCTCGCCCTGGTGGCCGGCGGCATTATCCTGAGCCAGCAGCGGTTCATCGCTCCCTGGCAGCACCGGTACGTGCTGTACGCGACCTTCCAGGCCAGCCCCGGTATCAGCCCCGGGCAGGGCCAGGAAGTCCGTATCGCCGGTGTGCAGGTAGGGCAGATCGTGAACGCCGACGTCGACGACGCCGGCCAGGCCCGCCTCGAGCTGTCGATGAACGGTGACTTCGAGGGCAAGGTCTACGACAACGCCCACCTGGTCCTGCGTCCGAAGAGCCCGCTGAACGAGATGTACGTGATCATGAACCCGGGCGGGCCTCCGGGACGTGCGCTCCCGAGCGGGTCGGTCCTGCCGGTCGGCAACAGCGAGCGTCCGATCGAGTTCGACGAGCTGCTCGGCAACCTCGACGACAACGCGCGAACGATGTTGACCTCGCTGCTGTCGGAGTCCGACGTCGCTCTGGTCAACGCGCAGAAGACTTTGCCGCCCGGTCTCGACGCGGTCCGGCTGGTGGGTAACGACCTCCGCCCGGTCTCCGAGCAGCTCGCGCTGCGCAAGGAGAAGCTGCGCACCCTGATCACCGCGCTCGGTGAGATCGCCCAGGGCGTCGGTCACGACGACAAGCGGCTGCACAGCCTGGGTGACGGGCTGCAGAGCACGCTGGGCACGATCGCCCGGAACGAGAAGGACGTCGAGTCGACGGTCAACCAGCTGCCGGATCTGCTCGCCCAGCTGCGCAACGCCACCGACAAGGTGCAGGACCTGGCCGACCAGCTGGACCCGACGCTGCGGAACCTGCAGAAGGCCTCCGACGACTTCCCCGACGCCCTCAAGGCGCTGCAGAAGACTTCGGGCAAGCTCGATGACGTCGTGGACTCCGCGAAGGGATTCGTGCACGAAGCAGGGCCCGCCTTCAACGACCTGAAGCCGTTCGCCAGCGACGCCCGCAAGGGCACGCCGTCGCTGCACGATGCGACGAAGGAACTGGATCCGATCACCAACGCGGCGCTCCCGTACCTTCCCGATGTGGGCGCGTTCATCGTCCAGACCCGGTCGATCGTGAGCATGAGCGACGCCAACACCGGAATCCTGCGCGGCATCCTGGACATCAGCGCGCAGTCGGCCCCGCCGCTGCTCGGCAGGCCGAACAACGGAGTCCGGCCGATCCCGGCGCCGGCCCTGGACAGCGGCACCACCGCGCTGCAGAAGATGGTTCCGACCGGACCCGGCGGCGATCCGTCGATGCCGCAGGACGGCTCCAAGTCGCCCCGCGGTAACCGTCAGCCCACCCCGGGCGCAGACAGCCACCCGAACAACGGGCCACTGCCCGGTCCGAGTGGGGCCAACGGCCTCCTGCCTTTCGGGCACAAGTGAGAGGGCAGCAGTAATGGCAGAGGTAAAGAACGTCAAGCAGGGCTACATGCAGCTCGGCGTCCTGCTGGCCTTCGTTGGCCTGTGTGCGGTCATCTTCGGCTACCTGTGGGTGAACTCCGGCGGTAAGTTGCCGCTGATCTCCAAGTACACCTATAAGCTGGCCGTCGACATCCCGCGTGTCGGCAACCTGGTGTACTTCTCTGACGTCGCCGTCAACGGTGTGCTGATCGGCAAGGTCCAGGAGTTGACCCCGCAGGGCGACCACGCCCACGTCGTCATGGACCTGTCGAAGTACGGGCCGGTGCACGAGGGCGCCAAAGTCAGGGTGCGCGCCAAGACCCTGGTCGAGGAGTCGTTCCTGGAGATCGAGGACGGGACCGGCCCGGAGCTGCCGTCGGGGGCGACGCTGCCTCAGGGCTCCGGTATCGGCCCGACACAGCTGAACGACGTGCTGCTGGCCCTGGACGGCAAGACCCGGGGCGCGTTGGCCGACGCCAGCAAGTCATTGGGAGCGGCCACGGTCGGCACCCGGCAGGCGTTCTCCGACGCGGTCGCGGGTCTCGGGGCGGTGGGCCGCGGTGGCCACGACGCGCTCGATGCCCTGGCTGCGCAATCAGAGGATCTGCGGGCGTTGTCCGCGAACACCGCGACGCTGCTCACCGCGCTGAACACCCAGCGCGGTGAGATCGCCCAGCTGGTGGACGACGCGAACACCCTGACGACGGCGACCGCCGACGGCCGGGAGGATCTGGCGCAGTTCGTCCGTGAGCTGCCCCCGACCCTGAAGTCGGCGGACAACGCGGCCGACTCGATCACCCGGATCGGCCGTGCGCTCGACCCGGTGGCGAGGAACCTGCAGGACGCCGCGCCGGATCTCACGGCGGCACTCCACGATCTGCCGAAGATCTCCGACCAGCTTCGCGGCCTGCTTCCTCAGCTGGACGGGGTGCTGCAGAGTGGCCCTGATACCTTCGACAAGGTGAACACCTTCTCCGACGACATGAAGGACTTCACCCCCAAGGGTGAGGACTTCCTCGCGGAGCTGAACCCCATGCTCGGTTACATCAAGGGGTACAAGCGCGAGGTTGCGACGATTCTGCCGAACTTCGCCCAGACCTTGGCCCACGGTGACGCCAACGGCCGCGAATACCAGGCGCTGGTCCTGCTCGGCAACGAGACGGCGGTGAAGGCGTTCCCGGTGAACACCGAGGTCGGTCCGCTCGACAAGTACAACCCGTACCCCATGCCGGGGCAGGGCTACAACCCGTCGGGTGTCGGTCGTCCCTTCGAGAAGCTGCATAGGGACTCACCGCACTGATGCGGATCTCGTTGCGGAACCCGCTCAGGGCTATCGGGGGCCGGCTCAACCGCCTAGCGCGGATGGGTCGGCCCTCGGCCGTGAAGGGCGGTGTGAAATCCGTGTGGAGTGGGTTCCGGGGCTGGATCTCTCCCAGGCGTGCGCTCGGGGCCCTCGGAGTGCTGCTGGCGCTCGCGGTGGTCGTGGGTGGGCTGGCCCGCTCGACCGTCCAGACCGGCCTGGACTCGTTCCTGCCCTCCGGTGACCCCGCGCTCGCCGAGTTGAACGCCGTCAGCCAGGCGTTCGGCGGCGACCCGATCGTCGTGCTGCTGGAATCGGCGCAGCCGCGTGAGCTGCTCGGCGAGCGGGCTGTTCCCGTCCTCGTGGGGTTGGAGGGACAGCTCTCGCAGCTACGGGATGTCGCGGCGGTGTACGGCCCGGGCACCGTGCTCAACCAGCTCACCGGACGTACCCAGGACCTGGTCGCGGAGCTGCTCGGCCGCCGCGACGGTGACGCGCAGAAGGCCTACGACGCCGCGAAGGCGGCCGGGGCTTCGGACGCCGCCGCCGCCCAGGCCAAGGAGAACTCGCTCGACCAGTTCAACCAGCGCTACGGGGCGCTGCTGTTGCAGGGCATGCCCAGCGGCCTGCCCACGCTGCGCAACCCCAAGTTCGTCAACCGGGTCGTCTTCGGCGACGGTACCGGGCCCAAGTCCCAGTGGCGCTTCGTCGTGCCCTCGGAGACCTCAGTGGCGATCCTGGTACGGCCGAGGGAGGGCGCCGATGCGGCCGCCCTGACCCGCCTGGTCGGCGAGGTGCGCTCAGCGGTCGCGCAGGCGAACCTGCCCACCAGCAAGGTGACCGTGTCCGGCGTACCCACCGTCGTGTCGGCCCTGAGCGACCAGGTCGCGCGGGAGGGTCCGCTACTGGGCGGCATCGCGCTTCTCGCGGTCGGCGGTTGTTTCATGCTGGTGCCCTGGACCCGCCGCAGCCGACGCCTGCTTCCTCTGGCGACGACGGTCACCGCGATCGCCGTGACCTGCTCGATCTTCGGATGGCTGGGTCGGCCGCTGTCCATCGGGGTGGTCGCGTTCCTCTCGGTGGTGCTCGGCATCGGCTGCTACTACCCCACCTACTTCGCCGTACGGGCCCGCACCCGCACGGTGCTGACCGTGGCCTGTGCGACCGCGTCCGCGTTCGCCACGCTGATGCTCTCGCCGCTGCCGCTGGTCAGGGATCTGGGGTTGACGCTCTCGATGGGCGTGCTGCTGGCCGCGCTGTTCGGCGTCCTCGCTCGCAGGCTGATCATCGAATCGAGCGACTTCGAGGCGGCAGACGGCTCACCCGGGTCCTCCGACGACGAAGCCGACGACCAGGCAACCCCGACACTGCGGGAGATGGCCGACCGGCGCGGGCCGGTGCTCGCGTTCCTGGCGGCGGTGATGATCGCCGGGGTGGGGTGGGCGATGTTGCCCTCGTTGCCGCTGCAGACCGATGTACAGGGCTTCGCCGCCGGGTTGCCCGCTCTCGACGACGCCCAGCACGTGGAGCAGACGATCGGCTCCTCCGGCGAGATCGACATAGCGCT
>Ga0310811_10012958_pt1 | contig 10844 bp, 8 predicted proteins | sample YCmetagenome_FD_207642 | JGI IMG/M metagenome (GOLD analysis project Ga0310811, IMG submission 207642) | Soil microbial communities from experimental microcosm in Duke University, North Carolina, United States - YC | ecosystem: Engineered > Artificial ecosystem > Soil microcosm > Unclassified ...
CCCCACGAGGACGATCTCCATCGAGATTGTCGCACAACCCATTAAATCGTGAAATGTCGGATATGTCGTGGCGCGCCAGCGCCCGACATATCCGTAATACAGTCGGCGGCGTGTTGCCGGAGATCGAGCTGGAGCTGGCCCCGCCCGGGGTGCGGCTCTTCGACGCCACCGGCGGGTACCGCAGCGACACGCCCCCGCCGTTCTGGTCGTTCGCGTGGCCGGGCGGGGTGGCGCTCGCGAGATACCTGCTCGATCACCCGGCCGTCGTCCGGGGGCGCAGCGTCGTGGACCTCGGGGCCGGGTCGGGGCTGGTCGGGATCGCGGCGGCGCTGGCCGGTGCGAGCCGGGTCACAGCCGTCGACACAGACGCCGCGGCGCTCGACGCCGCCGTGCGCAACGGACGGCGCAACGGGGTCGAGCTCGAAACCGCCGAAGGGCTCGTGCCGGCCGACGTGATCGTGGCGGGGGACGTGTTCTATTCGGCGAGCGTCGCCCGATCGGTACTGAAGGTGCTGCGCGGCGCCGGGGCAGAGGCGCTCGTCGGGGATCCCGGGCGCGGGTTCCTGCCGGAGCGGCTGTTCGAGGAGCTGGCCGCGTACGACGTCCCCGTCCGGCCCGAGCTGGAGGAGGACGGGGACGTCATGCGCACGCGGGTGTGGCGGCTGAAGGCTACTTCCGGCGCTGCTTAGGCTGCTGGTCCTTCAGCGCGTCCAGGCCCTTGTCCAGGCCGGCCCGGCGCAGCGCGTCGGCCAGTGCGCCGCCGCCGGCGAACGAGTCGCGGTTGTCGCGGTTGCCGCCCCGGCCGCCGCCTCCACCACCGCCGCCTCGCGAGTCGCCGCCGCGCGGGCGGCCACCGCCGCCGCCTCCACCGCCGCCGGAGCCGCGGTCGGAGCCACGGTCGGGGCGCTCGCCGCGGGGGCGTCCGCCGCCGCCCTCGCGCGGTGCGGGGGTGGTCTCGTCCTCGAGGCGCAGGGTGAGGGAGATGCGCTTGCGCGGGATGTCGACGTCGAGGACCTTCACCCGCACGATGTCGCCGGGCTTGACCACCTCGCGCGGGTCCTTGACGAACGTCCGCGACAGCGCCGACACGTGGACCAGGCCGTCCTGGTGCACGCCCACGTCGACGAAGGCGCCGAACGCGGCCACGTTGGTGACCACGCCCTCCAGCAGCATGCCCGGGGTGAGGTCGGAGATCTTCTCGACGCCCTCGGCGAACTCGGCGGTCTTGAAGGCCGGGCGCGGGTCGCGGCCGGGCTTCTCGAGCTCCTTGAGGATGTCGGTCACGGTCGGCAGGCCGAACTTGTCGTCGACGAAGTCGGCCGGCTTGAGGCGGCCGAGCGCGGAGCCGTTGCCGATGAGGGTCTTGATGTCGCCGCCGGTGCTCGACAGGATGCGGCGGACCACCGGGTAGGACTCGGGGTGCACCGAGGAGGCGTCGAGCGGGTCGTCGCCGTCGGGGATGCGCAGGAAGCCCGCGCACTGCTCGAACGCCTTCGGGCCGAGGCGGGCGACGTCCTTGAGAGCGCGGCGGTTGCGGAACGGGCCGTTGGCGTCGCGGTGCGCGACGATCGCGTCGGCCAGGCTGGAGCCGATGCCGGAGACCCGGGTGAGCAGCGGGGCGGACGCGGTGTTGACGTCGACGCCGACGCCGTTCACGCAGTCCTCGACGACCGCGTCGAGCGAGCGGCTCAGCTTCGTCTCGGACAGGTCGTGCTGGTACTGCCCGACGCCGATCGACTTCGGGTCGATCTTGACCAGCTCGGCCAGCGGGTCCTGCAGGCGGCGGGCGATGGAGACCGCGCCGCGCAGCGACACGTCGAGGCCGGGCAGCTCCTGCGAGGCGTAGGCGGAGGCGGAGTACACCGAGGCGCCCGCCTCGGACACCATCACCTTCACGACGCTGAGCTGCGGGAACTGCTTGACGAGGTCGGCGGCGAGCTTGTCGGTCTCGCGGGAGGCGGTGCCGTTGCCGATCGCGATGAGCTCGACCTTGTGCTTCTGGCACAGCGCGGCCAGGATCGCGATCGACTCGTTCCACTTGTTCTGCGGCACGTGCGGATAGATCGTGTGCGTGTCGACCACCTTGCCGGTGGCGTCGACGACGGCGACCTTCACGCCGGTGCGGAAGCCCGGGTCGAGGCCCATCGTGGAGCGGGTGCCGGCCGGCGCGGCGAGCAGCAGGTCGCGCAGGTTGGCGGCGAAGACGCGCACCGCCTCCTCCTCGGCCGCCTGCCACAGCCGCATCCGCAGGTCGATGCCGAGGTGCACCAGGATGCGGGTGCGCCACGCCCAGCGCACGGTGTCGCTGAGCCACTTGTCGCCCGCGCGGCCCTCGTCGCGGATGCCGAAGCGGGAGGCGATGGCCGGCTCGTAGAGCGACGGCGCCTCCGGGTCCTGCGTCGGCTCCATCACCAGGTCGAGCATCTCCTCCTTCTCGCCGCGGAACATCGCGAGGATCCGGTGCGAGGGGAGCTTGGTGTAGGGCTCGCTGAAGTCGAAGTAGTCGGCGAACTTGGCGCCGTCGCTCTCCTTGCCCTCGCGCATCTTCGAGACCAGCCGGCCCTGCGCCCACATCTTCTCGCGCAGCTCGCCGATCAGGTCGGCGTCCTCGGACATGCGCTCGACGATGATGGCCCGCGCGCCGTCCAGCGCCGCGGCGGCGTCGGCGACGCCCTTCTCCGCGTCGACGAACACGGCCGCGGCCGCGAGCGGGTCGACGGTCGGGTCGGCGAGCAGCCCGTCGGCGAGCGGCTCGAGCCCGGCCTCGCGGGCGATCTGGGCCTTGGTGCGCCGCTTGGGCTTGTACGGCAGGTAGATGTCCTCGAGGCGGGCCTTGGAGTCGGCCGCCATGATCTGCGCCTCGAGCGCCTCGTCCAGCTTGCCCTGGCTGCGGATCGACTCGAGGATCGCGGCGCGCCGCTCCTCCATCTCCCGCAGGTACCGCAGCCGCTCCTCCAACGTCCGCAGCTGGGCGTCGTCGAGCATCTCGGTTACCTCTTTGCGGTACCGGGCGATGAATGGCACCGTGGCCCCGCCGTCGAGCAGCTCGACCGCCGCGGCCACCTGCCGCTCCCTGACGCCGAGCTCTTCCGCGATGCGCTGGTGAATCGAGGTCGTCACGAGCAAGCATTCTGCCCCACCGGCCCCTCCGGGACCCAGCAGCCACAGCTCAAGCGCCAAAACGGGGTCCCGTTCCGAATACGACTCACCTATGCTCTGCGCTCGTGATCGACTTCGACCCCGCCGGCCCCCATGAGGAGCTGCGGGAACTTCGCCGCGCGGTGACGCGCCAGGACTGGCCGGCGATCGCCGGCTTCTTCGGCCGGATCAGCGACCCCAGCGATCACGAGTTCGCGGCGCGGCTGGTCGCCGACGTGGCCGGCAGCGAGGGTTTCCTCGGCGAAGTCGCCGAGCGCGAGCCCGGCACCCTGGCCCGCACCCTCCTCGGCACGCGGCTCATCTCCGCCGGCTGGGACGTGCGCACCGCAGCCCGCGCCAAGAATGTGAGCCGGTCCCAGTTCGAGGCGTTCCACGAGCACCTGCGCCGCGCCGAGCGGGTGCTCATCGAGGTCACCGCCGAGGAGCCGGCCAACGCGACCGCCTGGGTCGCGCGGATCAAGCTCAACCGGGGGCTCCAGCTGGGCCAGAACGAGGCCCGGCGCCGCTACGACCGGCTCAGCCGCCACGTGCCGCACCTGTACATCGCCCAGGCCAACGTGGTGCAGCAGTTCTGCCCGAAATGGAGCGGCAGCGCCGAGAAGGTGCACGCCTTCGGCCTGGAGTGCATGCGCTCGGGCCCCGACGGCTCGCTCGCCTCGCTGGCGCTGCTGGAGGCCCACTTCGAGCTCGCCTTCGACCTCGGCCGCGCCGAGCGCGAACAGTACTGGCGCCGGCCCGACGTGCGCGCCGAGATCGAGGAGGCGGCCAACCGCTCGGTGCGCCATCCGGCGTTCCGCGCCGGCTACCGGGCGCTCACCGCGCACAACCACTTCGCGCTGGCGTTCAGCCAGCTGGGCGACCACGCCGCGGCCCGGCCGCACTTCATGGCGATCGGCAACCACGGCTCCGGCTTCTTCTGGGGCTACCTCGGCGACGAAGTGGCCGCCTTCAACGCGGCCCGGGCGAAGGCGATCAAGGCATGAGCGGTCCGGAGCGGAGCGGAGGGGCTGCGAACAATGTGCACAGGTTTGGCTCAGGCCGGCACCGGAGCGAAGCGGAGGTGACGGCATGAGCTTCATCCAGACCGAGGTTGACGGGGTGTCCACCCTGTTCGCCGAGCAATCCGGGCCGATGATCGCGGGGCTCACGTTCCGGGTCGGGCAGGCCGACGAGACCCTGGCCGGGCGGGGCATCACCCACCTGCTCGAGCACCTGGTGCTGCACGGGCACGGGCTGACCGACTACCACTACAACGGCGCCACCGGCGTCGTGATCACGATGTTCCACCTGCAGGGCGGCGAGGACGACATCGTGGCGTTCCTCAACGGCGTCTGCGACTCGCTGCGGGACCTGCCCATGCACCGGCTGGAGACCGAGCGGCAGGTGCTGCGCGCCGAGGAGGGCGGGCGGCGCGGCGGCCCGGCCGACCTGCTGGCGCTGTGGCGCTACGGGGCCCGCGGCTACGGCCTGACGGCTTACGAAGAGCTGGGCGTGCCCCGGCTCACCGGCGAGGACCTGCAGCGCTGGGCGCAGTTCTGGTTCAACCGCCAGAACGCCGTGCTCTGGCTGGCCGGCGAGCGGATCCCGCCGGCGCTGAAGCTGGCGCTGCCCGAGGGGGCGCGCCGCCCGGTGCCCGAGCCGACCTCGGCCCTGCGCGGCACCCCCGCGTTCTTCAGGGGCAACGGCAGCCACGTCGCCTACGAGGGCATCGTGCGGCGCAGCGTCGCCGGATCGGCGCTCTCCGGGCTGCTGGAGCGGGAGCTGTACCGCAGCCTGCGCCAGGAGGACGGCAACTCCTACACCGCCGCGGCCACCTACGAGCCCCGCGGCGACGGCTACGCCTCGATCACCGCGCTCGCCGACGCCGTGCCGGACAAGGAGGACGCCGTCCTCGGCGGCTTCGTCGACGTGCTCGCGAAGCTGCGGGCCGGGCGCATCGACCCGGCCGACCTGCAGGCGGTCAAGGCCAAGGCCGACGACGCCATGCGCGGGCCGATGGTCGACGTCGGCCGGCTGCCGAGCCTGGCGATGGACCTGCTCACCGGCTTTCCGCTGTGGCCGACCGAGGACATCCGGGCCGAGATGCAGGCGCTCACCGTCGCCGACGTGCACGCCGCGGCGCTCGACATGCTCGCCACCGGCCTGCTGCAGGTGCCTTCCGGCCACGACGCGCTGTGGGCGGGCTTCGAGGCCGCCCCGGTCGCCTCCGAGCGGCAGGTGGAAGGCCAGCGGTACCCCAACCGCCGCGAGGGCAAGCTCAAGCTCGTCGTGGGCCCGCACGGCGTCGGCCTCGAGCAGGACGGCTGCCCGCCGGTGGCGATCGGGTTCCACGAGTGCGCGATCTCGCTGGCCTACCCCGACGGCGGCCGCCAGCTCATCGGCCACGACAGCCTGACCATCCGCATCGAGCCGACCCTGTACGCGGTGCCTCCGCACGAGCTGGCCCGCATCGACGCCGCCCTCGCCGCCGTGACCGTGCCCCAGCCGCCCCGCGATCCGCGCCAGATCCCCCGCCCCGACGCGCCCGCGCCGGCGGGCGCACCCGCGCCCGCGAGCGCCGCCGGGTCGGGCGGCCGGACCGGCCGGCTGGTCGGGGCCGTGATCGCGCTGGTGCTCTCCGTGGTCGTGCTGTGCTGCGGCGGGCTCTGGACCTTGGTCCTCAACGACCAGAGCGACCCCGACAGCTCCGTTCCGATCGACGCGTACTCGATCGGGATCAACGTCTTCATCTACGCGCTCGCCGTCGGCCTGGGCGTGTTCGGCGCCGTGCTGCTGCGGCGGCGTAACAGAAAGTAGTTTTTGGGAACTTGTTATTGACCCGGCGTGCCCACGTCTCCTGAATAAGTTCGACAGGAGGCGCTGATGAGCACGGCGACGGTGATCGCGGCCAGGAGCGGCGACCAGCGGGCACTCGATGTCCTGGTCGGCGAGTACCTCCCGCTGCTGTACAACATCGTCGGGCGCGCGTTGCAGGGGCACGCCGACGTCGACGACGTCGTGCAGGAGACGATGCTGCGCATCGTCGACGGCCTGCCCCGGCTGCGCGAGCCGGAGAGCTTCCGCTCCTGGGCGGTCGCGATCGCGATGTCGCAGGTCCGCGACCGGCACCGCCGCCAGGTGCAGGCGCCGCTCGTCGGCGACCGGGCCGACCCGACCGACACCGCCGACCCCGGCGCCGACTTCGCCGACCTGGCGATCACCCGGCTGCGCCTGTCCGGGCAGCGCCAGGAGGTCGCCGAGGCCACCCGCTGGCTCGACCACGACGACCGCGAGCTGCTGTCGCTGTGGTGGCTGGAGGCGGCCGGGCAACTCGACCGCGAGGAGGTCGTCGAGGCGCTGCACCTGACCCGCCAGCACGCGGCCGTGCGCATCCAGCGGATGAAGGCGCAGCTCGACGCGGCCCGGGCGGTCGTGCGGGCGCTGGCCGCGCGGCCCCGCTGCCCGGAGCTCAACGGGGTGCTGCACAGCTGGGACGGGCGCCCCACGGCGCTGTGGCGCAAGCGCCTGGCCCGGCACACCCGCGAGTGCCGGCAGTGCGACCGCGCCTGGATCGACATGATCGCCGCCGAGCGGCTGCTGGCCGGCATCGCCCTGGTGCCGGTGCCCGCCGCGCTGGCCGCCATGACGTTCGCCGGCGGCTCGACGGGCGCGATCACGGGTACCTTCGCGACCGTCAAGGCCGGCGGGCTCAAGGCGATGATCACCGGGTGGGTCGCCGCCTCCAAGCCGGCGCTGGTCGGCCTGGCCGCGACCGTCGCCATCGCCGGGACCGCCGGCGCGGTGTACGTCGCCACGCAGGGCGAGGAGAAGCCCGCCGTGACCGCCGCCGCGTCCGAGTCGGCCGCGCCGCCGCCCCCGGCCGGCAGCGCCGCCGCGCCGAGCGCGGTGCCCAGCAGCGCGCCGCCGAGCGCGACGCCGTCCAAGACCACCGTGGCGGCGCTGCCGCCGGCGACCAAGAGCGCGAAGAAGGGCGTCAGCACCAACGACAAGTTCGGCTCGAACAACGCACCGGCGATCCGGGACGTGAAGGCCGGCTGGTACTACGACTGGTCGCCCAGCCCGGTCGCGAACGTCTCCGGCGTCGAGTTCGTGCCGATGGTCTGGGGCGGCGGCAACGTCGCCTCCGACCTGGCCAAGGCGAAGGCCAACGGCAAGACGCTGCTGGCGTTCAACGAGCCGGACCTCAAGGAACAGTCGAACATGAGCCCGCAGCAGGTGCTCGACCTGTGGCCGCAGCTGCAGGCGACCGGCATGCGGCTGGGCAGCCCGGCGCCGGCCTACGGCGCCGACACCCCCGGCGGCTGGTTCGACCAGTTCATGACCGGCATCAAGCAGCGCGGCTACCGGGTCGACTTCATCACCCTGCACTGGTACGGCGGCGACTTCTCCGCCAACGCCGCGAACCAGCTCAAGTCGTACATCCAGAACGTGTACAACCGCTACCACCTGCCGATCTGGCTGACCGAGTACGCGCTGATGCGCTTCGACAACGGCACCGTCTACCCGTCGACGGACCAGCAGGTGGCGTTCGTGAACAGCTCCACGGCGATGCTGCAGGGGTTGTCCTACGTCGAGCGCTACAGCTGGTTCCTGCTGTACACGAGCAAGTCCGGCGACACCGGCCTCTACAGCAACGGCACCACCCCGACCCAGGTGGGAGCCGCCTATCGAGCCGCAGGAGGATGACCATGGATGCGAGATCGAGCGGGGCCGCCACGCTGCTCGGCGCATTGAACGAGGCGTGCGAGGACTTCCAGCGGTACGGCCAGCAGATCGCCGCCACGCACCGCCCGCTGCACTGGGAGCTCATCGGCCGCTTCGGACCCGGCGAGGCGGCCTTCGCGCTGGTCGGGGTGGTGCTGCGCTACGAGCGCACCACCGTGGACCTGGGCGTGGACGTGTGGGTGCGCGAGGGCGCGTTCGAGGTCAGCGGCTACGGCACCGTCGACGGCCGGCGCCTGCTCATCGACCTGCCCGACGTGCTGACCGAGGACATCGACGTCGCGATCCGGACGCTGCGGGAGTACACCCGCCGCCTCTGCTCCTACCGCAGCGTGCTGGACGACGTGGCGTAGGCGCCCAGCCCCGCCCGCGCGCGCAGCCGGACGAGCACCGCGACCAGCCCGAGCACCGCCGTGGCCGCACCGCAGCCCACGAGCGTCGCCGCCGGGCCGGCCGCCTGCACCAGCGGCGCGCCCAGCAGCGTGCCCAGCGGCGTGGAGATCACGAGCACGACGCCGCGCGCGGCCAGCACCGGCGGCAGCCGCTCGGCCGGCACCGCGCGCTGGAATAGCGACACGCTCGTGGCCGGGTACGGCGACCAGGCCAGCCCCGCCAGCGCCAGCGTGAGCAGGTCCGCCCAGCGTGGCAGGCCCATGCCCAGCGGCGTGAGCAGCAGCCCGAAGGCGATCACCGAGCCGATGGTGGCCGGCCACAGGGGCAGCCGCGGCAGGTGCCCGGTGGCGATCGCGCCGATGACCGCGCCGATGCCGAAGCAGGTGTACAGCATGCCGACCTCCTGCGCCGAGGACGCGAACAGCGGCATCGCCACCGGCAGCGGCCCGAACAGCAGGAAGAACCAGAACGACAGCACGGTCAGGCCGAGCAGCTCCCGGTCGCGGCAGATGGTCGCCAGGCCTGCCGAGCGGTGCTCCGGGCTCGGCAGCGGGGCCCGCGCGCGTACCACCGCGAAGCACACCGCCAGCGCCGCGAACGTCGCCGCGTCCACGGCCAGCACCGCTGGGGCGCCGAGCGCGCCGATGAGCAGCCCGGCGAGGATCGGCCCGGCCACTGTCGAGGCCTCTGTGATCAGCGTGAGCAGCGCGTTCGCCGGCAGGTGCAGGTCGGCCGGCAGCACCTGGGCGACCATCGTGTACCGGCCGGCCGAGCCCCACGCCGACAGCAGCGCCGAGCCCGCGAGCAGGGCGGCGTACCGGCCGATGGTCAGCGCGTCAAAGGCCGCCAGCAGTGGTACCGCGCCCAGGAACACCGCCCGCAGCAGCGCGTCGAGGGCCACCAGGTGCGCGCCGCCCCGCCCGCGCATCAGCGGCGCGAGCACGATCGCACCGAGGGCGCCCGGCAGCGTGTACGCGGCGATGGCCAGCCCCACCCACAGGCCGCGCTGGTGGTGCGGCGCGTACTGCACCGCGAGCCACCCGATCGCGACCGCGCTCATCCCGTCGCCGATCGCGGAGAGGGCGAGGCCGGGCAGGACTCGGCCGAACACCCGGTCCCGCACCACCGGCCAATAGGGAGACATCGATCAATTCTGTCCCATGGGCTGGCGTGCGGTCGACAACTGCGTAAGCCAGGCCACAGCGGGTACCGCACGGGCATGGTGAACTTCGGGTACACGATGATGTGCGAACAGGCCGGCCCGACGCAGCTCGCCGACGACGCGGTGCGCGCCGAGGAGGCCGGCTTCGACTTCGCGGCGGTCTCCGACCACTACAACCCGTGGCTCGGCGAGCAGGGCCACTCGCCGTTCGCCTGGTCAGTGCTCGGCGCGGCGGCCTACGCCACCCACGAGATCGACCTCATGACGATGGTGACGTGCCCGACCCGGCGGTACCACCCGGCGGTGGTCGCCCAGCAGGCCGCGACGATCGGGGCCATGTCGCAGGGCCGCTTCACGCTCGGCCTGGGCGCGGGTGAGAACCTCAACGAGCACGTTGTCGGCGCCTGGCCGCACCGCACCCAGCGGCACGAGATGCTGGCCGAGGCGATGGAGATCATCGAGCCGCTGCTGGCCGGCGAGTCCGTGCGCCACTCGGGCACCTACTACGACGTGCCCGAGGCGCGGCTGTGGGACGTGCCGACCGACGGCGTGCCGATCGTCGTGGCCGTGTCCGGCCCGGAGTCGCTGGAGCTCGCCGACCGGGCCGACGGGGTCGTCGTCGTGCGGCCCGACGCGTCGCTGCGCCGCCCCGGCCGGCCGTTCTACGGGCAGGTGGCGCTGTGCTACGGCCCCGACGAGTCCGAGTGCCGCAAGCGGGCGGTCGACCAGTTCCGCTGGTTCGGCCTGCAATGGCCGGTCATGGCCGAACTGCCCGATCCGCGCGCCTTCGACGCCGCCGCGACGTTCGTCACCGAGGACGACGTCGCGTCGGCGATCCCGTGCGGCCCCGACGTGAACAAGCACGTCGAGGCCGTCCGGCGGTTCGTCGAGGCCGGATGCACGCACGTCGCGCTGCTGCAGATCGGCGGCGAGCACCAGGGCGAGTTCATCGAGTGGTCCCGCTCCGAGCTGCTGCCGGCCCTACACGCCGCCGGGGCGTAGCCGCGGCAGCCGGGTGTCCACGTCCGGCACGGAGTAGCCCAGCGCCCGCAGCCGGGTGCTGACCTCCTCGATCGGCTTGCGGATCTTCTGCGCCGCGGCCAGCAGGTGGTTGAGCGGCACCGGCTGCGAGGCGTCCAGCCACGGCCGGGAGCCGTCCAGGTCGGTGCTGGCCAGCAGCAGGTCGTTCGGCTTCACCGCGTCCACGGCGATGGTGGTGAGGTCCACGTCGACGGTGTACCCCAGCGTCTCCAGCCGCGCCGCGATCTCGTGCACGGGCCGACGCACCCGCCGTGCCGCCTGCAGCAGGTGCGGCAGCGGCACCTGCTCCTCGAGGTCCAGCCAGGGCTGCGAGCCGTCCAGGTCGCGGCTGGTGATGAGCAGGTCGTCCGGCTCCACCTGGTCCAGC
>Ga0310811_10012959_pt1 | contig 10843 bp, 11 predicted proteins | sample YCmetagenome_FD_207642 | JGI IMG/M metagenome (GOLD analysis project Ga0310811, IMG submission 207642) | Soil microbial communities from experimental microcosm in Duke University, North Carolina, United States - YC | ecosystem: Engineered > Artificial ecosystem > Soil microcosm > Unclassified ...
TCGCGGTGAGCCGCGTGCTGGCGGATCACGACCTGCCACCCGTCACCGAGGACGACGTGCGGGTTTTCATGGGCCAAGGCAGCAAAGTCACCATGGCCAAGGCCTTTGCCAAGCATGGCAAGATACTGGACGACGTGGCGCTGAGCGCCGTCACCCGGGAATTTGTCCGCTATTACGAAGCCGACCCGGTCGGGCACACGGTGGCTTTTGACGGCGTGGCCAAGATCGTCGAGCAATTCGACCGGCTTGGCCTGAAACAGGGCGTCTGCACCAACAAGTTCGAAAAGCCGTCGCGCACGATCCTGGAGCATCTGAAGCTTATGCCGCCGATCGTCGATCTGGCCGGTGCCGATACCTTCCCCGTCCGCAAGCCCGATCCACGGCATATCCTGATGTTGGTCGAACGTATGGGCAAGGACCCTAAGCGCGCGGTCATGGTGGGCGATTCGATCCACGACGTTGAAGCGGCCCATGGCGCCGGTTTGCCGGCGGTGCTGGTGAGCTGGGGATATACGACGCAGCCGGCCAGCGAATTGGGCGCCGAGGCGGTCATCGAGCGGTTCGACGCCCTGCCCGAGGCGATCGGCCGGATTGCCCAAAATAATGGTGGGCGCGGTAGGGATTGAACCTACGACCCCACCCGTGTGAAGGGTGTGCTCTCCCGCTGAGCTACGCGCCCGGAAGGCGCGCGTATAGGGCCTGCTGGTCGGCCCGTCAACGGCCGGCATTCGAGCTCGCGGCCGGTTCAGGCGCGACAGCTTCTCGTCAGCAAAAAGTCAGCGATCTGTCAGGCCAGATTCCTAGCATTCCTCTGCCGGGGAGAAGACGGGAGTCACATCCCATGGAGGAACCGATGAGGAAGTCATTGGTCGTCGCCGCGGCAAGTGCGTTCGCGGCTGGAACGTTCGTTGTGTCAGTGGTCAGTGCACAAACCCCACAGAGCCCGTCGTTTGGCAAGAACTCGACGGACTGTTTTGGCGTCAATGCCTGCAAGGGGCAAAGTGCCTGCAAGTCCTCCCACAACGCTTGCAAAGGCCAAAATGCCTGCAAGGGCCAAGGCTGGGTCCAAGGCCTGAGTTCGCTCACCTGCCAGGCCGAAGGCGGCAAGTCAGCCTTCGCCGGCGGTGCCTGATCCCAATCGAGCTTTCGTAAATTCTACGGTGTCCCGCGATCTGCGGGGCACCGCTCTCCCAGGGCGACGCGATAGGCTGCGACCACTAAATCGCTAGACAAAGCAACAGTCATGAACCACATCCTGCAATCGTTCGTGGCCCGTGCTGCTTTGTCTGCCGATGTTCCAGCCTCAAGGGATCCGATGACCAAAGCGCTTCTGCTCCGCCCTGGTGATCGTGTCCCGGATTTTGCGCTGCCCAGTCTCGACGGCAAATACCGCAAGTTCGTCTGGTCGTTCACTGGCCAGCCAGTGGTCTTGCTCGTCGCAGACGACCTCGCGACGATCGACGCCGATCCTCTCGGCAAGTTGGTCGCGAGCTGCAAATCGGCGTCGGTTTCGCTCGTCGTGGCAACGAACACAGCCAGTGCCGCAGCCTCTTCGATTTGGCGCAAGCTTGGAGGCGACGCTGGCGGACATCTCTTGCTCTGCGATGCCGAGAGGAAGTTCGTTCCCGCGCTCCTGAGCCAGAGCGGCATCGGCTTCGGCCAGACTGCCGGTCCGCGCACGCGTGTGATCGTGTTCGATCCCAATCAGCGCGTGGCGGCGACCTTCGACAGTCGGCCACTCTTCTCGGCCGCCGAATCGATCAGCGCCCTGGCCGACAGTGTGCGCAGCGACGGTGGCGCGAGCCAGGCGATCATGTGCGCTGCCGCACCAGTGCTCGTGCTGCCACGTGTTTTCGAACCCGACTTCTGTAGCCAGGTCATCCGCCTCTGGCACAAGGGCGATCATCAGGACAGCGGCGTTTCCAGTCGTTATGGCAATGTCGATGTGGCCTCGCTCAAACGCACCGAGGACTACATGATCGTCGAACCGATGATGCAGAAGGCGATCTCCGACCGCCTGGCCTACCGCGTCGGTCCCGAACTGGTGAAGGCTTTTGCTTTCGACCGTGAATTTACGTTCGATGCCCATGTCATCCTGTCCTACAGCGTCGAGGGAAATCACTTCTTCTCCCCGCATCGCGACAATGGCGCGCCTACCACGGCCGACCGCGCCTTCGCAGTGTCCTTGAATCTCAACGACGATTTCGACGGCGGTCAGCTGGTTTTCCCCGAATATTCAGCCATCAAGATCTCTCCTCCTGCCGGGGCTGCAGCCGTCTTCTCCTGCTCCGTCCTGCACGAAGCCCTGCCGGTCACCCGGGGCCGACGCTTCGTTCTGACGACCTTCTTCCGGCAGAAGAAATGAGCCGCGCATTACTGCTGTCAACATTGTCACTGATGATCACCGGTTTGGCTGCCGCCCAGTCGTCGACACGGGCCCACATGGAGGCCTGCACCGAATGGAAGCGAGAAGGCGGACATATCGGAACACGCAACGACTGCAACCGGCCGGTCGCCATCAAGTTCATGGCCTACGATGGCAGCCATGTCCTCGAAGCCGACGTTCCCCCGGGCGGCTGGTTCGACTCGGGTGTCGTGGACGGCTCGATCGAAGGTTACCTCTTCACGGTCTGCCCTGTCGGCTACGTACCGAGCTTGCGTTTCTCGCTGGAGAACGCAGCACCCATCGCGGATAGCCTCTACAACTGCCTTCCTCTCAACAAACCTGACGCCTGACGCGGCGGCGACGCAACCAGCCCTTCAAATTCGCCAAGTTCACGCCGGCTCGCCAGGGCTTCCCTGCTTGAAATTGTAACGTGTCGCGGTGAGCAGGCCGGAGACGGTGCACGACTTGGTGTCGTGGAAGCCTGCGGCGCGCAGCGCGGTGCGAATCTCTCGTTCACCGAAGGCGGCTCCTCGCCCTTTGGGATAGATCGTCCAAAGGGGGAAGCCCGGATGCTCGACATGGATGGCCTGGCTGCCGCGAGATCACCCGCTCCTCGAACGCAGACGATGAGCATCGCAGCATCGAGGCCATCCTTCACAATGACTCCTTTGAGTGCGTTCGCCAGAACATCGTCGTCGAATGATCCAACCAGCAGTGCCCGCGCGCCCTTGTCGAGACCCAACTTCGCGCGAAGACCAGGTGGCGGCACGGCGATCGCCTTGCGCCACGCTTCGGCAGCGCGCGGACCGAGATGGAGCCGCACCAACTCGCCCGCGCAGGTAAAGCAGAGCGTGTCACTCTTCACCGTCACGCTCTTGATCGACGATTTCGGGAAGCGTCGCCGGATCGCGCCTCTTAAAATCATTTCGGCACTTTCGAGAAGCGCGCGAACCTCTCCGGTTTCATCACCGACCTCGGCATGGACCAGTGCTTCACGCCCCACTGAACGTCTCCAGGATCATGGCCGGCGCTCGCAACGGCATCCTAGGTCGGGCGTGCGCCAGCATATGGATCGTTCACGCCATCGAGCGGCCAGATCGGCCGCCGCAGCTTGGTGAATTTCAGCCGTGAGATATCCGGCGAGCAGATGCCGCCTGAATCTACCAGCACGACTTCGCGGGCAATGGGGGCATAGGCAGCCCGAAAGTGTTGCACGCTCTTCACCACCAGCACGTCCTTCACCCGAGGATCGATACCCTGGCTCTTGAAGACCTGCAGGTCGATGGTCTGAATACGGTTGGAGATGGTGACGACATCGATCCCGCCAATGCGCAGCACTGCGGTCGGGCCCATGGTGGTCATGACACCTGCGTTCATGGGGCCGTCATTCTTGAACATGCCGTCCGAAAGCATCTTCACGACGGCCTTCGCCTTTACCGGCAACCCCATCGCAGGGTCGGTATGGCCGCCCAGCGTGACCTCGATTTCGGCGCCAACACCGGCCCTGCTCGCTTGCTGCACCGTGGCGGGATCATAGATCGTGCCGACAGCGGCATTTTCAATCTTCGCATCGATCAGCGCCTGCAGGACAGGCGTTGTGTCGTTGTAGCCGCCGCCCCCCGGGTTGTCGGTCCCGTCGGCGATCACTACGGGGCCAGTCTTGTCGCTCTTGGCGCGGGCGGCGGCGACGCCATCGGATATCGGCCGGTAATCGGTCGAGTTCTCGTCGCGCCGGCGCCAGATCTCGTCGATCAGTTCGCGAGCGATCTCCCGCGCTCGAGTTTCCGCTGCCGGCTCGTGACTCACCGCAATCGAGGGGCCGGTGTAGGGAATGTCCGACCAGGTGAAGCCGGCCTGGATGCTGACCACGTTGATGCCAGGCTCTTTTTCATAGCCATCAGCCTTGGCGAGCAGATCGAGCATCAAACCGGGCTGCGTGGTGCGGCCATGGTCGGCGCCTTCGAGCATCGCGGGTTGGCTGAGAAGGCAGCACGGCTTCTTCCGCCCTCCCAGTACCTCCTGCACCAGAGCTGCCGCCTGCACGGCGCGATCGTAGCCGTCGATATGCGGATAGGTGCGGAAGGACACCAGAGCACTGGCGTTCTTCGCCATCTTCAAGGTGGCGTTGGCATGCAGGTCGAGCGTGGCGACCATCGGCGCATCCGGTCCGATCACGCCACGCAACGCTTCGAGCAGTGCGCCCTCGGCATCATCCTCGGTTTCGGTCACCATGGCGCCATGCAATGACAGGCAAACGGCATCGAGCTTGCCGGCTCTTTGTGCCGCGCCGACGATCTTGTCGCGAATCGTTTCCCACGTTTCCCTGGTGAGCGTGCCTGAGGGCGTCGCGTTGGCCGCCACGCCATAGACCGGCTCCCAACCATATTTGGCCGCCGAGTCGATATAGCCGCCCAATTCGTTCCGCGTCCCCTTGAACTGCGGGACGATCGCTTCGCCCTCGATCAGGTAGCGGCGACGGTAGTCATCGAGCGTGGTCTTCAGTTTGCTGAAGGTATTGGTCTCGTGCATGAACTGCGCGATCAGAACGCGATACGCCATCGGTACAAACTCCACGCCTACAGTTTTGCCGTCTTCAGCCATTCAGCCTGGCCGTCTTCGCCTTCGACGCCGGTCGTCTCGAGGAAGCGGCAGACCATCATGTAGTAGCCGATGGTGAGCGTGAGCTCGACCAGCGCGCCACGGGACAGGAATGCTTCCACGGCCTTCAGCGCCTTGTCCGATGCACGGACATTGCGCACGACGTCGTCGGTGAAACGCAGCACCGCCTTTTCGCTGTCCGAAAAGACGGGCGATTCGATGGTCGCGTCGCGCAGAGCGGCGATCTTCTCCTCCGCAACTCCAACCTCGCGCGCAATGCGCTCATGCTGGAACACTTCGTATGCGGCACGGCTCAGGCGACCGACCCGCAGGATCGCAAGCTCGCGCAAAGTGGGATCGAGCTCGCAGCGATGGAGCAGCGCATTGCCCATGCGCACGAACCCCTTCAGCCCGTACTCCGAATTGGCCAGCATGCGGTAAATGTTCAGATGTGTGCCGAGCTTACCCAGGAACTCGGCATGCTTGCCGGTGGCGCTCTCGACTTCGTAGTACGGAATACGTGACATTGGCCCTCCTCAAGCGCGGGAGCCTGTCAGAGCCAGCCGCGCCGCACCAGCGGATTGAGCCAGCGCCCCCAGCGACCCGTAAGCACAATCGGTTTCTCCTCCACGATCAGCGCAATGCAGCACTCGCCTGGATCGGCAATCGGCTGGTGTTCCTCGACGCCGGGGCCCATGGCAAAGTCACCGACGACATAGTTACCGGTCCGATCGGTGTAGCCGCCCAGCAGCACAACCGTATATTCATTCCCCATGTGGCGATGCATCGGCAAGCCCTTGCCGGGCTCGAGCCGGAGGAGCGAAACGCGATGCGCGTCATCCCGCAAATCCAGCTCAATCTCCTCGAAGCCGCCGAGCTTGCGCTTCCATCTTGTCATCGGCCCGAGATACGGCCTCAGGACGGCCGGCGCCCAGTCGAAGCCGGGATGGGTTGGCGGTGACTTGGGGAGCGAATCGACAGGCACCCCATCGAGACGACTGAGTACGGTCTCAAGCGCCAGTGTATCGACTTCGGCTGCGTTCTCGCTTTCGATCAAGGCGCCGCCCAGCGCGGCGAGCCCGTTGGCCACATGCCGGGCTGCCGGGTCGAGGGCGAGATGAAGCGCGACGGCAAGTGCCGGCCCGTCAGCCAGCGTCCCGGCGGCATAGTCGAGCATGAGTTCTTCGGGAACCGGATGCCTGCTCGTCACGTCTCGTCGTCCTTCTCTTCCAGAGCCTGACGCAGCTTTCCCAGGGCAGACCGGATCCTCGACTTCACCGTGCCCAGCGGCAACCTCAGCTCCTCGGCAATAGCCGTATGCGCCTTGTCCTCGAAGAATGCCTTGCGAAGGACCACCTGCTGATCTGCCGGCAAGCCGTCCATCAGCTCCTTCATCCGTTGATACGTCTGGCCGGCCAACACGGATGTATCGGCACCCTCGTCCGCAGGTGCAAAAACTGTCAACCAGTCCTCAGTTTCGAGGACTGGGCGGCCCATGCGCCGCCGCTGGTCGATGCGTTTGTTGCGGGCGATGGTGTAGATCCAGGTAGCGACCGAAGCCCGCTGGCGATCGAAGCTCGCCGCCTTCCGCCACACCATGATCATGGCTTCCTGGGCGACTTCCTGCGCGGCCTCCCTATCGCTGCCGCCGCGCATGACGAAGGATTTGATGCGCGGCGCATAGTGGCGGAACAAGGTAGCGAAGGCAGCACGATCCTGTCGCAATGCGATCGCCTCGACGAGGTCGGCTGCCTGTTCGGCCGTCAGCATTCACATCAGGTCGCGACGATTGCGACTGTCGGACTCAATCTCGACTTCCGCTGGAACAGCGTCACTTGTACTCGACGAGCACTTCGCGATAGGGCGTCGGCCCGACGTTACGCGCCTTGTGCTTGGCGGGAACGCGCATCCCCTTGCCATGTTCTGAGAGGACTTCCAGGAAACCATTGTCCAGCTTCAGGGAGTAGATCGCTCCGGTTGGTACTTCGAGGGTACCCAGATCCTTTCCGCGCTCGTCGAAGATCTGCAAGGGAGCGCCTTCAATGGAATACCACATATAGCTGTGCTCATGCGTATGCATTGGCGTTTCGGCGCCAGGAGCAAGCACGAAATTCCATACGATCACCTTGTCGTTCTCGAACACTTTCTCTGATCCAACGCCAGCCATTTGTTTCCTCCTTAGTTCGTTGTCAGTTCGGGGCCGACATGCGGAAGGTGGATGCCGCCGCCGCGCAACGCTGCCCGTCGAGTGTCAGATCGGCTTGCCTTCCACACCAAGATCCCAGAATAGGCCCGTCATCAGCCTCAATCCATCGCGCGCCACTGGCGCGAGCAAGTGTTCGTTGGGTGCATGCTGCGAGCAGGCGGCGTAGGAATGCGGCACCCACACAGTCGGCATCCCAAGGATGTCGGTAAACACTTCGTTGGGCAGCGAGCCGCCCAGGTTGGGCAGCATATTGGGCTTCCGCCCGGCCGTCTTCTCAATCGAAGCGGCGGCGAACTTGGCCCAAGGATTCTCAGGATCGAGGCGGGTCGCGTTCATGATCACCTCGCGCGCCGGCTCGACTTCGATCTGACCAAAGCCGTGTCGCTCGAGATGCCGGCGCAGCGCCGGCACGATGTCGTGCGGGTCGGTGCCGACAACGAAACGCAGCTGGCAATAGGCGATCGCGCTGGGCGGGATGGCGTTGACGGGCCGGTCGGGATTGCCGGTCTTGAAGGCCAGCACCTCGAACGAGTTCCAGCCGAACACGCGCTCCACGGGCGTCAACCCTTTCTCGCCCCATTCCGGATCGATCTCGGGGGCGCCCTCTCCCGCGTCGACATGGGCGTCAGCCAAGGCAGCGCGCACAGAATTGGTGAGGGTCTCGGGTCGCCACTCCGGCACTTTGATTTGGCCGCGTTCGTCAGTGATGGTGGCGAGCGCATGGGCGAGCACGATGCCGGGATTGGCGAGCAATCCGCCCCAGTTGCCAGAATGGTGACCCCCTTCGCGGTAGCCGAGCTTCAGGTTGAAGTTCATGGTGCCACGCGTGCCGCCGAAGATGGTGGGCCGGCGATGATCGAGCCGGGGTCCGTCCGAGCCGATCAGCGCATCCGCCTTCAAGGCTTCCTTGTTGGCCGTGCAGAAGTCGGCAAGACCCGGAGAGCCCGTCTCCTCGCCGGTCTCGATCAGGATGGTCGAATTGAAGCCAAGGCTGCCGCGTTCCTCCAGGACGCAGGAAAGGGCCGCAATGTTGATCGTATGCTGCCCTTTGTTGTCGGCCGTCCCGCGCCCGTAGAGACGGTCGCCCTCGACCACGATCTTCCACGGCGACAGGCCCTGGCGCCATTGATCCTCCTGGCCGCGGATCACGTCACCATGGCCATAGGTCAGCACCGTGGGTTTGGCCGAATCCTCGATCCGGCGTGCGATGAGGAACGGACCATACTCGCCGCGCGGGTTCGGAAAGACGTGGCAATCGTAGCCGAGCGCTTCGAGCGACCGGGTCATCTCACCGGAGACATATTCCTGCAAGGCAGGCATCGAACCCGCCTCCTGGCTGGTCGTGGGAATGGCCACCCGCCGCTGCAGGTCAGCAAGGAAGCCACCCTTGTCGAAATAGGTTTCTGCGCGCGAGATCGCGCCGTTTCGTGTGCCTGACATGGCCGCTAAGCTAGCAAGAGCGCGTCCGCTGGCCAATTCGGCGCGCATTCGGAGGAACGTCATGACCCGTACCGGACAAGTGGTCTTCAGCAGGATGGAGGAAGTCCAGTTCGGCAAGCCTGCCGCAGAGACCGTGGCCGGGCTCGTCCAACGCTATCAGGCCGAGCGCGTGTTCCTGATGGTGAGCGGTACGCTCAATCGCGAGACCGACGAAGTCGAGAAGCTCCGCCGCGCCCTGGGCAACCATTGCGTCGGCACTTTCGATAAAATGCCTGCGCACACCCCTCGCTCGGCGGTAATTGCCGCGGCAGAGCAAGCCCGCGCGGCCGAGGCTGACCTCATCGTCACCCTAGGCGGCGGCTCGATCACCGACGGCGCCAAGGCAGTGCAGCTTTGCCTGGCCAACGACATTCGCGACGTCGACTCCCTCGACAAAGTGCGCCCGCCGGCGACGGCGAAATCGTCCCGCGTACGGCAAATCTCGGTGCCGACAACGCTTTCGGCTGGCGAATTTTCACCCGTCTCAGGCATCACCGACGAACGCACCAGGGTGAAGGAGCTGTTTCGCCATCCCGATATCGTTCCGAGAGCCGTCGTACTCGACCCGACGGTGACGCGCCACACGCCCTTGTGGCTGTTCCTTTCGACAGGCATTCGCGCAGTTGATCATTGTGTCGAGGGAATCTGCTCCAACGAATCGAGCGCGCATGGCGACGCCTCGGCACTGCACGGTCTTTCCCTGTTGGCGCGCGGGCTGCCCAGAGTGAAGGCCGACCCGAACGACGTAGAGGCCCGGCTCGACTGTCAGATCGGCGCCTGGCTCTCCATGACGCCGCTGGTGAGCGGCGTGCCGATGGGCGCAAGCCACGGCATCGGTTACGTGCTGGGCGCGGTGTTCGACATCCCGCATGGCCATACCTCCTGCATCATGCTTCCGTCGGTCATGCGCTGGAACAAACCAGCCAATGCCGACAAGCAGGCGCTGGTGGCCGCGGCGATGGGCCATCCGGGCGAGGAGGCCGGCGATGTGCTCGATGCCTTCATCCGCGGCCTTGGCATGCCGCGCAGCCTTGGTGACGTGAAAGTCGGCCCGGACCAGTTCGAGCGTATTGCCAAGCAAGCGATGGGCACGCCCTGGGTGCCGCGCAATCCCCGCCCCATCGCAGGGCCGGCGCAGGTTCGGGAGATTCTCGATTTGGCGGCCTAATTGCGTGAATTTGGTTACTGCACGGCCACGCCCACAACATCTTGAGATTTTCATGTAACCGCAGGCGGTGACCGGCGTTCTTGTCACCAATGGAAAGCGCTCGCCCCAGTGCCACTCCCACGCCGTCCGCTGCGTCGCCATGACCGTCCGGTGGCGACCCATCGATATCGGCGCTGTCCTTCTCGCCGGCATTTTTCTGGCGTGGGTGGCGCTCGTGAACGGCTATCCTCTCCTGTTCAACGACAGCGCCCGCTACATCGATGGTGGCATTCGGCGATACATACCGAGTGAAGCGCCAATCTTCTACGGCGCCTTCCTGATTCCCCTCCATCTTGACGGCGTCAGTTTATGGCCGGTGCCGTTCGCCCAAGGCATTCTACTTGCTTACATTTTGCAGGCGACTCTGCGGGCGCTCGATCTTTACATCCCACGAACATTTCTGTTGCTGGCCGCCTTCCTCGCCCTCTTCAGCGCGGCACCGTGGTTCATATCGTTCGTCATGCCCGACTTCTTCACCGCCATCTGCGTGCTGGGCATGTTTGCACTGTACCGAGGCTGGGCCACATTCGCGCCCCTCGAGCGGACCCTTCTCATCGGCGTCGTGCTGTGTGGACTGGCAAGTCATATCAGCCACATCGCGCTAGGGCTGGGGCTGGCCGCGTTCTTCGCCATGCTCTACTGGCTGCGCAAGCCGCGCGTGAGGCCGGCCTTGCTCACCGTCTTGGCGCTACCGCTCGTAGCGATTACGGCCGTGCTCGGTACGAACCTCGTCGCCAAGGGTCGCCTACAGCTCACGCTAGACGGGCCGGTCATGCTGCTAGCACGTTCCTTTTCCGATGGACCGGCTTACGAATATCTGCGTGATCACTGCGATCAACGCCAATGGCAGCTTTGCGCGGTTTATCAGCGGCTGCCACGGGACAGCGACCAGTTTCTATGGAGCACAACCAACAACGCCTGGATGTATGTGCCGGGCAAAGAGCTGCGAAGCGAGGCGGGCGAAATT
>Ga0310811_10012961_pt1 | contig 10842 bp, 16 predicted proteins | sample YCmetagenome_FD_207642 | JGI IMG/M metagenome (GOLD analysis project Ga0310811, IMG submission 207642) | Soil microbial communities from experimental microcosm in Duke University, North Carolina, United States - YC | ecosystem: Engineered > Artificial ecosystem > Soil microcosm > Unclassified ...
ACCTGAAGATTGTTTTTCTTTTATTATTTTTTTTGAGACCTCAACGCCAATTAATCCTCCGAATAATCCACCCATAATAGATTTTGTGTTCAACAGCTGAACTATGCTATAAGCGTTAATCGTAATCATGGGGTTTTCAAGAAAGCCTATTAATCTAGAACCAATGAATGCTCCCACAATTGCCCCTAAAATAATTGAAAGTCTATTTCGATTTGATATCTGATCACTTGACAATCTGCGTAACCTAACATAATACCTGAATGCAATAAAGAACGCCAGATATTCTAAAATCAGATGGATATTAACCTTTATTCCAAAAATTACTGGCTCAAATGGTATTGTCAATTTTTCCAGGGTTTTACAAAATTGAATATCACGATGGACCAAAAGTACATCGCTCATATTTCCGAACGCGTGAATATATTTCTTAACCAACCTATCATTCCGTAGTAATAATAAGGCTTTTCAATTCAAGTAAGTTATCTCTGCCCTCTTATATGAGGTTATCAATATGTAACGGTTACCTGGCAGAGGTCTTTACTACTACAGTGCCTGAAATCTTATCGTGCAATTATTAGCTCAGTTTTGTTCAGTCTTAGTTTTCGATATCATTCTCCCAACAAGGAAATAAATTGAATGAACAACAATTGCTGAAAGTCCTCCAATAATCCAAAACGCTATATAAACCGCCATGACAGGCATTCCACATTTCGGTCCTTCCGGAAGTTTAGGAGAAAATAATTCCGGGAACACAAACATATTCAATGCTATTATCAGCAAGAAAACAAGCCATTTCCTTTTTCCGTATCCAATCCTATCAAGAATTATATAAATCAGAATTTGTAAAAATGAAATCAATATAATCGTCCACAAAATCATCTTAATGTATCAAGCCCTCAAATATTTATTTGCCTCTAATATCCAAATTTTCTTAAACTCTCCACCAATAAGCACTCAAAACTTCGATATCATTAACCTTATCTTTGAAGCAGCTTCACGCCCTTGTAACCACAGAGGAATTTAAATACATTGCATTTCGATCGACTTATTAAAAGATTCATGAAGTTTATGAGTATTGACAGTCCTGACTTTGTTAAATCTGGAGCAGATATACTCAATTGCAATGGAGAATTGTTAGTTCTTCTCCGTTTCCCTTATCAGGCGGGAAATAAAGCGTTTCAGATAATCAGAACGTTGCCAGAGTATATCAAATTCTTGAAAGAAAGAAAGGAGAAGGAATCAATAACTTTAATGAAATCATTTGAATATGTGGTACGAGGAATTGTCAACGAAACTTTTATTCACAAATTAAATGAGAAATTAGACAGAACGGAGACCATGAACTGGCTTATTATTTGGGACTCAGTTTCCATTGAAATCGGAAATTCATATTTCGTCAACAACAAAATAGATTTGAGAACTGAACTGACAGACGCAATGGGACAAAACGTAAGTATAATAGTTGAACCCGACTGGTTAGATGAACAGAATTCAATCAATGCATATGTAGCTGACAAGGATGGTGTCGTGAGACCGGGAGCCTACTAATTGCGTTTCCTTTCATATCAAGTGACACTGATCTTAATCTCGCACTACTGTAACTATAAAAAAAATGAATAAATCATTGATTATAATTTTGACATTTATATCTATCAGTGTATTTGGACAAAAAAATCCAACAGAAGAAGCACAACCAATTGTAGCTGAAGGAAAATTGCTTTACAAGTCTGAAATGGCTTCGTGGTATGGTACCGACTTATTTTTAGAAAATTATAAAGACAGTGAAAATATTGGCGGCTATTTCTCATATACAGACAAAGAAAACTCTAAATGTATTTTCTTTTCAAAATCCGAAAATCCAAAAGTAATTGGAACAATTTCATTTGACAGTACATATAACATTAAGACGGCAAAGACTGACTTATCAGAAAGAAAATTCACAACATATGAAAATGATCTTTATGCAATTAGAAAAATTGCCCTAACAGAAGCTAACACAGATACGTTATTCAAGACGTACAAGAATACGAACTTAAATTTTATTCCTTTAATTAACGCTAACGAAAAGAAAGTCTATGTATTAACAGGTCCAAAGCAAAATGGTGTGATAATATTTGGTAACGACTATCTATTAACCTTTGACAAGAACAACAAATTGCTGCTAAAAAAACAACTTCATAAAAACATCATACCGATTTTTTATGGTAGTAAAGAACAAGAAGGAAAACAAATTGAAGGAACGATACACAGTCATTTGCCAGAGACGGGAGAGTTTATTACTGCTACTGATATTTGTACCTTAATGCTCTATGAGAAATTCGCTAAATGGAATACTCACAATGTAATCTCAGAAAAGTATTTGAACATTTGGAATTGCAAAACAGACCATTTAATTGTCGTTGAAATGAGTGCTGTTGACAAGATTAAAAAGGATCAAGAAAAGCGAGGCGAAAAAAAGTAAGATAAGTACTACATTGTGCCTATGCCAAGACGAGTTATCGTTCCCATGTTAAAGCCGTGCCTCTTTGTTCCCGAACGGTCACTTTGTTTCCCAACAATAGACCTGGAGTCCATATTGTCATGGAGTTTACTTTATTAATCAATTCCTTTCTTAGTCTGTCTTTAGTTACTTCGTTCTCATTGTTAATAAATTCTTCCTCTACTACTATACAGTTAGAACTCTTACCCAAACTATCAACTGTGTACTCAATGATAAAGTGGGAGAACCCAATACAATTCGAAACGTAACGAAATTCAGATGTTGTATCCAATGCCGAGTTTAATAGATCAATAAAAGGATCGCCAGTTTCATTGATTATGGTTTCAGAAATAAATGGTTGCTCGTCTACCTCCCAGTCACTATAAATCTTCTCATGCCGTTTTGACGCAAACAGGCTATCAGCTTTTTGGTTGATCATGTTCGAAAAGTCGCTACCATATCTTGAAATCAAAACGCTATCCATAAACTGCTTGTAACAGTATCCGTCATTTGGTACTACACAAGAAACGGGATAAATTTCGAGTTCAACGTTATAAGATTTAAGAACTTGCTCAAGTTCTTTTTCATACCGCGGAAACCAACCACCGATGCTTAAGTTGATAACATAATAAACGCATCCCGTTTTCAAGTTCTCTTTTGCTTCCTGTCTTTCATCATTGCAAAATTCCCTATCTGATTCTTCTGGAGATTCGTTGTGGTCCGTCACTTGATTTTGTATGTGACTACAGCTGGTAAGTATAAGTAAGCTCAGTATGATTGAGATAAAATTTGTCATTACTTTATTCATCTCAATATTCATGCCTAAGTACGGTCTTTTCTTGTCATCCAAACACGCTACCGTCTATAGCTATCGGAAGTAATGTTCGTGAGTACTCCCAATCACAAGCTTAAGACGTTCATGCAAAAAAATAAACGAAAGATGATTATGGTTTTGTCGTGGCAACTGCCACATTTCTGTCATTTGATTTTTTTATTCAATCTCAACAATATCATAAATAATAAAAGTATCGCCATAAATAGAAGAAAGAAAAACCACTGCGTGGTCGCTGGTATTATATGCCCTGTACCATTTGCCATCCCCCAGAATAAAAGAATAACCAACGCCAATAATCCTACAACGCAAAGCCCAAACCATCTGATAATTTTCATCTTTCATTTATCATTTAGCAACTGACCATTAATCCTTCTCCGCTCCTCCGGATCAAATAACACAGGGATAATCAACTTCGTCTTCACAGGAACTCCTTTTTGCTTGCCTGGCTCAAATGGATGATTTAATGAACCAACAACTCGCAACGCTTCGTTGTCAGCCAAATCATTAAATCCCTTCATCAATCGGATATTGTGCATTTGTCCAAACTGATCAATCATAACTTCAACGAACGAATTACCCCTTTCTAAAAGTCCCTCGGGATAAATCAATCTGGATTGAATAGTCTTGAAGAATTGTCCATATCCGCCAATGGGTTCTGCCTGCTCATCAATTACAAATCCTAAAAAGGTTTGTTCTTCCATTCGGAAAGAAATGTTATCAAGTTCCTTAATAACATGCTCATCTTTTACTATATGATTGCCCTGTGCTGGCATGGCCATAGCGGTGGCGACAAAAGTAGCGGCAGCATACTTCAGAAATTGTTCGCTCATCTGAGATTTCTTAAAAATACCACAGATGGGCTTCGTTGATTTATCAATCTCTGATTGTAGTTCCTCAGGGGTTTTGGTGGTGAAGTCAATAAGATGATGGGAGCACTTATCACAGAAAAGCTTCTCGCCCAATTTTTCCGTACATGCAAACTCCAAGGTAATGTTCTTAATTTTAGTCATAGCTGATCTAAACTTTCCTACACTGCTCTATTGTTCTGAATTTTTCTAAATAATCTACCTTGTCAAATTCAATTCGCACAGGCCAAAACCAAATTAAGAAAATAAAACTTCAATTTAACACCTCGCCTACGGTTAGCATAAACACAATGTTGGCGGTCCAGGTTCAAGCACGAACATCAAACAGATTATCAATTATTTTCCCAATTGTCGTGCGTGTCCTATGTACGTTGTCGCCGAGTAAAAATTCATTTAATCTTTTAGCAACTTCATCAGGTTGTGGATTGTCCAATAGTCTCGGATTAATTTTTCTCATCCATGGAGACTGATTAAGTCGTTCGTCAACTGTGGTACAAAAAATCAAAGCATCAAGAGCGATAAGGCTTAATGGTCGACCGAGCGTCAACCATTTTTCAGCCCTTCTCCAATTAAATAAAGAACTTGCCGCAAGATGTCCCCAATTCAGTCCGATGTTTGTCGTCCTGTGCACATTTATCTCAATCCAGTCCAATACTTTTTCGTTTCGAATCTGATTTAGCGATGTTATGTATTCATGGAGAAATCTATTGTCGCAAGAGTCAATTTCCTGTGAGATCAAAACAAATGCTTCGTCCTTGTCTAAAGTGTCGCTTATTACACTTGCTCGTTCTAAGAAGTCATCTATTTTAGTTCTATCGTCCATTGTTTAAGAAAACCTAACCGCCAACATATATCTATCAAATCTATTTTACAAAGAAATCCATTGCAATCTTATTAATAAGCTCAGGTCTCTCTGTGAATACTTCATGGGATGTATTTGGCAAAACGCAAAATTGACTGTCCTTGATTAGTCTGTGCATTTCCAGTCCGTGTTCGATGACAATGTCATCCCTGTCACCGAGAACAATCATAACTGGAATGTTTATACGTCCGTAAATTGAGTCGGGAAAATACGCTTCTCTCTGATACACCATTCTATTTAGTTGTCTCACGTACTTTTTCCAGTCTCTCGGAAGTTTAGCCATGTACTGGTCAATATCCGCTTTGTGATTTCTTCCCCATGCATCCAACGGTGGTGGTATTACAGAGTCAATTGGAATATCGGGTGAAATGGCTCGTCTAAGTCCGTTATTTGCTCCAACAGCAATTACCTTCTTGATTTTGTCAGGCCTTTTCTCGGCCAATTGAATTCCTGTAATTGCTCCATCACTCCAACCTATAACATAAGCGCTGTCCACTTGAAGCTTATCTATAAACTGAGACGTAAATTCCAATAATACACTATAGGTTAACGTGTCGGCTTGTTCTGACCTGCCTTGTCCTGGTGTATCTGGAGCTATAACCTTGTAGTGTTTTGCTAATTCAGGAATGCAATACTCAAAATCTTTGATACTTCTCGTTAACCCTCCACCAGACAGCAGCAGTAGTGGAGTTCCTTGTCCGTATTCTTCATAGTAAATCTTTTTACCGTTTATGATTACCTGTTTGCCATTGTTAGAACCATATACAAACGGTTTTGTGTCCGGGTTGCAACTTATCCAAAGAACTGAAACCAAAATGAGTCCAAGTACATTTTTCATATCGTTATTATCAGGTAAAAAATCTGTCAGCCATGCTTGTGCATAACATTTATGTATGTGATGTTATAGGCTTAAGATTAGTTGTATCTGATAAACCAGAAATTAAAACAGAGTCTACAATGATATTCAGTCACAGTCTTATCGATTATACTTCAAGTTAAATATGGGATTACGTCACGCCTATAGCGGCAATCCATTCATCTAAAGCGATCTTCAAATATATTGGACCCCAAAACATAATTGAGACAGTTATCAGGAAAGAAAATATGACCAGCGCTGCCGATAGCCATTTAGACTTAAGAAAGCGTGGTTGTGCGTTTACAACGTGTTTTGCCCACCCGGATTTAAATAGTACAAAATAATTGGCACCAACGATTAGTAAAAGAAAAATAAACATCAATGTTTTATCTATGTCTATGCAAAAGAAATAAATTAAAACTGAATCAATAATAGCAATTAAGACGAGTGACTCTAAGAAACTCAGTGCAAGTACTGTTAGCAAATGAGGTTCGTTATCCTTAAGGATCCTGCGGTAGAAGAGATAAAAATAGTAATAGATTACGCCCATACAGTACATTTTGCTGTCAACCTTATCGTTTCATTCTCCCCACAAATGATAGACCGACATTTCACTTTTATCAACGTTTAACAATACATATCCGAAAGCATCATATGATTCACCCGAACCAGGTGTCACCGTTATCCAATCAGTCTTAAATTTTAATAATTGAATGTCTCCATTTATCCACCGAGGAAAATAGAGATGAGTTTCGTTTATCTTTCTCAGTGCAGGATTGAATCCTTCATAATCAAGTGGAAAAATCTTTTTATTGTCGCAGGTCCAAGAGTCCATGTCTGCTCGATTAAAATCAAATTCTTCGACAAAAGTCCAACCATTTTCTGCCGCGAAGTCAATTATATCTTGTTTTATAAATTCATTCGCCCTCGTACCCCTCCAGTACATAGCTCTGTGTCCGCCCCAGGGCCCTTGGTCACTGATGTCCACTTTTATTAAGTTGTCTTTATAGGCTTTCCAGAATCCTGTCGGCATTGTCTTGTCACAAGAAGTCAGAATTATGACTGACAAAAGCGTCAGGTAAGAAAATCTTTGTTTCATTAGTTAAACTACTTTTGAAATAGCAAGAACTACTTCACTTTACTCCTCGCATCTCATACCCTAGTGCATGGACCATGTAATACTATTTATAATATTCGTACTCAAATCTTTCAGTGGTATAGTATTTGGCTTCAATAAGTAAACCATGGTCGTTATATGTAAGTTTAGTTGTTTCCTTTTGAATACCATCTTCAAAACGAACGAATTGATCTATTCGACCATTATTAAATTCATACTTAAATGTATAGTTCCATTCCATTTTACTTGAATTCGGCTGAATTTCCCACCCATAATATTTGTCTTTATGAAATTCGTCGATAAACTCCTCAGTGTCTTCCCGGTAGATTGCTCCATCACGATACCACTTTCGAATTTTCCTTCTTCCATTATCTTCAAAATTATCAACTATATCTAAACTTCCGTCAGGGTTGTATTTTGTAAGCTTTGATACAATGCCATTTGCATATTCAATATCATATTTCGAAACCTCCAATGGAGATTTATTATTTCTTATCTGAGATGACATATCCAATCCCATTTTTTTTAGCTTTTTCAAAGTTTTTTTATCAGGTTTCCCATTTCTTGTACTATCCACCTGATTGATTAAACGTCCATTGTTATCATACTGAAAATATGTAGTTCTTTGTTCTCCACCAATAAATGGTGCGAGAGCAAATTTTATCATTCGACCTTCTTGATCATAGTAAATTTTATCAGTTAGTTTTTCTCCGTTAAAACATTTTCGTACTTTAACTTTATTGACTTTATATACGCTATCACTTTGATATGTCCATGTTTCTTGAGCAGATACCAGAAGTGGAAAAAATAAAACTACTATGAATACTCTTATCTTCATTTTATAGATTTTAATATTATCTAATGTGAATACATACCCTTCAGAGTCCTCTCTCCAAATTCTTTTTTAATTTTTCTAAAATTGTCTCTTCAAAATTCTTTTTGATTTCTCTGTTCTCGAAAAATCCAAAGTCATTGTTTACATCTTTCCAATGCCCCAAATCGAGTCCGCTGTTTATGTCCATCATTCTTGATTGTCACCTTTGGCACTCTGAGTTCAGCATCAGTGTTCTTTAGATTATTTATCGCATCGATCACTTTCTTTTCCGGATAATTCAACTCGTATAACTCTGCATGTCCGTAACTACCAGGAGAAAACATATCCGCTAATTTGTAAAGAAAAAATAGCCCCATCAGCGCTATAATTACATATATTATTCCTCCGGGTTTCATTTTATAGTATGGGGTTTGTTGTATGAATCTCCATCCTCTTCTTTTCTCCCAGAGTCCCCGAGTTGGGCGACTCTTCGAAGACAAAGTAAAGCCGGCGTAATGGCACGTTTTGCTTACCGCAGTAGTACAATTATCTTGTCCTTGGAAATCTTTTTTATTTCACTCTTATCCACAAAACTCCATATTATTAAAATGTTGCCCTTGACGAAGAATTCCTCAGGGTGAGCTTTGGTAGGTTTCTTTCCACCCCAGAGAAGTCCTTCTAAAAATCCCTGTTGCTTAAAATCCGTTTCAAACTCGTAATAGTAAATTGCTCCATTGTCATCTTTGCTTTCATAAGATTGAAATTCCTTGTTCTTTATTTTTCCTATAAAGCTTTCATATAAGTCTGTTTGGTCATAAAAAGTCCCTGCTTGAATTGACTTGTAAAGCATTTCATCAGTTCGTTTATACTTCTCTGGAACTTCAGAGTCCGTCAATTTCAGCTTATCGAGTCCTTGTCCAAAGGAAGAATAGAATGTTAATGCGGTTAAAATTAAAATCAGCAATCTAAGTCTCATATGTTATTTGTTGTTTATTCCGTTAATATTATAGATGTATAGTCTGTCACAAAGCTTCTTAAGAATGAATCTATGGATTCATCGGAGTCATCTTTCTTTTGTAATCTTGCTTTGAGTCTTTTGTAGTCTTCAGTCATCTTAAACGCCTGAAATTGTCTCTCTTTGAATTTCTCGTATTCATCGTATTTGAAGTTTTTCTCTCGGACCAGATTTCCTTTTTCAAACTCAAGGAGCGTATAGAATTCGTACGTTGAACCATATCCCATATGAACATAATTTACAATTTTTCCGTAAGGCATTACGAGCAAACCCGTGATCCATTCTACTTTAACTTCCTTCTGCCCTGGAAAGACTTCATTCAGAACACTCTTCCATTTAAAACTAGACGTTCTGGTACTACTCGTATCACTAACTTCAATTTCAATATCTTTTACGTACAATTGATTGTCTCTTACTTCAAATGTTGCAACATATCCCCGCCAAAGGGCTGTTGAAACTATCTCACTCTTGGGTAGTTTATCAGGGTTCTCTTTAAAGAAACTTTCTAAGGGATTACTCTGCAGAGAGTATTCTTTTCCATTATAAATGACCTTGTCCGGATACTGTGCTGTTGCAAATAAGCGAAGTCCGAAAAAAACGGTAAATATTAATATCAGCAGCGGTTTCATTTCTTCGAGTCGATTATTTATTAGTAAGAACTTCTACAATAATAGCAAAATCTTAATCCTTTTTAATAACACCCAACCTAAACCAAACCACACTTTTAGGCCTGCAACCACCCTGAAATTGTTTTTTACAATGCCCTGATTTTATATATCTTTGACTATGGCAGAAACAACACACGTAGGAAGAAAGATAAGCCGCCTGCGCGAACAGCGCGGCATAAAACAGGAAACATTGGCTGAGCAACTCGGCATTAGCCTGCAGTCGGTCTCGAAGATTGAACAGAGCGAGCAGGTTGAAGACATTACCTTAGAGCGCATTGCCAAGGTGTTGGGCGTTACACCAACCGAGATTAAAAATGCCTCAGAAGAAACTGTCATTAATAATATTCAGAATAATTACGAAGGATCAAATACTTCAAATACTCCTTTCAGTCAACACAATCAGAATTGCACCATCAACCCCATTGACAAGATAGCTGAACTTTACGATGCTTTAATTAAAAGCGAACGCGAGAAAATAGCTTTGCTGGAGAAGCTGATGGAAAAGATGAATGAGAAGAAGTAGTATCTAGAAAAACAGTTATCAGTTCAGGAACAAAATTCCAGCCATCACCTTTTAATCTCATTATATTTTATCAGGTAAACGAAAGAAACTTTCGCTCGAGAAGGTGCATACTCCGTGCGACTAGTGTTGGCGCAAAATGGAAAAACAGAACAATGAAATTTATTACATTCTTGATTGGATTCATCTTTTTGATTTCGTGTAATACAAATCAACCTCAAAATTCTGATACGTATCATGATTCTGTTAGATTAGATACTATATCAAATTATAAACCTATTAAGAAACCTAATAAGCAGCAGCGATGGGATACACTTTATGTTTCCATGAATAATGATGCATTAGTATTTGGAGATTCTGCCAACAAGGAGATTAGTTATGTAGCTATTAAATATGAACCTCATATTAATTTTTTAGATTTTAAAGTTGATTCAGTTTTTAAAGGTGAACGTCATTCATTAGATTTTAGTAGTAATCCACCAAGTAAAATGTTTATAACCAGGATTAGAGAGACCTATAAATCTGGCAAGGCTAATTTTGCAGGGCACTATTATCTCACTGATTGGGGTTGTGGGTCTCCATGCCAAATGTGTGTTATAGTAGATTTGGTTTCAGGTAGAATTTATGATGGACCGGGTGCTGCACTTGGTTATGAATTTCAAAAGGATAGTAGGATGCTAGTGGTTAATCCTACAAATCACACTGGAACGGATGTGTTCCATCCAAAGCCAGATTATTATTTAGATTGCCCATATTGTAAACCTGAGATTTATATTTGGGATGATAAAAAACATGAATTTGAAAAAAGAT
>Ga0310811_10012962_pt1 | contig 10842 bp, 10 predicted proteins | sample YCmetagenome_FD_207642 | JGI IMG/M metagenome (GOLD analysis project Ga0310811, IMG submission 207642) | Soil microbial communities from experimental microcosm in Duke University, North Carolina, United States - YC | ecosystem: Engineered > Artificial ecosystem > Soil microcosm > Unclassified ...
GGGTGCCGCCTGGCCATAGGTCGCCTGGCGCGCCAGTACCGGCCGGGCGATGTCGCGCAGCCAGGCGCCAGTCACGTGGGCCTGATAGTTGTCGCTGAAGGTGAGGGCGACGAGATCATCGGCCGAGACAGTGGCGGAGATGATCTTGAGATCGAGCGGCAGCTCGGCGGCTTCGATCAGCCGCTGGCCGGTACGGGCATCGAGGATATTTTCGTCGGGCAGGCGCTCGCGCAGCCAGAGCGGATGAAAGCTCTGCTGCCGGCCATCCTGCCAATCGACGATGAGGCTGCCGTCTTTGACGCTGGCGGATTTTGCCAGGCGTTGCATCTCGGCCATGCTGCTGTTCTCCCAATTCTTCGTTGCTTGTTAGCGTGATCTTGCGACCTTGGCGGTTAACTAATGCTAAGAGCGGGTCGGCTTCGCTTCGGATATATTTTTCGCCATCCATGTGCTATTTTTCGCCATAGTCGCAAAAAAGATAGAAATGGTCGCATGGCCCGGAAGTCAGCAGCAAAATCATCGGAAACCGGGCAGGGGGACAGAAAATCACCCGCCAAGCCCGGCACCGCCGGCGGACCGGCCCCCGCCTGGGCCCTGGCAGAACCGCGCATCGGCTTCCTGCTGGTGCCGCAATTCTCCATGCTGGAGCTGTTCTGCGCCATCGAACCGCTGCGCATCGCCAATCGCCTTGGCGGGCTCGATTTCTCCTGGAGCTTCCTCTCCGCCGATGGCGCGCCGGTCTCCGCCAGCAACGGCATTCCGGTCGCCGCCAGCCAGTCCCTGGCCGAGGCGCGCGACCTGCCCATTCTTTTCGTCATGGCGAGCTTCGAGCCGGAAGCGACGGTCCGGCGCCAGGATCAAGCGAAACTGCGCGACCTGGCGCGCCACGGGACATTGCTGGGTGGCATCGATACCGGTCCCTTCATCCTGGCGCGGGCCGGGCTATTGCGCGACCGGCGCACGACCTTGCATTGGGAAAGCATCGCCGCCTTTGCCGAGGAATTTCCCGACATTGCCACCAGCGCCCATGTCTTCGAGCTTGATCGCGACCGGCTGACTTGCCCCGGCGGCACGGCGCCGATCGATATGATGCTGCACCTGGTTGCCCTGCGCGCGGGCGAGGATCTGGCCAATGCCGTTGCCGAGCAGATCGTGCATCCCCGCATCCGCCCGGGCCATGATCCCCAGCGCATGACACCGGCCGAGCGCTACCAGATCGACAATGCGGTGATCGAGCGCGTGATCGGCGCGATGGAGGATAACCTTGACGAGCCGCTTAGCATCGAGGCCTTGGCCAAGGAAAGCGGTGTCTCGCAGCGGCAGATGGAGCGGCTGTTCCGCGATGAGATGAAGACAACGGCCAAGGCCTTCTATGTCCGGCTGCGCCTGGAACGGGCGCGCCAGTTACTGGCTGAAAGCAAGCGCCCGGTGGCGGAGATCGCTTTGGCGACCGGTTTTGCCAGCCGCGCCCATTTCAGCCGCGCTTATCTGCAGGCCTTCGGCACGCCGCCGGCGGCGCGACGCGGCAGGTCGGTCGGCTGATACGATGGGTCGGCGTCAGTGTGCCGCAGCCAGGTCTGCCGTCTTCTGCCAGCGCGCGCGGGCGCGGTCATGCGCCAGCAAGCCATCGATATGTACCGCCAGTTGCTCGCAGGCGCGCCGGATATCCGGCACGGCGACGATCTCCCAGAAAGTCCCCTTGGTCATCGGCCCGACCACGAACAGGTCGTCGCTGATCCGCCCCTGCGCGTCGATGGCAGCCCCGGTCACATCGGTCGCGATGCCGAGATGCAGCTGATCCGCCTGGATCCGGCCATCGGCCAGCAATTGCTTGATCAGGGGACTGTCTAGTTTGGCGCAGTCGCCTTGCAGGCCGGTGCAATCAATCACCCGCTCGACGTTGAGCTTGGTCGCGGCGGCTGATTTTTTCGTCATCTCCACTTCCACCGTGCCGATGCATGGCGTGATCCCGCCCAGCCGGGCGGCGGTGATGACGAGCTGGCCGCGATCGATGGCATCGGTGATGCGTCCATGAATGCGCGGTGCCGCCCGGTGGCGGTGCACGTCCCACCAGGGGCGAAGATGACGGAGGAAGCGTTGCCGTTCGGCGATCGGCATATCGAGCCAGAGACGTTGCGTATGGGGCCGCAGGCCGTCGATCACCGCGCGCCAGTCGACGCCCTGCTTGGCGGCCTGACGAATGGTCGCCCGGATCTCACGCACCAATTGACGCAGCGACTGCGCCTGCGGCGGCATAGCGAAGCGCCAAGGTTGCGCCACGGCGCCATGGACGCGGGGCAATTGCCCGCGACGTGACACGGCATGGATCGGTCCCCGATGGCCACGATCCAGCAGCGAGATGACGGTGTCGACCATGGTGAGGCCGGTGCCGAGCAGCAGGACCGGAGCGCTTGGATCGAGCTTGTCGAGGGCCTGCGGATGCCAGGGATCCTTGAAGATGCCAGGTTGCGCGCGGGCGGCCGGAAAATTGCCGATGGCAAGGATCACGCGATCTGCCGCGAGACGGCGGCCGACGGCCAGCTCGATCTCCCAGGCCGGGCCGCTCTGATCGGCTTCATCCCGGCGATGCAACGCCACCGCCTCGTCGGTCACCAGGAAGACATTGAGATCACTCTCCGGGCGCCAGATCCTGTCGCCCAGCAACTGCTGGATATAGCGGCCATAGACGCCGCGGGGAACAAAGCTATTGGGGCCCGGGGCTTCGTTCAGCTTGGTGGCTTCCTCCGCCGGCAGGCGCTGCAGCCATTTGACGAAATCGTCAGGCTGGTCGGCGAAGGCGCTCATATTGCTGGCACGGACATTCAGCAAGTGATTGGCATTGCCGGTCGAATAGGCAAGGCCAAGGCCGAAATGCTGATTCTTCTCGATCAGGAGGATACGATCCTCCGGGCTACAGTATTTCAGGAGGTGCAGCGTCGTCAGCGCCCCGCTGAAGCCGGCGCCGATCACGGCGATCGTGCGACCGGCCTCCCTGGCACCGTCTACCTTGGCATCGGTTCTCGGCATGTGAACTCCGTTATCCGAAGGGTCTGGGCTGTCGCGGTGATCAGAACGGCCGGTCGCCGATGATGGTGGCGCGGTGCATCAGCCGCCGGTGTGGCATGTAGTCGGCCAGGGCGTAATGCTGGGTGCAGCGGTTGTCCCAGAAGGCGAGGTCATTCGCCTGCCACTTCCAGCGGATGGTGAATTCCGGCTTGGCGATATGGGCGAAGAGCAGCGACAGGACGGCGTCGCTTTCGGCCCGGCTCAACTGGTCGATCTTGAGGGTGAAACCGAAATTGACGAACAATCCCTTTCGGCCGGTCACCGGATGCGTGCGCACGACCGGATGGCTGACGGGCTGGTGCGTGGCCCGGGTCTGTAGCCAGCGCTCATCATCTTCTGGCGTGCTGGCATAGCGGCTGCGCGGGAAGGACTTCTCGAAGTCATGGCTGGCAGTGAGACCATCGAGGAAACGCTGAAAATCCGGCGACAGCGCCTGATATGCTGCGATCGAATTGGACCAGGTCGTGTCGCCGCCGAGCGGCTGCAACAGGCGCGCATAAAGCAGGGCGCCCATCGGCGGCGTTTCGATGAAGGTGACGTCGGTATGCCAGATATCGTTATCGGGCGGATTGGTCTGATCGGTGTCGAGGACGATGATCTCGCGGGCTTCCGGCGTGGTCGGATAGATCGGATGAATATGGAGCTTGCCGAACCGAGCCGCGAAGTCGCGTTGCTGCGCCGGAGCGAGATGCTGGTCGCGGAAGAAAATCACCTGATGGGTAAGCAGCGCCTGCTCGATATTGGCAAAGGCACCGTCATCCAGCGGGGCGGCGAGGTCGATATTGCCGATGACGGCACCGATGGTCGGGCTCAGCGGCGTGACGGTAATGCGGGTGGCGCTATGGCGATTGCTCATCAGCGAATCTCCCTTGGCTTGGCCAAATGGCATTGGGCTTGGCCGTGTGGCATTGCCGGGAGAATAAATCTCTACTTATTTAATAGACAAATGAAACTTGGTTGATCGGCCGCGAGTTTTTCTTGCCGTGTCAGGCTGCAGATAGACCAAATAGTTATTATGATTCAGCTATTAAGCTGGCGTGGCTTGAACAACGGCACACCGAGGAGCGACAAGCTGAGCAATATGACGATTGCGCCGCCATGCCAGACCATGATCATCAGCGAGGTATCCAGGTCATGGAGCAGGGAGAGCCCCGTCGCCGCGAAAGCCGCCGTCGACAACATGCCCAGGATCAGGGTCGGACCGGGTCGGATCCAGGCAGCGTGGCGCACCATGAAATAGAGCACCAGGCTCAGTGGCAGGCTGATGGCGACGATCCAACTGAAGCAGTCGACACTGTGGCCCATTTTCAGGCCGTCCGGCCCCATGCGAAGCCAGTCACTGAAGCAGCCATAGCCGGCGGCGGCGAACCACAGCAGGACGCCGGGCAGCGGCAAGGCCGCCCAATAGCGCGACCGACCGGGAATGCTGATCATGAAGACGGCCAAGGCCGACAGAATGCCGGTCAGGATTGTGGCTGCCAGCAAAGAGGAATAGCTCATCGTCTGCAGCAGCGGCATCAGATCTGAGCGCACGCCGCCATGCATGACGACGGCTGCCGTATTCACCGCCGCAGCCAGAACAATCCAGATGACGGCCCGCCACATTGGCGGCGCCAACCGGTGGACCGGCCGCAAATCAGCTGCCAGATCGGCAATCAATCGGTCTGCCTGATCGTTCATCTGCTCCGCCATCACTCACGCCCGTCCGCTTCAGTTTCCTCCTTGCCGAGGAGATTGCGTAACGCCTTGACCGCCCGGTGCACGGACAATTTGACCGCGCCCTCGCTCTGACCGGTCCGTGCCGCTGCTTCCCGCAGTGACAGTCCCTGTACCTTGACCAGGGCAATGGCCTGGCGCTGACCGGGCGGCAATTGCTCAATTGCCCTGTGCACCGCCCGCATATCAAGGGTGACTTCAGTTGTCATATTCGCGTCATCGGCGGCAAAGGTTTCACCGGCATCTTCAGGTAAGGGCGCTTCCCGGGCGCGCAGCCGGTAGAGCCGCCGCAGCCTGTCGGCGATTCGCCGTTCCGCGATCACGTTGACCCAGGGCTGCAACGGCCGCGACGGGTCATAGGTGTGCCGGATGGCATGGATCGAGAGGAAAATGTCCTGGACCGTGTCCTCCACGTCCTGCGAACGGGAGAGGCGACGGGCCGCCAAACGGCGAAGATAGGGCAGCAACCCCTGCAGAAGCGCCGCATAAGCGGCACGGTCACCGTTCTGGGCGAGCGCCAGCAGGGTCGCCAATTCGACCCAGGCTGCAGATACGTCATCGCTGGCACTCTGTTCAGGCACGTTTGCCGCCACCCGGTTCCTGGTCTGCTACCCGATTCACGCGGTTGCGAGATAACCGCCCAGCCACCCTAAAGCGCAAGCGTTTCAAGGGGAAGCGCTTTGCTTATCCGCCAAATCTCTTTATCCGCGCAGCTTTGCCTAAGGTGCCACGAAATCGATCCCGGGTGGACTTCGCCCTGCCGCAGCGGCAAAAAAATCGTGACGCCCAGTAACCTGTCCGGCAAACTCCCCGAATAACCGGGCGTCGGGTAAGAAACCGGTCGGTCGACGGGTTGTTCGCCCAGGCAGCCAGACGAAGAAACAAGGGAGTGACCTATGAACAAGACAATGATCGCCGCTTCGGTCCTTGGCGCGGCTCTGAGCCTCAGCGCCGTCGGCCTGATGACGGCGCGTACCGCTGCAGCGGACGATCAGGAAAAGTGTTTCGGTATCGCCAAGGCTGGCGAAAACGCCTGCTCGGCGGCGAGCAATGCTGGCGTCCATTCCTGCGCCGGTCACTCGACAGTCGACTATTCAGGCGCCGACTGGAAGCTGGTACCGGCCGGTACCTGCGAAAAGATGGGCGGGCAGAAAGCCGCCTTCGAGGGCACGGGCAAGCCGACCGCGATGTAATTGTCGGCCTCGGAAGTATTTGAAATCGCATCGTCATGTCGGTGATTGAACGCGACATGCCGGCGGTGGAATCCGCGGCCCGGTCATATTCACGCGCAGCGATCGGGCTGCGGAACCCGCATCTGGCAGAGATCGGCACGGCAAGGTCGGAGCTGACCTGGCTTGAGATCCATAGCGAGAACTATCTGCTGCCGCCAACGACGCCGCGTTATCAGGCGCTGGAACGTGTGCGGCATGATTTCGCGCTGAGCTGCCATGGCGTTGGCCTGTCGATCTGTTCGGCCGAAGGGCTCGATCGCCAGAATCTGCAGGATCTGCGCGTGCTGTATGATCGCCTGCAGCCGTTCCAGGTCTCGGAGCATCTGGCCTGGAGCATGATAGACGGGCGTTATTACAACGATCTGCTGCCGATACCCTACACGGATGAGACACTCGATATCGTCTGCCGCAACATCGACCACGCCCAGGAGGTGTTGGGCCGCCGGTTGCTGATCGAAAATCCATCGCGCTATATCGACCTGCCCAACAATGAGTGGCCGGAACCTGTATTCCTGGGTGAGATGGCGAAGCGGACCGGTTGCGGCTTGCTGTTCGACGTCAACAATCTTTTCATCAGCGCCCATAATCTGCGTTTCGAAACGGCAAAGTATCTCCGGGATCTTCCCGTCGCAGCGATCGGCCAGTTTCATGTTGCCGGCCATAGTCGCCGTGAACTTACGGCAGCCGACGGCACGCTAGATCAGCTTCTGATCGATGATCACGGAAGCACGGTCCCTGAGACTGTCTGGCAGCTGCTGGATGAGATGCTGGCCTTGACTGGCGCTTTGCCGGTGCTGGTGGAATGGGACAATCAGGTGCCGGCGCTTGACGTGCTGCTGGCGGAGGCCAGGCAGGCACAACAGCGGCTTGACGCGGTTGCAGGGAAGGCGGGCGACCATGCTGCATGAATGGCAGAGCCATTTCGCCAGCCAGTTGCGTGCGTCACCTCCGTATAGCGAAGCGGAACTCACAGCCCTGGTCGGGGCGCGGCAACATCGCTTCTCGGTCTACCGCGACAATTTCATCGGCTCGCTGGTCGATGCCCTTGCCGAGACGTTTCCGGTGACACGGCAATTGCTGGGCGAGCGCTTCTTCGCTGCGGCGGCAGCCGACTTCATCCGCCGTGAGCCGCCAGCGGCAGCTCGTTTGTCGCGCTATGGCGGTGCGTTTCCCGTGTGTCTGCACGCGCATTCCGCGCTGCACGAACTCCGCTATGTGGCCGATGTCGCCGCCCTGGAATGGGCGCGGGTGGAAAGCTTTTTCGCCGGCATGCCGGAAACCACGGTGACGCCGGAGACCTTGCTGGGCTTTGCGGAAGAAGTACTGCCGCATCTGGTCTTCGAACCAGTGGCAAGCCTGCGGGTCATCGTCGCACCGACGGCAGTCTTGAACATCTGGCAGGCTCATCAGCAGGCGGAGCCACAGCTTGACGGCATCGATCCGTGGCAGGCCCAGACGGTGCGCGTATTGTGCAACCGCCTGCAAGGGGTGGCGGCTATGGCGATCACACCGGCTCACGCCACTTTTCTCCAGGCTTTGCAGCAGGGAGCGGATCTGTTGGCGGCCTATGAAGCGGCAGCAGCAGTGGCGGGAGATTTCGATCTGCAGGCCGCATTGGTAGCTGAGCTGACGATTGGCAGTTTTGGCCGGGTGCTGGTCCCGTAGGTTCCGGCAGCTACTCAGGTCAATTCCAAATCACGTCAACAAAGGTGTCGATATGACGGCCATGACCAACCGCGCTTTGGCTCTCCTTGATGCAGTGCAGCGATACGGCACACCGGTCGTCGACTTGTTGGTCCGCTTGGCCCTGTTCCGGGTGTTTTTCTGGTCGGGCCTGGTCAAGATTCACGATTGGCCGGGGACGGTACAGCTCTTCCAATATGAGTATATGGTGCCGGACCTGCCGCCAAATCTCGCCGCCGTCCTGGCAGCCGTCTGTGAACTGGGTGCCTCCAGTCTTTTGCTGGTCGGGCTTTTCAGCCGGTTGGCGGCGCTGCCCTTGCTCGGCATGTCGATGGTCATTCAATTCGTGCTCGGTGCCGTCAATCCTGCCTATAACGATCTGGAGCACTATCTCTGGATGGTGCTGTTGCTGAGCGTCATCGTCCGTGGCCCCGGATTGTTTTCGCTCGATACGTTGCTGCGCATGCGGCTGGTGCCGGCAAATCAAGCTGCGTGACGGAGAGCGTGTTCCTAAACAGCCCACCTCCTGGCAGGTGACGTAAAATCGCTTGCCACCTTTCCCAGAGCCTGATTTGATTCATCCTGCTGAAGCAATATGGTCGCGATGCGGTAACAATCGCACTGACCATCGCGGCCGCGTCTGGGGAGGATCGAATGCCTGGCAGAGATCCGACGGCGCCGCGTTGCGCCGCTCTCATCGGCCCGCACCTGGCAGGTAAAACTGCCTTATTTGAAAGCCTGATGCTCGTCACCCAGGCATTGCCGCGAAAGGGCAATGCGCGGGAAGGTTACCTGCTGGGCGATAGCTCGCCAGAAGCACGGCAACGCGGTACCTCGGTCGAACTGAGTGCCGCGACAACCAGCTTTCTTGGTGAAAGCTGGACCTTCATCGATTGTCCCGGTTCGGTGGAATTCAGCCAGGATACGCGCAACGCGCTGATGATCGCCGATATCGCTGTCGTGGTGGTTGAGCCCCTGGTCGATCGGGCGATGAACCTCGCCGCCATCTTCAAGTTTCTCGACGATCATCGCATCCCGCATCTTGTCTTCGTCAACAAGATGGATGTCGCGGCCTTTGCGGTGCGCGACATCATGGCAGCATTGCAGGCGGTATCGTCACGGCCACTGTTGTTGCGCCAGGTGCCGATCCGCGAGGCCGGCGCCAATGGCGACATGATCACCGGCTATGTCGATCTGGTCAGTGAGCGTGCCTACCGGTATCAGCCGGGCCAGGAATCGGCTCTGATCCAATTGCCGAACACGGCCTTGGTGCGCGAACAGGAGGCGCGTGGCGAGATGCTTGAACATCTCGCCGATTTTGACGATCACCTGCTGGAGCAGCTTCTCGGCGATGAGCAGCCAAGCAATGACGAGGTCTATCAGCAGATTGCCAAGGATTTGGCCGGCGACCTGATCGTGCCGGTCCTGCTGGGCGCAGCCGAACGGGATCATGGCGTCAGACGCCTGCTGAAGGCGCTCAGGCATGACGTGCCCGGCCCGATGATTACCGCGGAGCGCCTCGGTCTGGCCAGCCAGCAGGCGGCCGCGGTGGTCTTCAAGACCTTGCATCAGGCCCATGCCGGCAAACTGTCGCTCGTGCGGGTGCTGGCAGGAAAATTCGCCGACGGACAGACGGTGAATGGCCAGCGCATCGCAGGTGTCTTCCGCCTCAAAGGCAATACACCGGAGAAAGTCGGCCAGGCGGGTTTCGGCGATGTTGTTGCTTTCGGCCGCCTGGAACAAGCGCGGACCGGCGAGGTCCTCATTCCCGAGGGCGGCAAGCCCGCGAGCGTGGATTGGCCGGAGATCCTGGCACCGTTGTTCAGCCTGGCGCTCGGCGTGGAGAACCGCAATGACGAGGTCAAGCTGACCGCGGCCTTGACCAAGCTCTCGGAGGAAGATCCATCGCTCAGTTTCGAGCATGACGCGGATACGCATGAACTGCTGGTGCTGGGGCAGGGCGAGATCCATCTGCAGGTGGCGGCGGAACGGCTGAAGAGCCGCTATAACCTGCCGGTGCGCGTCCACCGGCCGCAGGTCAGCTATCGCGAGACGATCCGGCACAAAATTGCCCAGCATGCCCGGTTCAAACGGCAGAGCGGCGGCCATGGCCAGTTCGGCGATGTGCAGGTCGAAGTCTGGCCGCTCAATCGCGGCGAGGGTTTCCGCTTTGAAGACCGGGTGGTCGGTGGCTCCGTGCCGCGGCAATTCATCGGCTCGGTCGAAGACGGCGTGCGCGATTATCTCGGTCGGGGGCCGCTAGGTTTCCCGGTGGTCGATGTCGCCGTGGCACTCTGCGACGGCCAGTACCACTCGGTCGATAGTTCCGACATGGCCTTCAAGACGGCCGCACGCATGGCGATGCAGGAGGCGATGCCGAAATGCGACCCGGTGCTGCTGGAACCGATCCATGCGGTGGAGATCCTGACGCCGTCGGAATTTACCTCGCGCATCCACGGCCTCGTTAGTTCCCGCCGCGGACAGATCCTCCAATTCGGCACCAAGCCGGATTGGCCCGGCTGGGAGATTGTGGAAGCGCTGATGCCACAGGCTGAGATCCTCGATCTGGTAATCGAGCTGCGCTCCCTGACTCAGGGGCTTGGCAGCTACAAGGCTCATTTCGATCATCTGCAGGAATTGACCGGCAAACTGGCGGAGAAGGTCATCGAACAGCGCCGGGCGGCACAATAGGTCGATACCCTGAAACAGCTGCGCCGCAGGTGTCGAGCCTGCGGCGCTTTCATTTCATGCGTTTATTTTACGACCGGACTTTGACATAGCTGCCCGGTGCTTCGCCCAGAGGCTTCACCTTATGATCGCCCGGCTTGCGGGCCGGCACGCTGCCGTCGCTATAGCCGGCAATCCACTTCTGCCATTCCGGCCACCAGGAGCCGGAATGCTCCTCGGCCGTGGCCAGCCATTCATCGGCCTTGGTCGGCAGGGTCTTCTTGTCGTTGACCCAGTGGCTGTATTTCTTGGCCGCCGGTGGATTGACGACGCCGGCGATATGGCCGGACGCTGCCAGCACGAATTTGACCGGGCCGCGATAGAGCTGGGTCGCCGCATAGGTCGATTTCCAGGGCGCGATGTGATCTTCCCGGGTCGAGAGGATGAAGCTCGGCGTCTTCACCTTGGTGAGATCGAT
>Ga0310811_10012964_pt1 | contig 10842 bp, 3 predicted proteins | sample YCmetagenome_FD_207642 | JGI IMG/M metagenome (GOLD analysis project Ga0310811, IMG submission 207642) | Soil microbial communities from experimental microcosm in Duke University, North Carolina, United States - YC | ecosystem: Engineered > Artificial ecosystem > Soil microcosm > Unclassified ...
AGTTCCTCCGCAAAAGCCTTATCATCGGCCAGTTCGCGGTATCCGTCATCCTCATCATCGGCACCATCCTCGTCTATCAACAGGTGCAATTCATGCGCAGCCAGCAACTCGGCGTCAACATCGACCAGACCCTCGTCGTCGACGGCGCCGCCTCCCAACCACGCGACACCATCTATCAGGCGGCCTTCCAGCCGTTCAAGTCCACCCTTCTCCAACAACCCGGCATAAAGAGCATCACCGCCTCCTCCATCGTCATGGGCCAGGAGATCTACTGGACCCGCGGCGCCACACGCCTGGACAAGGCCAATGCCCCAGCCTTCACGGTCTATCTGATGGGCATCGACTACGATTTCATCCCCTCCTATGGCATGAAGCTCGTCGCCGGCCGCAATTTCTCCGCGCAATACCCCACTGACAAAAAGGGCGTCATCATAAATGAAACGGCCCTCAACCAGTTTGGCTTTACCAACCCCGAAGAAGCCCTCAACAAAAACATCAGCGCCGGCGGCCGCGACACCCTTCACATCGTCGGAGTCGCCGCCGACTACCATCACGAAGGACTCCAAAAAGCCATCAACCCGATGCTGATCCTCTGTATCCCCAATATACGCAGCTACTACTCCATAAAATTCGCCGCCGCCCAGACTACCCAGACCATCGAGACCATCAAAACCACCTGGGATCGCTATTTCCCCCAGGACCCCTTCAACTACTTCTTCCTCGATGAATCCTTCGCCCGGCAATACAAGGCCGACACCCGCTTCGGCGAGGTCTTCGGCCTCTTCGCCTCCCTCGCCATCGTCATCGCCTGCTTCGGACTCCTCGGCCTCTCCGCCTACAACGTCCTGCAACGCACCCGCGAGATCGGCATCCGCAAGGTCCTCGGCGCCACCGAACAAAGCCTCGTCGTCCTCCTCTCAAAGGAGTTCCTCTGGCTCGTGCTTATCTCCCTCACCATCGCCATCCCCCTAAGCTGGTATGTAATGCACAGCTGGCTGCAGGACTACGCCTATCGCATCTCCATCGAATGGTGGGTCTTCGCCCTCGGCGGAGTCCTCGCCCTGTCCATCGCCCTGCTCACCGTCGGCCTCCAGGCCTTCCGCGCCGCAATAGCAAACCCGATAAAAAGCTTGAGAACAGAATAGTATGCTAAAAAATTATCTCAAAATAGCCTGGCGCACCCTCCTCCGCCAAAAAGCCTACACCGCCATCAATGTCCTCGGCCTCACCCTCGGCATCTCCGCGGCCATCCTCATCTTTACCCTTGTCTCCTACCAGCTGAGCTTCGACAGCTTCCATCCCGACAAGGACCGCATCTATCGCATCGTCACCGACCTCAACAGCGAGACCCTCGCCCATATCGGGTGCGTCCCCCAACCCCTCGGGAAAGCCTTTCGCAACGACTACGCCTTTGCCGAAAAAACAGCCCGGATCGTCTATTACCGCAACACCCTCGTCTCCCTGCCCGACGAAAAAACCCCGAAGAAATTCGAAGAGGAGAACGGCATCGCCTTCACCGAGGCCTCCTTCTTCGATATCTTTAATTTCCCACTCAAAGCCGGCGACAAACGCACCGCCCTTCAAAACCCGCACTCGGCAATTATCACCGAATCTATCGCAAAGAAATATTTCGGCAGCAACGCGCAAAATGCCGTCGGCAGGATGATCCGCGTCAACAATGACATCAACTTTACCATCACCGGCGTCCTGCACGACCTACCCGCCAACACCGACCGCAAACAGGAGATCTATCTGTCCTATGATAACCTCAAAGACTGGAACCGCTCCTATGCCAGCGACAGCAGCTGGGGCGCCCTCTACTCCGGCAGCAACTGTTTCGTCCTCCTCCGCCCCGGCGTCATTCCCGCCACCGTGGATAAAGCCCTCGTCGGCCTGGCAAAAAAATACCTCGACGCCGAAGGCGCCGCAGCCACCAACTACCACCTCCAACGGCTCAGCGACATCCATACCAACACCAATATTGACGGGACCTTCGACAAGAAATACAGCTGGACCCTCCTGATCATCGCCGTCTTCCTCCTCGCCACCGCCTGCATGAACTTCATCAACATGGCCACCGCCCAGGCGCTTAACCGCGGTAAGGAAGTAGGCATCCGAAAGGTAATGGGCAGCCTCCGCAACCAGCTCTTCTGGCAGTTCATCGCCGAGACAGCCCTGATCACCCTCGCCGCCGGCCTCCTCGCCTGGGGCGTCGCCATCACCGCCCTCCCGGCCCTCAACCAGCTGACCTCCGCAAAAATGAGCCTCCAACTCTTCGCTTCCTGGCAAATGATGGCCTTCTTCCTGGGGATCATCTCTCTCGTGATCTTCGCCGCAGGTTCCTACCCGGGCCTCGTCCTGGCCCGCTTCGAACCGGTTCTCGCTCTCAAAAGCAAGCTCTCGCAGGCCCATATCGGTGGCCTGTCCCTCCGCCGCCTCCTGGTCGTCGTCCAGTTCAGCATCTCCCAGATGCTGGTCATCGCCATGATCATCGTCGCCTGGCAAATGCATTATTCAATGAACCTGGACATGGGCTTCAATAAAGATGCCATCGTCAACATCCCGATCCCCACTACCGACAACACCAAAATGCATACGCTGCGCACTCGCCTCGCCGCCATCCCCGGCGTGGAAAGGCTTAGCTTTTGTATGCAACCCCCCGCCTCCCGCCGCAACCAGAATACCGATATTCAATTTGACAACCGCCCAAAGACCGAACGGTGGGACATCAATATAAAACCCGCCGACGACCAATACCTTCCCACTTTCGGCCTGCAGTTGGTGGCCGGCCGTAACCTCTATCCCTCCGACACCGTCCGCGAATACCTGGTAAACCTCACCACCGTACAGAAGCTCGGCCTCAAGTCTCCCCTCGATGCACTCGGGAAAATGATCAGCATCAACGACAACCGGGCACCCATTGTCGGCGTAATAAAGGATTTCCACGCTTACTCCCTGAAAAGTGAGATCGCCCCCGTCGCCATCACCACCGCCTCGGCCAATTACCAGGGCTGCTCCCTCAAAGTCAACCCCAGCCAGCTCCGCCAGGTCCTCGCTTCCGTCGAACCCGTCTGGAACAGCACCTATCCCGACTATCTCTACTCCTATACCTTCCTCGACGATCGCATCGCAGAATTTTATTCCATCGACACCATCCTCCTGAAGCTCGTGGAGGCCTTCGCCGGCATCGCCATCCTAATCAGCTGCCTCGGCCTCTATGGCCTCGTCTCCTTCATGGCCGTCCGCCGCACAAAGGAGATCGGCGTCAGAAAGGTCCTCGGCGCCAGCGTAGCGCAGATCAGCTGGCTCTTCGGCCAGGAATTCCTCCGCCTCATCCTCATCGCCTTTGCCATCGCCGCCCCCATCGCGTGGATGGCCACGCACAGCTACCTCAAAGACTTCAAATACAAGATCACCGTCGGCCCCCAACTATTCCTCATCGGCATGGCCGTCACGATCCTCATCGCCGCCATCGCCGTTGGCTACCGCTCCCTGCGCGCCGCCAACGCCAACCCCGTAAAAAGCCTTAGAAGTGACTAGCCGAATGCAACAAAAACCGGGTCGCCGGCGACTATAGCATACAACCAACGCCAATGCTCACCAACTTCTTCACGGTCGCCTTCCGCAACCTATTCAAACACAAGACCTTCTCCTTCATCAACATCTTCGGCCTCGCCATCGGTATGGCCGCCGGCCTCCTCATCTTCCAATATGTCCGCTTCGAGCTCAGCTACGACAAATTCGAAGCCAACAGCCCCAACATCTATCGCATCGAGACCGACCGCTACAACGAAGGCAAGCTCAGCACCCAATGGGCCGCTGGCACCGCCGGCATCGGCCCCCTCGTAAAGGATAACCTCCCCGAAGTGACCAACCTCGCCCGCATCCGCACCGCCCAGGCAGTGATGTCCTACCAGGACAAGGAATTCCGCGAGGAGAAGATGTTGTATGTCAACGAAGGCTTCCTCCCCATGTTCGGCTACCCCGCCCTGAAAGGCTCTGTCACCGACGCCCTGAAGAACATCGACCAGGTCGTCCTCACCACCTCCACCGCCCGAAAATACTTCGGCGATGCCGACCCCATCGGCAAGACCATCCTCATGGACAAAAAGGAACCCTTTAAGGTCATAGCCGTCATCCCCGATCCCCCGGCCAACACCCACCTGAAGTTCAACATGCTCCTCTCCTTCGCCACCTTCCAGAAATTCGTGAACGATCCCACAACCACCCAATGGTACTGGGATGGCTTCTTCGCCTATATCCAGGTCCGCCCCGGCACCGATCCGCAAACGCTCGAAAAAAAGATAAACGACCTCAGCAACAAGACCTGGGGCGAAGCCATGAAAAAGACAAAAGAAGGTATCGTATTCCTTCTCCAACCCCTCGCCTCCATCCACCTCTCGGCCAACCATATGGCGGAAGCCGAAGTCAATGGGGATGGGAAAGCCATCACCTTCCTGCTCATCATCTCGGTCTTCATCATCGTCATCGCCTGGATCAACTACATCAACCTCGCCACCGCCCGCTCCATCGAAAGAGCCAAAGAGGTCGGTATCCGCAAGACCCTCGGCTCCCTCCGCCGCCAGCTCATCGGCCAGTTCCTCTTCGAATCCCTCCTCATCAACATCCTGGCGACCATCCTCGCCATCGGCCTCATCGCCGCCTGCCTGCCCGTTTTTAATGCCGTCGCCGGCAAGCACATGAACCTGTCCCTGCTCGCCACCTCCGGCTTCTGGTCCACCCTGGCGATCATCTTCGTCACCGGGACCCTGCTCTCGGGCATCTACCCGGCCTTCGTGCTGTCCTCCTTCAAACCCATCACCGTTCTAAAAGGCAAGCTCACCACTTCCAGCCATGGCTCCTTCCTCCGCCAGGCCCTCGTCGTCGGCCAGTTCGCCGCCTCCGTCCTGCTCATGGTCGGCACCTTTACCGTCTACCGCCAGCTCCGCTTCATGCAGCAGCAGGACCTGGGCGTAAAGATCGACCAGACCCTCGTGCTCAAAGGGCCCAATGTCCTCGACTCCACCTATGACAACAAGCTCTCGGGCTTCCGTGACGAAATTCTTCGCATTCCCGGCATCAACTATATCACCTCCTCCACCGAAGTCCCCGGCCAAAAGGTAGGCTGGAACGCCGGCGGCATTGCCGAGGTCGGCGCTGATGGCTCAAAAGCCCGCCAATATCGGGTCATCGGCATCGACTACGACTTCGTAAAGGCCTTCGACATGAAGATCATCGCCGGCCGCAATTTCTCCCGCGACTTCCGCTCGGACACCGGCGCCGTCCTCTACAATGAGGCCGCAATAAAGAACATGGGCTTCCGCTCTCCACAGGAAGTCCTCAACAAACGCATCAATTTCTGGGGAAAACAATATACCATCGTAGGCATCGTCTCCAATCATCACCAGGAATCCCTCCGCGAAGCCTACGACGCCCACATTTTCCGCCTCATCCCCGACGCCAACACCTATTACTCGCTAAAGCTCTCGAGCAATCGCAACGCCTACGAAGGAATCATCGCGGCCGTCAAAACCCAATTCAGGTCTTTCTTTCCCGGCAACCCCTTCGAATATTTCTACCTCGAAGACCACTACGCCGAACAATATCAAGGCGACCGCCAGTTCGGCCGCACCTTCAGCCTCTTCGCCGGCCTCGCTATCTTCGTCTCCTGTCTCGGCCTCCTCGGCCTGGCCTCCTTCGTGACCACGCAGCGGACAAAAGAGATCGGCATCCGCAAGATCTCCGGCGCCGGCGCCGGCAACATCCTCGCCCTCCTCACAAAGGATTTCCTCCGCCCCATCCTCATCAGCTTCCTCATCGCCACGCCCCTAACCTGGTTCGTGCTGGAAAAATGGCTGGATAACTACGCCTTCCGGATCTCCCTTACACCCTGGCTCTTCATCGGCCCCGCCATCCTCATCCTGCTCGTCGCCCTGCTGACGATCACCACCCAGACCCTCCGGGCCGCAAACGCCAACCCCGTAAGATCTCTCAGGTCCGAATAATCATCACCATACACCTGTTCCACTATGCTCCACCACCTCCACACCGCCCTCCGGAATATCTGGAAACAACGCGCAACCAACACCATCAACATCACCGGCCTCGCCGCCGGCATGACCTCCGCCATCCTCATCTTCCTCTGGGTCACCAACGAACTCACCTACGACAACTACCACCCCGATGCGGACCGCATCTACCGCACTACGACGAACGTCACAAAGCTCAAATGGACCGTGGAAAGTGCCCCGCTTCCGCTCGTCGGCTCCATCCGCAACACCCTCCCCGGCGTAGAGACCGTCACCTGTCTCAAACTCGGATACAACACCACCTTCCACATGGGCGAAGAGTTCTTCATCGAACGACACAGCGCCTATGTCGACAGCTCCTGGTTCACCCTCTTCCACTACGAGTTCCTGGAAGGCGGCCCCCGCGATTTCTTCCGCCACCCCTTCAGCCTCATTCTCACCCGGTCAAAAGCAAAACAATACTTCGGCTCGAAAGACCCGATTGGCCAAACCCTTCGCATCGACACCATCGATTACAAAGTGGCCGGCATTATCAGGGATATCCCTGCCAACAGCAGCTTTCAATTCGATGTCCTGATGCCGGTCGACGCACTGCTGTCCACTCCTGACCGCCGCGAGTACGAAATGTCCTGGAACTACAACTACCAGATCTACCTGAAACTTCGCCCCGACGCCCAGCCGCGCACCATCTCAGCGGCCATTACGGCTATACAGACTCGCAGCGTGAGCAATTCCTTTGGCGCCTATTATTCATTGATACCCCTGAAAGACATCCATTTCGAGACCGATCTCACCAGCCAGGGCGGCATCATCCACGCCAGGCGCAGCACGGTTACCATCTTTAGCATCCTCGGCGCCTTTCTTCTCGTCATCGCCTGCATCAACTACGTCAATCTCACCACCGCCCGCGCCGCCATGCGCGCAAAAGAGGTCGGCATCCGCAAGATCGTTGGTGCCGGCAAGACCAGCCTCTTCCTCCAGTTCCTCACCGAATCTCTGCTGATCAGCAGCCTCGCCCTGCTGATCACCATCGGTCTCGTGTACCTCTCCCTGCCCGCCTTCCGCAATCTCACCGACAAGACCTTCCCATCACCCTTCGCAAACACCGGAACCTGGACGATCATCGGCTTCACCCTCCTCGCCGCGACCGCCCTCAACGGCGTCTACCCTGCCCTCCTCCTGTCCTCCTTCCGGCCCCTCAACGTGTTGCGCGGTGCGACCATCCTGAAATTCAAAGACGTCTTTCTCCGCAAAGGCCTCGTTGTTCTCCAATTCACGTTCTCCGTCATCCTCATCGCGGGAACCCTGATCATCCAGCGCCAGCTCGACTATGTCCAACACGCCGACCCCGGCTACAATCGCAGTCAGGTCTTCAGCGTCAGTATTTCCGACACCTCCACCAGCGTAATAAAAGAACAGTTGCTCGAACAATCCAGCGTGGCGGGCGTCACCATCGCCAACCAATCGGTCGTCAACATCACCAATTCCAACACCGGCTCCGCCGACTGGGACGGCCGCGACACCTCCTTCCGCCCCACCGTCTCCATGCTCTCCGCCGACGAAGACTATAAAAAGGTGATGCAGCTGCAGATGGCGCAAGGCCGGTGGTTCGATGCCGGCACTCCTCAAGATCACCATAAGGACTTCGTCGGAGCTGCTTCGCCACGCTCCTCCTCGTCCGCAAACGTTCAGTTTGTTCTCAACGAAACGGCCGTCAATACCTTCAATCTTCGCAAACCCGTCCTCGGTCAGCGGATGCGATTCCAGCGGGACACGGGCGAGATCATCGGCGTAGTAAAAGATTTTCACTTTGCCAGTCTCCATGAAAAGATCCAGCCGATAATCATCCGCAATCGGGACTACGGACGCACGATATATTTTGTCCGGAGCCAACCGGGCCAGACCACCCAGGCCCTGGCCGCCGCCCATGCCCTGGCTACCCGCTATTCCCCCTCGAAGCCCTTCAACTATACCTTTCTCGACGATCAGTTCGATGCCCTCTATAAAGCGGACCAGAAAGTTTCTACCCTCATCCTGCTCTTTTCCGCCATCGCGATCCTCATCTCCTGCCTCGGCCTTTTCGCCCTCGCCGCCTTTACCGCCCAACAACGCATAAAGGAAGTAGGCATCCGCAAAGTTCTCGGCGCCACCGTCCCCAATATCATCGCCCTCCTTTCCCGCGACTTCGTCCGCCTAGTGGGCCTCTCGATCCTCATCGCCACCCCCATCGCCGCCTGGGCCATGCACAACTGGCTCGAAGACTTCGCCTACCATATCGCCCTGAGCGCGGGGTTCTTCATCGCCGCCGGCCTCCTGGCCCTCCTCATAGCCATCCTCACGGTCAGCACCCAATCCATAAAAGCCGCCACCGCCAACCCCGCCAAATCGCTAAGAACCGACTAACGTCCCGCCGCCGCGAACCGGCAAAAAAACCTTAGCTTTAACCATGAACACGCTAATCAAACCAGCCCTCCGGCAACTCCGCAAATACCCCGTATTCTCCCTCATCAATATGGGCGGCCTCGCCATCGGCATCGCCGCCTCCTTTATCCTCCTGGTCTATACCCAACGCGAGCTCAGCACCGACCGCCATTTCCGCGACGCCGATCGCATCGCCCGCATCAGCACCGACTTCTTCCAGCTCGGCCCCTTTGCCTTCAGCCAACCCATGCTCCGCGACCTCGCCCTCGCCTCCTGCAAAGACATCGAAGATGCCACCGGCTTCGACATGAGCGCCGACCCCATCCGCACCAGCCGCGATGACCGCGCCTTCACCGGCATCGAAAGCTACCTCATCGACTCCTCCTTCTTCCACGTCTTCTCCTTCGAAACGGCCGCAGGCGCCATTCCCCAAAAAGGCCTCGCCCCCAACCAGGCCATCCTCTCACCCACCCAGGCAAAAAAATTCTTCGGCGATAAACAAGCCATCGGTCAAACCATCTTTGCCGGAAAAGATCTTACCCCCTACACGGTCGTCGCCGTCCTAAAGGAATCCTTCGCCAGATCCACCATCGACCCCCAGGTCCTTCTACCCATACACAAACGCAAAGCCGCCGAAGCAGCCAGCTGGATGTCCGTCCAGGTGTATAACTACGTCAAGCTAAAACCCCAGGGCACCCTCGCCGGCCTCGACACCTGGCTCGAACGCCTCCGCGAAAAGGTCGTCTACCCCGCCAGCGGCTCGACCGAATCTTACAAAGTCTGGAAAGCAAAAAGCACCTCCGTCTCCTTCCAGACCAAACACCTCACAGATATTTACTTCCACTCGGATTGTAAATTTGACGACTTCGAAGGCGGCAACCTCACCCAGGTCCAGCTCCTCAGCGCCATCAGCATCCTGCTCATCGTCCTGGCCGTCATCAACTACGTCAACCTCGTCACGGCCCGCAGCTCCATCCGCATGAAAGAGATCGGCCTGAAAAAAACATTCGGCGCACCCCGCCTCGATCTCATCGCTCAGCTGCTAAAAGAATCCCTGCTCTTCAGTGGCCTCGCCATGCTCCTGGCCTGCGGCCTCATCCAGGTGATCCTCTTCCTCTATCAATATTCCACCGGCGCCACCCTCACAGGCCCCATCCCCTTCCTGTCCGCAAACTATCTCTGGCTGATCCTCTTCTCCCTCACCGTCGGCCTCATCGCCGGCATCTACCCCGCGATCTATCTCACAGGCATCCGTCCGGGCCTCACCGTTCGCTCCACAGCAGGCGCCGGAAAGAACCTGCCCCTGCTTCGCAATAGCCTCGTCACCCTCCAATTCATCATCGCCATCGGCCTGCTCTTCGTCTCGCTCGTCGTCTATAGCCAGCTGCAATACATGAAGCACAAAGACAAAGGCTTCCGCACCGACGGTCTCGTCATCGTAGAAGATACCGGCAGCATGAACGACCCCGTAGCCATCCGGAAATTTGAAACCCTCAAAACCCTCGTCGACCAGCAGGCCCAGGTCACCAGCTCCAGCCTCTGCCACAGCGCACCGGCCGGCCACACCAGCAGCATGGGCAGCTATCTCAGCCCCGCGACAAAAAAAGAAGTCCTGCTGCAAACATTCCAGGCAGATGAAAAATATATGACAACCCTCGGCCTCCATCTCACCGACGGCCGCAATTTCACAAAAGGTCTGCTCAGCGATACCAATTCCCTTATCCTCAACGAATCGGCCGTCGCCGCCATGGGCCTCTTCCATCCTGTCGGCACCCTTCTCAATGGCAGCGAACGGGTCATCGGCGTCGTAAAAGACTTCAACTACGCCTCCCTCCATGAAAAGATCGCCCCCGCCGTCATCCGCTTCGCCCCCAGCGGCGGCACGACCCTCGCCATCCATGTCGCCGCCGCCTATCCCGGTGCCTTCCTCGGCTGGTTAAAGAACCAAAGCGAAACGATCCTCCCCGGCGAGAACCTAAACATCGACTTCCTCAACGATAATTTCCGCCGCCTTGCCCAGAAAGAACAGCTCCTCGGTCAGGCGATCACCTTCTTCACCGTCTTAGCCATCCTTCTGGCGACTCTCGGCCTCATCGGCCTCACCCTGTTCACCATCGAACGCCGCACAAAAGAGATCGGCATCCGCAAGGTCCTCGGCGCAGGCAAACTCCATATCCTCCGCCTCGTATCCGGGCAATTCATCCGGCTCGCCCTCATCGCCTCGCTCATCGCCCTGCCACTAAGCGGTTGGCTCATCCATCGCTGGCTGGATAACTTCGCCTATCGCGTCACCATCAGCGCAGGCATCTTCATCGGCACAGAAGCCGTCATCCTGTTTATCGCCATGGCGGTCATCGGCGGACTGACGCTTCGCGCCCTAACCGCCTCACCC
>Ga0310811_10012965_pt1 | contig 10842 bp, 15 predicted proteins | sample YCmetagenome_FD_207642 | JGI IMG/M metagenome (GOLD analysis project Ga0310811, IMG submission 207642) | Soil microbial communities from experimental microcosm in Duke University, North Carolina, United States - YC | ecosystem: Engineered > Artificial ecosystem > Soil microcosm > Unclassified ...
TATATGAACAGGATATGAATGAAGAAGCTTATCGTAACGGATCCGGTACGGATCTGTGGATCGGATCTGATCGGATCTGACATCCGGAACTTCGGATGAGAAGCGCGAATGTATGGGATATGACACAAACAAACATTGGATGTGATTTCATCCACATCAATCTCTCAATAATTTACTACTAAGGGTCAGTCTGGACTCTGCACATCAATCAAGTTTCTCATATATTCTTCATCTAAAGACTTAATAGGATAAACAATGTTGCATCTGGCACCAGCTGGTAAATGGGATTCAAGGTATCTTCCTTGTCTTATTCTTGGTGTTATGTAGGGTCCAGTTTGACTTCGTCTGGTTAAAAAATAAGTTGGTCCTGTACCTTATGACGCTACATACTATGTGAATTGAATGCTTGGTGGTGTTCTTGCATGCGGTATCATTCACACTGGCATTGCACATCTGTCTTGATGTGGCCAAGTGCAATATCCAGATCATTTTATCTAGCTCTTCTTTTCCTGACTCTGTGGTATCTCATAGATTTTGTGAACAAGTGAACCTACAACATACAAGGGCCTCACATCTGGTCTTGCCATGCTCATTCATAAGGAGGGTCGGACTGGCATCTGGAAAGGCTTTGGTCCCATATTTGTCAGCTACTTGTTACAAGGCATGTTCAAGTACGATCTCTGTGATGTGTTCAAGGACCAGTACACGAATTTAGCTAATGAGGAGCTTCCTAACAGATACAAATCTGCTGTCTAGCTTACTGGTCCAGCTTTGGGAAGGACTCTTAGCCAGCATCACTCTCTGCCCTTTCAAGATGACCAAGGCCAAGATCCACACTGGCCTTAAGATCTTTCCAGCATGTTCATAAGTTTGATAACATCATACCCCATAGCTGTTACAGTATGCATAACCTGATATTCATTTTCTCTCTACTGTCTTATTCTAACTGTTGTATTACATCATGATTGCTTACTGCTGTCACTAGATGACTCTATAGAGTTTGCCCTTTCTCCCCACTTTATTTGTTTCTTTCTTAGTTCCTCTTGCATGTTCATCACCTACCTAATTAGGCAGATACTCATACCCCTCCTTATTTGTACCTGTCCTAAACCTTTCTGTCCAAACATTACAAATACGTGCATTTGTACTATGTAGTTTCCTTACTTTAATCTTACTGGGTTTTACCTGATATTCCTTTGTCTAAGCCTTCCAAGCTTAGTCATCAGAATCAATTGATTCTAACTTTGAGCACTACTTGTCGTTAGCCTGATAAACCTTTAACTCTAACTACAAGGAACCCCCTTGTTGTTAAGATTGATACACTATGAAGAGGACTTCATTGTCATCATAGTCATAATATGATTCAACCCTTGATAGCCCTCTTTTGGACTTTGGTTGTTAGAACCATCCCAGTTCGTAACAAAGGATTAAAGTCTTTATCTGACCGTCACCATCTGTGATGACCCCCACTTGATACTACCCCAAGATGACCTCCTGGCAGAGAACATTCTGATGGGAAAGAGATCCTACTGAACCCAATCCAGACAAACCAGAAGAAGAATACCATGCAGCTCCTGATTCAGCTCCAGTCACAGCCAAACCCCGCCTGATTCCCACTGATATCGAAGATAGTTCGAGTTCTAGCTCAACCTCTTCAGACAAATTCCCTGACAAAAGACCTCCCTGACAACTATCAGCCCACCCTAGCCTCAGGATGTCTACCAGAGATACCATACTCCATGCTGGAGCCCCAGTTGCCTTTGATGATAATACTAAGAAAGCTTTATGTTGGCTATACTCAGTCAAAGCTTACTTTGCCATTAACACCACAATCCATAACATTGATGAGAAGAAGGTCATGACCACCCTTGCATACATGACTGAAGGAACAGCTGGATCTTGGTCCTCCACCTTCTATCAACTTTGTGAAGGAAGAACTGCCAAGTATGATACTTGGGCCAATTTTGAGACATTGTTCAAAGAGATGTTTATTCTCATTCATGCAAGTATTGTTGCACTTAACAAGATTAACAAACTCAAGCAGAAGGGGGACCTCACTCCTATGTTACTGAGTTCCATGTGTTAGTAGCCATTGCCAACGTTAAAGAGTCACACATCCTCATCCACCTGTTCAACCTGGGACTTAAGGACCACCTCTTACATGCTGTGACAAACACATTAGCGCTGGGCGGATATTGAATAAATTCCCATAACTGGCCTCGCTTGTTGCGCACCTACATAGAATCTGGTCCGATGTCGGTATCGCGCTCCCCCATGTCCTGTCTATGCCCGCTTACCTCCACTGGTGCGTCAATTCCCATTGATTATCATCGCTAAAGCTACTGGCGCAGGCCTTATTACATGTATCCCCGTGTTGCGCAATGCCAATCCTCTGTTTTACATACAGATACGACGCACTGCGCTTACATCGCTACAGGTTTCACCTACTCCTTCTGTATATTCACACACTATGATATAAGGACCAGCAGTAGATAGTTCTTACTTACTTCCCCTTCCCACAGGCAACTGTTGTATAGTGGAGTCACCTAGTAGTTTTCATAGTTTGCGTAATCTTCAAAGTCTATTGTTCTTCTGTGTCCACGCGTGCTATTAAGTTCCCACAGTCGCGCACTACTACTCAGGCCCTCACTCTTGCAAGGCTGTGCTTATAACCCAATAACACCAGCGCATTGCTTGCCAATACCCGCTCCTCCCTGTTTTGCGTCCAGCGCCAGCTCATTGCTTGCCAATACCCGCTCCTCCCTGTAGTTGTGCCTAGCGCCAGCTCATTGCTTGCCAATACCCACTCCTCCCTGTAGTTGCGTCTAGCACCAGCACATTGCTTGCCAATACCCGCTCCTCCCTGTATTGCATCCAGCACCAGCCCATTGCTTGCCAATACCCGCTCCTTCCTGAATGCCAGCTCATTACTTGCCAATACCCGCTCCTTCCTGAAGTTGCATCTAGCACCAGCTCATTACTTGCCAATACCCACTCCTCCCTGTAGTTGTGTCTAGCGCCAGCGCATTGCTTGCCAATACTCACTCCACTCATATCGCCGTGCCTTATACCAGCAGGTTATCTACCATATCCTTGCCCGCCGCAGTTCTCAAAATCACCCGCCAACGTGCTACTTAGTTACAGACTTACTCAGTGCACTATCGCTGTCGGGTTGCCATAAGGTCGCTATAGGTCACTAAGTCCTTAAGTTTCAGCTTCCCTTGCAATTAAGGATAAGTGGAACTAGTCTATTCAGTCTAGCTAAATTTATTCTTTCACAACACCATCCATATGATGGGAGATATCCCCAATGACTTCGAAAAGTACATCACTGCTGTTATGAAAATCAATAGCAACATCAATTGAGGGAATACCACCATTGCCCTTACCAATGCCAACCACTACCATGACTATCGCTCTCATGCTAAGCCCCAGCAGAAGGATGATGATGCTATAGACGTAGATCACCTTGATGAAATGGCAGGTGCCGATCACATGGCTAAAGGCCTGTGTTTCAAGTGTCGCAAGCATGGCCATAGAGCTTGTTACAAGAACATCCCATGCTGGCATGGCCCCTATTCATTTTCCTGCTCGCTCTCGCCTTCTACCTCTATCCTGAGGACTACACATGCATATACATGCACTATCTCTTCTGGCTGGTCATCCTTTCTCCGTACCTTTTCTGGTTACATTCTATTTGACTGTTTCTCTGCTCGCTTGTACCATATCTGTTCACCGGATCTCCGGTTCACCTCTCCTATGCCCTTTCCATCTTACCAGTACCCATCCTATTATATCCTGAACCCCTTACCTGACTATTGGTCCTTTACTATAGCCTCCTCCCCTTTACCCTTACCTTACTACTGGTCTCTGACTCATTCCCTTGCTTGCCTATCTCTGTACTACTACTTATGGCCTGGTCTGTGCTCATTTTCCTTACGTATATAAACCCTATGTACCACGGTTGTATTCTCTAACTTGAATCTACTTGGTTCTACATGGTTACTTAGTCCATAACCTCCTAAGCCTAACAAGCTTATACTTGTGATTAACTTGCTTCGCTCTGACCCTTGGTCATCATGTTTTTAATCTCTCAGAAGCCTTTGTCGTCATCCCTGATGACTTCGGCTATAGCTTCTAATGGTTGCAAGACAGCACCTGTTTACTAGCTCATCAACCCGCTTATCCCAAGTGGTTGGACTGTGACTCACAACTAGTACCTGAACTCCAGGCCTTGCGAGATTACCCAAGTAAGAAAGTGCCTGAGTCCAGTCACTAACAGAGCTAGCTGATGCCCTGAGAAGAAGAAGAAGAAGAAGAAGAAGAAGAAGAAGAAGAAGAAGAAGAGGGTACCTGTATGGCAAGAAAAGATTGAAGAGGAAGAAGTTGAAGAAGTCGAGAACTGCTGTCTGGTGGAGGATTTTTCATGTGGAAGACTGGTATGACATCAGTATCTTCCAATGTAACCATACAACTTGTACAGGCTATTGGTGAACGAAAGGAACTTTGCATTCCAATGACACTTATTTCCAAAACTCGTCTAAAAATCATCAAAACCACCGCTGTTATCAATTCCAGAGCAGCTGGTACCTTCATCTCCGAAGATTTTATCAAACTCCATAAGATTCAAACTCACTGCCTTTCAAAACCATTCAAAGTCACCACCGCTGACAGAAGCCTCTCCAAAAGTGGACCCATTACCCATTATTGCATCCTGATGGTTAAGATAGATAATTGCACTATGATAGGAAAATTCAATGTCACTCGCTTAGGACAGCAAGACCAGATCCTTCTTGGAATTCCTTGGCTGCATGCCATGGATCCTCTAATCCATTGGAGGACAGGCATGCTCACTCTCCCTCAAACTCCTAAATCCGACTTGATAGAAAAAGATGTTGATGTCGAGTGCAAGAAGAATGGACTCCCACTATTGTTCACCAAGGCACCCAAGTATGCTCACTCTAAGCTCCCAAGAAAATCAGTGAAACCTGAATGCATTGACTCCACGATCCCAGTACCTGCTGGATCAGTGAAACCTGAACGTATTGACTCCACAGTTCCCCTAATGGCTTCCATCGAAGAAGTCCCTGATGAAGAGAGATTGATACCTATCTCTATCCCGCATGAAACCTTGCCAGTTTTTGATACCAAAGAAAACATCTGGGAAAATTTTGAACCACCTGTTCATGACATCTCTGCTTATCTCTTATGAGATGACGATGTTCTTATCAAATACCAGACTGACGGATCAGAGATGTGTATCATTGAGAATGTGTCATTCGACACTCCACTCACTCAAGATGGGACTTCAAAGGCTGAGCAAAAGCTTAACTCATCCCAACCCAAGTTCAGTAACAAAGTGCAGCAATTTGCTATGGCTGATGCCCACAGGGAGGCGGAACAGAAGAAAAAGTCATTTGAGGAGCTAGTCCCATCTTACCTTCATGACTTTGCCAACATTTTTGCAAAGGATGGATTGAATAAGGTCCCCCCAGAGCAACCTGGCATTGACCATTGGATCGAACAAAACCTGGCTTTATTCCCAAAATGTCAAAAATTTACCCCTTATCAGAAAATGAATGGTCCACGGTCAAGGCTTTTATGGATGAGAATGTTAAGAAAGGTTTCATTTTGGAGTCGAAGTCCCCTCAAGCAAGTGGGTTCTTTTTTGTTGGAAAGAAGAGTGGTGAACTTCGGCCTTGCCAGGATTATTGGTACATCAACGATTGGACTATAAAGAACTCTTATCTGCTCCCTCTTCCCCTCACTCTTATTGCCTGGCTCCACAATGTGAAGTACTTTACTAAGATGGACATTCGATCTGGATACAATAACATTTGGATTCACCCTGACAATCATTGGAAAGTGGCATTTACTATGGAATTCAGATTATTTGAGCCCAATGTTATGTTCTTCAGTCTCTGCAACTCCCCTGCCACATTTCAGGCATACATCAATCGCACCTTCCAGCAGGAGATTAATGAGGGATGGCTTGTGATTTACATGGACGACATCCTCATCTTTTCCTAGATGCTTACTGAACATCAGACGCACACCAGACAGATATTGGAGATGATCTGCTGAGAACAATTGTTCCTCAAGCCAGAGAAATGCACCTTTGATGCTCAAGAAGTTGAATACCTCGGCATGATCATCAAACCTGGTTGCATCACTATGGATCCTGCTAAGCTTGACAAAATTAAGGATTGGCCCATTCCAACCACAGTTAAAGAAACTCAGTCATTCCTTGGATTTTGCAACTTCCACTGGAATTTCATATTACACTACTCTGATCTCGCCCATCCTTTGATTGATCTTATGAAGAAGGATGTCCAATTCTCTTAGTCCACTGCATGTAACAACTCCTTCCTGGCCCTGAAATATTGCTTCCTTCATCAACTGGTCCTCCGTAACCAAGACCCTACTCATCAATTCACTGTCGCTACTGATGCCTCCCTTGTTGCTACCAGAGTGGTACTCCTTCAGACCAATAAAAACAGCCAGTACCACCCCTGTGGCTATCTTTCCCAATCTTTCAACCCTGCCAAATGTAACTATCAGATCTTTGACCATGAGTTACTTGCTGTAATCTGTTGTGACAATCAAGTTTTCCTTGGGCTGATATTACCTTTACTTACTTACCTTAACATTCATTACTTTGTGGCTTATGTAAGCATGTTTCCCTTTCACCAGTACCAGTCAGAAGTTTGATGATATTTCACTACCTCTGAGCTTGAGCCTAGATCAGAAACCCTTTAGGGTCAAACACTGTCTTCTAGGACATAGCAGCTAGGCAGGGTATTGGCCACATATTGGTTAGGGAGTGATCCTACTACCTAGCCAAGTTTGTGCATCACACCGTGCACTCACTGAATGGTGTCATTATCTTGAAGGAAACCCTCATCTCATTATTATCTTTATGGATCATAAGAATTTGCTCTATTTTCGCACTACCCAGAAACTTACGCATCGTCCAGCTCGCTGGCAATTGATCCCTTCTATGTTTGATATCAAACTCCACCACATTCCCAGAATGAAGCTTGCTGCCCCTGATGCCTTATCACATCAACCCAACCATCACCCTACTGACTTGGATAATGCCAACGTCACTCTTCTCCCTGACACCATGTTTGTCCATCTTCTGGATGATTCCCTCCATGATGCCTTATCCAGTGACAACCCTCCCTCGGACCCTATCTTCTCCACTGCCTCTGATGCATTGAACAGTCTCTGCCTTCTGCCCATGAAATCTGCATTGTCTGATTGGAAAATTGTTGACTCCATCTTGTACTATAAAGACTGTGCCTACATATCCCCTTCTGCTCGGCATGATTTTCTCCACTGGCACCATAATCACCCCACAGTGGGCCATCCTGGCCATTTCAAATGGAAGAACTTGTCAAGCATGACTTTTGGTGGCCCAGCCTTGGTGCCTATGTCCATAAATATGTCAAAGGTTGTGCTCTCTGCCAACAAATGAAATCCGATACACACCCTGTGACACTGCCCCTTGTTCCGATCCCCTCCACCACAACTGTTCCCTTCACCTTCCTATCTGTGGACCTCATCACAGATCTCCCTCTGCCTGGGGGTTTCAACTCTATCATGGTTGTGGTAGGCCATGGCCTTAGTAAGGGGGTAATTATCACCTCTTGCCTGAAGACAATCACATCAGAAGGGGTAGCCAAACTTTTCTTCAAACATGTCTACCAACGATTTGGACTCTATGATAAGATCATCTCAGATCGAGGCCCCCAATTCATATCGAAGTTCTCTTGTGCCCTCGCTAAGCTTCTTGATTACACCATTGCACCTTCCACTGCTTATCACCCTCAGACTGATGGACAGACCGAACATCTTAACCAGGAATTAGAAACCTACCTTCGGATCTACTGCCAAACTAACCCTGAAACATGGGTCGAACATCTTCCCCTTGCAGAATTTGTCCATAACCACCAAAAGCATGACTCCCATAATGCCTCCCCATTCTATCTCATGATGGGATATAACCCTCGGTCACTACCTCACACTCTCACATCATCTCCTGTCCCAGCAGCCAAAGAGCGCCTACGCCTCTTACAGAAAGCCAGAGAAGAAGCTATTGCTTGTCACAACATTGCCATGCAATGAATGGCAGAACACTCTCACGGAACAAAGTATACACCATGGAAGATTGGCAATAAGGTTTGGTTATCAGCAAAGAACCTCATTGTCCCTGTCCTGAAGAAGAAGCTAGGACCAAATCAATATGTACCATTCCCAATCAAAGCCATGCTGAGCCCAATCATGTTCACACTCCAACTCCCAGAGCAATGGCGAATCCATCCCACCTTCCATGCTTCTGAACTATTGTCCTATCAGAAGACTGATATCCATGGCCTGAACTTCCAAGAACCCCCTCCTGATATCATTGCAGAAGAAGAAGAATACAAAGTCAAAGCCATCCTTGTGCACAAGGGTACAGGTAAACGAAGATGCTATCTAGTATCTTAGATTGGATACTCTTTGGCTAGCAACAAATAGATCCCAGAAGAGAACCTGAGTAACACCTAAGAGATAACAAATGCATATAAGAGGAAGAACAAACTCACTTGAACGACCAACTAATGTACACTGGTGACATTGTCTGGCAACACTCCAACTTCCTTCGACTTATCAAGTTCCTTATTATTGAAATTCTCAGCCTTACAAATCGCTTCATTATGAGCTCTTCCTCTGACCTCCAACCTCGCTGCTGCATTCGTATCCCTTGATTCCTACTTAGACACAGTGAACAACACCCTTGACTCCATTGCCACTATCGATGAGTCCATTCATAATCAATACTTCAAGACTGCCTTCCTCATATCCACTCCCTCTTCCAACTACTTCACTATCCTAGAAGAAGTAGAGAACCAGACTCTTATCGAGTCCACCTGTCTTGACATCCAATATGCCCCTGACATCAACAAATGTCTGGCAAAGCACAACACCACCACCATTGGCCTCCTCATTAATATCATCTGAGCCACTGAGCTCATTGAATGAACTGCCAAACTCCTCCCCAACCTCTGACATCGCAACATCCTCCTTCATCTCCAGAGGCATATTAGGAACCTCACTATACATCTTATGCCTGATGACGCTAAAAGCATTATTCATGAAGTTGTCCATGAAGTATGTGAGCGTTGTAAGGAACATTGCGCCTACCCATTGATTTTGAGGTTTTACAGGCTCGAACTCCAATGCTCGTATCACCACATTCAGAGCGCGTGCTGTGTGTGCCTCACACCTATCTCCATGCACCTGTCCATCCTTTGTCCTTGCTGATTTACTGGTGAGTCATCTCAATTACTCTGAAAGTGTTTACTTCGGATCAGAGCGCGCGCCTTGCATATAGTTACATACATATTAATCACTAAATATTCAGGAGTGCACACTATTTGGCTTGGTACCACATGCCTTTGCGCTTATAGATACAGTATATAGAGACCTTACAAGGCCTTCAATTCACATGCTTCACATACTCTCCACTCCTTAGCTACAGTTTGATTCCAAGAGTACTGAATATACAACTGGATTTATCATGTATCTGCGCTCACGATGACCCACGCGCCCAAGCCACAACATGCACCACACCTTTTGCATTCCCCATGCCTTAGAGCACCCTTCCTCATTATCAAGAGAGTCCCTTGCACATATTCCAAGGTTCTCCCTCTCAGTAGCTGTCCTACAGGTCGAGTATATATGTCATGCCCGGGTCTTACTGCAGAGTTTTCTCAAATACTCATTTCCGCCTTTTCATCCCTGTAGCTGAGCCTCACCCTTCAGTGTATTCTTAAGAATCCAATTGCCCATCGCCCATCACCTACTATCCCTATCCCTGTATCTGCTCTAGTTGAGAACCATGATCCTGCTACATCTGCGGATCTTACTCCTGGCTTACATACTATGTCTCTTATGACAATGGCTGCTTTGGCAGAGTCACAGGATTCTGTGGAGGCAAATGAACCAACACATTGACTTTGTAGAACCCTGAGGAGATGTTCCTCTGGATCCACACGTCAAACACGCATTGCACATGCATCCGCTCCTTCCCCTCCTGACTGCTCCTCACATAATTGTGAACATTCTGCATCCCCTACTCCATCAACTGCCTCCCAAGTGACAGTAGTCACCACAGATCCCTCCAATAACTTTGTCTGTCATAATTTTTGTGATCCTGGCCACCGCCACAAGCATTGCCCCTGCTACCACTGTCACATTTACTGTGTCTATGCACCTGGCCACTTTTCAGTCTTTTGCAAAGAGCTTCACGGTGAAGCAGTTCTTTCTATTGACTGGAAAGACCCAGAGTTTAACAGCGCTCTCTCACAGTGGGAAGCTGACCAAGATGCTGCTGACCTCTGTATTATGGAAGAGCAAGATGCTATCATTCATCAGGACGCTGATTATGACCATACCCTTTACAATAATGCTGATTGTTGAAGTCAGGTGACTTCACGATAAAGACGGGGTAATGTTACAGTACACGTAACCTTATATTCATTTTCTCTCTACTGCCTTATTCTAATTGTTGTATTACATCATGATTGCTTACTGCTGTCACTAGATGACTCTATAGAGTTTTCCCTTTCTTCCTGCTTTAATTGTTTCTTTCTTAGTTCCTCTTGCATGTTCATCACCTACCTAATTAGGCAGATACTCATACCCCTCCTTATTTGTACCTGTCCTAAACCTTTCTGTCCAAACATTACAAATACGTGCATTTGTACTATGTAGTTTCCTTACTTTAATCTTACTGGGTTTACCTGATATTCCTTTGTCTAAGCCCTCCAAGCTTAGTCATCAGAATCAATTGAT